>Ga0181529_10000204_pt1 | contig 86443 bp, 69 predicted proteins | sample PEATcosm2014_Bin_36_FD_119763 | JGI IMG/M metagenome (GOLD analysis project Ga0181529, IMG submission 119763) | Peatland microbial communities from MTU Mesocosm Facility, Houghton, MI, USA - PEATcosm2014_Bin10_30_metaG | ecosystem: Environmental > Terrestrial > Soil > Wetlands > Peat | place...
CCGCGAGCTCGAATTTCAGCACTTCAACACGCTCAACAACGGCTACCTGGCGGATGTCCTGGACTCCTGGACGCAGGCCGGCTGCATGCCGGAAATCCGGCGCCGCCTGGGGTATCGATTCCGCTTGGTGGACTCTTCGGCGGAGGTCGCCGGCCGGGACCTGCGAGTCTCGGTGACGGTACACAACGACGGCTTCGCGAACCTCTACAACCCGCGGCCCGTCGTCCTGGTGCTGCGCGACCGTGCCACCGGGCGGATGGAGCGCGTCCCGGTGGAGACCGATCCGCGGCGCTGGATGGCGTCGGAGTCCGCGACGTTTCGGGTGACCGCGACGCTTCCCGCGGGCGAATACGACATCCTGCTGCACCTGCCCGATGCCGCTCCGGCTCTTCGTGATCGCGCGGAATATGCCGTCCGCTTCGCCAATGCGGGCGTTTGGGAGCCGGGGACGGGTATGAATCGCCTGGCGGAGCGGGCGGTGGTGGCAAAATAGCGACTGGGACAACCGCAGCGCGCTGGATGAGCAGGAGGCTCTCCAGAAACTGCCTGTCGGCGAATCCCTGAACCGCAAGCGTGAAGGGAGCGGCCGGAGCGAGGCGACCACGTTTCCCGAGCCCCCGATCCGCGCACGCTGGACAAGTCATCTGCCACTCGGGCCGCTTGCTGGCGCGTCGCGGTTCCAGGCGCCACGACGCGCTGGATGGGTGCAGGCTAATGGTATCCTGAACAGATAGCCATGACCACGATTGACCGGCGTGTATTCCTTTCGGGTCTGGCGGGGTCGCTGTTTGTGGGATCGGGCGCCACTGCACGCGCTGCCACCCAGCAGTATCCGCCTCCCTCCGCAACTTTGCCACCTCCATCCGGGGTGTGTTGGCTGGACATCGCGGCGCCATTTGTCGCCGTCGATCCCTCCCAGCAGTTGTCCACCGAACTGCTGCTCACGGCGACATGCTTCCCCGGCATCGACGGATACCGCAACACCAAGTACGCTACCGAGTACCAGGTGTTGCTCTACGACAACTCCGGCAAAGAGATCAAGCTGGAGAATAACGGCAAGCTCTCGATTGCGGCCATGCGTCCGACGCTGCTGAATATGAAAGAGTGGACCGGGCGGGACGCCTTTTTCGGCGGCGCCAAGGTGCGCGTGGCTCCCTCGCCCAACCAGGTGCCGCGCGCCGGCGATCTGTTCAGCGCCGGTTTCGTGCGTTGGAACCTGCCCACCAACTTCGACAATGTGCATGCCCATCCGGCGCCCATGCAGCAGGTCATCGGGCACTATAACTACTCCATGCCGTTTCCGGCGCTCTCGGAATACCATTGCGCCTTCGCGTTGTTTAATCCCAACGACGACGAGTCTTTCGGCTCCATCCGCGCCATCGACCGCCTGGGACGCACCGCCGCGGAACGGCCGTATCGTTTGCAGCCGCACCAGACGCTGCTCTACACGCTGGCCGATCTGAAGCCCGCCGCGACGCCGGCCGAAGTTCTGGCGCTGGCTCCGCTCAGCAATCCGAAACTGCGGGATGGCGGCGTCATCGTGGTGCGCAACGAGAGCGAACGCGTGGCGTTCGGCTACACCTTCATGAAGGGCCGGCAGGGCGAGAGCTTCACCGTGGAGCACCCGCTGCACTTCTCGGCCGACGCCCCCATGAAAACGGCGCGCTCCACGCCTTTCGGCCCCAACAAATCGTTCCCCGCGCAGGCGCTGCTCTATACTCCCATGTTGTTCCGCGGCCTCCGCGTGGGCGGACTCGAACTGGAATCGCGGCTGTATCTCAGTTCCAGCCGCTGGCTCGAAGAGGCGCTGTGGAAGATGCCGTTCGTCACCACCGGCGAAGGCACCATTGCGTGGGTGTCCAACCGCGATGAGCGCCTGGCCGAGCGGGTACAGCCGGCGTCGGCCACCGACCAAGGCGTGATTCGCCTGACGGAATTTCAGAGCTGCCGCATCGACGCGCGCGATCTGCCGCTGCCGGCCGGCTACTCCGGCGGTTTCGGCGTGGCCTGCATCCCCAAAACGTCGCATTCGCTCAACAAGGTGGAAGTGCGCGCAGTCAATTGGGGACGCGTGGCGTTCACTCATTTCCGTCCCGGCGGCGCCGTCGCCAAAGGGTATCGCCAGGTAGAGGAACGCGGCAATCTGGCCAGCGATTACCTGGTGACCGGCGCCCACATTTTGGGCAGTTCCGGCAACCGCAAACGCGATTGCCTGCTGGCCATCATGAACATCGAGTTCGAAGACGATTTCACCGGTACGCCCAAGCTCCAGCTCTTCGGACCCTCCGGCTTACTGGAGGAGCGCCAGCTCAGCGATTTTCCGCCGCTGGCCTGCCGCCATCTGCTGCTCTCCGAGTTGTTCCCCAACGCGCAGAGCGACCCCGGACATCCCTTCACCGTGCGCATGATGGTGCCCAACGCCATGATGGTGGTATCGGCGCTGCATATCGACTACGAACGCCGCGACATCGCCCTGGAACACGGGTCGGACCGGCATTCCACCTTCGCCGACTTCAAGTGCTAGCTAGCCGGCGCGGCCGTTACTTCAAGGTGATCAGCCGGTCCTCCTTGGGGTCGGCTTCCACCTGGATGTCCTTGTACTCCATCACCGCCGTGCCCAGGTGCAACTGCAGGCCGATGGGTCCGGCTCTCCACGCCGCAGGCTTGGGATCGGTATAGCGGACAATCTCCACGCGGTCGATGGCCATCCGCACCGTGGCCGTTTTGAGGTTGGCCACGATCTCCGCGGTGTGCCAGTCGTGATACTGGAAAGGGATTTCCTGCCGCGGGATGACGCGTATCGGCGTGACCGCCTGATTGGTCTGATAGTTCCACATGGCGCCGTGCGGCGGCTGGATCTGCAACGCTCCCGCCGGTCCCCACGTTCCGGGAGCCGGCCGGTCGCCCCAGAAGAGAATTCCCAGGTGCGCGCTGGCGGTGTTGAATTCCGGCAATACCACGCGGCTGGTCACCATCAGCCGGAAACTGCCGTAGTCGGCCCTGGTAAACATCTGGCCGGCCTGGCCGGTGCCGCGGATGGCGTCTCCATGGATGCTCCAGACGCTGGGATTGTAGACCCAGGCGTCCAGATTTCTGCCGCCGAACAGAATGGTGGGCTGCGCGAACGCCGCAGTCGAAACGAGGAGCAAACCGAAAGTGCGTATCATAGGCCGCTATGGGCGAGGATAACGCATTTGGCGCCGTAGGACACGATCCGCGCGAGCGGCGCGAGGTTGTGAGCCGCTATACTGGCTCGTGAACATGAGACGGCATGGCTGGCGCTTGCTGGCGCTGGGGCTGCTGGTGCTGGCCTCCTATTCCGATTCGTTCCATGCCGGCCTGGTATTCGACAACGCCCCGGCCATCGCGCGGGATCCGCGCATCCGCGCCGTAAGATCCGAAAATCTCGAGCTGATTCTGCACCAGGAGTATTGGTACCAGCGCGGATCGTCGGGGCTGTATCGTCCGCTCACCACGCTGTCCTACCTGGGGAACTACGCGGTACTCGGCAACGGTGTCGACCCCGCCGGCTATCACTGGGTCAACCTCGCGCTGCATGTGGCCAACGTCTGGCTGGTCTACGCGCTGGCGATGCTGATTTTCGGAGATCCGGCGCTGGCCCTGGCCATGGCGGCGCTGTGGGGCGTGCATCCCGTGCTCACCGAATCCGTCACCAACATCGTGGGACGCGCCGACCTGCTGGCCGCGTTGGGTGTGCTGGCGGGACTGCTGTGCGCGGTGCGCGCCGGCGCGGCCCGTGGACGCTCCCGCGTCGCATGGCTCGCGGGGTTGGCCGCCGCCCAGGCAGTGGGACTTTTCTCCAAAGAAAGCGCCGCCGTGCTGCCCGGCGTCCTGCTGCTGTACGACCTGGCATGGCCCCAGCGCGACACGGGACGACGCCGCGCCGCCGCCTATGCCGTCCTGGCTCTGCCGTTCGCCGCCTATTTCTGGATGCGGGCCGGCGTGCCCACGCACATGCTGATTCCCTTCGCCGAGAATCCGCTGGCGTTCGCAGGATTCTGGACGGCCCGCCTTACCGCCGTCAAAGCGATCGGCAAGCTGATCTGCCTCTTCGCGTGGCCGGCGCGACTGTCGGCGGATTACTCCTACAATGCGGTGCCGGTTGCCGCCGACGCCCAGGCGTTTCTTTGGCTGGCGGCATTATTGGCGGTCCTCGCCACGGCGATCCGCTGGCGCCGCGCGCGCCCGCAGTTATTTTTCTGCGTGGGACTCTGCTTCGTGGCCCTGGCGCCGACAGCGAATCTATTCTTCCCCATCGGCAGCATCATGGCCGAGCGGTTTCTCTACCTGCCGTCGATTGGCCTGGCCGGTTGCCTGGTCCTGGGAATCCGCGCGCTGGGCCGCTGGCGGGCCGTTTGGCCGGCGACAGCCCTGGTGTGTTTGGCTTTCGCCGCCCGTACTTACGCTCGAAACCTCGACTGGCGGGATGGCTTGAGCCTCTGGACCGCGACTGTGAACGCCGTTCCCGAGAGCGCGCGCCCGCACAACAACCTCTGCGACGCGCTCTCTGAGTTGCCCGGTCGTCAGGCGGAGGCGATGGCGCAATGCGAAACCGCCTTGCAGATCCTGCCCAGCTACGCCGACGCCCACTACAACCTGGCGCGACTCCTGGCGCGCACTTCCGGCCGCTTGGGCGACGCCATCGTCGAATATCACGCCGCCTTGCGCCTGGAGCCGGATTCCGCCGAAGCGCATGCCGGCCTGGGGAATGCGCTGCTGCGCGTCCCCGGACGCGTATCCGAAGCCATCGCCGAGTATCAGGCGGCGCTACGCTTCGATCCATCGCTCGCCGAAGCGCATTACGGACTGGGCAGTATCTGGTCGCGGACGCCCGGCCGCGCCGCCGATGCGATGGCCGAATTCCAGGCGGCGCTGCGCTTCGATCCCGACAACGTGGAAGCCCATAACAGTCTGGGCAGCCTGCTGTCGCAGATTCCGGGACGGCTTCCCGACGCTATGGCCGAATACCAGGCGGCTCTGCGCGTCGACCCCGCTTCCGCCAAGGCTCACAACAATCTGGGAAATGCGCTGGCACGGATTTCCGGCCGCTTGCCCGACGCGATCGCCGAGTACCAGGCCGCCCTGCGCGCCGATCCCAATTTCGCCGACGCCCATTTCAACCTGGCCAACGCGCTGGCGCAAACCCCCGGCCGCCAGTCCGACGCCATCGAGGAATACCGTGCCGCCTTGCGGATCGACGGCGATTTCGTGGAAGCGCACGCCAATCTGGCAGCCCTGCTGGCGCGCGTTCCCGGCCGCCTGCCGGAGGCCATTGCGGAACTGCAAACCGCCATCCGGCTCCGTCCCGATCCCGCCCTGCAACAGATGCTGGGACGGCTGAAGAGCTCGCGATAGGTTCAAGTTTCAGGTGGTTCAGACGAGCCAGACGGGGGCGTCTGCCCCCCTCGGCGGGGCGCCGCTTGGAACCGCGACCGCAGGGAGCGGCCCGACGGAGAATTGCACTCGCCGCTCGCTCACGCTCACGGTTCCAACGGCGTCCGCTACCCTCCGGATCCCCCCCACAAAACAAAACCGCCGGCTGGACCCTCGCGGGTCCGGCCGGCGGCTTGCGCAACAACTACCGGGTGAAGTTAGAAATTCAGCCGCACCTTGAATTCGATAATGCGGGCGCCGGGGTCAACGGTTCCCGAAATGTCGCGGTATGCCGACGTAACCTGTCCGAACGTGCTGCTGGTGTTGCCGGAGCCGGGCAGGAAGTTGGTGAGGTTGAGAACGTCCAGAGCGCTGGCCGCGATCTGCAGCTGCAGTTTCTCCCCGATGCGGGTGTTCTTCTGCAGTTCCAGATCGAAGTGACGCTGCCAGGGCAGGTAGATGAAATCCTGGTAACCCATATTGCCGGCCGTGGAAGGTCCGATGTAGGGGGCGCTAGGATCGATATTGGCGGGCGTCAGACCGTTGGTCTGGAAGGCCGCCTGGGTGTTGTAGATCAGGTTGGTGTTGTTGGTGCTGTTCAAGCCGGCGGTCGAAGTGGTGGTGGGCGGGGGCAGGTAGTACACGATGGGACCGTTCGGTCCAACCAGGTTGGTTTTGTAAATGCCCACTTCACTTTGCAACTGCGACAGGGTGATATTGTGCAGGACGACGCCGCTGCCGTTGGTGTTGACGGTGGCGAAACTGCCGAGTTCGATCGGCGTACCGGATTGCAGCCGGACAACGCCGGAGAGTTGCCAGCCTTCGACAATCTTGCGGGCGACGAAATTGCTCGGATTGAAGGTCCGGCCCGGGCCGAAAGGCAACTGGTAAATCCAGTTGAACTTGATGGCATGGCGGATATCGAATCCGGTAACCAGCCGGTCCAACCCCATATTGCGGAGGGTGGTGGGCTGCGACGTGTCGTAGCTGCTGGCGGTGGCGCCGTCAGCCAGGTTCTTGGCGAACGAGTAGCTGCCGGTGATGGTGAAGCCATTGGACATGCGATGGCGCGCTTCCACCTGGAAGGCGTCGTAGTAGGAAGATCCGTCGTTGGTCAGGAGGTTGGCCCCGCCGCCCAGGAGCGGGTTGACCTGGAACAGGTTGGCCGCATATCCGGCGGCCGTGAGAGCGGCCATGCGGGTGCTATTGGTGGCGATGGCGCTGGCTGCCGAACCGGCCTGACCCAATGTCAGGTAGCCCGCCGTGGTCGAGTCGCTGGTGGTGCCCAGAGCGGTGGAGATCATGGGGATGTTCACCTGTCCCGGCAGTCCCTGGTTGCCGAAGTTGATGACGCCGGTGTTGTTGTAGATGTTGCCGCCGCGCGCGATGGCCAGGTTGTTTTGCGCGGCCTGGAACTGGGCGAGATAACCGTTGTTATAGATGTTGGTTTCGTTGAGGTTGATCTCGCGCCAGAGGTCCGTTCCGTGGTTGCCGACAAGCCGGAAGTCGACCACCGTATTGCGATCGAGGGTTCTCTGGTAGCTCAGGTTCCAGCTTTGCACGTACCCCATCTTGAGGTTGGGGTCGATGCCATAGACGCTGTTGGTGGTGTCGGCGATGGGGTAACTGGGCGTAGCCGCGATCGTCGAGTTGCGCGAGGGGATCGTCGAGTCGCTGAACTCGACGCTGCCGGCGGGGCCGAAAATGGTGGGATAGGTGGTCGGGCTGATGCTGGTGCTCTGCGTCAGGCCCTGGTTCTGACCGTAGATCGCGTAGAACACGCCCATGCCCTCACGGACGGTGGCAATATTGTAACCGCCGCGCAGAACCGCGTCGCCGGACTTATGACCGGTGAGGATGCCCAGGAATCCCTCGCGGGCGGGTAGTTGCCAGGCCACGCCGATCGAAGGCGCAAACACCGGAGGAGGATTGTAGGGGTTGCTGACCGGCGTATAGACCGGCGCCGAACCCGTTTGCACACCCGGGCTGAACAGATTTCCGACGCCCGAGACGCCCCAGATTCCCGCATAGCTCACTTCGCTATAAAGATTGTCGAGGTTGACGAATGCGCCCTGTTTCTCGATGCGCAGGCCGGCCGTGATGGTGACCGTGGGAGCGATGCGCCACTGGTCGGAAACAAACCCTCCGTATTCCCGCATTTGGTCGCGGTCGACGGGAGCGCCGGGACCGTACTGGTGGGTCTGCTCGCTCAGTGCCACACTCTGGCTGATGGAGGACACGCGGCCCACGACGTCGGCATACAGGTTAGCCGCCTGGCTCAACTGCGTAGTGGAAGCTCCCGGGAAGTTCGCCGCGGTAAAGATGCTGGTGCTGCCGGTGTTGACCGGATCGCCCGTAGCGATTCCCAAGCTGATGCCGGGAAACAGTCCCGAACCTTCAATCTGTTGGAACAGGTTGATCTGGTCGAAGCTGCCGCCGAAGCTGATCTGGTGCGTGCCTCTGGCCACCGACACGGTGTCGCCGACATTCTTCACCGGCGCGTTGCGGCGCTGCGGTCCGGAGTTCGTGGTGACGCCCGAGAGGCCCGTTCCGGGGCTGGCGAAGCTGGGCACATAGCCCTTCCAGGGGCTGAACATGCCGGGCGAGATGGCGCCGAAGAACACTACCGTACCGCCATTCAGACCGGCACGCAGTTCGTTGACGACGGTCGGCTTGAGGGTGGAACGTAGAGAAATGGTGCCGTCGAACCGCTGGCTGCCCTGGCCCGTAACGACACTCGAAAACAGCACCGCTCCGGTTCCGGGGAAGTCCGGCACGACGTTGTTCAAGAAGTCGGGGATCGATTCATACCAGTCGTAGTTGTAAATCAGCGAAAGAACGTGCTTCTGGGTGATGTTATAGTCGATGCGGCTGGTAAAGAAGTCGCGCGAATCGGTGCCGGTGGGCTGGTAGCTGGTGGTCAGCGTATTGTAGTCGTTGCCCGACTGGTTGTTCTTTACGATGCCCAGGGCGCCCGCCGATTGCATCAGGGCGTAGGTCTTGGCAAAAGTCGGATCGGCGGTGGTGGGATACGCGCGCGTGCCGGCCGGAAGGCTCGGATTGGCGGCTGCCGCGAGCGCCAGCAGATTGACTTGCTGTTGCACGCCGGCCGAGTTGGCATAGGTGTAAATACCGCTGGACGCGCTGGGCGTCAGATAGGTGCGGCTGTACAGGTTGCTGCCCGGTTCACGGTAGATCTCGACGTTGCCGAAGAAGAACAGCTTGTTCTTGATGATGGGACCGCCGATGTGTCCGCCTTCCTGGTTCAGTTTGATGGCGTCGCGCGGCAGGCCGACGGTCTGGTTGAAATAGTAGTTGGCGTTGAAATCGGTGTTGCGGGTTTGCCAGAATCCGCCGCCGTGCCAGGCATTGGTGCCCGACTTAGTGACGAACTTGATCTGTACTCCGCCCTGCGCGCTGCTGTCCACGGTATCGGCCGAGGAACTCATCGACACTTCCTGCAGCGAGTCCACCGAAGGCATGATGTAGCTGAAATAGCCGTCGCTCGACTTGAGCATGTTGTCCTGCGTGTTCATGCCGTCAATGGTGATGTTCAAAGAGCCCTTGGGTACGCCGTTCACGGTGGAACTGCGCGGCACGGTCGGGGTCGAAGTGCCCGGCACGTCGACCAGCAACTCTACGGCGTTGCGGGTGGCGAAGGGCAGGTCGGTGATCTGTTTGCCGTCGAGGGTGCTGCTGACGGTTGCCGCGGTGGCCTGCACGATTTCCGCGCCGGCCGTCACTTCCACGGTTTCGTTGGTCTTGCCGACTTCCAGTTTGACGTTGACAGTGCCCGGCACGCCGACGGTGAGCACGACGTTCTCGATCTGCTCCGCCTTGAAGCCGGCTTTGTTGACGGATATCCGGTAACCGCCCGGAACCAGGGCCGGAATGGTGAACTGACCTTTATCGTTGGTGGTGATGTCGAACTTGGCGCCGGTCGCCAGTTCAACGGCCTGGACCGCCGCGCCCGGCACCGCGGCGCCGGTAGGATCGGTCACGGTTCCGGATACGGAAGTGACGTTAAGCTGCGAAAACGCAGTGGCCGCTGACATCAGCAAAGCCAGAAAGAAAACGAGCTTCTTCATCGTTTGGGTACCCCTTAAGAGGCATGCGCCTTTGAACAGATTTAACCCCAAGCCACGAAAGCGGAACATTGCGAATCGGCGGAAACCCGGCGCGCGGTGAGCCTACAAGTCCGCTCACAGCCGAGCCCTCTAAGACCCCTGCCAGGATTGCCTGGACCGAGCCGATTATGACAATTGTTGTTCTGCCCCAGTGGAGACTTGATGAGGGCTATGATACACCGCACGGCGGAAGGTTGACAAGTGGAAAACTTCCACAAGATGTGAAATTATCTATCGTCTATAGCCGCAGTGCTGAAAAATGCAACGATTTCATGAACGAACCGGGTAGTCGTCTTGGCAGGGAGCTAGGGGACATACCGGAGCCTACCCCGGCTGCAGAGTTCTCGTTGGGGCTGGGGCTAGTTGCCCTTAGCCGCGACGTCCTTCACCGTCGGCAACTGGGAGCTGTCCCACCCGCCGCCCAACGCCTGCACCAGCAGGACGCTGGCGGTCAGCCGGCGCGTCAGCAGGTCGATGGTCGTGCGTTCGGCCGAAAGCGCCGCAGCTTGCGCCGTGATCACGGTCAGGTAGCTGGTGGTGCCGGCCTTATATTGCGCCGTGGACACCGTGAGCGCCCGTTCGGCGGATTTCACCGACTGGTCCGCGGTGATGGTCTCTTCGGCCAGCACGCGCAGCGCGGCCAGGTTGTCTTCCACCTGCTGGAAGGCCGTCAGCACGGTTTGCCGGTAGGCGGCGATCGTCGCGTCGAAGGCGGCCTCATTTTGAGCCAGCACCGCGCGCCGGCGCCCCGCGTCGAAGAGAGTCTCCGACAAGGTCGGGCCGATCGAAAAGAACCGCGCCGGCCAACTGAGCCACGTGGTGATGCGGCTATTCTCCAGCCCCGCTGCCGCGCTCAGCGTGAGCGACGGATAAAAGGCAGCCTTAGCGATGCCTATCTGCTCGTTGGCCGCGGCCATTTGCCGCTCGTTGGCGGCAATATCCGGCCGGCGCTCGAGCAGCACCGAGGGAAGGGCGATGGGAATGGGCGGAGGCGGCGTCTTCAAAACCAGGGGCGCAATGGTCACCTCGGCGGGAGGCTTGCCAGTCAGCACGGCGATGGCGTGCTCGAGGGCGGCGCGTTCCACTCCCAGATCCTGCAACTCGGTCCGCGTGGCGTAGAGCTGGGCTTCGGCCTGCGCCACATCCAGATCGGAGGCCACACCACCGGCCTTGCGGTTCTGCGTCAGCGTCAGGTACTTTTCATAGTCCGCCAGCGTGCGCCGCAGCAAATCGGCGTCGCCATCGAGTCCATGGAGCTGGAAGTAGTCTTGAGCCAGTTCCGCCTGAAATAAAAGCCGGCTGTTTTCCAGTTGCGCCACCGACGCCTGGGCGCTCGCCGATGCCGCGGTCACGCCGCGCCGGATGCTGCCCCACAGATCGGGGGTCCAGGACGCATCGAAAGGCAGCGTGAACGTGCCTTTGACGCCCGGAGCGGCGAGGGCCGAACGCGATGCGGTAACTCCAGGCCCCACGGAAACCGTGGGAAACAGCGCCGCGCGGCTGATCTGGACGGCGGATCGCGCCTCGCGGTACGCGGCCTCCGCCTGCGCCAGGTTCTGATTGTTGAGGCTCACCTGCTCCTCGAGGGCGTTGAGGGCCGGATCGTTGTAGATCTCCCACCATTTGCCCTTGAGCATGTCGTCGCCGGGCTGCGCCGGCTTCCAACCGTTGGCTTCCTTGAAATCGGGCGGCGCCTGCTCTTTGAACGCCGGCGGAACGGGCGCGGCGGGACGCTTGTAGTTGGGCCCAACCGTGCAGGCGCTCAGAAACAGCGCTCCGAAGGCGGCCAGCAGCGCGGCGGAGCAGGTCCCCGAGTGGTCTTCGGTTTTCCGCATGGTGTCTTCGTGGGAGATGTCAAGCCTCCGTGGCAATCGGATCCTCCGGACGGCGGTGGCGCAGCCGGACGCCGGTCCACCAGTGTTGCAGGCGATCGAAGTAGAGATACACCACCGGGGTAGTGTAGAGCGTGAGCGCCTGGCTGACGATCAGGCCGCCGATAATCGTGATGCCCAGCGGACGGCGCAATTCCGACCCCGTGCCTGTTCCGAGAGCCATCGGGACCGCTCCCAGCATGGCCGCCATGGTAGTCATCAGGATGGGCCGGAAGCGCAGCAGGCACGCCTCGAAAATGGAATCGCGCGAGTTCTTGCCGTCCTGGCGTTCCGCGGCGAGCGCGAAATCGATCATCATGATGGCGTTCTTCTTCACCAGTCCGATCAGCAGAATGATGCCGATGATGGCGATCACGCTCAGGTCCGTCTTGGTCAGCATCAGCGCCAGCATGGCGCCCACGCCGGCCGAAGGCAGAGTCGAAAGAATGGTGATGGGATGGATATAGCTTTCGTACAGGATCCCCAGCACCAGGTACACCGTCACCAGAGCCAGCAGAATCAGGATGGGTTCGCTGCCGAGCGAGTCGTTATAAGCTTGCGCGGTGCCCGCGTCGATGGGCACGATCGTCCGCGGAAGTCCCACCTTGGCGGCAGCCTGGTGGATGGCGTCGATGGCGTCGCCCAGCGCCACCCCCGGCTGCAGGTTGTAGGAGATGGTGACCGACGGAAACAGCCCCTGATGGTTCACCGAGAGGGGCGCCGTAGCCGGCATAAAGTGCGCCAGCGCGTTTAAGGGGACCGTTTGGCCGCCGGGAGCGTTCACGTAGACATCCCGCAGAATTTCCGGATTCTGCCAGTATTCCGGCGCCGCTTCCATGATCACGTGATACTGGTTCATGGGCTTGAACATCACCGACACCTGGCGCTGGCCGAATAAATCATAGAGCGTGTTGTCGATCAGTTGCGGCGAAATCCCGAACCGCGCGGCCGTCGCCCGGTCGTAGGTCACCAGGCTCTGCAACCCCTTGTTCTGCTGATCGCTGTTCACGTCGGCGATCAGGCGGATGTTTTTCAACTGGGCGAACATCCGTGGAGCGTAATCGATCAGATCCTGCAGGTTGTCGCCGCGCATGGTGAACTGATACTGCGCAGCGCTATTGCGGCCGCCCACGCGGATATCCTGCGCGGCCTGCAAAATCAGCGTGGCGCCGGGAATCCGCGCCAGTTTCGGACGCAGCCTGGCGATAATCAGGTCGGCCGTGATCTTTCGCTGGGCCAGCGGCTTCAGAGAGATGAACATACGCGCGTTGTTCGCGGCGCCTCCGCCGCCCATGCTTCCCGTGAACCCGTTCACCGCGTCCACCGCCGGGTCGGCCGCCAGGATGTTCACCATCTGCAGCAGAACTCCATTCATCTTCTGAAACGACATGGCCTGGTCGCCAATTATCTGTCCCGATATGCGCCCGTTGTCCTGTTGCGGAAAGAAGCCTTTCGGAACCTTAATGAACAGGTAGAAGTTCAGTCCCACCGTTGCCAGCAGAATCATCAAGGTGATGAAGGAATGGCGCAACACCACCGTCAGCGTCTTACTGTAAATGCCGATCACCCAGTTAAAACCGCGCTCGCTGGCGCGGTAGAGCCATCCGTGCGACTGGTGCTCCTTCAGCATGTGCGCGCACATCATGGGGGTCGCGGTCAGCGAAATCACCATCGACATCACGATGGCGATGGACAAGGTCACCGAAAACTCGCGGAACAGGCGGCCCACCACGCCGCCCATCATGAGCAGGGGAATGAATACGGCCACCAGCGACACGCTGATGGTGAACACCGTGGAGCCGATCTCCGAAGCGCCCTTCAGCGCGGCATGGAACGGATTCATGCCCTGTTCCAGGTAGCGCGTAATATTCTCGATGACCACGATCGCATCGTCCACCACGAACCCGGTGGAAATGGTCAACGCCATCAGGGACAGGTTGTCGATGCTGTACCCCATCAGGTACATGACGCCGAAAGTGCCCACCAGCGACACCGGAACCGCCACGCTGGGAATGAACGTGGTCCGCGCGTCGCGCAGAAAGAAGAACACCACCAGGATGACCAGCAGGATGGAGATGATCAGGGTTTTCTCCACGTCGCGCACCGACGCCCGGATAGTCACCGTCTGGTCCATGGCCACCACCATGTTGATACTCTGCGGGATGGCGGCTTTCAGCTGCGGCAGCGCGACGCGGATGGCATCCACCGTATCGATGATGTTGGCGCCTGGCTGCCGGAAGATAATGATCAGGATGGACGGCTTACCGTTCAGATACCCGGCGTTGCGCAGGTCCTCCACGGAATCGACCGCGGTCCCCACGTCGCGGATGCGCACCGCCGCTCCGCCGTGATAGGAAACGATGAGCGGCAGGTAGTCGGCCGCCTTGAAAATCTGGTCGTTGGCGCCGACTTCCCAGAGTTTCAGCCCGTCGCTGAAGTGACCCTTGGGAGTATTCGCGTTGTTGTTATTGAGAATCGTGCGGACCTGCTCCAGCCCGATTCCATACTTATGCAGCGCGTGCGGGTTCAGCTCCACGCGGACCGTGGGGAGCGAACTGCCTCCCACGCTGACCTGACCGACGCCGGGCACCTGCGACAGTTTCTGCGCCATGATGCTCGACGCGGCGTCGTAAATCTGGCCTTTCGCGAGGATATCCGAGGTGAGGCCCAGCATGAAGATCGGCGAATCCGCGGGATTCACCTTGCGGTAGCTGGGATTGCTCGGCAGATTGCTGGGCAGGTAGCCGCGCGCCGCATTGATAGCCGCCTGCACGTCGCGCGCCGCGGCGTCGATGTTGCGGTTGAGGTCGAACTGCAAGGTGATGCTGCTCGATCCCAGCGAGCTCGACGAAGTCATTTCCGTTACCGACGCGATGCGCCCGAATTGCCGCTCGAGCGGGGTGGCCACGGAAGAAGCCATGGTTTCCGGACTCGCCCCCGGCAGGCTGGCGTTCACGCTGATGGTAGGAAAATCCACCTGCGGCAAGGGCGACACCGGCAGAATGCGGAACGCCACCGCGCCCGACAATGCGATGGCGATTGTCAGCAGCGTGGTGGCTACCGGCCGTCGAATGAAGGGTTCGGAGATGTTCATGACTATACCGTCGCGAGGGGCTCGTCACCAGCCGCGATCTCTTCGGCGCGCTTGTGTGAAAAGCGCTGCGCCAGCCGGTCGAAGAACAGGTAAATCACCGGGGTGGTGTAGAGCGTGAGCAACTGGCTGAAAATCAGGCCGCCTACAATCGCGATACCCAGCGGCTTGCGCAGCTCCGACCCGGTCCCCGTGCCCAGGGCCAGCGGCACGCCGCCCAGCAGCGCGGCCATGGTGGTCATCATGATGGGACGGAAGCGCAGCAGGCATGCCGTATAGATGGCCTGCACCGGCGGCATGCCCTCTTTGCGCTCGGCTTCCAGCGCGAAATCGATCATCATGATGGCGTTCTTCTTCACAATGCCGATCAGCAGCACGATGCCGATCAGCGCGATCACGCTGAAATCCTGGTGGCACAGGTTGAGCGCCAGCAAGTCGCCGACGCCCGCCGAAGGCAGCGTGGAGAGAATCGTCACGGGGTGAATATAGCTCTCGTACAGCACACCCAACACGATGTACACCGTCACCAGCGCGGCCAAAATCAGCATCCACTCGCCGGCCAACGAGGCCTGAAACGCCTGCGCCGTGCCCTGAAATGCCGCCTGGATGCTGAGGGGCATCGCCAGGTCGTCTTTGACGCGATTTACCGCGTCGACGGCATCTCCCAGGGAGACATTGGGCGCCAGGTTGAAGGACAGCGTCACCACCGGGAACTGCCCCTGGTGGTTCACCGTGATCGGCACACTGGTGAGTGTCACCTTGCTGAACGCTCCGAAGGAAACCTGGCCGCCGTTGGGAAACGGCGCGGACGAGGCGATCGGTCCGGCGCTGAAGGGTCCCGCGGTGGACGAAGCGGTGGCTCCCGTACTGGCGCTGGTCTGCGCCGCCGCAGCGGCAGCGGCGTTGGCCGAACTGGCGCCGCCCGTAGCGGTGGTGCCCGAAGAGCCGCCCGACACCAGCCCCGACGATCCGGTGTTGCCCGAACGAATGAACAGGTTGCGCAGATCCAGCGGATTCTTCTGGAATTCCGGATCCACCTCCAGCACCACGTGATACTGGTTCAACTGCGTGAACATGGTGGAGACCTGCCGCTGCCCGTAGGCGTCGTACAAGGTCTGGTCGATGGTGCTCGGCATGATCCCCAGGCGCGCCGCGGTATCGCGGTCGAAAACCAGGCTGGCGCGCAACCCCTGCACCGCCTGGTCGCTGGCCACGTCCTGCAGCATGGGCAACTGCTTCAACCGCTCCAGCATCTGCGGAGCGTAGACGTTCAACTCGTCGGCGCTGGGGTCCTCCAGCGTGTACTGGAACTGCGTACGGCTGACGCGGTCTTCGACCGTCAGATCCTGCACCGGTTGCATGAACAGGGTCATCCCCGCCACCTTGTCCAACTCCGGCTGGACGCGGCGAATCACATCGCTGGCCGAGATTTTGCGCTGCTCGAGCGGCTTGAGGTTGATCAGGATGCGCCCGCTGTTCAGCGTGGTATTAGTGCCGTCGATCCCGATGAAGGACGAAAGATTCTCCACCGCGGGGTCCTTCAAAATCACCTTGGCGACCTGTTGCTGCAGTTTGGACATCTCGCTGAACGAGGCCGTCTGCGACGCCTCCGACACGCCCTGGATCACGCCCGTATCCTGAATCGGGAAGAAACCCTTGGGAATATCGATGAACATCTTGATGGTTAAGGCCAGCGTGGCCACGGCCACCAGCAGAGTGATGGTCTGAAACTTCAACACGAAGCGCAGGGTTTTCCCGTAAAAACCGATTACCGAATCGAAGGCGTGTTCCGACAGCCGGTACAGCCGTCCCTGGGTATGTTCCGGCCGGTGACGCAGCAACTTGGAACACATCATGGGCGTCAGCGTCAGCGAGACCACCGCCGAAACCAGAATGGTGACGCTCAACGTCACCGCGAATTCACGGAACAAACGACCCACAATGTCGCCCATGAACAGCAGCGGAATCAGCACCGCGATCAGCGAGATAGTGAGCGATACGATGGTGAACCCGATCTGCGCCGACCCCTTGAGCGCGGCCTGCAGCGGATTCTGGCCTTCCTCGATATAGCGCACGATGTTCTCGATCATTACAATGGCATCGTCCACCACGAAACCGGTCGAGATGGTCAGCGCCATCAGCGTCAGGTTGTTCAGGCTGTATCCCAGCAGGTACATGACGCCGAAGGTGCCTACCAGCGAAAGCGGCACCGCAATGCTGGGAATTACGGTGGCGCTCAGGTTGCGCAGGAACAGGAAAATCACCATGACCACCAGGCCCACCGTCAGCATCAACTCGAACTGCACGTCCTCCACCGACGCGCGGATGGTGGTGGTACGGTCCGTCAGAATCTTGACGTCGATGGATTGCGGCAGCGTGGCCGTGAGCGTCGGCAATAGCGCCTTGATGCGGTCCACCACCGAGATGATATTGGCGCCCGGCTGCCGCTGGATGTTCATGATCACAGCCGGCGTGTCGTTCATCCAGGCCGCCTGCCGGATATTCTCCGCGTCGTCTACGATCTTGGCGACGTCGCTGAGCTTCACCGGGGCGCCGTTCTTATACGCCAGAATCATCGGCGTGTAGTCCGCGCTCGACAGCAACTGGTCGTTGGCCCCGATCTGGTAGGCCTGGTGCGGCCCGTCGAAGTTCCCTTTCGCCTGGTTGACATTCGCCGCCAGAATCGCCGAGCGGATATCCTCCAGGTTCAGACCAAGCGCAGCCAGCGCCGTGGGATTCGCCTGGATCCGCACCGCCGGCTTCTGGCCGCCCGAAATGGAGACGAGCCCGACTCCCGGAAGCTGCGAAATCTTGGGCGACAGCCGCGTGTCCGCCAAATCCTCCACTTTCGAAAGCGGCATCGCGTTCGAAGTCAGCGCCAGCGTGATGATGGGCGTATCGGCCGGATTCGTCTTGCTGTAAATCGGCGGCGTGGGCAGATCGACCGGCAGAAATGTTCCCGACGCGTTGATGGATTGCTGCACCTGCTGCTCGGCCACATCGATGCTCAGGCTGAGCTTGAACTGCAGCGTGATCACCGAACTTCCGTCGGAGCTCGTGGACGTCATCTGCTGCAGCCCCGGCACCTGCCCGAACTGCCGCTCCAGCGGCGCGGTCACCGACGACGCCATCACGTCCGGGCTGGCGCCCGGATAAAACGTCACCACCTGAATGGTGGGATAGTCCACTTCCGGCAAGGCCGAAACGGGAAGCTGCTTGTAGGCCACCGCTCCCGCGAGCAGGATTCCTACCATCAGCAGAGAAGTCGCAACCGGCCGGAGGATGAATGTCCGGGACGGATTCACTGCCCCTTGCCCTTTCCGCCCGCGTGGCCTTTGCTCCCGGCCGATCCGGCAGCCGGCGCGCCCGAAGCGCCGCCCGTCGCTTGACCTTGCCCACGACCGCCCTGCCCGATGATCTGCACCGTGACTTTGCTGCCTTCGTTCAGCCGGTCCACGCCGGACATGACGACTTCGTCGCCTGGCGCCAGACCGCTGACGATTTCCATGTCCTCGCCCTCGGTCACACCGCCCACGATCTGCCGCACCGTGACCGTGGAATCCTCCTTCACCAGGTACACATACGTCGTAGTCGTGGTGCGCTGTACCGCGGCCGAGGGGATCAACGTTACGCCTTGCTTCTCCTGCACCAGCAGGCGGACGTTCACGAACTGATCGGGAAACAGCACTTCGTTATCGTTGGGAAAATTCGCCCGCAGCCGGATCATCCCGGTGGTGGGATCGATCTGGTTATCCACCGTCGCCAGCGTTCCGGTCCCGAGCTTGTGCTCGCCGGCCCGGTCCCAGACCTCGGCCGCCAGTTGCTGGCCCGCGTGCCACCGCGTCAGAACCTGCGGCAGGCTGTCCTCGGCCACCGGAAACACCACGCTGATGGGCTGCACCTGGGTGATCACCAACATGCCGTTGGAGTCGGTGGCGTGCACGATATTTCCCGGATCCACCAGCCGCAAACCCACGCGGCCGGTGATTTCGGCTGTAATATGGCAATACACCAGGTTCAGCCGCGCCGCGTCGATCTGGCTCTGATCCGCCTTGATGGTGCCGACCAGTTGATCCACCAGCGATTTCTGCGTGTCCAACTGCTGTTTCTGAATGGCGTCCTGTTGCCACAGCGTCTCGTAGCGCTGCAGGTCGAGCCGGGCATTGTCGAGCGTCGCCTGGTCGCGCATCTGCTGTCCGGTGGCCATGTCCAACGCCACCTGATACGGCCGGGGGTCGATTTCAATCAGCTCGTCGCCCTTCTTCACGAGCTGTCCTTCGGTGTAGTTGACCTTCATCAACTGCCCGTCCACACGAGACTTGACGGTCACTGTGTTTAAAGGGGTTACGGTTCCCAGACCGGTCACGTACACCCCGATGTTGCCGCGCCGCGCCTTGGCCGCAGTCACCGGCGTGGGACCACCGCCCTTCTTCTTGCTCCCCGTTCCCCCGGAAGAGCTCGCGCCATCGGCGGCGCTGGTTCCCTTCGGCCAGTAATAATAGGCGGCGGCGCCTGCCAGGACCAGGACCAGAAACCAGACCCAGCCCATCTTTGACTTGCGCTGGGCCTTTGGAGTGCTTTCCTCCGGCAGAGTCGGCAAGGTCGTCTTTTCGTTCATGCGGTTGGTTCCACTTTATTCTAGTATCGCAGCGATGTCTGGAACGACGAACCAGTATAAGCGGGTGTTACGCCCGTTCTGAATCCTTTGGAGCCGTTTTTGCATAGCTCTTTCGGGCTACCAGTTCAACAATCTATTACATTTCAGTAATTTACGGAATGGATGCGACATCACTTTCCCTTCCTCGCCGCCTCCAGCAGCGTCCGTATCGGACGGGCGGCCGCCATTCTCACTTCCAACACGGGGTTGCCGCGCGTCGCCAGCAGCCGGACAATTTCGCGATTCTCCTGCTCCAGCCAGTCCGCATCCACCGGCGCAGCGCCCCGTACCGCGTCGAGAAGGCGCAACCCAGCGGTCCCCAGAGCGGCTAGATCCTTCGAGAACGACTGCAACTCCGTCAGCAACCCGTTCCCCGCGGCCATGGCCTGAAAGCGCCCGTCATTGGCCGCCCAGACGCTGAACCGCGCCCGCAGCAAGCCGGCATCCTCTATATCGGCGGGATCGGCAACCAACCGTAGAGCGGCCTGTTCCAGCGCCCGCACGCTCTCGCTCTCCGGCGGCACGGCATCCACGAAGCGATTGAGCGGCGTCAGCGTAGTATACCGGCGCGCGCTGCGCGGTCCCAATCCCAGGGCTTCCGCCGCATCGAGCAACGTCCGCACCGGCTCTATCGGACCGCCGCCCGCCAGGCGCGCCGCCATCGGCTCCAGGTTGGCGTGGTGCCGCACGCCGGTCCAATCCAGGACGCGGCTCACCGCCTCCATCCGCGCGTACATGGAATCCACATCGGTCACCTCCCTGGGCGACCAGAAACGTTCCGCGATGGCCGCCATGCGCGGCCAGATCCGCGAGTCCACGGTTTCCGGGTCGATCAGCTCCGCCCACATGCAGGCTTCGCCTCCCAGGATCAGCGCCGCCTGCTCCGCGGTGAGTTGCGCCGCCGGGCCGCCCTGCGGATCCACCGCGTAGTGCGCGCTGGCCGGGTTGAGATGGTCCAGATAATATCCCGACGAGAGAATCGCGCCGAAGCCCTTCGAAGCCGCGTCCGCCAACGACGCCGCGCCCCGCCACGACTGGATCACCGTACCGGCCGGCAGATCGTCGTTCAGAATTTCATCCCACCCCACCGGCGTCTTTCCGTACTTCGCCAGAATCTTCTCCACCCGCTGATTGAAGTACAGCTGCAACCCCTTATTGCCGTCCAACTGGTTGTCTTTCGCGAAGCCGCGAATGGATTCCGACGCCTTCCATTGCTTGCCGTTCACTTCATCCCCGCCAATATGAAAATAGGGGTCGGGGAACAGCGCGGCCATCTCGCCGATGAACCCGTCGAGGAACGTGTACGTGAATTCCCTGGTGGGATCCATGGAGCCGTCGAACACCCCGAAGTCGCGTCCGATCTCATACGGGCCCGGCGCCGCCGCCAGTTCGGGATATCCCACCAGCCAACTGGTGGTGTGGCCCGGAATATCGAACTCCGGCACCACGCGGATGCCGCGCTCGCGAGCGTACGCCACCACGTGGCGCATCTGTTCCTGGGTATAGTAGAGCCCGTCCGAACCCGCTTCCTGCAGATGCGGATACTTCCTGCTCTCGGCGCGGAAACCCTGGTCGTCAGACAGGTGCCAGTGGAACACGTTGAGCTTCACCGCCGCCATGGCGTCGAGATTCCGCTCCACCACCTCCAACGGCATCCAGTGCCGCGACACATCCAGCATAAGCCCCCTCCACGGAAACCGCGGACGGTCCTCGATATGCATCGCCGGCGCCACGAAGCCCTCCGCGCCCGGCGTCACCATCTGCAGAAACGTCTCCAGCCCGTGCATCGCGCCCGCCACCATGGGAGCCCGGAGCACCGCGCCTTCCGCCGTGACATCCAGCGTGTACGACTCATCCTCGCGCAGCGCCGGATACTCCGCACCGGCCGCCGCGCATTCCACCCGTAAATCGGCGCGTCTCAAGCCTGTGCTCTTCGCGTCCGGCATGGCGATTCCGGTCTGCCTCTCCATCCTCGAGACAAACCGGTCGACCGCCCCGGCCAGCCTAGCGTCGGCCACACCGGACACGGCCACATGGAACGACCGGCCGATCCCCAGCGCCCCCTGTCCCATGGTCGCCACCGCCGGAAGCGGCATCAGCCCCGGAGTTGCCGCCGCGGCCGCGGACAGGACGGCGAAAGGAATACCCAGCAATCGGCGCATCCTTAATACTTCACCACCGTGCCCCGATTTCAGCAACTGAATCTGAAAAAGCTGAGCGAAATCCCCCGCCGAACCCCCTCTATCTTTGGAATCTCCAGAAAAACTCCATGCCGAAGCCCAAAAAGAAGTCCACCTCGAGACCAAAACAGCAACCGATCCCCATCGAAGTCATCGAAGGCCGGATCGTGATTCTCCGCGGCCGCCGGGTCCTGATCGACCGCGATCTCGCCGAGCTCTACTGCGTCGAAACCCGCGTCCTCAATCAAGCCGTCAACCGCAACCTCGCCCGATTCCCGCCTGACTTCATGTTCCAACTCAATGCGGACGAAGCGAGCGCGCTCTCGCCGTCCTCCATCGCCTCCCCTTCAAGATCACAATCTGTGATCTTGAAGCGCGGCCACAACCTCAAATACCTCCCCTACGTCTTCACCGAGCACGGCGCCGTCATGCTGGCCAATGTTCTCCGCAGTCCCGTAGCCGTCCGCGCCAGCATTCAAGTAGTCCGCGCCTTCGTCCATCTGCGCCAAATTCTCACCGCCAACCAGGACCTCGCTCGCAAAATCGAAGGACTGGAGCGCAAAGTCGGCAAGCACGACACCGATCTGCGCGCGATCCTCCGCGTGCTGCGCGGCTTTGTCCAACCGGCGCCGCTCCCCGCCCGCCGTCCCATCGGTTTCGTCGGCCTCGGCACGAAATCGCAAATCGTCCCCGCAAAACAGCTGCGCGCCGCACGCCGCTAATTGCCCGACGGCTTCTCCACATGATCCACCATGAGAACCTCCACCACGGCCTTTTGTGGCTCCAGCCTGAGACCAAGTTGCTCCCGGACCGCGGTGAAGACGGTGATGTCGTTTGGGTCCGGTCCAGCTTCCCGGTTGGACCGAAGGTCGGGGGTGTACTTCAACTTGATGTCATAGGTTCCCGTGAGGCCGGTTTTGTCGATCACAGGACGATCCAGCATGCTGTTGGCAATGGCGCCAATCAGAGCGTCCATACTGGCCTTCGGGATGGTGATCTCATTATCGCGGCCCGTCCAGTGGAAGTGTCCCATTGGACTGGCATCGGGGGCGCTCTCCTTGAACTTTGGCCCATTCTTGTCCACCAGCAACGCGTATACCGGCATCTCGCGGGTCTCGCGATGGACCGTGAGTTGGAATCGATCGGCCAGCAGCGATTGCAGCATCTGCCGGAACTCGTCCTTCGTGGGAACGCCATCGCCCTCCGCTTTCGCGGCGATTTCATAACGGGCGTCAGTCGTAAAAAGCGGCGACGTGGTGCCGGAGACCTGGTAGTTCTTCAGGTTGTACGCGTACATAATGAGCTGCAGCAGGTTGGCGCCTTCCGTGTTCAGCCGTGGCCCGGAGGTGGAAATGTCCATGCGGTACAGCGGCCCCCCATGAGGCTTCACCGATGCCACTTCGAAAGATCGGGCCGGCGCCGGTTGGCCCGACAACCCCGAAGACGTCAAGATCAGGAAGCTCGCCGCGACGGTAGCCCGGACCATGGATGCAATCCCCCCCCGACTGTATAACGCATATCCGCCTCGCGCCGTTGATCCGTTTATCGGTGGTTCCAGGGATTGTCCAACCCCGATCTGCTAGCCTGAAATCATGCGGTTCGCCGATTCCCTCTTTGCCGAGCGCTTTCAGATCTCCACAGCCGACCTGAACCGCTACCTGGCCGAAGCGCTCTCGCAGGGCGGCGACTACGCGGATCTCTACTTCGAGTACCTGCTCACCAGCTCTATCGGCATCGACGAATCCATCGTGAAAAGCGCTACCCAAGGCGTCTCCATGGGCGTGGGCGTCCGCGTCATCTCCGGCGAGCGCACCGGCTACGCTTATAGCGACGACCTGGCTCCCGAGAAAATCCGCAAAGCCGCTAATGTGGCCGCCCACATCGCCTCCGGACCCAGCAAAATCGATAAGTTCGATCTCAACGAAGGCGTTCGCCACAACCTCTACCCCGTCCTCACCGCCCCCACCGAAACCGCCCTCGCCGACCGCGTGGAGCTGGTCAAACGAGCCGATCGCGCAGCCCGCGCCTACGATTCGCGGGTCTTTCAGGTCCAGGCCACCTACGCCGACAATCTGCGCCACGTCCTGGTCGCCACCAGCGACGGCGTGCTCTCGCTCGACCGCCAGCCGCTCGCCCGCCTCAGCGTCCACGCCCTGGCCCGCCGCAAGGGCGAGACTCCGCAGCAGCGCCATTCCGGAGGCGGTGGCCGCGTGGACCTCGACTTCTTCCTCAAGGACAAGCCGCCAGAATACTTCGCCCGCGAAGCCGCCCGCGAGGCCATCGCCATGCTCGACGCCGCCGAAGCGCCCGCCGGCGAAATGACCGTCGTGCTCGGCCCTGGCTGGCCGGGCGTCCTGCTCCACGAAGCCGTGGGACACGGACTGGAGGCCGACTTCAATCGCAAGGGCGTCTCCGCTTTCAGCGGCAGAATCGGCCAGAAAGTCGCCAGCGAACTCTGCACCGTCATCGACGATGGGACCATCCACAGCCGCCGCGGCTCGCTCAATGTCGACGACGAAGGCCAACCCACGCAGCGCAACGTCCTTATCGAAAACGGCATTCTGCGTGGCTACCTGCAGGACAAGCTGTCCAGCACGCTCATGGGCTCCGCCTCCACCGGCAGCGGACGGCGCGAAAGCTATGCCCACATTCCCATGCCGCGCATGACCAACACCTTCATGCTGGCCGGCCAGAGCGATCCCGAGGAAATTGTCCGCTCCGTTCCCCAAGGCCTCTACTGCGCCAATTTCGGCGGCGGACAAGTGGACATCACCAGCGGCAACTTCGTATTCTCGGCATCCGAAAGCTACCTCATCGAAGACGGCAAAATCACCCGTCCCGTACGCAACGCCACCCTCATCGGCAATGGCCCCGAGGCCCTCAAGTACGTCAGCATGGTGGGCAACGACCTCAAGCTCGACGAAGGCATCGGCGTCTGCGGCAAGGCCGGCCAGAGCGTGCCCGTCGGCCTCGGCATTCCCACCGTCAGGATCGACCGCATGACCGTGGGGGGCACGGCGTGAGCGAAAATCACCTGCTGGAGCTGGCCAACGACGTGGTGCGCATGGCCATGGCCCGCGGCGCTACCGGCGCCGAATGCACCATCGGCGAGGGCGACGAATTCTCCGCCGAAGTACGCATGCGCGAAGTCGAAAGCCTCAAGGAGGCCGGTTCGCGCGGCGCCGGGCTGCGCATCCTCATCGGCAAGCGAACCGGCTCGTCCTACACCTCCGACCTTTCCGCCGAGGGCATCGATCGCCTGGTCCGCTCCGCAGTGGAGATCGCCGACATCACGTCCGAAGATCCCCACGCCGGACTGCCCGACCCCGACGAGCTCGGCTCCGTCCCCGGCGATCTGCAGCTTTACTCCGCCGCCATCGAGAATCTCGACCCGGCCCGAAATATCGACCAGGCCAAGCGCGCCGAAGCCGCCGCCTTCGACACCGACCCGCGCATCTCCAACTCCGACGGCGCTTCCTTCGATTCCGGCACCTCGCGCCACGTGTTCGCCAATTCGCTCGGCTTCTCCGGCGAATACCGCACCGGCAGTTGCTCGCTGAGCGTCTCCCCGGTGGCGCGCGATGGCGAATCCATGGAGCGCGATTACTGGTTCACCATCGCCCGCGATCCCGCCGGTCTGCAGGCTCCCGAAGAAGTCGGCCGCATCGCCGCCCACCGCGCCCTGCGCCGCCTCCACCCCGTCAAGGTCGACACCCAGAAAGTGCCCGTGGTCTTCGAACCGCGCACCGCGCGTTCGCTCCTCGATTGCATCTTCGACGCCGTGCATGGCATGTCCATCTACCGCCAGGAATCGTTCCTGGCCGGCAAACTGGGCGAACCGGTCGCCGCCGAAAGCGTCACGGTCATCGACGATGCCACCATCCCCGGCCTCTTCGGCACGTCTCCTTTCGACGACGAAGGCGTGCCCTCGCGCCGCACCCCGGTGATCGAGCGCGGCATTCTCAAAAACTATCTGCTGAATTCCTACGCCGCCCGCAAACTCGGCATGAAGACCACCGGCAATGCGTCGCGCGGGCTGGCCGGCAACGCCGGCATTGGCCACGGGAACTTTTTTCTGGAGGCAGGCGTCCAACCACCCAGCCGCATCATCGCCGGAATCTCCAACGGATTTTTCGTCACCAGCCTCATGGGATTTGGTGTCAACATCGTCACCGGGGACTACTCGCGGGGCGCCACCGGACTGTGGATCCGCGACGGAGAATTGGCGTTCGCCGTTTCCGAAGTTACCATCGCCGGCAATTTGCGGGATATGCTTCTTAGTATGGAGGCCGTGGGAAACGACCTCGAGTTCAGCGGCTCCATTGCGGCCCCCACGCTGAAGATCGGAGAAATGACCGTTGGCGGCAAATAGTACGGCACCCCTCAAGCAGAAAAAGCGGCTCACTATTCCACCCATGCTGATCGTTGTCGTTCTGGTATTGGTGGCGGGCCTGGCTGGATTTCTCTATCTGAACCATGCGGCCAAACAGCCTCCTCCTCCCATGCCGCCATTGACCGGCGCGGCCCGGGAGTATGTACGCCATGGCTTCCTGCCCATCACCGACTCTAAAATCGAAGCCCACGAAAGCTATCTCAAGCAGCAGATCGTGGAGATCACCGGAAAAATCGGCAATACGGGAGATCGCGTCATCGATACCGTCGAAATCGTCTGCATCTTCTACGACCCTTATGGTCAACTGGTCTTGCGCGAACCCGTGTTCATCGTCAAGAAGGGCGGGCATCTGGCGCCCGGCGAAACCAAGGAATTCCGCCTCCCCTTCGACAACATTCCCGCCAGTTGGAATCAAGTGATGCCGCAGATGGTCATCGCGCGCATCGAGTTTTCCTGACGGCCTACCGTCACCAGGCGTTGCCCTATGCGGACAGGCTATTACCGGTATCTGCGCCAACTCGGACGCATCGAGAAAGCCTTCCTGGTCTGTTTGGCCGCCTTCCTCCTGCTCCATTGGTTCGGCGCCGGACTGCTCTGGCAAGCTCTGCTCGCCCTCCCCGTCTTCTTCCTGGGGCTCGCCACCGTGTTCCGCGGCGTGCGCCGCATTCTGCGCGGCGCCGTATGGCGTCTGCGCAATCGCCTGATCCTCGCCTACGTCTTCATCGCCGTCGTGCCGGTCATCCTCATCCTGGTCATGGCCGCGCTGGCCGGTTATGTGGTGATCGGCGAAATGGCCGTCTACCTGGCTAACCGCGAGTTGGACAGCCGGCTCACCCAGATGCACCGCCAGGCGTTGGCCCTGGCCCGCGTCCCCGCCCGCGGCGATGCGGAGTCGGCTCTCAACCGCGCCGCCGAACTCCTGCAGCATAACTTTCCCGAGTTCGAACTGGTCGGCGCCGGCGCCCACGACCTCCATTTTCCGCCGGAAACCACCATCTCCGAGCCGCCTGCCGCCTGGAAGAAGCGGGACTGGGGCCTGGCCGTGATGCACCGCCCCGGCAAGTCCGAAGGCCTCTACGCTTGGGTCAATGCCCAGGTGCGCGGCACCCGCGTCACCATCGTTGCGCCCATTAACCATGGCGTCCTCGAGAAACTGGTTCCCGGCCTGGGCGATGTCAGCTTCCTCGATCCGTTCGCCCCCGATCCCACCTCGCTTACCGGATCTTCCCGCGTCCGCCATATCCCCGCCAAGGCGAATCTCTTGGATGTCCAGATCGAAGGCTTCTATCCCATCTACGTCTCCGATTGGGATGCCCCGCAGAAAGAGCCGCGCGAGCTCATCCTGGTGGTATTCACGCGCTTGTCGGCCGTTCTCGGCACCGTCTTCCAAAACCCCACCAGGTGGAACGAGTCAGTTCTCATCCTGCTGGTCACCGTCTCTACCCTCCTGCTGCTGGTGGAACTGGCTTCGCTGATTGCCGGCGTGCAGCTCAGCCGCACCATTACCGGCGCGGTTCACGAGCTCTACGAAGGCACCCAGCACGTCAAGGGCGGCAACTTCTCCTACCGCATCCCCGTGCAGGGCCACGACCAGCTTGCCGATCTCAGCACCTCGTTCAACTCCATGACCGAAAATCTCGGTCGTCTCATCGTCGTGGCCAAGGAAAAAGAGCGCCTCGAATCCGAGCTGGAAATCGCCCGCGAAGTGCAGAGTCAGCTCTTCCCCAAGGACGTCCCGCGATCCCGCACGCTGGAGCTGAAAGGCGTCTGCAGCCCCGCCCGCATGGTCTCCGGCGACTACTACGATTTCATGGCGCTGCCCGGCCACACGCTGGGCATCGCTATCGGCGACGTCGCCGGAAAAGGCATTTCCGCCGCTCTCCTCATGGCCACTATTCAATCCACCATGCGGACCCAGTTGAGCGCCGTCAACGGCGACGGCCCGCGCCACTTCTCCAGCGCCGCCCTGGTCTCCACCCTGAACCGCCAGTTGTACGCCACCACTTCGGCCGAAAAATACGCCACCTTCTACTTCGCCCTCTACGATGAAGCGTCCAGCTCCCTCACCTACACCAACGCCGGCCACCTGCCGCCGTTTCTGCTGCGCGGTTCCGACATCTCGACCCAGGATTCCAACGGCACCGTCGTAGGCGCGTTTCCCATCTCCCTCTATGAAGAGCGGACCGTCCAACTTCTCCCCGGCGATCTGCTGGTCGCCTACACCGACGGCATCACCGAGCCCGAAAACGCCTACGGCGAAATGTTCGGCGAAGACCGCCTCAAGGAACTGCTGGTCAAGTACGCCCACACGGAATCGTCCGAGATCATTGCCCGCACCATGGAAGCCGTAGTCGAATGGACCGGCTCCACGGAACTGCAGGACGACATGACCATGATCATGGCCCGACATCTATGAAAGTACTCTCCGCCGCCCAAATGCGCGAAGTCGACCGGCGCACCAGCGGGCTCGGCATACCCGGCATCGTCCTCATGGAGAATGCCGGCCACCGCGTCGTGGAGTTCCTCGCCCGCCGCTTCGCGCCCCTGGAATCGCAGCGCATCGTAGTCCTCTGCGGCAAAGGCAACAATGGCGGCGACGGCCTGGTGGTCGCCCGTCAGCTCCACACCCGCTTCCGCCCCCTCGCGCTCGACGTAGTCCTGCTGGCTTCGCCCGACGACCTGAAAGGCGATGCCGCTCTCAACCTCCGCATGCTCGAAGCGGCCGGATGCCCGGTCCACAGCGCCCTTCCCGCGCGCGCCTGCCACGCCACCGTGGTGGTCGACGCTCTGCTCGGCACCGGCATCTCCGGCGCCGCCGCCGGCCGCATGCTCGAAGGCATCCGCCAGATCAATTCCGCCTTCCCCATGGCCAAAGTGGTGGCCGTGGACATTCCCTCCGGCATGGCCAGCGATGCCGGCGACTCGACGGGCGAAATCGCCCGCGCCGATGCCACCGTCACCTTCACCGCCCCCAAGCCCGCCCACGTGCTGCCGCCCAATTGCGACCGCTTGGGCGAGTTGGTGGTCGGCCCCATCGGCAGTCCCGAAGAGTTATACCACAACGCTTGGCTGTCGCTGGTCGAACCCGCCATGTTCCGCTCGCTCCTGGCGCCGCGCCCCCGCGCCGGCCACAAAGGCACCTTCGGACACGTCCTGGTGATTGCCGGATCGCGCGGCAAGACCGGCGCCGCCGCTATGGCCGGCATCGCCGCTTTACGGGCCGGCGCCGGACTGGTCACCGTAGCCTCCGCCCTCAGCGCCATCCCCGTCATCGCCGCCCACGCCCCCGAGTTGATGACCGTGCCACTCGCCGAAACCCACGCCGGCTCCATTCTGCAGGCCGTCGACCTCGACGCCGTGGCGGAAGGCAAGACCGTCATCGCCATCGGCCCCGGCCTGGGGCGCCACACCGGCACCGACACCCTGGTGACCACCGCCATCGAACAATTCGCCCAACCCATGGTGGTGGACGCCGATGCCCTGGGCGCATCCATCCCCATCACGCCCGGCCGCGTGCGCGTCCTCACACCCCATCCCGGCGAGATGGCGCGCCTCACCGGCCAATCCGTCGCCGAGATTCAAAAGGACCGCGTCACCGCCGCCCGCGCTTTGGCCGCCGAACGACAGGTCACGCTGGTGCTCAAGGGTCAACGCACAGTCATCGCCTTCGCCGACGGCCGCGTCTGGATCAACCCCACCGGCACGCCCGCCATGGGCACCGGCGGAACCGGCGACATCCTCACCGGACTGATCTCCGGCTTCCTGGCGCAATTCCCGCAACATCCCGACGAAGCCGTCGCCGCCGCGGTCTACCTACATGGCCTCTCCGGCGAGTTGGGCGCCCGCGCACTCGGCGAAAAATGCCTGGTCGCCACCGATCTTCTGCGGTACCTTCCGCAAGCCATGGAGGAATGTGCCGTCGTACCGCGCGTCCTCTGAGGCGGAGACCATCGCCCTCGGCCGCCGCCTGGCCCGCGAACTGCCCCCGCACGGCGTCGTGCTCCTGATCGGCAACCTGGGCGCCGGCAAGACCACCCTCGCCAAAGGCATCGTCAGCGGACTGGCCGCCGCCGCGCCCGACGACGTCACCAGCCCCACCTTCACTCTGATCCACGAGTACGGCGGCGGCCGCGTCTACCACGTAGACCTCTACCGCCTGGATGAAGAGCGCGAAGTTGCGACCCTTGGACTGGAAGAGTTGTTCGAACGCAACGCCCTGGTGCTGATCGAATGGGGCGAGCGCTTTCCGCGCCTCATGCCCGTCCCGCGCATCGAGATCCGCATCCGTGCCGGCAAGAGCGAGAGCCGGGAATTCGACCTGGAAACTGTACAATGAGTGAACCAAACGACATGAGCAAACAACCGTGGGCCTTGATCCTGGGAGCGAGCAGCGGATTCGGAGAAGCCACCGCTCTCGAGCTGGCGCACGCCGGCATGAACATTTTCGGCGTCCATCTGGACGGCCGCGCGCGCGCCCCGCACGTCGCCGAAGTTCAGGAGCGCATCCGCCAGATGGGCCGCGAAGTGCTCTTCTTCAACTGCAATGCCGCCGACGACGACCGCCGCCGCGATTGCGTCGCGCAGATGACCGGCCGCATGCTCGATCCCGCCGGAACCCTCCGCGTCATCCTGCATTCCCTGGCATTCGGCGCGCTCAGGCCCCTGGCCGGCGCGCAGGAAGTCGCCGCGCGCCACCAGTTGGAGCTGACTGCCGACGTCATGGGCCACTCCCTGGTCTACTGGGTGCAGGAATGTCTGCAAGCCGGGATGCTCGACAAGGGCGCGCGCATTTTCGCCATGACCAGCGCCGGCAGCACCCGCGTGATTCCCAATTATGGCCCCGTCAGCGCCGCCAAGGCGATTCTGGAATCCCACATCCGCCAACTCGCCGTGGAACTGGCGCCCGCCGGCATCACCGCCAACGCCATCCTCGCAGGCGTCACCGACAGCCCCGCCCTGCGCCAGATCCCTGGATTCGAAAAGATCATGGAAGTCGCCAAACAGCGCAATCCCCACAAGCGTCTGACGCAGCCCGAAGACGTGGCCCGCTGCATCGCCGCCCTCTGCCATCCCGCCACCTACTGGCTCAATGGCAACACGCTGAACGTGGACGGCGGCGAAACCATCGTGGGCTGAAAACCGGGCCGGAGACTCCGACCGCGCGCATGTCGGGACCGGGTAGGCCCTGTTCTTTTCTGGCTCAATCTCCGCGGCAAGGGTGAGGTGGACGAACTCTTCGGACAGTGGAAGGCCGCGCACGCGAAGATCGATTCCGAGCCCGAGGACAAACCGTGGAAACTGCGCGAGCTTATGGCCACCGGGTCGCATGGTGGTCCGCCGTTCCAGTTGACGGTCCATCCGTCGTAAGTCTCGTGCACCGCAAGTCCTTAGCCTTAATTAGCGGCTAAATTCGACGAACCCCTCTCGATTGGAGACGAACACGGACGCGAAGGCGCTGGCGGGAAGCAGGCCGGGGCCGAGGCCATGCACGTCGATGCGGACCGCGTCCATGAGGCGATCGCGAGCGCCGGCGAGAGAGAAGCGAACTGTGCAATTTTGCGCGGAGGCAGCGCCGCCGTTGGCATCCAACCGAGCCGTAAGGGCGCCATCAGGAGTAGGCTTTTTCGTACAGGACGACGGCCGAGGCGCCGGAATCCACGACCAACTCCCGCACGCGGCCATCGATTGAGGCGGCGACTACCGGACGGCCGTCCGGGGATCGAATAGGAACCCGGACACCGGAGCCGGCAGCCGGAATATCGAGCGCGATTCGGCGATTGCGGTAATCGAGCAAGTAGTCGTGGCGAACCAGCCAGCTTTGTCCCAGGACACCATCGACGCCCGCCTGAGATACGTCGCCGATCATGGCTTCCAGGGATCGGTCGGAGACGGATCCGGTGTTGCTCGAAGCACGTTCCCGCAACAGGAGTGTGGCTTCAGCGGTCGACTATGCACCCCTTGAACCCCGACATCGTCTACCTTTCGCAGGTAGGGACGCTCCTGGTTCGAGACACTGCCGGCGACTGGAAAGTGTCGTTCGAGGTCGCTTCCATCAAGCAGGGCAAGCCGGAAACGCCGGCCGGCATCAGGCTGGAACGCGGCCGTTTCACCGGGTCCATCTGCTCCGGCGAGCGCATCAGGTCGTAGGCGAATTCTACGTAGCCAGGAAGCGAATCTCTAGCGAGCAATTCATGGCTACCGTGACCGAACCACGCGATCCTGGCAGGTGACCAAAATGGGACCATCGATCGAATCGCAACCTTTCGTTCCTCGATCGGACGCCAGGGTAGCCGGGTGCCAGTGAGATCGTCGACGTCGCATTGCAAAAATTCCTGGGCAAGCCTCGTCAGCTCCTTTTGGGATTTCAAGGGCGCGACCCTTGGTGATTCTTACCCGAGGGCCGCCTGTAGGAACGGCTCGGGCGTGGCCGCGCGGCGCTTGGTGACCATGTCTGCAGATCTCGTCCGATTCCCGCTCAACCTTCAAGCGCTCTTCTTGACATCCTGCAGCATCGCTTCCCGGAGCACTTGGTTCAGTCTGGTCTGATAACCCCGGCCCTGTTGGCGCAGCCACGCCACCACATCGGCGTCCAGGCGCACCGTGAGTTGCTGCTTCACCGGCCGGTAAAACGGATTGCGGACGGCATTCCTCCAGAAGCTTTCCGTGAGCCGGGGAATCTCCGAAAAATCGATCTCCGCATCGGGCCGCGCCGCCAATCGCGCCAGCTTGCTCCTTCTCGCAGCAGTCATCGGGCTATCAGTCAGCGTCTTGCGCACGAGTTTCTTCATAACGATATCGCTCATTCCGGGTGGCACGGCGCGCCGAGATGAGGCGAATGACATCGTCCCTACCCTCTTCTCGAACCGTGTGCGCCACGAGCAGTAGAACCACGCCCCCTGCATGTCCCAGCGCCTGCCAGCGCAACTCCCCCGTTTCGTCGGTCCGATCTTGCTCAAACAGGGCGTTGGGATCGTCAAAAACGTGCATGGCATCCTCGAAGGCGACCCCGTGCTTCCCCTGGTTACTGCGCGCTTTCACCGGTCCCATTCGAACCGGATCATCAACTTTCAGTATAACGCCAAAAGTGTAACTACAGCGGCGTCCCTACATCCCTCAATTCGCCGACGGCCGCTCCACGTGATCGATCACCAGAAATTCCTCGGGACCCTTGGCCGGCGTCAGTTGCAGACCTACCTTTCTCAAAGCTCGCTGCAAACGCGGCAAGTCGCCGGCCGGATCGGCCGCATTCCCGGTCGTACCCGCGGCGCTCGACGGCGCCGCCGCGAAGTCTTCGGCCGACCACTTCAGATCGAAGTCGAACTGTCCCGCAATCCCCGTCTTGTCGACGAATTTCCGCGGGTCTACCACCAACGGCAGTCCCGCCAGCGCCAGGCAGAAGTCCGCCATCGTCGCGCCGTGAACTTCAATTCCATCCCAAGTCGCCGTACCCCACCCACACCGCGGCGGCAGCGGTTGTCCCGGCTCCAGCTGCGGACGCGGCTGTCCGGGCTCCATCGTGAAGCAGCCCACCTTCGCGGCCGGTAGCCGCGGACCGCCCTTAGCCGCCACCAGCGCGTAAGCCGGCACCTCGCGGGTCTCGCGGCGGATCTTCAGATGGAACCGTTCCTCCAGCAGCGCCTGCATCATGGGACCCGCGGTCATTCCCACGCTCGGAGCTCCCTCCGCTTTCGCCGCGATTTGGTACAGCTCGGTATTGACCCACGCCGGACCTCCCTCGATGTGAATGACGGCGTTTCCGGGGACCAGGCGGCCGTTCGCCCAGCGGCCGTAGGCCGTCCGGATGTAGTTCATCAGCGGCTGGCAGTTGTACGCCACCATCCCACGTCCCGAGGTCCCGGCGTTGTGGCCGGCTTCGATGTGCGGATCGCACGCCTTGACGGAGGCCACTTCAAATTTCGGTGGGGGCGCCGATTGCGCCCGCGCAGACATAGCCACGGCCAGCAGGCCGATCGATCGCAGCATCTTGGTTCTCCTTCGATTCCGCTATTGCGCAGGACGGAACATGCGGGAGTTCGGCGCCAGCCCCGGGTTGAATCCGCGCCGGATCTGCGCCGCCCACTGCGCCAGCGGCTTTCCCCCACGATTGAACTTCGCGCAGCGGTCCAAGAACGTCGCTACCGCGTCCCGCTCGCCCGCGTCGACCAACTTCCGCGCCAGCGACATGTCGATCTGCTCGTATCGCAGGAATTCCGTAGGCGGCGCGTCGGCGGTGGCTAGCAGATGCCGCACCGCTTCCGCCTTGTCTCCGCGCTCCAGCACCGCTGCGCCGAGCGCCAGATGGCCCAGAAAGATCGCGGTGCCGCAGTCCGCATCCTTGGCGTTTCGCGCTGCCAGAGTCAGCAGTTCCTTCGCCGTGGCTTCCGTGTCGGGCGCGCCGGGACGCCGCAACTGCGCCTCCAGCAGGACCATGCGGTCCGCCTCGCTCACACTGGAGGGATCAGCGGCGGCGCGCGAGACAATGTCCGCTCTCCGCGACCCGTCGCGATAGGTGTGCGCCATCTTGTTCTCGGGTTCGATCGCGAGCACCCGATCGACCAGCGACCTCGCAAACTCCCCACTCGCACGGTTCACTTGAAGCTCTTCCACCGTCCTCGTGAGCAAATCGACATCGGTCGACGCCGGCAGCGTCTCGCGCACCTTCCGCGCGTACGGGCCCTGCGCCGGCGGCGCGTCCCTCGTCACCACCATCCGGTCTTCCGGCAACTGCTCCGCCCGACCCGCCAGCGCCCACGCATAATGACGCGCCAGGAACACTTCCCAATGCAGAGGCGACGAAGGAAACCGCCGCCGTCCTTCCAGCAGGATCTGCTCCGCCTGCTCGTTGTCGTTGCCGGAAAGAAACTCCGCGGCATTCATGTAGACGAACGGGCTGCTCCACGGCTTCTTCATCTGCCCGGTCCACAGTTGCCGGCCGCGTTCGTAGCCATCCCGGTCCCACACCGTGTCCCACGCGGGCCGCAAACCCCAGTCCACGCGCGCCTCCGGATGCTGCGCGATGAACCACAGCGTGAGCTCGTCCAGAGCCTTCCAATCCTTCTTCGACTGGCGATACCGCACCAGCTCCAGCAGTTTCTCCTGGTCGTTCGGGTGCGCCTGCACGTACGCGGTCAATTCGTTCGCGCCAGCCGGAGTGAGCGCCAGCGCGGCGGTCCACACCCGCACGTCGGCTTGCTGCTGCCGCTGCCTCTGCTGCTGAAATCGCGCGCGATCGGTCTGCTCCTGCTGGCTCATGGCGGCCTGGCCCGCGGCGGGAGCCGCATGCCGTCCCAGGCTGCAGGCGCCGAACATCACGATCAGCACGCCGCACAGCCCCGCCGCTGCCATGGATTTCGCGCGTGAGACCGGCAGCACCGTGCGAGCATCCATGATCAAGCGGATGCGCTGCGGCAGTTTGCCGTTCGAAAACGCCACCGCGCCGGCCCATCGAATCCGCGCGCCCGTCTGGTTCACGGAACGCGCGATTTCAATCAGGTATTGCGCATACTCGTGCGGTGCGTGGCCGCGTGCGAGCACTACCGCGTCGCAGGCCTCTTCCGCCAGCGCCGCCAGCTTCCGCTCCAGCCACCAGGCCAGCGGATGGAACCAGAACAGGCAGCGGTTCAGCAGCGCCAGCCACTGTACCAGCGAATCGCGGCGGCGCACATGTTCGCGCTCGTGGATCAAAACCGCTTCCAGTTTGGCGGTGGACCACGTCCGCCAGCTCTCCGGCAGCAGCAGTACGGGACGCAGCCAGCCGATGGTCACCGGCGCCGCGCACAGCGGACTGGTGACGAAGCCATCGCCTGCGCTCGCGCCGCGCACCATGGAACGAACTTGCCTCGTACCCCGCATCAGCCGCACCAGCATCACGGCAATACCCGCCAGATAGACGCCGAGCGCGATCTGCCGCCAGTCCGGACGCAGCGGACCTCGAGCCGGTCGGACAGCCCCGGCCACGGCCTGCGTAGACACTTCCACCTGCTCCGCGAACACGCCCGGCGCAGGCTCCATCCGCACCGGCTCACGCACCGCCGGCAGAACCGGCGCGCTCACCGTCGGCACACAGGTAGTCCAGGCAGGTAGCAGCAACATCGCCACCATCGCGGCCGTCCAGGCGCGGTGCAGCGCCGCGGCCGCGCGCACCCGCAGCGCCCCCACCACCACTCCCGTCCCCACCGCCAGCAGCAATGCCCGCACCGACCATTCCATAATCGAGCGTTCCATTTACTTGCCTTTCCGCTCCCGCCGCCGTGCCTCGACGAACTGCGCCAACTGGTCCAGTTCGCGGTTGGAAAGCACCTTCGCATCCACCATGCCCGTCACCAGTTCTTCCACCGACCCCTGGCACAGCCGGTCGATAATCTGCCGCACCGCCCGCGCCGCCAGCCCGCGCGCCGGCTCCACAGCGGCATAGAGAAAGGCGCGGCCGTCCACTTCATGCCGCAGATACCCCTTCTGTTCCAAGCGGCGCAGCAGCGTCCGCACGCTGCTCTCCTTCAGCTTGTGTTCGGGGGATACGGCCTGATGGACCTGCTCCACCGTCGAAGCTCCGCCGGTCCAGACGGCGGACATGACACGGTTTTCGAGCTCTGTCAGAGGCGCGCGCACCGTGGAGTTCGATCTGTTTCCGGTTGTCATGGTACATGTTGTACCACTACCGGTTGTACCGGTCAAGCTTTTTCTGAGGGCTTCGCCGACGCTGCAGCTCTAGCGGCCCGCTGCCCGGCTCAACTCTACAGCTTTGGCGAGCACGGGGTCGCGGCCCGCGCGCAAATCCTCGATTCCCGTATGAATCTCCACGTCAGGCGCGATTCCGACGCCTTCAAACGGCGCGCCATCGGGGAACGACAGGCGGCGCGTCGCCACGCCGAGAGCCATGCCGTTGCCGAAATCGCGGACGTACTGCTGCCCGGCGCTGCCCGCCGTCCTCTCGCCGATGACTATCGCGCGCCGGCTGTCCTTCAGCGGCATCGCGAAGTCCTCGCACGCCGAGTAGCAACCGCTATCCGTCAATAGGTAGAGAGGACCTTTGTAGGCCGCCGGCCGCGGTTGCGAGACCCCGCCCGACCACCCAAGCACGGCGTGATTCCCCAGAACGCCCCACGTCTGGAACATTCCGATATTTTGCGGCGTCTCTTCCGACCACGAACGGTACGGTCGATCCATCAGCGCTCCCAGCAATTGACCCGGCGGCGTGCCGCCGTGATTGCCTCGCAGATCGAGAATGAGTGCTCGAACCGCACCCAGCCCGCGGATTGCTTTGACCGCCTCGTCTTCGAAGATCGGCTTCGAGAAAGAGGGGATGCGGAGGATCGCGACGTCTTCCTCGCGCCGGATGACGTCACCCGTGAATTCGTCGCCGTGCCAGGAAAACGGCTTGCTGCGCGCGATGTGGATGGTTCGCCCGTTATCCAGCGTCAGGTCGAATGCGCTGGGGAAAAAGAATGGGCTCTCGAACAGGTCGCGCTCGCGCCAGCGTTCATCGGATGCGAAGAGGTACTTGCGGAACCGCCGATAGAAGGCGCCGATGGGTTCGCCGTCGATGGTCTCGATGACGTCTCCGATATGCAGATCCGCGATGGAGGTTTCCGTGACCGCCCAGCGGCCGTCGATGGGGTGGGCGAAGAAGCCGAACGCCTGGCCTCGCGTGTTGCGCAGCCACCAATCTCCAAACCAGGTGTGCCCATTCGACAGCTTGGCGACGAATTCCATCATGGCCACGTCGAACTCGCGGCGGTCGTCGGTGGCGAGTATGGCTTTCAGGCAGGCCTTGTATTCGGCGTCCAGATCGAGATTGGGGACGCCCTTCCAGTGCGCGAAGTAAATGGGGATGGCAGCGTAAACTTGCGAGGCGATCAGGACCCGGTCTGCGAGCGCGATTTTGCCGTCGTCGGGAGCGGCGGCGAAAAGAGGAAGACAGAGAAGGAAGACAGCGGACTTCGCGATTGGCACTCTGAGGGTACTGCGCGCGCGAGCAAGGGTTACGCGATTTTACAAGCGCGGCTACGGAGGGAAGCGGGCGCTATTCGTCTCGTGTCGCATCCGCCGCGCGGGATGCGGTCGATTCCACCCGATCCGTGCCCTCGTCCCGCGTCTGATCCGCTCGCGAGAACACAAATGCGATGAATCCCGCCAGAATCAGAAACGGCGGCGCCCCGAGCAGCAGGATGCCCATGTTCAACACCCGCGAACGGGCCGCCTGCTGTGCGCGCGCGGTGGTATAGCACATCACGCACTGCGCCGATGCCGTCCCCAGCAGCCCGATCGCGAGCGCCGTCACCGCCATCCAGCGCTTCATACCGGCGGCCTCATGTGCGGAATCCGCGTGGCGTCGCCCAGGAAGATCAGCATCAACACGATGCAGAAGATCAACATGGGAAACAGCGTCAGGAACAGGCTCAGACGCTCGAACTTCAAGTGCATGAAATACGCGATGATCAACGCCGCCTTGATGATCGACGCGCCGATGAGGATGGTCAGCATGATGGTGGTGGGAACCTGCTCGTAGGCCAGCAGAACCTCCCCCAAGGTCAGGACCAGAAGCGCGATCCAGACCTTGGCGAACGTGCCAATGTTGGCTCCGGCGTGCAAAACGTCTTCGGTGTGCGTGCTCATGATTCGCTCCTAGATCTTGGCGGACATCAGATAGACCAGCGGGAAAATGAACATCCACACCAGGTCGACGAAATGCCAGTACAATCCGGCCACTTCCACGTCTACCGCGCGGAACTTGCCGCGAATTACCGCCTGCGCGATGATGCCCAGATAAATCAGCCCCAGCACCACGTGCGTCATGTGCAGTCCGGTGAGCGCGAAGAAGGTTCCTCCGAACAGCGGCACGCCCCAGGGATTGGCGAACGCCGTCACGTGCTCGTTGTTGATCAGGTTCATCCACTCGCTCAAGTGCAGCACCACGAACGCCCCGCCGCCGGCCATGGTGGCCAGGATCCACAGGGTCGCGGCCTTGCGATTTCCGTGATTCATGGAATGCACCGCCATCACCATCGTCAGACTGCTGGACAGCAGGCAGAACGTCATGATCGTCGAGAAGATGATGCTCGGCGAGAAATGGAACGGCGTGGGCCAGTTCGGGTTGGACACCCGGCTGTAGGTGTAGGCAAACAACAGCGCGGAGAACGTCAGCGAGTCGGAGATGATGAACAGCCACATCCCGAACTTCTTCGAGTTAACGGCGTATGGCGACCTCCCGCCATCCCATACGGAAACGCTTATGGCAGCGCTTGCTTCGGACGACATCCCTACCCCCAAACGTAGAATAAAATCATCAGGTACAGCCAGAGCCCATCCAGGAAATGCCAGTACACCGCGGCGATGTCGATAGTCGTGCGCTTGGCCGGTCCCAGCCGCAGTCGCCACGCCTGGATGTCGACATACACCAGCGCCGCCACGCCGCCCAATAGATGGAAGGCGTGCGCGGCCGTCAGTACATAAAAGAACGAACTACTGGGATTGGTGGCGACAAACACACCCGCTTGCCGCAATTGATACCAGGCCACCGATTGGCCAACCAGGAACAGAATGCCCAGCGCCGTCCCCGCGCTCCACCAGAAATTGAAGCGGCTGCGATTCCCCGCCTTCAGCGCGCGCCGCGAAAGATCCAGCACGAAACTTGAAGCCAGCAGAATGACGGTGTTCACCCACAGAATCGCCGGTTTGGCCATGCTGGCCCAGTCGTCGGAAAGCCCGCGCCGGACGACAAATGCGCTGGTGAAGGCGGCAAATACCATGGTGCTCGCCGCCAGCAGAACAAACAGTCCCGTAAACGACGCGCGCCGGTCGGCGCCGCGCCCGTCGCGGTTGTCTCCATCGCCGCCGCCCCATCCGCGGTCGATCGGCGGAGGCGGTGGACCTTGAATCGTATCTTGTGTGAGTGCTCCAGACATGCTCATAGGATGCCAGTAAACCGGTCTACGCCTCAGTCCGTACGGGGTTCGGGTCGGTCTGCATGATGAAATCTTCCTTTACCCCCGGCAGGCTGTACTCATACGCCCCATGGTGGACCACCGGATGCACCCCCGCGAAATTGTCGAACGGCGGTGGCGACGGAATGCCCCATTCGAGTGTGGTGCAATTCCACGGATTCTCCGTGGCGCGCTTTCCCTTCCATAGGCTCCAGAACAGATTGACCAGGAAGAGCAACTGCACGCCGGCCGTAAAATACGCCGCATACGTCATGAACTGGTGCACGTTGATTACGGGAGCCAGGTACTCCACGTTGGTGAAGTCCGCATAACGCCGCGGATTGCCCACGATTCCCAGCATGTGCATGGGGGTGAAGATGGCGTATACGCCGATGAATGTCAGGTAGAAGTGGATCTTGCCGATGGTCTCGTTCATCATCCGCCCGAACATCTTGGGGAACCAGAAATACGTCCCGCCGAACATGCCGAAGATGGCCGCCACGCCCATGATCATGTGGAAATGGCCCACCACGAAGTAGGTGTCGTGGAAGTACAGATCGAGCGCCGGCTGTCCCAGGAAAATTCCGCTGACGCCGCCGGTCACGAACAGCGACACGAAACCCAGCGCGAACAGCATGGCGGTGGTGAAATGGATCTTGCCGCCCCACAACGTGCCCAGCCAGTTGAAAGTCTTGATGGCCGACGGCACGCCGATACACATGGTGAGCGTGGCGAACGCCATGGCGGAATACGGATTCATGCCGCTCATGAACATGTGATGGCCCCACACCAGAAAGCCCAGGAAGCCGATGGACAAGATGGCATAGACCATCGCCTTGTAGCCGTAAATCGGCTTGCGCGCGAACGTCGCCAGCAACTGCGACGTCACTCCCATTCCCGGAAGAATGGCGATGTACACTTCGGGGTGTCCGAAGAACCAGAACAGGTGCTGCCACAAGAGCGGCGATCCGCCGCTATGGCCCGCAATGATCTTGTCGTTGATCAGCAGGCCCGCCGGCAGGAAGAAACTGGTGCCCACTTCCCGGTCCAGAATCAACAGCACGCCCGCCGCCAGCAGCACCGCAAAACCAAGCAACCCGAGGATCGCCGTCACCAGCCACGTCCAGCAGGTGAGCGGCATGCGCATCAGCGTCATGCCCTTGCAGCGCAGATCCACCAGCGTGGCGATAAAGTTGATGGCGCCCATCAGCGACGCGAAACAGAAAATCGCGATGCTGATAATCCACAGCGTTTGCCCCAGTCCTTCGCCCGGCCCCGTAATTCGGCCCGCGGCCGAGAGCGGCGGATAGGCCGTCCAGCCCGCCAGCGGCGCGCCGCCTTGCACGAAAAACGCCGCCACCATTACCACCAGCGCCACGAATGTCGTCCAGAACGACATCATGTTCAGCACCGGAAACGCCATATCTTCGGCGCCGATCTGAATGGGCAGGAAGTAATTGCCGAATCCGCTCTGCGGCACTGTCGTCAGCACGAAGAACACCATGATGGTGCCGTGCATGGTCATCAGCGACAGGTACAGCTCCGGCGTCATGATGCCGCCCGCCGCGGCGGTGGGCCACAGCTTGGCAAACCAATGCACCGGCACATTGGGATTGACCATGTGATACCGCATCAGCAACGACAGCGACATGCCGATGAGCACCGAGAACAACCCCAGGAAGTAATACTGGATGCCGATTACCTTATGGTCCAGGCTGAATACGTATTTCCGGATAAAGCCTTGGGGCGCGTGAGCCGCATGAGGGGAAGACATAAGATCACCTTTGGATAGTGGGACGGAACATCCGTTCGATCATTTCTGAGCCAGGGCCGCGGCCTGCATCCATTTGTCGAAATCGGCCGGGCTCATCACCTGCATGGTGGTCCGCATCTGGAAATGGCCCAACCCGCACAACTCCGAACAGGGCACTTCGTAAACGCCTACGGCGCCCGGATCGGTCTGGAAGTGCAGCGGGATCTCCATGCCGGGGACGATGTCCTGCTTCATGCGAAGTTCGCGGACAAAAAAGTTGTGGATGACGTCACGAGAATGCAGGATGAGCTTGATGGGCTTGCCGGCGGGAATCTTCAGCGAGGCGCTGACGATATCGTCTTTGCCGGCGGGGTCCTTATCGTCGATGCCGAACGGATTGCCGGCCGAGTCGTTGACCAGTTTCAGATCGGTGTGGCCGAATTTGCCATCCAGCCCGGGATAGCGGAAATTCCAGGCGAACTGCTTGGCCATCACCTCGATGGGGATGGCGTCGGGCGGCGCATCGTCGAAGTGAACGCCCGCCCAGATCTTGGTTCCCATCAGCACCAGGCTCAGGAACAGCAGCGCCGTGGCGCTGGTCCATACGGATTCCATTTTGTTATTGCCGTGCGAGTAGGTGGCGCGGCCGCCATCGTTGCGAAATTTCGCGATCACGTATCCCAGCGCGACCTGTGCCAGGAAGAAGACGATACCGACTACTACCAGGGTGCGGTTGAACTGCGCGTCGTAATCCAGGCCGTGCTGCGAGATCGGAGGCGGGAACCACCACGTCTTGGCGACAAAAAAATAGACAATCGCCACAGCCAAGGCCCAGATGATCGGCGCGAGCAGCATCCCAGAGTCCCTCCCAACAGGTTCGACAACGTAGTCTTAATTTCTAGGTGGAGATGACACTATCACACCCCCGCCGGGAGGCGCAAGTCTGAAAGGAGTTTTCAGTTTTCAGCACACCGTTGACGGTCAAGACGCGATGCCGCCGCCCGACTGTCAACTGAGAACTGTCAACTGACGACTGTTTTCAGCTCACCGCCGGCAGGGTCAGTCCGGCTTTACCGAGCGACCGCTGCAACATGCCGGCGGCGTGGATCTCGGGGACGTTGCGCGCCATGGAGATTTCCGATAGCAGCATGTGCCGCGCGCGGTCCAGCATCTTCTTCTCGCGGAACGAGAGCGGCTTGTCCATGTGAAGTTGCAACAGCCCTTTGAAGACCTCGGCGGCTTGCAGCAGGTTGCCGCTTTGCATCTTCTCGGTATTCTCGCGGAAGCGTACCTTCCAATCGGGATGCACCGCGCACCATCCCGTAGCCAGGTACGAAAGCACGCGCGAGATCTCGCGATCCTTCGTCACCCGGCGCAGGCCGATATTGGCTGCGTTGGAAAAGGGCACCAGCACGGTCATGCTGTTGTATCCCAGACGCAGAAGGTAAAACTTCTCGAACGCAGAACCAAAGTTGCGGGTACTGATGTTCTCGATGGTCCCAACCCCTTGGTTGGGATAAACCACCTTGTCACCGATCTGAAACGTCATACGGGGTCCCCCACAAACCACCGCTGTCAAGTGTTATAGGTGCCACAGCGCACGATAACTCTTGCATGGTACGCTCGACGGCCGTTTCTGTCAAGAGAGAGTGACGCGAAAAACGGCACTGGGCGCGGGTTTTGGCATCATTGAGTGGGTGAAATTGCGCTACAGGAAGGGGAGTTTAGGAACAGCCGAAAAGGTAATAGTACACCTGAAACAGGTGGCTACCCTGTTGAGTACGTCCGCGAATATTGCAACGACAACCGGTTGTTATCCTCCGGCCGCGATCGCCTTCTCCTCCTCAGGGGCGCCGCCGCGCTCAGCCAATAATAAACGCCGCAACGATCGCAGGTCGTTTAAAATTCGCCGGCTGGTGGTGATATGCAGATTGAGTTTGGCCAGGTTGTAGGAAACCAGCAGCAGCGCTTCCTTGCGCCGGTCCGCGCCATCGCGTTCAGCCGCGACGACTTCCGCCTCGACATCGCGCCGGGCCTCGTCTACCGCTTCCGCAAGCAACGCCACGTATTCGTGGGATCCTTCAATGCTATCAAAGGGCGTCTCGGACTGATTATTCACAAATCACGCCTTTCCGACCGCCAACCTCTGCCGGTGGCCCTTGTCTTGAACTTAGGTGTCACCTATTTTCGCATAAACACGAACCGAAACGGCAAGGGGCGAATGAAAATCGGGGTACTATCCGGCTCATCGCCCCCTCTGGAATGACGATTTATGCCCAAACCTTGTTGAATGCCTCTTTAAACGCCGCCATATCCCCGCGCGACCCAACCGTCACCCGAACCTTGGTGGGCCAGGCCGGCCATACCCTGCCGATCATGACTTTATTGGCCGCCATGGCGCTGGCGATCTCGCCGCCCGGGCGGTTTACTTCCATCATGAAGAAGTTGGTCTCGCTGGGGATCACTTTTACGCCCTTCTTGTCCAGATACTCCAGCGTGTCTTCGCGGATGGACTTGTTCAGCGCGCGGCGCTCGGCCACCAGCGTTTTGACGCGCACGCTGGCGGTGGCGCAGGCCAGCGAAGTGACCGGAAGCGGCGAGAAACCGGGCCCCCATTGCCGCAATTTGCCCAGCAGATCGGGCCGGCCCATGGCAAAGCCCATGCGCAGCCCGGCCATACCGTAGATCTTGGAGAAAGTGCGCAGCACGATGACGTCTTTACCGCCGGCCACCAGGTCGGAAGCCGGCTGGGCCTTTTCGCTGAAGTGGATGTAGGCCTCGTCGATAAGGACGATGGCGTCCTTCTTCTTGTTCGCCAGCAGGTACTCGATCTCGCTCCGCGGCGTGACCGTGCCGCTGGGGTTATTGGGATTGCAGACGTAGTAGACGCCGGCGTTGGGATCGGCCTTGATCATGGCCGCGGCATCGTGCGAAAAATCGGCGCGCAGCGGGACCTTCACCACTTTGGACCCGATAAATGCCGGAGCACCGCTATTGTATCCGGGATCGCCCATGTTCCAACTCGAGGTCGGCGAGGTAAAAGCGCAGGACACGCGGTGCAGCGGATCGGAGGAGCCGCCATATAAGGAAATGTGATCGACCGGCACGTCTTCGGTTTCGGCGATGGCGCGGGCCAGGTCGCCCGAATCGCCGCCCGGCGAATAGCGCCAGCCCATGGGAGCGATCTTGGCCATCGCTTCCAGTCCTTCTTTGCTTGGCCCCATGGGGTTTTCATTCTGGTTGATGCGCACGGCGTTCGGATCCATGGCGCCCCGGCCGCCGCGGCGGGCGACGTCCTGCTGGGCCATGGCGAACTCGTTATAGAAAGGAAGCGCCGCGCCGGCCGTCAACAGGCCCGCGATACGGCCCAGCTGGCGGCGCGAAAATCCGCGCCTCAATAAGTCATCGGCTTGCTGGTGGTTCAGGCTCATGTGCAATCCCTCTCTGGTCCAAAGTGCGGAGTAAAGAAACCCAAGCTCGACCGGGGAACTGTTCGGGGGCGCAACCGGGCGCGGACCCGAGTTTCATTGAGCGTATCGAGCCCGCCCGGCGTTGTCAATCCGCCCCGCGACCCGGGTTTCGTGGGAATATCCCGCGAAGCCGCAAATATGGACGTCGATTTTCGCATTACGTGTATAGGGGAATGTGAACGGAAATAAGTCACATCCCCAGGACCCGGAGGAAATATATGATCGAAACTGAAACTGAAACCCGGCGCTCCAGCGCCCGGCCGCCCCGCAAGGGCCTGGATGTGGCGCTGATGCGCGCCAAAGTGCGCTTGGGCGCCAGCGGCGCTCCCGAACCGGCCCCCGAACCGATTGTGGTGAAAGACCGCAGCCGTGTCCACGTGATTCCCGTCGACGCCTTGGATTATGTGGAGGCGCAGGGAGATTATGTGGCTCTGCATTCGGGCGGCCGGAGCTATCTGAAGCTGCAGCCGATTTCCGACCTCGAAACAACGCTCGATTCGGCCCGCTTCGTGCGCGTGCACCGCTCCAAGATCGTCAACCTCCAACGCATCGCGCGTATCTTCCCGTATGCCAAAGACAACGCCGTCACGCTGGCCGACGGCACGCGCCTGGGCATGAGCCGCGCCGGGTACGCCCGGTTGCTGGAAGCCATGCAGCCGTCTCAACCCGAAGCCCGGTCGGCTGAAGGCTGACGACTGCAATCTGATGGCTCTCTGCCGTGCTACAGTGGGCGGCAGATGGGTGAAACCGAACTGCGGGCGGTCATCGTGGACGATGAAGAACTGGCCCGCGGTTTTCTGCGCGAAATGCTCGCGGCGCATGCGGAAATTTCCATCGCGGCGGAATGCGCCAACGGATTCGAAGCCGTCAAGGCCGTCGCGGAAACCAGCCCCGACCTGCTGTTTCTCGACGTGCAGATGCCCAAGCTGGACGGCTTCGAAGTGCTGGAGCTGATCGCCCAAGGCAACCCCCAGCCGCCGGTGGTCATCTTCGTCACCGCCTACGACCAGTACGCCATGCGCGCCTTCGACGCCCATGCCGTGGACTACCTGCTCAAACCGTTCTCCGCGGAACGTTTCGAACGGGCGCTCGACCGCGCCAAAGGCCGCCTGGGACAACGCGCCGCGCCCCTCGACCTGGCCGCCGAAGCCCGCGCGCCGGAACAGAAAGCACAGCGCCTGGTGGTCAAGGACGGCACCAGAGTTCACGTCATCCCCATCGACAAGCTGGACTACGTGGAGGCGCAGGGCGACTACGTGGCGCTCCATTCCGGCGGCCGCGGCTACCTCAAACAGCAGCCGATTTCCAGCCTGGAGGCGCTCCTCGACCCGGCCCGCTTCGTGCGCGTGCACCGCTCCATCATCGTCAACCTGGAGCGAATCACGCGCATCGAGCCATACGCCAAGGACAGCCGCGTGGTGATTCTGGCCGATGGCGCGCGCCTGGCGGTGAGCCGCGCCGGCTATGCGCGGCTGATGGAAGCCATGGGCGAATCGCAGGGCAACAACAACACCACGCGATAGAGCCCCTCGCGCGACGACGGCTCGAAGACCGCCGCTTGTCCATAGCAGACCTGCAGACGGCGCCGGACGTGCGCCAGTCCGAGCGACGTCTTGCGCGGCGCCGGCGCATCGGGATCGAAGGGATTCTCGATGGTGATGCACACGCCGCCCTGCTGCCGCCGCGCTTGCAAACGAATGGCGCCGCCCTCCACCAGCCCGGCGATGCCGTGTTTGACGGCGTTCTCCACCAGCGGCTGCAGGATGAGCGCCGGGACGCCGCACTCCTCGCAATCCGCGTCGATGGATTCCTCCACGCGCAGGCGGTCGCCGAAGCGCACGCGTTCCACGTCCAGATAACTGCGCGCCAGCGCCAGTTCTTCGCGCAGCGGAATGGACTCGCGATCGCCCAGGCCGAGACCGCTGCGCAGAAAATCGGAGAGGCGGATGCACATGTCGCGGGCGCGCGGGCCGTCCTGCGTGGCCAGCGCGGCGATGGAGTGCAGGCTGTTGAAGAGGAAGTGGGGATTGATCTGCATCTTCAACGCCTGCAGTTCCGCGTCGCGCGCCAGGGTGCGCGCTTCGGCGGCGCGGTTCTCCGCCGCGCGCGACTCCTCAGCCGCCAGCGACGCATAGTGCAGTCCTACCGAGAGGACATAGAGCAGCACGCCCATGCCGAAAAGCAGCGGCAGGGGCCGGTCGGCGCCGCCCTGGGCGTTGAGCGCGGGAACGAATTCCTCCACCGCCAGCGCCACCAATTTGACGCTGCCCACGAAGACCAGGCTGCCGGCCGCCGCGGCGGCTCCAAATGTCGACAGCAGGCTCAGCCATCCCACGCGGTGCAGCGGCAGGGCGCGGCACACGTACCAGGGAGACAGGCAGGCAAAAGCGAAGACGCCGCAAGCCGGCGTGAGGATGGCCAACTCCTGCCACCAGGGTAATCCGCCGGCCGCTTTCGACACCAGCGCCAGCAGCACCAGAACCGGCAGCCAGGCCAGCATGTAGCCGAACAGGCGCCGGCCGGCGGCAAGAATGGGATGCATGCGGCCCTAGTTCCTGACCTCGACGTGGCCGAACACCGCCGCTCCCTTCACCACGAGCCGCTTGGGATTGGGCGTGCGCGACGGATCCGGCTGGCGGGAATTGTCGGTGAAGGCGCCGAAGACGCCGGTACCCTGCACCACCGCGCTCCAGGTTTCGGGGATGCGCAAATCGGCGCCGCCGAAGACCACATCCACTTGTAGCACCGCCGAATCGCCGACCATGGACGCTTCGCGCAGATCCACTTCGTAGCCGCCGAAGACCGCCTCGATCTTGCCGCCCTGGAAATCCACCGTATTGATGCGCCGTTTGCCGCCGCCGAAGACCGCCGATTCGCGCATCCGGTAGCCGCCGTGGGACGCGCCTCGGTACTCGTCGCGCCCGTAGCGCCCCATGCCGATGTGCCAGACGGTGCGGTCCACCAGGAGGAACAGGCCGAGGGCGATCAGCAGCACCGGCCAGAAGCGGACCACCTGGTCGATGGAGAGGATATTGAGGTTGTCCAGCAGGAAGAGGACGCCGATGCCGATCAAAATGATGGCCGGGATGAGGCGGTGCGGGGCGACCGGACCGGGCGATCCAAAGGGTTGCATACCTGGTTGCATGAGCCCAGAGTAAAGCGGCGCGGCGCGGGACGCTCGTAGGAATCGATGAATGGCGGGCGGGGGCCGACGAACAGAGAAACCCAGTCGGCAAAGTCCAAGAGACCCTCGTTATCGTGAGCGCCATTTGCCTGTCTCCATCTGATTGAGCATAACCTTCGATTAATCCTGCACTACGAAAGCTGTCGCGCGAGCGGGCGGTCCCTCGTGCCCCCATTCCCTGCCCTACGCAAGTTAGCCTGTCTTTCGCAGTTGGGGCGTTCGGCAGCAGGTAACCCGTTCAGAATCAACGGAGGGGTCCAAGAGGTCTCCACCACAAAATGAGTCTGTGTCCGTCGAGAATTGTCGTGGAGGAATCAGGCGGCGCGAAGTTTCGCCATGCGCTCGTAACGGAAGTGATCGCGGATGTGAGAGCGGAAGAAGCGGCCCCTCGATTCAGCGTTGAGGAAGTCCTGGTAGGTGGCAGCCGGGAACTCGAAGTAGCGATACACCTCGCCGGTGTTGCGGAACCGCAGATACAAAATCTGCTGGGAATCCTCGTATGCTGCCGCGGAAAGCATCTTCGATTCCAGCGCCGCCCATTTCATACCACTGGGTCCTCCCTCCAACTGGAGTCGGATAAACGATCTGCAAAACGGGAACGCCACTGCTGCTGAGACAAAACGGGCGGCAGTTGCGAGGACTTGATTCGCGGTGGTGGCTGAGGCGGGAGTGTGATCCGGATCTGCTCCATCAATGCCTGCACATCGGCTTCCGGCTGTGTGTGGCGCGGCAGCACCAGCCAGCGGCCATCGAGCAACGGGATCCACACCTCCACCATCTGAATCGTGGAAAGCTTGTCGAATACCGACGCCGGCGTCAGACCAGAAGCATGGATCATCAACCGGTTCTTCAGCGTCACCTGCAGGCAGTAAGCAAGGAACGCGATGAGCACATGGGCATCGGCGCGGTGTTCGAGCTGATGATAGATCGGTCGAATTCCCAGTTCGGTCTTCAGCGATCGAAACACGCTCTCGATCTGCGTCAACTGCACATAACGCGTCCACAGCACCGCGGGATCTTCGCCGGTGAGATTGCTGCGCAGCAGATAGTGCCCATCCCGCTGCTCGGCCGCCTTGAGCTTCGCCTTGTCGGTGTGAAATGTGAAGGTCGAGCGCGTGACCTCTTGATCTTTCTCCGGCAGCTGAATCTTCACGAAGCCGAAGGCGCGGCCTGCTTCCTTCTTCGCCGCGCCGATCCGCAGCAGCAGTGGATCGCGCTTGGGCAGACTCTTTCGCATGGCGCGCAGCCTGCGCAGCAGACGAGCCAGCCGCTTTCGCCGCATGGCATTTTCCTTGGCCTGCCGTCCGCTGCTTTTGGCCAGCACATAGAGTTCGCCTTCATGCCGGTACAGCTTCACCTCCACTGAGTCGCGCACCTTCTGCCACGGCAAATCGAGCCATTTCTTCTCATGCTGCTGGATGCGTCCTTTGGGCGTACCCACCAGATAGAACGTCTGCCGTTCCGGATCGCGCATCTCCTGGAGAACCGCTTCGCTCGGTATGCCGCGATCCATCACCCATACGCGTCGCGCTTTGCCGTAAGCCGCTTCGATCTTCGCCAGAAAATCGCGCAGCGTGGAGCAATCCGCAGTGTTGCCGTTCATCACCTCATAAGCCAGGGGAAAGCCGTCCGGCGTCACCACCAGCGCGATCACCAGCTGCACGCAGTCCGGACGGCCGTCCCGGCTGTAGCCGCGCTGCGCTTTAGGATTCTGCTCCATCTCCCCTTCGAAGTACGTGCTGGTCAGATCGTAGAGCAGAACTTCAAAATCGGCGCCGAACAGATCCGCCCATTTCTGCTTCAAGTACGCGAACAGTTCCTGCTTGTGCTCGAGCACGCGATCCAGACACCGATAGAGGCGGTCCTTCTCCGCCACTTCGAAACCCGTCCCCAGCAGTTCATCCATGGCGGAGTTTATGTACCACTGGCGATGCACACGGAATTCGCTGCCCGGCTCGAGCAAACGATTGATGGCGAGCAACTGCAGCACCTTTTCCCAACTCACCGTTTCACGGCCATCGGGCAGACGTTGTCGCCAGAACTCATCCAGGCCCAGTTGGCGCCAGAGTTCACAAGCCAGCCAGCAGTTGCCGAAGATGCGCGGACGCTTCAGTTCCAGGCCGCTCAAGCGGACCTGGATGCTGTCGATGGCATCGGCAGGAAGTTCCCGGTCATCGGGAAATAGGCTCATGGAGGTGAAACGCTGTTCGGACTCATCGAATACGTCGAGCGTCTTTCGCCATGCCGCCTGCTGATGGTCATTGATCTCGCCGAGATAGAGAACGGTGCGCTGCGCAGTCTTTCCGCCTGGTAAACGCCGGTTCTCAACCACGCTGAAGTAGCGATGATCCTTGCCGTCCTTGCGTCGGTTTGTGCTGCGGAGAAACATCTCTCAGCAGCAGCATGCCAGAGATCGAAGGCTCAGAAAAGAGGCAAGGTCTTCACCTGGCGTGTTTCCGCAATACCGCTGTCGAAAGCAAAGAGAATTCTCCTGCTCGAACGCCGAAAAGGGCCGCGAAGTGCGAAAGTCGGGTTAGTACCTGGATCCGTTTGCCACGCATCACTCTGGAATCTGCTCGAACCGCCGATATGCTCTACTCTGGAAAGAGACCCAAACGAGGAAACTCGGCCTATGACCGTGATTGAAATTCCCGACGACCAGGCCGCGGCGCTCAAATCGTTGGCTGCGGCGCAAGGTCTCACTCTCAAGGCTTGGCTCGGCAAGTTGGCCGCGGAATCGCAAGTCGCTGCGCCGCGAACACCCCTTAAGACCGCAAGGACATGTTCTGCGGCTTCGCTCGAGACTTTTGGATGAGCGCCGGCGTCGCTTGATACGCATACCGCCCTCTGGTACCTCTACGACGACGATCGCCTTTCCCTGCCGGCCGGCGACTTCATCGACCAGGCCGCCGCCGCGGGAAAGCAAATCGTCGTTCCATCCATCAGTCTGGCGGAAATCGTCTACCTCATCGAAAACAACCGCTTGCTGACGAACGCCGATGCGGATTTGAAAGCCGCCATCGCCGACCCGGACCACGTTTTCAAGGAGGCCCCTTTCACACTGGAAGTCGTTGATGCCATGCGCCAGGTCCCGCGCGCCGACGTTCCGGACATGCCGGATAGGATCGCGGCGGCGACCGCCGTATATTTTGGGGCTCCGGTGATCAGCCGTGACGGCCGCATCCGAACATCCAGCTTGCAAACAGTTCGGTAAGAGGACTGGCCCAGCCGCTTCCGGCGCGGGTGGCGTGAGCTTGCCGTTCGCGCCCGGCACCTCGGCGCAGTAGGCCACAAACCAAGCTCCATCGGGCTCGACGATTGCGGTGAACCCGTTGCGCACGACTGTATTTTAGACACGGCCCGCGGCCGCGATCCCTATTCCTTCGCCCACCCGGCGTGGGGCACTTTACGGTCGCGGCTCCGCCGGCGCGACGAACTTATAGCCTACCCAAGGTTCCGTGAGAATGATCCGGGGCTTGGCCGGCTCCGGCTCGATCTTCTTCCGCACCTGATTGATGAACACGCGCAGATACTCGGGCTCGTCGCCGTAATCCGGTCCCCAGACGGCCTGCAGCAGTTCGCGATGCGTCACCGGCTTGCCGGCATGCGCCACCAGGTAGCGGAGCAGTTCGAACTCCTTGGGAGTGAGCCGCACATCGCCGCCACGCGCGCGCACGCGGCGGGTTTCGAAATCGATCTCCAGATCGGGCGAGACAAAGTTGTGCGGACCGTTCTCCGGCGCCGATGACGACCGCCGCAGGGCCGCGCGGATGCGAGCTAGCAGTTCTTCAATGCTGAAGGGCTTGGTGACGTAGTCGTCGGCGCCGGCATCGAGCGCGGCCACTTTGTCCTTCTCGGTATTGCGGACCGACAGGATGATCACCGGAATGTCGGATCCCTGGCGCAGCGAGCGGCAGGTTTCCAGGCCGCCGATGCCGGGCATGTTCATGTCCAGCAGCACCAGGTTGGGCATCTCGGCGGGGGTCTTTTCCAGCGCGTCTTCGCCGGTGCGCGCTTCAATCACTTCGTAGCCGTGGCCCACCAGCGTGGCCTTCATCACGCGGCGAATCTGCGGGTCGTCATCCACTACCAGAATCTTGCCGGCGCTCATGAGCGGCCTCCGGCCAGCGGCAGCGAGAAGGAGAAGGTCGACCCCTGCCCGCGCTCGCTCTCCACCCAGATTCGCTCGCCGTGCGCTTCCACAATGCCTTTGGCAATCGCCAGACCCATGCCGGTTCCCTTGGTGTCGAAGCGATGCTTGCGGCCGCGAAAGAAGCGGTCGAAAATGCGCAGACGCTCGTTCTCTTCAATGCCCGGACCGCGGTCGCCGATTCCGATCACGATTTTCTCACCCTTCAGCGTAGCCGAAATTGCGATGGGCGATTCGTCGGGCGAATACTTGATGGCGTTTTCGATGCAGTGTTTCACCACCTGCTGCATCAACTCGGGGTCGGCCTCCACCGGCGGAAGGTCCTGGTCGGCAGCCACCGTGACCGGCCGTTTCTTGAGCGCCACCGCCAGTTCCGAGAGCGCGCTCGCGATGAGATCGCCCACGCGCACCAGTTGTTTTTCCAGGTGCAGCTTGCCGGCGTCCACGCGCGCCATGGCGATCACTTCGGCCGAGAGGAGGTTCAAGCGGTCGGCCTCTTCATTGATGATGGTGAGCAGCTCGCGCTCGGCGCCCGGCGCGCCGCCCAGAAGGCTGGTGACGGCGGCCTTGATGGAGGTCAGCGGGGTTTTGATATCGTGCGCCAGCGAATCGAGCAGCGCCGATTTCAGCACCTCGCTCTGGTGCGCGGCCTCGGCGTGGCTGGCGTCTTCAAGGGCGCGCGCTTTTTCCAGCGTAATGGCCACCAGGTTGACCAGGGCGCGCAGGGTTCCCTCGCCGGGCAGCGGCGCCAGCAGCGCCATGCTTCCCAAGGTGCGGCCGCCCAGGCGGACGGGCGAGGTGAACGCGATCTGCCGCGGATCGGGCACCGGCTCTTCGATTTCCGACGCGGCCACCAGCTCGTGGTCAGTCACCGGACCGCTCTCCGGCCCGGAGCGGACAATGTCGCCGGTGGGACTGTAATAGAAGGCCGCCGCGCCGCATCCGAAAATCTGCACCACGCGGTGGACGAACTCGCGCACCGTGCGGCGGGCGTTGCCGGTGAGCGTCATGGCTTGTAGCAGGGAGTAGAGTTTTTCGATTTCCAGACGCCGCACCTCGGCTTCGGCCGTGCGGCGGCGGGCGTGGGCGGAAAGCTGGCTGGCGGTGACGGCGGTCACCAGGAACGCCAGGAACGCCACCCAGTTCTGCGGATCTTCGATGGTGAACTTGCCGACCGGTTCCAGGAAATTGTAATTGAATCCCAGCACCGCGATCACCGAGGCCACGGTGGCCTCCGCCAGGCCCCAGCGCGCCGAGACGCCCAGAATCACCAGCAGCAGGGTGAGCGCGACGGTCGTATTATTGACATGCAGAAAACTGCGGTACAGCACCAGCACCGCGCCCACCAGACCGATGGAAGCGGAGTAACGCCAGACTCGTTGGTATTTCATGGACGTCCGAAAAGGCGGTTGAAGAATTCGCGAGTGCGCTGGCGGATCTCACGGAGCGTGGTGTCGATTCGTTGGCGGTGAAGGTGCTCGGGCGTCCAACGTTTCACCAGGTTGGTGAGCACCTCAAACTGCGCCTGCCCCGTCGGCAGGCTGCCCTCGGCATGGCCGGTGGAGACGCGCTGGCCATGATCCACGGCGCGGTAGAAGGTGGCGGCTTCGCGCAGGAAATCGGCGTCTTCCAGATCCAGATGGCCCATTTTCTCGATGACGTCGATGCGCTCGGGCGTGTTCAGCACTTTATAAAAGATTCCGGCGCCGCGCAAGCGCAGGTACATCAGCGCGAAATCGATGTCGTAATAGCCGCCGGCGCCGGCCTTCAGCGGATTGCGCGGCCCCTGCTCGCGTTCCAGGCGGGCGCGCATTTCGGCCAGATCCTTGCGCGAGCGCATGCCCTGTCCGTAGCGGCGCCAGTCCACCACCTGCAGCTCATGCAGGAACTCGGTCGCCCGTTCCAGATTGCCCGCCACGGCGCGCGACTTCATGTAGGTGATGCCTTCCCACGCCTCGGCATGGCTGGCGAAGTACGCTTTATACGCGCCCTCCGACTGCACCAGGTCGCCCTCGCGTCCGTTGGGGCGCAGCCGTGTATCCACGGCGAACATCACGCCTTCGCCGGTATAGGCGCTCAAGGTCTGGATGATGCGTTCGGCCACGCTGGTCCAGTAGGCGTGCTCGACGGCATCGGCATCGGGGACTACGAAGACCAGGTCGGCATCCGACCCGAGATCGAATTCACGCATCCCCAGGCGGCCGAGCGCTACCACCATCATCTGGTCGCGCGGTGTGTAGGCCGGGTCGGCGGGCGGCGGTGCTTCCTGCAAGGCGATGCCGTAGGCCGCGGCGATTACGCTGTCGGCCAGCACCGACGTCTTGCCGAGGGTGGCGAAGATGGGCGTACCCTCCAACATGCTGGCGCTCTGGATGCGCAACATCTGGCGGCGGTAGAAGCGGCGCAACTCGGCGCCGTCGGCCAGCGGACCGCCCTCCAACTGGAACGGCTCGCCGATTTCGTCCAGCAGTTCCGGGTAGCGCAGCAGGTTGTCGGCGAAATACGGGCTGTGCTCGAAGATGTCGATGGTCTGGCGGGCCAGCAGATCGTCCACGTTCAGGCGCTCCAGCGTGCCCGATCCGGTCTGCGCTTTTTCCAGAAACGCCTCGAAGCGCTCCAGGCCGCGATACATGCGGCTGGCCTCCACGGCTTCGGCCAGGCGCGGCGCATGCTGATCGAGCAGGCGCGCCAGGCTGGCGGAGGGAATGTGCGTGGCGGCGTCCTGGTCGTCTTGGAAATCGGCCGCGTCCGAAGGCAGGTTGCCGACCGGCGGCGTGTAGTACATGGGCTTCTGCGCATGCACCACGCGCTCGTAGGTTTCGCGGACGGCTTCCAGGTGCTCGTCCAGCTTCTGCTGCAGGCTGGCGCGGGTGAGACGCGCTCCCGGACTGTCGCCCGGCATGCGGACGGCCAGCCGTTCCAGCGCCTCCGGATCGGCGGGCAGAGTGTGCGTCTGGCGGTCGTCTTCCATCTGCAGGCGGTGTTCCAGGTAGCGTAGAAACTCGTAGGCCGCCGCCAGGCGCGGATACTCGGCGCCCGAGAGCAGTCCCTTGTCGCGCAGGCGGAAGAGCGCCAGCGCGGTACCGCCATGACGCACCCAAGGTTCGCGGCCGCCGTGCAGACGCTGCAGGCACTGCACCAGAAATTCGATATCGCGGATGCCTCCGGGCGTCAGCTTGATGTCCAGACCGCCCGAGAGTCCGCGCTTGGCGGCCATCTTCTCGCTGATGCGCTGGCGCGTTTCCGAGACCGCTTCCACCGCGCGGAAATCCAGCGAGCTTTGGTAGATGAGCGGCTCGACGAACTCCAGCAGCGCGGCGCCGGGCTCGGGATCGCCGGCCGAGACGCGCGCCTTGATGAGCATCTGCTTCTCCCAGTCGCGGGCGCGCTGGCCGTAGTAGGCGCGGGCGCCCTCCACGGAAATGGCGATCTCGCCAAGAGTGCCGTCGGGCCGCAGTCGCAGATCCACGCGGTAGCACTGGCCGTCGGCGGTATAGGTGGACAGCAGCGCGGTGTACTGGTTGGCGACCTTTTTGTAGAACTCTTTATTGCTGACGGGCGACGATCCATCGGTCTCGCCCGAACCGGCGTAGAGAAACATCAGGTCGATGTCGGAACTGTAATTCAGCTCCTGCCCGCCGAGTTTGCCGAGCGAGATCACGGAGAAACCGCATGGGGATCCGTCGGGCAGGCGCGGTTCGCCGTGGCGCGCCACGAATTCGGCGCGGATCCGCGCGCAAGTGACGTCCAGGATGGCGTCGGCCAAGCTGGACAGTTCCTCGGTGACGTCGGAGAGCGTGGCCACGCCCAGCACGTCGCGTAGCGCGATGCGCATGATCTGGCGGCGCCGGAAGCGCGCCAGTTCCACCGCGGTGGGCACGCCCAGATGGTCCTTGCCCAGGAAATCGAAAAGCCGCTCTTCGTACTCGTCGACCGTCAGGACGCGATAGAAGCTGCCGGAGTTGGCGATTTCCAGGATCCCTTCGGGCCGTTGCAGCGCGGCGTCCGAGAGAAACCGGCTATACGAGAACAGGTGGACTGCGCATTGCAGCGCGGCGGCGGAATTGGCGATCCGCTCGAAGGCTGCGGGTGTTTCCAGGCGCAGGCGGTCGAGGTAGAGTCCGGCGGTCTGCGGATCGGGAATGGACGCCAGGGAAGCCTGAATGCGCTCCGCGATTCGGTCCGGAAGGCCCGAACCCGGCCGGATTGCGTCGAGCGAACTGGACATGGTTCAGGCGGACTTGGCCACGACTGCAATTATATCCCCCCGGCGGACCCTGCCTGGGGAGACCACGCTGGCATAAAACCCGCTCATGCCCCAGCGCGGGGTTTCGGGGTTGAGCGCCTTGACGAACTTGTCGTAGGTTTCGCGCCCGAGGGTATCGCCATAGACGTCGAGCTGCCTGCAGGGAGTGCGGGGAGCGGTGATTTCGAGTTCGGCATCGCCCGCCCGCAGGCGGTCGCCGATGCGCAGGCCGCGAATGTCGATGCCGCCGGTGGTGAGGTTTTCGCCCATGGCGCCGGGGAACAGCGGATAGCCGCGGGCCTGCAATTCTTCCAGGATTTCGGAGGCGATCAGCAGGATCGCTTTGCGCGGTCCGCCATGAAATTCAGGATGGGCGTGCGCGTCGCCTTCGAGTCCCAAGGTGGTGATGAGCCCTTCCGCGATGGGACGCTTGGGAAGGCCTCCCGGCGAAATATTGACCTGCAGGATGGTGCCGGGCATGAGGTGTTTCTGGGTTATGTGGGGCAGGTTGTCATCCTGCCCCATATTCCAACTAAATGTCGTAATACAGCGCGAATTCGTAGGGATGCGGACGCAGGCGAACGGCTTCCGCCTCGTTCTTGCGCTTGTAATCGATGTACGTCTCGATGAGTTCTTCGGTGAAGACGTCGCCGCGCAGCAGGAAGGCATGATCGTCTTCCAGGCAGGCGAGGGCTTCGTCGAGCGATCCCGGCATGGACGGCACGCTCTTCATCTCTTCGGGCGAGAGATCGTAGATGTCCTTGTCGAGCGGTTCGCCGGGGTTGATCTTGTTGAGCACGCCGTCCAGGCCGGCCATCAGCATGGCGGCGAAGGCCAGGTACGGGTTGGCGGCCGGATCGGGCGGCCGGAATTCCACGCGCTTGGCCTTGGGACTGGCCGAGTACATGGGAATGCGGCAGGCGGCCGACCGGTTGCGGCGCGAATACGCCAGGTTGACCGGCGCTTCGTAGCCCGGCACCAGGCGCTTGTAGCTGTTGGTGGTGGGCGCGATGATGGCCGACAGAGCGCGCGCGTGCTTGAGCAGTCCGCCGATGTAATTCAGCGCCATCTGGCTCAAGCCGGCATAGGAATCGCCGGCAAACAGCGGCTTGCCTTCCTTCCACAGGCTCTGGTGGGTGTGCATGCCGCTGCCGTTATCCGCGAAGAGCGGCTTGGGCATGAAGGTCACGGTCTTGCCGTACTGATTGGCCACATTGCGGATGATGTACTTGTACAGCATCATGTTGTCGGCCGATTTCACCAGCGTGTCGAAGCGCTGATCGATTTCGCACTGGCCGCCGGTGGCCACTTCATGATGGTGACATTCAATGTGCAGGCCGCACTGGATCATGGTCTGCACCATTTCGCTGCGCAGATCCTGGTAATGATCGGTGGGCGGCACCGGGAAATAGCCTTCTTTGTAGCGCGGCCGGTAGCCCAGGTTATTTTCGCGGCGGCCGGAGTTCCAGCGGCCTTCCTCGGCGTCGATGAAGTAGAAGCCGGAATGCTGGTTCTGGTCGAAACTGATGTTGTCGAAAATGAAGAACTCGGCTTCGGCGCCGAAATAGGCAGTGTCGGCCAGCCCGGTGTTCTTCAGGTACATCTCCGCTTTTTGGGAAATCCAGCGGGGGTCGCGCTCATAGCGCTGCTTGGTGATCGGATCTTTCACGTCGCCGTACATCACAAGCGTGGGGGTCTCGGCGAACGGATCCATAAACGCAGTGTTGGGATCGGGGATCAGCAGCATGTCGCTTTCATGGATCGCCGCCCAGCCGCGGATACTCGATCCATCCATGCCGAAGCCTTCTTCGAAGCTGCCCTCGTCCAACTCGCTTATGGGGTAGGAAACGTGGTGCTGCAAGCTCGGAATGTCGGTGAAACGCAAATCGAGCTGCTTGGCATCGTTAGTTTTTGCAAATTCCAAAACTTCTTGCGGACTCATCCATCCTCCAGGTCGGGGGTATCTTAGTGGGATTGTCGCAGTCGCAGATTGATTCAGCGTAGCACAGTGCGCGGCGCTAGTTTTCCACCGGTGCGCGGTTGGCCCGTTCGATCACCAGGACGTCGATAGGGACCCTCTTCTTCTCCAGCTTCAACCCGAGCTGACGCTGGAACGCCGTCAGAAAATCCTCGCCGGGCTCCATCGCCGTGGCCGTGGGACTGGCGTCCGGCTGTCTGGCCGGAGAATCGGCGACGTAATCGAAGCTGTAGTCGTACCTGCCGGTCAATCCGGTCTTGTCGACTACGGGCAGACCGGCGCGGGCTTCGCACAGCGAAACCAGCGCGGCCATCGATTGCGCGATTCCCAAGGTGCGGCCGCGGTTGTTGGGCAGCCGGTAGTTGCCGTAACCGAGAGACCGGTCCCAAAACAGGAGTAGTCCCTCGCTATGGCTGGGCGGCATGACGTCTCGTCCCGATTGCAGAAGAGCCCCTTCGTGCGCCTTATCGTCCTTGCTGACCGGCTCGCCGGCCGGCTTCAGCTTCAGCCCCTCCTTGGCGATCCGCAGTTCGTATCCCAGGAGTTCCCGGGACTCGCGATGGACCGCGACGCCGAAGCGCTCCGCCAGCAGATTCTGCAGCATCACATTGAGCTGCTGCTTGGTAGAGCCGGCGGGAACCTTCGCCACGATGTCGAACTTGTCGATCCCCATCCAGTCGGGACCCGAGATCTGGTACGCTTTGGCGCTGTACGCCGTCATCAAGAGGCTGCGCAGGGACGCGCCGCTGTACCAGAACTGTCCTGGATCGCTGGTTCCCGGACCGCCGCGCATATACGCGCGCGTTCCCGGCTGGGATGCTTTCACGGAAGCCGCTTCGAACGCCGGCGCATCCGCGGCAGGCAAGCTCACCGCCAGCAGGATCAGACCGAGTCCGGATCCCGTGCGCATCATGTTAGTTCTCCACCGGGACCCGGTTTACACGGTCGATTACCAGGACGTCGATGGGCACTTTCTTCTTCTCCAGTTTCAGACCGAGCTGTTTCTGAAAGGCGCTCACGAAATCCGCGCCCGGATCCATCGCGGTGGCCGTGGCAGCGGCGTCCGGCTGGTTGGCCGGAGGATCGGGAGCGTAGTCGAAGCTGTAGTCGTACCTGCCGGTCAAGCCGGTCTTGTCGACTATGGGCAGGCCGCTGCGGTTTTCGCATTGCGTGACCAGCGTCGCCATCGGTTGCGCGACTCCCACCGAGCGGGCGAGGCCGTTCGTCAGTTTGATATTTCCGATGCCGGTGCTCCTGTCCCAGAACACCGGCATCCCCTCGTTCTTGCCGGGAAGCAGAGCGTCCAGCCGCGCTTTCAAACCAGCGGCGTCCGAGCTGGCGATCTCGGGGACCGGTTTCAGCTTGAGCCCCTCCTTGGAGATGGTGAGCTCGTATCCCGTGAGTTCCCTGGACTCGTGATGGACTTCAAGGCCGAAGCGCTCCGCCAGCAGATTCCGCAACATCAGATTGAGCTGCTGCCTGGTAGCGCCCGCCGGAACCTTCGCCACGATGTCGAACTTCCCGGTGGTCATCCACTCGGGGCCGAAAAGCTGGTACGCTTTGACGCTATAGGCGACCATCAGGAGCCGGCTCATGGGAGCGCCGCTGTAAGTGAACTGCCCGGGATCGCCGGTCCCCGGCCCGCCGCGCATCGATTGCGGCGTTCCCAGCCCGGCCGGCTTCACCGATGCCGCTTCGAACGACGGCAAATCGGCGGCTTGCAAACCCGCAGCTAACGCCATCAGACCTAGTGCGGTTCCCGCCATCATGACTAATAAATTAGTACTTGCGGGCGGCGGGGTCAACCGATTTCTTTAGATGTGGAAGGTAGCGGCAGAACACCCTGTTGTGCGACGCCGGATCCATCGTGGAAACCGACAAGGTCCTGGCGGCCAAGGTGGAAGCTGGGTGGCGCCAGGGCTGGAAGAAGCTGTGATCGACTGGCGCTTACGAGGCAGGCCGGCGCCGCTTTGGAACCGCGACCGCAGGGAGCGGCCCGACGAAGAGTTACGGTCTCCTGCGTTGGAACAATCGCGGCCCTCCCCGCCCGGTCGCGGTTCCAAGCGGTTATGGCTCCCGCCGCTTTGCGGACAGGCGCTTCCGCCGGTCAACTTCCGGCTATCAATCGCGCTCAGAAGGCTACGCGGAATTCCAGTTGGCAGCGGCGCGCATTGGTGCCGTCGGGATACCCTTGCGACGCGATGCCGGTGCCCAGCTCCGGAACCGGCTTCAGAATGCCGGCAAACGGACCAGTGGACAATCCGGCTGCGAGCGGCGCCACCGACAGATACGCGATGGTGTCCACCATGGTGGCCGCCTGACGGTTCAGCAGGTTGAAAGCGGCAATCGACACCGTGGCCTTGAAACGGTCGGAGAACGAAAAGCTCCGGCCCACGCGCACATCCAGATCGTATTGCGAAGGAATGTTCAGGCTGCCCACCGGCTCGAAGGGAACCCGCGCCCATCCTCCCGAGCCGTTGATGGCGTTGGTGAAGGGCATATTGACGGTGGAGAACTGCTGGCCCTGGACCATGATGATGGGCGTCGCGGATTGCGAGGTGCCGCCGCTGGCGACCAGGGAAATGACCCAGCCGTTGATCACGCTCGCGGCCACCGATCCGCTGGCCACCGTGGGCGCCCAGAGCCACTTGAGATCGCCGCGATTCCGCTGGTCGAACGGCGAGCGTCCCTTGTCCGCCGTAACATCGCCGGTGGTGGTGCCCATCAGCGCGAAACCCGTCGACGATGCGGGGCCCAGGTTGTCGGTGGCGTGCGACCACGTGTAGTTGGCCGACAGGTCCATTCCGTGTCCGATGTGTGAATGCCACTGTGCCGCCCCGCCCTGGTACCAGGACGACGCGGTGTTGGTGATGGTGTAGATGTGGGCAAAGCTGGAGTCGTTCTTGCCGGTCCAGTAGGTGGTGGCGTAGGTGTTCACCGCCTGCCCGGCCGCATTGTCGATGGTGTAGGTCTCGGTCTTGGTGGGATTGAAGAGATTCTGGTCGAGCACCGACCACATCTTGTATCCCCGGCTGCGCAGATACTCGATGGTGAGGGTGGAGTTGCGGCCGAAATGCCGCTCTACCGCCACGCTGCCTTCCTGGGAATACGGATTGCGGAATTTGCTTTCGGTTTCCACCAGATTGCTGGTGCCCTTGGGAATCCCGGTGGCGGCGATCACATTGGGAAATTGCGGCGCGCCGGTCTGGCTCGGCAGCACCGAAATGTTGGTCTGGTAGAGACCGTTGCCGAGGAACAGATCGTCAATCATCTGACCGGGAAAGGGGGTGTAATAGAACCCGTAACCCATGCGCAGCACGGTCTTCTCATTCACCATGTAGGCGATGCCGGCGCGTGGCGCGAAATCCAGGCCGGGCGACGGAATGGTCCCGGTGGAATAGTATGCGGTATTGGTTTCCGTCGGCTTCTGCAGCATCGGTCTCTCGTAGCGCAGCCCGAGCGACAGCGTCAGGCGGTCGGTGGCTCTCCAGATGTCGGAGCCGTACACGTTCATTTCCTTGCTGGTCTCGGTGCGATTCGGATTGAGGAAGGTCTGGTTGAAACTGGTGTATTGCTTTAGGCCGCCGCCGCTGAAGTCCTCGGCGAACGAGGTTAGCGATGGATAGACGTACAACCCTGAGGCGTTGGCCAGCGAATCCAGGTGGTCGGCGGTGCTGGACAGGTCGCCGCCCGCCAGGAACTGGTGAGTGTTGGAATTCTCGTGAAAGTTCTCCACCAGTTGATACCGCGTTTCGTTGGGCAGGAACGTGGTGTATTTCTGGGTGGCGCCGAGCTGGGCGCCGGCAATCGTCAGGTCGGTGAAGTTGGTGGTGGCGAACGGCGACGATGGGTACTGCGAGATGCGGTCCTTGTACCAGCCGACGTGCAGATCGTTGGCCATGGAGGGCGTGAGGATGCTGGTCCAGCCGGCGTTCACGAAGCGCACTTCCTCGCGCTGCAGCGGATCGCCCAACAGGCCGCCGTTGGGAGCCACCACTTCGGTCTGCGCCAGGCTGGGAGCGCGCCAGTGCGACGCGTTGGCGCCCACGCTGAAGGTGTTGTTGTTGCCGCGCCGGTAATCGAACTTGGCGAAGCCCGCGTCGGAATGTTCCCAAAGCGGCGTGGTCACATTCATCTGCGCCTGCACGAACTTAATGGCCGCCGCGCACTGCGTCGCGCTCGCCTGCGTGGGCGTGACGGGGCTGCCTACCACGCAGTTGGAGGACAGCACAGCGTTGCCGGCGGGATTGGCGATCAGGGGGTTGGTGATGCGGTTCACGCCCTGGCCGTCGCGATTCATGGCGTCGATATTCACAAAAAAGAAGATCTGATCGGCCCAGACCGGCCCTCCCACGCTGACGCCTTCGCGATGCTGCGTCTGGCGGACGTCTATGCCGTCGGCGAACTTATCGCTGGAGGCCAGAGATTTGGGACGGAAGGTCGCGTACACGTTCCCGTGGTAGCCCAATCCTCCGCTCTTGGTGGAGGTGTCCACAATGCCGCCCATAGCGCGGCCGTATTCGATGGGGAAGACGCCGGAGAGGATGTGCAGGCTTTCCACCGCGTCCTGCGACACCTGGCGCGACAGCGCGGGATTCTGCAGGGGATAGCTGTCGGTGGTGTCCAGGCCGTCGGTCAGTAGGATATTGGGAAACGGCTGGCTCAGCGAGACCATCAGCCCCGGTACGGCGGCGGCTTGCTTGACCGCCGGTCCCAGAAAGATCAGCTCCGAGAGGTTCCGTCCGACAGCCGGGAGGTTTTGCACATCGTTCGAGGTGAATATTTCGCCCGGGGTCTCGCTGTCGTCGAGCAGCAGGATCTTCCCGCTGGACGGCGTCCCTTTCTCGCCGGTGTCCTGTTCGAGCGAGATCTTGAAGCGCACGGTCTGCCCGGTGGCAATGGTGAACTTCTCCGATTGCCAGGTCTGGTATTTTTTGTGCGTCACTTTGATGGAGTACCCGGCGGCGGGGACAACCGTGGCCGAGCGGAAGATTCCGTCATCGGTTGTCGTCATGGTGATTTCGAGGGCCAAATCCGGGTTGGACAGCACCACCAGGGCATCGGGCATGCCATCGGTGCCGGACTGCAGCACCGTGCCGGCTACCGAACCGTATCCGGCGGACGCCTGCGCAAAGGCGCCGGCTGAACAGACGAATACCAGGAGACACACGTACAGACTTCTCAATTGCCTAACCTCCAACAACTTAAGATATCGTTTAGCGGCTTGCAGGGCAAAGAGGCACCACCTTCACGCTGTTGCCCGATGCGCACACTTTACCCGCCATCGCCATTGTAGGCGACGCGCAGCCAGGCGATCACCTCATCGTCGATTTCGGCCAGCGAAGCGATGGGAATGCGATGCGTGATGCGGTCTTTCTTGGCGAATCCCCCGGTATCGATCAGACGGCCTTCGGCCGGCCGTGCTCCCAGGGCGAAGCCGAGATCGATGCGTGTCAGTGTCGAGGGCTTGATCTGCGCGAACACGTGGTTGCGGTACAGCGGAACCATGGTTTCGCAGGGGCAGGCGCGCACGTCCTTGGCCAGGCCGAGGCCCAGGCGGAGCAATTTGTCGTAGATTGGCCGGAGCGCTTCCTTCTTGCCGCTGAACATCTTATCCACGTAGCCCTCGGCGGCCTTCAGGTAGGAATCCGGATCGTCGAACTCGTCGCCTTTGCCCTTGCCGGCCGCCCGTTCGGCAATCCAGATGGCGGAATTGGTGGGCAATCCGTGCACCTGCTTCAGCCAGTCGCGGCACTCCGTTTCGGCCGGCGGACCGGACTTGCGGACCAGCTTGATCCACTCGTCGAGCGAGCGGCCGGTCTTGGTCTTGAGCTCCGCAGTCCATTTTTGCACCATCATCACGGCGGGATGGGGACTGTATAAGCTTTTTGCTTTGGCCACGACTGGCAGGTATTTTGACACGGTCGGAGAAATTTTGGAAGTGGGGCAGCGATCCGATCCCCTGGAACCGCGAGCGTGAAGCGAGCGGCCCGATCGGCGGATGAGGCAACCCCCGTTTCCCAACCTTGTCCTGCGCGTGAGACCGTAACCCTCCGTCGGGCCGCTCACCCTGCCAACAGCTGGTTCACCTCGCGCATCACGGCAAAAGCGTCGGCGACGTAAAGGACGTCGGCTTTACCCCGCGCCCAGCCACAGTTGGGGTCCAGGTTGATGGCGCGGCGTTCGCCGATGAAGCGCCAGCCTACGGCATGCGGCTCCTCGCCGTGGCAGCAGGTGGACAAACCCTTGGGATGACGCGGCGTGGCGCCGGTCTGGCCAATCTGGTTCATGTGGGTCATGAAGCGCAGTACGGCTTCGCCTTCTCCGCTGAGATCCACCAGCGACTTGCTGCCGCCCAGCGACGCTTGTGAGGCCCGCAGGAAGCCCAGAATCAGCGTCTCGGCATCGGCCGAATGGACCGCGCCGTCGGATTGCTTCTTGGTCCAGCCGGCGCCCGCCACAAATAGCAGCTTGGCGTCGGGGCGGATGGTTTGCTCGCCGGCTTCGGGGGACCGCGTGCCGCTTACGGTGGTCCGCGTGGCGGCGGCGGCAACTTCCACGGCGACGGGCTCGACAGCGGCGACTCCCGCGGCGCCGCTCCACGGTGGCACGCAGCCGCCATCGAGCAGCACCATCCAGGGGCGCGCGGTGCGCGTCAGCACGGCTTCCATGCGCTGGCGGTAGAACCAGCGCGTCACCGCCAGGACGCCGTTCTGTTCCGCCAGCGCGGTGGCATGGGTGTCCACTCGGCCGCCCAGGCGGTAGGCCACGCCCGGCAAGGCGCGCGACCACCGGGAAGTGGAAGGCGCTACCACGAGGGAAGCGCCCGACGCGCGGCACAGCGCTTCGGCTGCCGCCGCGTCGGTGGCGTATCGCGGCGCGGCAAACGCGTCTCCGGCCACGGCCAGAATGCGCGTGGCTCCGGCGGCGGCAATCTGGTTGGCAGCCGGCTCGACGCTCGCGCCGGCGAGGCCGATGGTGAGGCTTCCGCCCAGCGACAGCGCCGCGGTTAACGCTTCCAGCGCCGGTTTCGCCAGTGAGCCATCGGGTTCGGTATGAGCCAGCAACAGTATGGATTCCACGTTATTCCTCCCTCATCCAGGCGACGATCTCGCGGGCGATGGCGTCGGCGGGCAGATCCTTCACCACCCGCGTTTCCCGCTGCTGCCTGGGCAGGTTGACGGAAAGGAAGGCCAGCCCGGCATTGGCGATGGGCGCCGGCTTGCCGCGCTGCAGCGCCGGCATCACCGCCCGCATATTGACCATACCGACCTGCGGATTGTTGCGCGGCTCCGGCAGGTGTCCGGTCGCCCAACCCAGCACCGCCGGGGGCGCGGCGCAGACCGATACCTGGTGTTTGCCGCCTTCGATGCGCTCCAGGATTTCCAGAGCTCCGTCCGCCAGCACAGTGAGCTGGTCGACGCCCTGAAACTGCTCGGTGATGCCCAGACGCTCGCCCACCATCTGCAGCGTGGACCCCGCGCCGCGGGATGCCGATTCCCACCCCCCGAAAAGCAGCAGGCGCTGCCGGTCGAGTCCCGCGATGCCCGACACCGCGCCGGCCAGGGCCGCGGCGGTTTCGAAGGAGTCGGTGAAGCCGGAAGCCCGGCCGTCCAGGGCCACCAGTTCGAACGGCACTTTCTGCGCCACGGTCATCATGACCTGCTGCAGCTTGGCTTTGGGCGCCAGGCTGACCAGCCAGACTTTGCTGCCAGGCAGCTTCTGCGCCAGATGGGCGGCTTCAAACAAGGCGTGGCCGGCCCAGGGGTCGAGCACGGCGGGCAGCATCATTTCGTTCTTGAGCGCGGGACCCGGGATGGGTTCCAGCGTCTGCAGCGGGTCGGGTACGATGCTCCCGCAAACTACGATGTGAACAGGTGTCATAGGTCAAAGGGTTTCGATAAGCAATTGTGGGCAGGCAATCGTGGCTGCCTCTCCGGAAACTGCTTGTCGCCGGCGCCTGGAACCGCGAGCGTGAAGCGAGCGGCCCGAGCGAGGCGACGCATTCCCCAAGCCCCCCGGTTCCGCGCACGCTGGACAGTCTGCCGCCCGGGCCGCTCGCTTACGTTCACGGTTCCAGGTGCCGGCGACCTCCCGGTTTCAGACTTCCATGGACCGTGACTCGGCACGGTGCCCCGGCTGAAAGGCGGCTGCAGGCACGATTGCAGGCCCCGCATAAGACATCGCATCGGCATCAGTTTTCCGTCGAGTGCAGGCCGCCGGCGCCGGCGCGGAAGGAGATGTTGCCGCGGGGCGGGTCGTCATCCAAAGAGGCCTGGCAATTCCAGACGCAGGCGCCGCAGTAGACGCACTTTTCCCGGTCGAACGCCGGGATGCCGTCGGCGCCGGGCGTGATAGCTTGGCCGGAGCACATCTCGATGCACAGCTTAGCGACGCAGACTTCGCAGAAATCCGTGTACAGGAAGCGCACATGGTCGGCGTATCCCGGAGGCGCCTGCACTTTGCCGCCGATCAAGAGGGCATCCTGCTGGGTCACCAGCAATTGTCCGTCATAGGGAATGGGCGGCCATCCGCTGGCATCCATCAGGGCGTCGTGGGTGGATTCTCCGCGGGCGCGGCAGTCGTTCATGATCTGGTGGAACTGCTCGGGCGGCATCTTGCGGGCGTAGAACTGCTCCGGATCGGGCATCAGGCGGGGCGAGCCGCTGATGGCATGCCGGCCTCCGGTCAGGCCGGCCAGCGCCATGCCGAACAGTCCGGAGACTACGCCGCGGTGGAAACCGTCGCGCGCCCTTTCGGCGACGCGGCCTTCCTTTTCGAGCCAGCTGGCGCGCCGCCGCTCCACATAGGTGCGCTCCAGATTCTCCTTGGTAAACGGCTGGCCGGCGCGCGCCAGTTCCAGCACGGCCTGCGCCAGTTGGACCCCGGTGGTCCAGGCTTCATCGACGCCGGAACCGGTCAGCACATTGGTGCTGCCCGAGCCTTCGCCGATGCGCGCATATCCGTTGCCGGCCAGAAACGGTTCACCGCGTTTGCCGGATTCCTGCAGCGATTTGGCGCCCCAACTGCGCAGCTTGCCGCCTTGCAGATGCCGCCACAGGTACGGGTGCATCACGAAATGCTGCAGATAGCGATAGCAGGTGCGCATGGGGCTGCGGAACCACGAGGGCACAAAGATGCCCGCGGTGGCCACGTTGCCGGGATGCACATACAGGAAGCCGAAAATCTCGGGCTCGGGGTAGCCGAAGGTGTGAAATACCGTGCCCTGCGGCAGGGTGCTGCCGGCGGGCAGGTCGACCACCATCTTCATGCCCACCGCCCACTCGCGCTGATGATGGCCTGGCGGCAAACCGAAGGCCTCGTCGAGTTGCCGGCCCACGGCGCCCACCGGACCGTCGCCCACCACTGTCAGATCGGCAAGGATGTCCATTCCGGGCAGGAAATTGTCCTGCGGCCGGCCGGCGCGGTCGACTCCCTGGTCGGCCAGGCGGATGCCGCGCACTCGGGCGGCGTCCGGCGTGAGCAGCGCTTCCGCCACCGGCATACCCGGCCAGATCTGCACGGCTCCCGTGGATGCGATCTCGCCGCCCAGGAATTGCAGGAACTGGCCCAGCGACAGCACCATGCCGCCGTGCTTGCGCAGGAAGGGCGGCACATAGGGCAGTTCGACGCCTTCCTGCCGGTGCAGATGCAGCCCGCGGATGACGCGGTCCGCCAGGCGCAGAGCCAGCGAGCGGCGGCTGGCGCCGACTGGATCGAGCAGGTAGACCACTTTCTCGGCGGCAATCGCGGTCGCCATGGGGATGCGGCTGAGATCGAGATCGGGCAGGGTGGCGCGGATGCCGCGGCCTCGGGTGACGACACCGGAAACGCCGAAACCGACGTCGTCGGCGCGCTCGTAGCAGGCGACCTGCAGGGGCAGGCCGGGCATCACGCGGCTCTCGATGGCGGGCGAACCGTCGGCATTTATCAGGTGCTGCGCCAGCGACGCCAGAAAGCCGGCGGTCGCGGGACCGAATCCCACGCAGGCGATGTCCAGGTCCATGGACGGCCGGTCGAAGGCGGGTTGGTCCGGGCCGCTCATACGGGGTAGCTCGGAGCCTCGGGAATCATCACCCGGGTGAGGGCGTCGGCGGCGCGGTCCTTGGCCAGTTGCGATCCGGTGAGGCAACCGTCCAGCCGCACGCGCAGGCGGGCAAACTGATCGAGGCCGTCGAAGCGGACGCAGGGTCCGGCTTTCACCGGATGGCCGCCATCGCTTTCAATGACGTCGGTATAGCCGCTCGCCACGCTGGCGATTCCGGGGATGAGGCCTTCCATGGCTTCCAGGTCGTCGGCCTGGTAGCAGGCGGCGCAGCCCTCGGTATCCCACGCGGGATGACGATTGTACCCGTGAACCAACTCGGCGCAGATGCGTCCCACTTCGCCCGAGGCGCGGGCAGCCTGCACGTGGCAGAGGTCGGTGAGGAACGTGACCAGGCCGTCGAGACCCTCGGCCACGGTGGCGTTGGCGGGACCTTTTTTCTCCAGCTCGATCAAGTCGAGAATCTGCGCGCGCGAGGCCAGCAGGAAGCAGAGCGCATCGGCCAGCGGGAAGGTGACGCCCTGGCGCGGGCTCTGATACAGCTTGGCGCCATCGGCGTCGGGAACCTTCTGCAGGCGTTCCAGGCTCCACAGCCAGAGCTGCATGGCGGTGGCCAGGGCGCAGGCGCCAGTACCCGGCCGGTCGTTGGCGATCAGGCGCATCTCGCGGATCCATTGGCGGAACTGGGCGAGGAATAAAGCGTCGGTCATGGTGATGCTCATCTGCCGCCGCTGCACCGCTTCGGGACCTTCGTAGGTGGCCTCGAGCTGCGCATCCATCCACTTGTGACCGAGGAAGCCGGGGCAGTCTTCGGTGATGCCGTATCCGCCCATCAGGCTGACGGCTTCGCGCATCATGCTGGCGCCGTGGCCGGTGTTCCACAGCTTGCAGGCGGGGCAAAGAACATTGACTACCGAATCCAGAAGCGCGTATTGCACCAGGGTATCGCCGGCCAGATCGGGGCGGTTGCCATGCACGAATTCGATAGCGTCCTTCTGCACCTTGCGCATGGCCTTCATGGTGGCGCTGCCGCCGCTGATGCCGCGCGCCGTCATGATTTCGATCATTTGCTGCTCGACGGGGTCGATCTGGTCGCACACGCGCGCCGCCTGGAACCCCAGCGACGCGCTGGCTTCGCCGGTGGCCCAGACATCCACCAGGCGGTGCACCACATCCTGCTTGAGCTGCAATCCCAGATCGTAGCGCGGCGATCCGGGAGTGGCGATGGATCCGCCGCGGAACCGCGTACGGCCGTAGCGGATCACCGGCTCGATGGCGCTGAGCAGTTTGGCCGAGGTCATGATGGCTACCGTGACGCGGGTACGGCGGAAGACCGCTTCAATAACTTCGCCGTGGTTGTAGCGCGGAATGATGACGCCGTCCTTCACGGAGTAGCCGCCGACGATGCGCGAGGCCGGGACTTTCAGGTTGAAGATGGGGTCGCGGGTGGAAGAAAGCTGGTGGACCAGCTTGCGGGTGGGCACGCCGCGGTCGAAGATGCCGGGGTCGGTTTCCTCCAGGATGATCTTGCAGGTGCCTTTGATGCGCGGGTCGTCGGACTCCACCGAGGCGGTCACGAAGTTGGCGAATCCCATGTTGGTGATGAAGCGGCCGCGCTTTTCCACCTGCAGGATGGGCTCCTCGCCTTCCTTCCATTCGGCCACGCGGACCTTGCCGCCCAGCATGCCGGTTTCCACGCCCACATACGGGATGGGCTCGGTGAGGCAGAACGCGCCACGCCAGGGTTTGCGGTCCTCACCCGGTTGCGGCGGAGCGCACAGGCTCATATAGTGCTTGCGCTGTTCGGGGGTGCCGCGCTCGTGAATGGGGGAAAGCGCCAGGCATCCGGCCAGGCTGCCGGTAGCCGCGCCGGCGTCCACCCAGGCCAGTTCGAAGGCTACCAGCGCCAGCGCCAGGTTCTTGGGTCCTTCGATGAAACCGCCTTCGGCGGGATCCATGAAGACGCCGGTAATGCCGGATTCGTCGAAAGCCTGCAGCAGCGCCTGTTTGTCGGCGGTCCATTCGTGGGTGTTGCGCGCTCCCTGCGCCACCAGGCGGGCGACCGGGCCGCGCGCTACCGCGCGCACCGACTGCACCAGCATTTGCAGGTCGAAGCGGTCTTCGAACCGCCAGAGGATCTGGCGTACGTCGTCGCCGGGAAGGGCGCGCAGGCTTTCGGGTTTGGTTTCGGTGGCAGCTTGGGTCACGGGGCTGTCCTTTCTACAGAACCTGTGGGTGCAGCAATCGGCCTGCCACGCGGCAGACCGTGGAGAATCAATACAACTATAGGATATCTGGATCGGAAATGCGAGATTTGACTCAGGGAACTGGGTGGAGTTTCGTCAATTGCCGGTGGGAACTTTGTTCGCGGAATCGATTACGAGGACTTCGAAGGGGCTTTTCCTGGGCTCCAGCTTGAGGCCGAGGGTCTGTTGCAGCGCTTGATACAGGGACGCGACCGGGGCGTTGGGTTCCGGAGGCGCGGGTGGGACGCCGGAGCCTGCGGCGGCGGCACGGATCTGGCCCCACATGGGCGCTCCGTCGTCGGGCATGAATGTGAGCTCGATCTGGTAGGTGCCTTTGAGGCCGGTGGCGTCGACGATGGGGCGATCGACGGCGCGGGAGATGGCGCCGATCAATTGTGGAATGGTCAAGCGGCCGGCGATGAAAGCTCCGTTGGTTCCCATACGAATAAAGTAGGTAGGCGCGGCTGCGCGTCCGCCGGGACCGGGCGGGGCGCCGGGCGGCGGAGGCGGGATGGGCGGCCCGGTGGGGTCGGTTGACGGCGGGCGGGGTGGCGCGGCGAGGGCGGCAGCGTCCAGTTCCTTGATCTTGGCGCCGCCTTTGGCGACGGTGAGATCGAGAACGGACAGAGGTTTGGTTTCGCGGTGGAACACCAGCTTGAAGCGGTCGGCGAGCAGGGCCTGAATCATGGCGGGTTGCTGTTCTTTGGTGGAACCGGCGGGCATTTTGGCGACGATGTCGTAGGGTTCGGAATCGATCCACGCAGGGCCTTCCACCTGGTAGCCTTTGACGGCATAGGCGTCGGCGATTAGTTCCTTGAGGGTGGTGCCGGTGCAGTTCAGACCGCCAGGGTCGGGACGGCAACCGCGCATGCGAACCATGGGTGCGCCGGAAGGCGACGCGGCAGGTTTGACCGAGGCCACCTCGAACGATGTCGCGGGCTGGGCGATCGCGCCCGCCACGGACAGGGCGGCGAACAGGGGGACGACGAGGCGATTCATTGCTGTTCCTCCACCGCTCTCGCCCGGAAGGCGCGCATGGTGAACCGCCCCACCTTGAATCCCAGGGACTGCAGCTTGGTTTGGTCCGGTTGCAGCTTGGACTTATCGGTGTAGGGGCCGATGAGGACGCCGATCAGGACCTGGTCGGACTGGTACTGGTGGACGCGGCCCCGGATGACGGCGGTGGGGAAGCCCAGGCTGTGGAGGCGATCGACTGTGGCCTGCGTCGTTATCAGGGGAGCACCGTGTTCATCGGACATCACTTGCAGATAGTCGCCGGCTCCGGGCGCTCCGGGCGGCGGGGGCGGAGGAGGCGGAGGCGCCAGCACCATGGAACTGGGAAGAGCGGGCTCGCCGTCCGCCGAGGCGAGCGGGATCACGCTCACTGCGCCTTCCTGCACTCTCGGCAGCATGTAGCCATTCGGAATCTGGGCGGAGGCGAGCGGGGTCTCGCTGGCTGCGCCGGCGGTGCGCCTAAGCGCGATCGCGCGGGAGACGGCGTCGTCAGCCTTGGCGAGCAGGGCGTCGGCTTGCGCGGGGTCATCGGCAATCGCCGCCTGGCAGCGATAGAGGAGGTCAAGGTACGCCAGGGAATCGGAGGATCTTGGATCGAGGCGGAGGGCGGTCTCGACCATGCGGACGCCCTCGTCGACGGCCGGCTGGATCTGCGCGGCCACGGCGTGGCGAACGGCGGGATCGGGCAACTGGCGATAAGAAAACGGAAGCCCGGCCTGCCCGGAAGCTTGCTGCACGCGCGGGTAGGCGTACATCCAATCCTTCACGGCAAGGTTGTAGTACGGTACGGGATCGTTGGGGATGGCCTTCATCAGGCGGGTGAGGAGTTCGCGCGAACGGGGCAATTCGTCTGCGCCGGCCAGCGAGACCAGGCCGAGGATGGCGGAGCGGTTGTCGGGAGCGAGCGAGAGGACGTCCTGATATTGCTCGCGGGCGGAGGGCAGCAGGCCGTCCTGTTTCTGCCTGGTAGCGAGCGCGACGTAACTGTTGGCCAGGTGGAGCTTGGCCAGCAGGTTGGCGGGCTCCAGTTGCACCGCTGCCTGGAAGTGCGCGATGGCGCCGAGGAAATCGGCGCGATTGAAGGCGGCCACGCCGGCGGCGATTTCAGGGCGGGCGGCGTTCTGGGCGCGCGCGGTGAGGGCCAGTCCGGAGGTGAGGACGGCGCAAAGTGCCAGGGCGGAGAGTCCGCCGGCGAGCAGCAGACGGGCTTGCCGAAGATTGGCGACGCGGCGGGCGAGCACGCGGCGGATGCGCTCTTCGAGAATGTCGCCATCGAAGACGCCCAGGCTGTAGCCGGGGTGCGCCGGGCCGGCCATGGCGGCGGCGAGAGTGACGATCGAGCGGGCGTAGGAGGCGGGATCGAGCAGGCGCGCGGTGACCATTTCGTCGCACGCCATTTCGCGGGTTCGCTCGATGCCGCGTCGCAGGATCCAGGCGACGGGGTTGAAAGAGATGGGCAGATAGAGCAGTTCGCAGAGCAGGTTGACGGAGAAATCGTGGCGTTTGGCGTGGGCCATTTCGTGTCCCAGGGCGGTGACCAGAACGTCTTCGGAGGTCTCGGCGAGGAGCGCATCGGGAACGATGACGGAGCGTCGCCAGGCGCCGGTCATGAGCGGACCGGGCGCGGTGCCGGAGGCGAGCAGTTCCACACGGCGGAGACCGAGGACGCGGCGGCAGCGGTCCCAGGTGGCTTCGACAGGTTGCGGGACGGCGTCGCGCCGGGCGGTGCGGCGGAGGCGCAGGGTGTGGACCCAAGCGAGCAGGAGCAAGGCGGCGCGGAACAGCAGAAATACGAAATACGCCTGAACGAGGACGCGGGCGGTGCGCGCGGCGAAGGGGACGAGGATGGGGTCGGCGGCGCGCTGGGTGGTGGAAGGAGTCGCGCTCGGGGTAGCCCGGGGTGCCGCGGGCGCGGCGGGAGGTTGGGCCGCGGCGGTCGTCGGACGAGGGGCTGGTTGGACTGCGGGGATGGACGGTTGGGGCGCGGGCAACGTGGGTTGGCCGGTGTTCATGCTGGCGAGGGGGAGCAGGATGGCGGCCGCGAGGCCGGCAACCCAGACGGCGTGGCGATGGCTGGCGGGTGAGCGGCGCATCATCACTTGGGCCATCGCGGATATTGCGGTGACCAGCGGCACCTGCCAGAGGGAATTGACGAGGAAGGTGAGAAGTCTAGTGGTCTCCATGGTTTGCCTCCGCGGGAGCATCGGCGGAGGGCGGGTCCGCGTCGACCAGTTTCTGCAGTTCGGCCAGCTTCTCTGGGGTGAGTTTGCGGCTGGCAACGAGGTTGAGAACCAGGCGGTCGGCGGAACCGCCGAAGAAGCGGTCGAGCATGTCGGCGACCGCCTGAGTCATGGCGTTCTGGCGGCTGAGGACCGGCTGATAGAGGAAAGCGCGGTCCTGGAGGCGGCGCTGAACGCGTCCCTTGCGATGGAGGATGTTGAGCATGGTTTGGACGGTGGTGTAGGCGAGGTCGCGGGAAGTGAGGCGGGCCTGAACAGTTTGCACGTTGGCGGGTCCGGTTTCCCAGAGGACATTCATGAGTTCGAGCTCGAGGGGGGTGAGCGAGCCGTCGGTGATTTTCTTGCGGGGCATAGCAGATCCTAAACAGTTAGGAGGATATACCGAAAGCGGGGCGGTGTCAACTAAAAGTTTAGGACGGCATGCCGCCCCATCCCCGTGAAAAAGGGGGACAGCCTGATCTGCGTCGATTTTCCAACTGACGCCGATTCGCCTGCTTCCGCGCACTCCGGTCAGACCCCACCACGAAGAAATCACGCCACTTCGGTGGAGAGGAAATAAATAAATCGACGCAGATCAGGCTGTCCCTCTTTTTTGGGGGACTCTCCTTTCCGGGGGGACTTTACGGCTCAAGCAGAAGCCCCGTGAGGCGCTGCACGACCGGTTGCATCGCCAACGGGTGGAATACGTTGGACAGCACGATCAGTGACGCCTGCAGCTCCGGATAATACTGCAGCACCGCGATGAATCCGTTGACTCCTCCGCTGTGCCACAGGCAGGTGTACCCCGACGTCTTGGCGATGAACAGGCCGTAGCCGTAATAGCCGTCGTCTTTGAGCGTCTCGGGATACCGCGCCGTCATGCGTTCGTACGAGCCCGCGCTGAGCAGGGCGCCCCCGTGCAGCGCGGTATTCCAGAGCAGCAGGTCATCCACGGTGGAGACCAGTCCGCCGGCGGAAAACGGCACGCTCATATCGAGAAAGTCGGCATTCTGCAACTGACCGCCCTGCAGCGCGTATCCGGCGGCCCGCTCCGGCAGGATCCGCGGAGCGGAATCGTACCCGGTTGCGGTGAGCTGCAGCGGACGAAGGATCTCTTCCTCCAGATGCGCCGCATAGGGACGCTGGGACACCGTCTCGATCCACATGCCGAGCAGAAGATACCCGGTGTTGCTGTAGGAGTGGCCGGTTCCCGGCGGAAACAGCAGCGGCTCTGCGGCGATGAGGGCGACGAGATCGGCGGGCCGGGCGCCGGTACGATTCAGCGTGCGCTTGGCGGGGACTGCCATGTGGTCGCGCAGACCGGATGTGTGGGTGAGCAACTGGTGAAGGGTGAACGATTGCCAGGCCGGCGGCAAGTCGGCGAGCCATGTCCCAATGGGGGCGCTGAGGTCGAGGGCGCCGGCCTCGGCGAGCCGCAGGACGGCGGCGGCGGTGAAGGTCTTGGTTACGGAGCCGATGCGGAATCGGGTGGTGGGAGTGTTGGTGATCCGCCATTCCTCATTGGCGAGACCATATCCGCTGCGCAGCAGCACATCGCGATTCCGTGCCAGCAGCACGGCGCCGCGGAAGCGTCCCGCCGCGGCTTCGGACTGCAGAAACGCGTCGGCATCCTGGGCGGCGGCGTTGACCATGAAATTCCCAAGGTATCAAATCGGAGGCAGAGGGTGCGGGCGATAAGGCCGCGGTCAGTTGGATGCTGGGGAGATCCACCAGGCAACGGCGGGTCTCCCTAGAGACTCTTCGCAGCCGCAAGGATTGCCCTCGCGTCGAAACCGTGCTTGGCGGCTGCCTCTTCGCGAACGCGCCAGACATCCTCAATAATGGAGTCCGTGGCATGATTCTCACATGAGTTCCTCCGGTACGCGGATGACCGGACATTGGCGTAGCGAAACTGCGTGATGGTCGCGCCGCGAACGGAGCCGAATTTGAACAGGCTTCCCAGGAGTTTGTCCCTTAGAATAGTAGCCAGTTCGAGAGAGCCCCCATGCAAGAGGAAGACTTCGATTCACTCCGGGACTGGCAGCGCTTCGGGACGCACGAGGTGAAGGAGGGAGAAGCTCAGAGAGGCCGCATCTGGAAGCTGGCCGCGGCGCTCTGGGGTCGGACTTCGGACGATCTGCAACGTCAATTGCTCGCGCGCCATCCCGAAATCCCCGCGGGCTACGATCTCGCCGATTTCCGCAAGCTCCACCAGAACGCTCAGCAAATCCTGGCCGCGTTCGGCAACCCTAAGAATACCTGGCTGCCTCCCCATCTGCGGCACTCGCCGACCCTTGTGGCGGGTTCCCTGCAATTCACCATGTGGGAAGCTCGCTGCGAAATCGTCCGCCGGGCGATCGAGTATCTGGAACTACTCTGAGGGCGTGGGAACTCAGTAGGGCGGCGGCAGCATGCGGAATTCGAAGTGCGCCGCGTCCAGGCCGCGGCTCTTGAGCATGCGGACGCAATCGCCAATCCGGTCGCCGATGGCTTCAATCTGCACCAGCGGCAGGGTGTCGGGGGTGTAGACTTCCAGGGCGACGAATTTGCCGGCTAACCGGCGGCGTTCTTCCAGGGTCAGCTGGTCGGGCGCGCGTCCAATCACTCGTTTGGAATCCTCAGCAGCGATAGCAGCCATGTCAGCCAGATTGTACCAGAGGCAGCCTGGCCGCGCGCCCCGTTACCCCGCCGGAAATTTGCCGCGAAGCTGCGCGATCAGGATCACCGCGACGTGCAGGGCATGATCGAACTGGCCATCGTCGACCGCTTGGAACAACTCCGGCACCGTCAGTTGCACCACTTCGAGGCCTTCTTCCGGCTCACACCCGGCCACGCGCCGCAGCCCGGTGGCCACACACGCCCAGATCTGGTTGCCCAGACGGCCCGTATCGGGAAGCATCGGCGCCAGGACTTCGACGGCGCCGGCCTCATATCCGGTCTCCTCCAGCAATTCGCGGCGCGCCGATTCCTCCGGACTCTCCCCGGGGTCGATGAGGCCGCTGGGGAATTCCAGAGTCTCTCGCTCCACCGCGGGACGATATTGCCGGATGCACAGCACCCGCTGGTCGTCGGTGATTGCCAGGACCGACGCGTAGTCTGCCAGGCGCAGCGAGTAGTAGGGCTCGTCGCCCGGATCCATGCTCTTGGCGAGCAGCTCAAACCAGGGCGTGCGGTAGACTACGTCGGTGCGGAGGGGCGATTTCGGCTGGCTCACAGGTTTACGTCGACCACTTCCTCGAAAATCTTCGGTGAGAGCTGAATGCCGCTGATGCGCAGCCGCTCGAGAATTCTGGGCGATGTGCCGGTGGCGCGGAAACGGCCCTGCACCTTACCGGCGTCGGTCACGCCCATGCGCTCGAACATGAAGATTTCCTGCAAATCCACCTGGTCGTTCTTGACGCCCAGCACCTCGGAGATGCTGAGGACCTTGCGGGTGCCGTCCTGCAGGCGCGACACCTGCACCACCAGGCGGATGGCGCTGGCCAGTTGCTGCAGGATCACGCGCGTCGGAATTTCCAGGTCGGCCATCATCACCATGGTCTCGAGACGCGAAAAAGCGTCGCGGGGAGTGTTGGCGTGCACCGTGCTCATGGAGCCCTCCACGCCCGTGTTCATGGCCTGCAGCATGTCGAGCGCTTCGGCGCCGCGGCACTCGCCCACGATGATGCGGTCGGGACGCATGCGGAGCGCGGTGCGCAGCAGCATGCGCTGGTTGATGCCGCCCTCTTTGTTTAGATTGGGCGGGCGGGTTTCGAACTTCACCACGTGGCGCTGCTGCAACTGCAGCTCGGCGGTGTCCTCAATGGTGACGATGCGCTCTTCCTCGGGAATGAAGCGCGACATGGCGTTCAGCATGGTGGTCTTGCCGGACCCGGTGCCGCCGGAAATCAAGATGGTGCTCTTGGATTGCACACAGGCGGCCAGCAGCCGGACCATGCCGGGCGTGAGCGTCTTGTACTGCAGCATCTCTTCTTGGGTAATGACGTGGCGGCCGAAGCGGCGGATGCTGAGGCACGGCCCGTCAAGAGCTAGCGGCGGAATGATGGCGTTGACGCGCGATCCATCCTGCAGGCGCGCGTCAACGATGGGCTGCGCTTCGTCGATGCGGCGGCCCACCTGGGAGACGATCTTCTCGATGATGTGGAGCAGATGGGCGTCGTCCTTGAAACGCACCGAAGATTCCGAGAGCTTGCCGTTGCGCTCGATGAATACTTTGTTGTAGCGGTTGACCAGGATGTCGCTGATGCTGGCTTCCTTGAGGAGGGTCTCCAGCGGGCCGAGGCCGAGGACCTCGTCGAGCACTTCTTCGACGATCTTGCTCTGCTCGGCGGTGGTCATGGGGACGCGTTCGTCGTCGAGCAGGCGTTCCACCACGCGGCCGATTTCGGCGCGCAGGCGCTCCTTCGGGATGGACGAAACACGCTCCAGATTGAGTACGCCGATGAGCTTGCGGTGGATCTCCGACTTCAGCTCGAAGTAGCGATCGGCGCTACGCGAAGCCATCGATAGCGATCCGCCGCGTGCTGACACAGGACGATTGGTCGATCCCACGGTTTCTCCTGAAGGTGGTCCCCGGGCTTGTGGTGCTGCGCTTCCGATTATATCGCGGGCCCGGATGTTTCTCGCGGAAGCCCGCGGCCGGCGTCAGTCGGCCACGAAAGCGTCGATCTTGTTGAGCACCAGCCGCGGCTCCACCATCATCGGCACGACAGTCCAGGAAACGCCGATCGTCAGCAGGATGGATCGCGATCCGGAATCGACTTCGAATTCGAGGCGGGGATCGAAGGCGCGGCGCATTTCGGCGTGGATGCCATCGTGCGAACCCTCCCGCAGCAGCAGCACGGCGGGACCCGTCCAGCGGAATAGAACCAGGCCGGCGCCTAGGGCCCGCTGCACGGTTTCCACGAAGAAGCGGAGGACTTTATCGCCTACCTCGCGTCCGTAGCGGCGGTTGTAGAGGGGCAGACGGTCCACCAGCAGGATCACCGCGCAGACGGGCGTATCGGCGGCGCATGCTTGAGCGACGGCTGTTTCGGCGGCTTCGCGGCCATCCAGCCCGGTAACGGGATCTTTCAACCCGTGCTCGCCGGCGTATTGCCGATGCCGCATGGCTTCCTCACGGATTTCCGTGAGGCAGCGGGACAGGCTGAGTTTGCACTCCTGCAAGGCGCCCGGCGCGGCCGCCGCGGCCATTTGTTTCTCGATTTCCTGCAGTTCCTGCATGCGGCCGGGGCTGCCGATTGTCAAATCCTTCAGTGTGCCGACCAGCATCTGAACCGCGGCGCGCAATTCGGCGATGTTGGCGCGATGGAACTTAGTGGCCTGATCGGTGTGATCGCGGAAGGCGCTGACAGCCGAATCGGCGCTCCCCATGGCGTCCATCCAGGTGGGCTGCGCCGACACCGCTTCGAAAATGCGGTGCATGCGAGCGCGAAACTGGCGATCCTGGTCCGGATCCCCCTTGACCGCGTGCACGGCGATGCCTTGAATCAGGCTCTGCACGGCGGGCAGGAGGCTCTTCTCTTCAGCGGCCTTTTGCGATGAACCCACGTGACTCAATTCCCTCGGAGAAGTGTCGAATAATACTGACCTCATTTGCCTTATCGGCGCCTAGGGACGTTTCTAGAACTCCGGCGGTTTAGGCCCCGCCGCGGAACTGATAGAGGTCGCGAGTCGAGACCGCGACGCCCATGAGCTTCAGGCAGGCGAAGAGCTGGTGTTTGTGGTTGATCAGGTGCTCGAGATTGCCGAGCAGGAGAGTCAGCAGCGGCTCTCCTTGTGGAACGAAGACGGTGGGGAGAGATCGCTCCAGGTCGGCATCGTCGAGCAGGGCGAATCCTTCTTCGATGGCGGCCCGATACGCAGCTATGCGGCGGAGCGCTTCGGCGGCGTCGCAGGATTGGTTGACGGGCCAGTCGCGGAGTTGGCGGAAATGCGCCAGCGGTTCGGGATGCGCCGCGGCCAACACCGCGCAGAAGCCGGCTAGGCACTCCAGCAAGTGCCCCAACTGCAACGAAACCGGCCAGCCGCCGTCGGGCGGGGTCCACGCCAGGCCGCCGGCGGGCAGCAGACCGATCAGGTGCTCGGTGCGGTCTATTTGCTCGCGGATCTTGCCCAACACGGCCGTACACAGTGTCGCTGGCATGGCTATCGGCCACGCAGAAATTCCTCGAGCGCCGCCGTCCACGGACGCAGCGGCGGAAGCTTGGTGCTCCACAAGACCGCTTTGGGCGGACGTGCGGCCTTGCGCGGAAAATGCGTCGACGAGACCGGCAGCACGGTGACGGGACGCCCGGCGATGCGGAAGATTTCGCGCGCGAAATCGAACCAACTGGCGGCTCCGCTATTGGTGGCGTGGTAGATACCGGCGGGCGGCAGGTGCTCGAGCAGGTCGCGCGTGGCGCCGGCCAGGTCGGGCGCGTAGGTGACGCTGTTGATCTCGTCGGAGACCGCCTGAATGGTGTCGCGCTTGGCCGAGAGATCGAGCATAAGATCGACGAAGCTCTTCTTGGAGAGATCGCTCGCGCCTTTGGGTCCGAAAATCACCGCGGTGCGCAGGATGTAGCCCTGGCCGCCGGCGTCGAGAAGTAGTTGCTCGCCGCGATGTTTCGAATGGCCGTAGACGGATAGCGGCGACGGCGCATCGGACTCGGTATATTCGCCCTGGACACCGTCGAACACGTAGTTGGTGCTGTAGTGGACCAGCGGCACGCCGATCTCTTTGGCGTAGCGCGCCAGGGCGCCGGGAAACTCGGCGTTGAGCGCGAAGGCGCGTTCCGGGTGATCTTCGGCGCCATCGACGTCGTTATAGGCGACGCAGTTGACGATGGCATCGGGCGCGAACCCGAGTGCGGCCACCTTTCCGCGCAGCGCGGGGAAATCGAGAACGTCGACATCGTCGCGATCCCAGCCGACGGCATCGGGGTACAACTGCAGGAACTGACCGCCGAGGGTGCCTTGAGCGCCGAGAATCAGAGGATGATGCATCGATCTCAGAGTAGCGTACGGTCGGCTTCGTGGGGCCGGCGATTCTGCCTGAGGCGCTTTGGAACGGCGACCGCCAGGGAGCGGCCCGAGCAACCGATGAGGCAACCCCTGATTGTCGATTGTTCGGGCGCAGGAGACCGCAACTCTTCTTCCAGCCGCTGCAAAGTGTCGCCACCCGCGCGAATCGTCGCAGGCGGGAACGAATCAACCCTATCTCTGATTACTCTTCAGCACTTTCTTCCGCAGCCGGATCGATACCGGCGTCACTTCCACCAGTTCATCGTCGCGAATAAACTCGATCGCCTGCTCCAAATTCAAGATCCGCGGCGGCACCAGGCGGATCGCCTCATCGGCAGTCGACGCCCGCATGTTCGTCAGCTTCTTTTCCTTGACGATGTTCACGTCCAGGTCGGCATCGCGCGCATTTTCGCCCACGATCATACCTTCGTACACTTCCGTCCCCGGCGCCACAAAAATCTCGCCGCGCTCCTGCAGATTGAACGTCGCGTGCCCCGTCACTTTTCCCGGACGGTCGGCGACCAGCGACCCGGTGGGCCGCGTGGCAATGTCCCCCTGCCAGTCGATATAGCCGTGGAACAGCGAGTTCATAATCGCCGTCCCTCGCGTGTCGGTGAGAACTTCGCTGCGCAGCCCGATCAGACCGCGCGACGGCACCAGAAATTCCAGGCGCACGCGGCCGGAGCCGTGATTCACCATCTTCGCCATCTTGCCCTTGCGCGAACCGAGCTTCTCAATCACTACGCCGAGAAACCCTTCGGGACAATCGATCACCAGATGTTCCAGCGGCTCTTTCAATACATGGTCGATAGTCTTGGTGAGGATCTCGGGCTTGCCCACCGCCAGTTCGTAGCCTTCGCGGCGCATCATTTCGATCAGAATGGCAAGCTGCAGTTCGCCGCGGCCCATCACCTTAAAAGTGTCGTGGCCGATCTCCTCCACGCGAATCGAAACGTTGGTGAGCAGTTCCTTGTCCAGCCGGTCGCGCAGGTTGCGCGATGTCACCCATTGCCCCTCGCGGCCGGCAAACGGCGAGGTGTTGATGGTGAACGCCATGGCGATCGTCGGCTCGTCGATATGAATCGCCGGCAGCGGTTTGGGCGCTTCGAAGTCGGTGACGGTTTCGCCGATGGTGATGCCTTCCACGCCGGCAATGGCCAGCATGTCGCCGGGTCGGCCGATGGTCTCGTCCACACGCTTCAGGCCTTCGAAGGAATACAGCTTGGTGATCTTGGTGGTGTGGAACGTGCCGTCGCGCTTGGCGATGGACACCGTGTCGCCGTAGTTCAGCGTGCCGTTGAACACCCGTCCGATGCCCAGGCGGCCCAGGTAGTCGCTGTAATCCAGGTTGGCGATCAGCATCTGCAAAGTGCCCTCGGGATCGCCCACCGGAGCCGGGATGTGCTCCAGAATGGCATCGAAGAGCGGACGCAGGTCGGTGGCCGTGTCTTCCATTTTCACTTTGGCCACGCCAGTCTTCGAGATGGTATAGAGCACCGGAAAATCGAGCTGGTCTTCGGTGGCGTCCAGGTCGATAAAGAGATCGTAGATCTCGTCCAGCACTTCCGCCACGCGCGCGTCCGGACGGTCGATCTTGTTGATCACCACAATCGGCGGCAGCTTCGCTTCCAGCGCCTTCGACAACACGTAGCGCGTCTGCGGCAGCGGACCTTCGGAAGCGTCCACCAGCAACATCACGCCGTCCACAATCTTCAGCGCGCGCTCCACTTCGCCGCCGAAATCGCTGTGGCCGGGCGTATCGACAATGTTGATTTTGACGCCGTGGTAACGGACGCCGGTGATTTTGGCGAGGATGGTGATGCCGCGCTCGCGTTCCAGGTCGTTGGAATCCATGACACGGTCGACATGTTCCTCGTGCGATCCGAAAATGCCGCTCTGATTGAGCATGGCGTCGACCAGCGTGGTCTTCCCATGGTCAACATGGGCGATGATGGCGATATTGCGTATAGTTGGATTGCTACTCTTCATGAATCACGTCAATCGGGTTCAAACGCGATGCGACTCGCGCGGGATACAGGCCAGCCAGCACGGTAACGGCCCAGATCAGCAGGAGCGCTCCGGCCAGCAGTCCGGCGGGGGGATGAAACTGGATCGTCCAGCCGAAACTCTGCTTGTTAACTACGAATACTAATAGTAGCGAAAGTGCCACCCCTAAAGCCAATCCTAGAATCGCCGCGAAGGCGCCGAGGAATGCCGCTTCGGTCAGAATCAGCCCGCGAATCTGCCCCGTGGAGGCTCCCAGATAGCGCAGCAGGCCCAGCGAACGGCGCCGATCGAGCACCAGCGCCAGCAGCGAATTGGCCGCCCCCAGCACGGCCACCAGGATGGCCACGGCCTCCAGCGCCCACGTCACCGCGAAGGTACGATCGAACACCATCATCGACAGTCGCCGTATGTCCGCATTGCGCGCGATGGTGATGCCATAAGGCGCGGCGCGAAGCTGAATCTCGTGCTCGATAGCTCCCATATCGGCGCCGGGCGCCAGAAAGAGCGAGATGCTGGTGAGCGGCTGGTCGGGCAAATAGCGCAGCAGCGTCGACCGGTCCATCATCATGCGTCCCTGGCCGCCCGCGTAATCGTAGAAAATGCCGGCGAGGGTGAAGGTGACGTTGTGCTCGCCCAGCGAAACGTCGATGCGGTCGCCGGTGTGCAGTCCGAACTTGTGCGCGAAGGGCTCGCCGGCAATCACGCGGTCCTCGTGGGGCAGCGAGCGCAGAATGGCGTCGCGGTCCTCGCCGGGCAGAAAGCGCAGCCGGTTGGTGCGCCGCGTGACCTCCATGTCGCCTGCGCCCAGCGTCGGACGCTGTCCGCGGAAATGGAACTCCATGCCGCTATAGAAATCGCTGGCGGCGATGCCGGGAATCGAGCGGACAATCGCCGCGACCGCGGCGTCGACGGGCGGAAACTCGCCGGGCGCGGGACGGGCTGCGGAGCGGATGTGGAGATCGGCCTGCAACTGGTCGTCGAGCCACAGCGACACGGTTTCGCGGAAGCTGCCCACCATGATGCCGACGCTGGCCATCATGGCGATAGCAGTCGCCAGCGCGCTCACCACCACCGAAGTGCGCGAGAGCGAGGCGGTGAGTCCGCGGCTGGCTAGCAGGCTGGAGGCGCGCCGGCGGGTCACCGCGCGGGTGGCGCGATTCACCCCCAGCACCATGGCGGGCGCGGCCAGCGCCGCCGCTCCCACCGCCAGCAGCGCCGCGATATATCCGCCGATGGGATATCCCGCAATCGGCCCCGCTTGCGATACCGCCGCTGCCAGTGCGGCCAGGATTGCCGACGCCAGCAGTCCGCGGCGCCAGCGCAGTCGCGCGCGGTGCTCGTGCGCGCCGCGGCTCATGGCTTCCGTGGGAGCAATGTTCATGGCTTCGCAAGCCGGCGCCAGCGCGCAGAAGAACGCCACCAGCGATGCCGTACCGAACGCCAGCAGCGTGGCGCCCCACGTGAGCTCCACCGGAGCCGGCCGGCTGGTGGTGTAGAGCGCGTTGACGGTTTCGCCGACCAGTCGCACCGCGCCGGCCGCCAGCACGCGTCCGAACACTACGCCCAGAGCCGCGCCGGCCACTCCCAGCAGCAGCGCCTCTACCAGGAATACCGTCAGCACCGTGCCGCGGCTGGCGCCGATGGCGCGCAAAATGCCGATCTCCGCCCGCCGCCGCACCACGCTCACCGAGACCGTGTTGTAAATGAGGAACGCGCCCACCAGCAGCGAAATGTAGCTGAGCGCGCGCAGGTTCAGGCGGAAGGCGCGCAGCATGGTCTGGTTCTCGTCGCTGCGCGCGCCCGGCTTGTCGATCCGGTAAGCCGCCGGCAGCACCGCGCGAATGGCGCGCTCCACTCCGTCGCGGTCTTCGCCTGGCGCCACCGTGACGTCGATGCGGTCCAGTTTGCCGTAGCGGTTGAGCAGTTGCTGCGCGCGGGCGATGTCCAACAGCAGGAACTCGGCGGTCCCCTCGCTATGCAAGGCCGTCGCGTGGAACGGGTAGGCGCGCCCTTCGATGGTGGCCGTGAAGCCGCCGTCGGCCGGCAGGCGGCGCGCCAGGGCGGCCGAGGCCAGCATCGCATCGCGACCCATCAGATCCACGCCGTAAAGTGGCACCGCGCCGATGCCCGGCAGGATGGCCTGCGCTTCCATCACCGGCGCGAAGCGCGCGTCGACGGGTAGCATGGCGAGGCGGCCGAACCAGCGCTCGTCGATGCGGCCGTTGGCGGCGATTTCGAAATCCGTCTTCCCGGTGAGGCTTTCAATCGACGAGCGGAACGACCCCGCCGCCGCGTCGGCCGCCAGTTCGATGGCCACCACCACCGCGACCCCCAGCGCCACCGCCAGAATGGTCATCGCCGTACGCAGCGGATCGCGCCACAGCGGCCGCAGAATCAGGTTCCGCAGCAGCTTCATGAGGATTCGATAGCCTGAATCCGCCCGTCGCGCAAACGGACGCGCACCTGCGCGATGGCCGCCGCTTCGGCGCTATGCGTGGCCATCAGCACGGTCGCCCCGAACCGCGCCGCGGCGTCCGCCAGCAGACGCAGCACCTGGTCGCCGCTGGCGGTGTCGAGGTTGCCGGTAGGCTCGTCGGCGATCAGCACGTCGGGCGAATGCACCAGGGCGCGCGCGATGGCCACGCGTTGCATTTGCCCGCCCGAAAGCTGAAACGGCAGCCGCGCCGCGAGATCGGCGAGTCCCACCCACTGCAGCCGGTCGAGCGCCGTTTCCGAGGACTTCACCGCGCCCGCCAGCAGCAGCGGCAGTTCGACATTCTCCAGCACCGTGAGCGTCGGCAGCAATTGGAAGAACTGAAACACGAAGCCCACGCGCCTTCGCCGCAGCCCCGTGAGCTCGCGCTCCGAGAGCGACGCCGTATCGCGCCCATCGATGAGCACCTGCCCGCTGGTGGGAAAATCCATGGCGCCCGCCAGGTTGAGCAGCGTGGTCTTCCCGCACCCGCTGCGCCCCACCAGCGCGGTGATGGTGCCCGCTGCCGCGGCGAGCGAGACGTCGTGGAGCACGTCCACCGCTTGGCCGCCATTGGAATAGGATTTGGAAACTCCGCGGAGTTCCACGCGGGCGAGGCTCATCTGAGACTATTCTAACGGGAACCCAACGCGCGGCCGCGCGGGGTGGATCGTGCAGGGTCCGCCCAACCGAGCGTTGTCTCGCTGGCTGGCACTGGCTGGACCGGTCGCCCTGCCACTGGGCCCTGATGTTTCTTCACCGGATTCTGCCGTCGAAGCCCGCAGGGCGGAAGACACCGTCAACCCCAAAGATCGCGCGCATACCCGCCGGTGATGCTCCTGCTGCGTCGCGATGGAATCCCGCACGGCGCCGGCACGGGAAGCGCTCACCGTGAAGGCCGCGTATCCCGCTTGCCAGCCGAATTCCCGTTTCCCCGGGAACCGTTCGGTGGGTGCAGGTCCGCGAGCGATTCCGTAGTCGGAAGGGACAGCAGGAGATGCACGTGGTCCAGCGGACC
>Ga0181529_10000205_pt1 | contig 86326 bp, 67 predicted proteins | sample PEATcosm2014_Bin_36_FD_119763 | JGI IMG/M metagenome (GOLD analysis project Ga0181529, IMG submission 119763) | Peatland microbial communities from MTU Mesocosm Facility, Houghton, MI, USA - PEATcosm2014_Bin10_30_metaG | ecosystem: Environmental > Terrestrial > Soil > Wetlands > Peat | place...
CTGAAGACGAAGAGGTGGGCATAATGAAGGACCAGACAATTCATGCGTATCGGCGTGAAAACGGACGCGTGGGCGTTCGCAATCACGTGATTATCCTGGCCGTGGACGACATTTCAAATGCCGCGACCGAGGCCGTGGCCAACAACATCAAGGGCACGCTGGGCCTGCCTCACGCTTACGGACGCTTGCAGTTCGGCGAGGACCTGGAGCTTTTCTTCCGCACCATGATCGGCACCGGCGCGAATCCCAACGTGGCCGCAGCGATCGTGATTGGCATCGAGCCGGGCTGGACGCAGAAGATCGTGGACGGAATTGCCAAGACGGGAAAGCCGGTGGCGGGATTTTCCATCGAGGGCCAGGGCGATATCGCGTGCATCGCGCAGGCTTCAAGGAAGGCGAAGGAGTTTGTGCAGTGGGCGACGGAGCTTCAGCGCACGGAGTGCAAGTTCAGCGAGCTCTACATCAGCGTGAAGTGCGGCGAGAGCGACACCACGACCGGACTTTCAAGCTGCCCCACGGTCGGCAACGTGATTGACAAGCACTGCGCCAACGGCGGCATGGCTTCTTTTGGGGAAACTACGGAGCTGACCGGCGCCGAGCACATTGTGGCCTCCAAGGCCGTGAATGACACGGTGCGCGCGCAGTTCCAGGCGATGTTCGACGACTACCAGAAGCTGGTTTTCGGCCAGAAGACCGACGATCTCTCCGAGTCGCAGCCGACCAAGGGCAACATTGCCGGCGGATTGACGACCATCGAAGAGAAGGCGCTGGGCAACGTGGAGAAGCTGGGCAAGAAGACGAAGTTTGTCGGCTGCCTGAAACCGGCAGAGATGCCCACGGACAAAGGCTTGTGGTTCATGGATACGTCGAGCGCCGCGGCAGAAGCCGTGACGCTGTGGGCGGCTTCGGGCGCGGTGGTGCATTTGTTCCCGACCGGACAGGGCAACGTGATCGGCAATCCCATTGAGCCGGTAATCAAGCTCTCGGGAAATCCCAAGACGGTGAAGTTGATGGCCGATCATATCGATGTGGACGTGTCGCCGGTTCTGCAGGGCGAGATGACGCTCGACCAGGCAGGCGATGCGTTGATCGAGATGATCGTGCGCACGGCGAACGGGCGGAATACCGCGGCAGAGGCGCTGGGCCATCGCGAGTTCGTGATGACCAAGCTCTATCGCAGCGCGTAGGCGCAAGGCTTTACACACCTGTGCTTCGGGTTCCGTTCGCGGAGCCCGGAGCGCAATTAATTTTCCAGAGTGCGTTGCAAGAATGGTTTGCGGGCTTCGATTGAAATCGTTGAGGGGCTAAAGCCCCTGCACGCATTGCGACGCTTTCGGCACAACTGAAGTCGTGCCCTTTCGCGAAACCGGTTCCTGAAACACGCTATCGTGGGGCATTATGAATCGTTATTCCAAGAAGGAACTCGTCAACGTTGTGACGCAACTGGCAGCCGGAATGGGCGTGCCTGTTGGCGATGCGACGCTGTTTGCCGAGGTGCTGGTGGATGCCGATGTGAGCGGCGTGTCAACCCATGGCGTCTCGCGGCTGAATATTTACCTCAAGCGCATCGAGTTGGGACTCATCGATCCCAAGGCGGCGCTCGAGATCGAGCGGCAGGCGGGGAGCGTGCTGGTGCTTGACGCGGGGAACGGGCTGGGCCAGGTGCAGGCGCGCAAGGCGCTGGATTTGCTGATGCCGATGGCCCGCCAGAACGGCGTGGCAGTCGCGACCATCCGCAATTCGCAGCACTTTGGCGCGCTTTCGTGGTACTGCAACTTTGCAGCCAGCCAGGGCATGATTTTGCTGGCCATGACCAACTGCGAGCCGGCCATGTCGCCCGAAGGCGGATACGAAGCTTTCTTTGGCACCAATCCCATTGCGGCGTCGTTTCCGACCGGCAAGGGATTTCCCGTGAAGATCGATCTTGCGACTTCAGGGGTTGCGCGCGGCAACATCATCGCCGCACAAAAGAAAGGCCAGGGGATTCCGCTGGGCTGGGCGCTCGACGCGCAAGGCAATCCGACGACCGATGCGTCGCAGGCGCTGCTGGGCACGGTGCTGACCATGGCCGGGCACAAGGGCTACGCGTTGGCGATGATGGTGGAGCTATTCAGCGGCGTGCTTTCGGGCGCGGCGATCGGTCCCGACGTGGGCTCCATGTACAAGAACCTCGACCGCAAGCAGGATGTGGGCCATTTCTTCTGCCTGTTCGATGTGAAGGCGTTTCTCGATTACGGCGAATACCTACGGCGCATCGACGAAACCATCGATCTGATTAAAGACTCGAAGAAGCGTCCCGGCGTGGAAGAGATCCTGGTTCCCGGTGAGCGTTCCTCGCGGAAGGCCGCTGTCAACAACGCACAGGGCATTCCCGTTTCGCCCGAAACCGTCGCGGAGATCGAGCAGTGGTGCTCCCGCTTGAACGTCGCATTCAATTGCCATGAGGTGGTAGGCCAGCCATGATCGATATCTTGATCTCGGAAAATATTCAAGGCGCTGCGGTCGATGCGCTGAGCGCGCGGTTTCGCGTCGTCTTCCAGCCGGATTTGTGGAAGGATCCGGTATTGCTTGCCGAAAAGGTGAAGAAATGCCGTGCGCTGATCGTGCGCAACCAGACGCCGGTAACGGCTTCGCTCATCGATGCGGCGCAGGAGTTGCTTGTAATTGGCAGAGCAGGGGTGGGCCTAGACAATGTCGACTACAAGCACGCCGAGAAGGCGGGCATTGTGGTCTCGTTTACGCCCGACCAGAATGCCATCAGCGTGGCTGAGATTGCGATCGGCCTGATGCTTTCACTGGCGCGATTTATTCCTGCCGCCGACGCGGATACGAAGAAGGGCAACTGGAGTCGGCAGCGCTTTGTGGGCACGGAACTCTACGGCAAAACGCTAGGCATTGTCGGAGCAGGGAAGATCGGTTACCTGACGGCGCGACGCGCGATGGCGTTCGGCATGAAGGTTCTGGCCTACGATCCTTTTTTGAGCCGGGACAACATTCTGCTGAGTGAAGTGCAGGCCGAGTTAGTGGAACTGGACGAGTTGCTGGCGCGCGCGGACGTGGTTTCGTGCCATTTGCCCGCCACAGCGCAGACCGTAGGGTTGCTGAATCGCGAGCGGTTCATGAGCATGAAGCCGGGCGCGTTCTTCATCAACACTTCGCGCGGCAAAGTGGTTGTGGAGCAGGACCTGGTGGAGGCGCTGAAGGCCGGTATCGTGGGCGGAGCAGGGCTGGACGTGAGAAGCAAGGAGCCTCCGCAGATCGGCGAGCTCGAATCCATGCCGAACGTGATTCTCTTGCCCCACATCGCGGCGTTTACGCGCGAAGCGCAGGATCGCGTGACAGCGGCGGTGTGCGAGGATGCGGCGAGGGTGCTGGATGGGAAGCCGGCGATGAATGCTGTGAAGCGGTCGACGCCGATGCCGCGCGTTACTTCCTAATCTGGATGGGCTTCTGACCGTCGGGTTTGGGCACGAAGATGTCCTGCCAGACGAGGCCGCAGTCTTTGACCATCTGCATCGGATACTCGAGGCGGCCCAGCTCCGCCTCGGCGTTATTGGTGCCAAAGGAGAATTTGCATCCGGCAGCCTTGGCCATTTTCAAGAACGCAGGGCTGGGAATTTTCCGGCGATTATTGATTTCGATGGCCACATCGTTGCGCAGGGCGGCGTCGATCACGCGCTGCATCCGCTCGGGCGTCCATAGCGCATCGTAATCCGCGGCAATCTGGTCGGGAATGTATGTCGCGTTGGCGTAGATGTCGATGGGCTCGCGCATCACGCCTTCAATGCGCTTGACTAACATTTCCATGAAGGCCTGCTTGTCGGTGATCACGCCGATCTCCTCGGGAATCCAGATCCTCATGCGCTTGCCGTGGTCATCTGTAAACGTCATGGCATCGGTGAAGACGTAATCGAATTGGGCGACGGATTCGGGCGTGACAAGAGTTCTCCATTCGCGGCCTTCGGCTTGCATGGCCACGTAGCAGGGCTGGCCCTTCATGGTTGCGAGGTAGTCGCGAATGCTGGCGTCGTCGTGCACCGGAAAGCTCAGGCCGCAATTGATGGCGATGCCGTAGCCGATGCCGACGCGCCGCGAGTTGGCGAGAGCCTGATCGAGCGTGAGCCCGCCTTTCAGGTGCGTGTGGTAATCGACGACAGGAATATTGGCTGCACCGAGACGGATGATGTCGCGATAGACGTCGTCGACTTGCGGGTGCTCGTTGGAAAGCAGCGGGACAGCATCGGGCAGCGGGCGGACACGAAGGTTGCGGAAGGACGTTGCGCCTTGCGGGCCGAGCGCCTGCAACGCGAAGGTGCCGTGGCCGATGCGACAATCGAAGCCGGCGTTGGCAGAAAAGGCGTCGTCGGGCTCGATGTATTCGACGACGAGCATGCCGTTGATGCGAACCTGAATCTGCTTTTGCCGAACGAGAAGGTTCAGAGTGAACCACTTGTTGTCGGGGATGAATTGCTTCCAGATATGGCGCACGCCGTAGAGCGAGCCGGTCTTTCTGCGCTGGATGAAACCGTTCGGGCCGCGCGCGCTGTTGGCCAAGAGCACCTGAAAACCCGGGGCCGGCGAGGTCAGAGCTTTCGTGTGGAAGCAGAGGGCAGACTCTGCGCCCGGCTGCATCATGACTTCCGCGCTGAGTTCGAAGTTTTGGAAATCCGCGTGCCCTGAGGGGCCGACATAGAAGAGGCGCGCATCCCCGCTGTGGACGGAGATCTGTCCGTTGGTTGCGCTGAACGCATCCGCGCGGCCGTGGGCCCGCCATCCGCGCAGCGAGGTGCCGTCAAAAAGGGAGATGCCATCCGTAGATTGGCCGGCAAGGGAATGGAGGCCGGCAGGCGCGGCGAACAGGAGCGCCAGAGCATCGCGTCGCGTGAGAGTGGGCATGGAATCCTTTCGCGTGAGGACTATGCAGCTGCAGCTTCTGGCCGATCGAGGTGGCGGTATTTGCGGCCGACGGCGAAGAGCGCAACCGTGCCCGCCAGAGGCATAAGCGCGACCAGCAGAAAGACGGGCGTGTAGGAGAAGCGGTCGATGAGAATGCCGGTGAGCAGCGGAAACAACGCGCCGCTCAGGTCTCCGGCAATACCCATGAGGCCAGCAGCGCGGCCCACCTGGTGCTCGGGAAAGAGATCGGTGACGGCCGCGAACATATGCGCAGAGAGGAAGTTGTCGGCAGCGATGGTCACGGAGAGCAAGGTCATGACCAGAGTGATGCCGTGAAGGAAAGGCACGGCCAGGCTGAGCAGGCAGATGAGCGCGCTGCCATACATCAGGATCCGCCGCGTGTTGCGCACCGAGAATCCGCGGCGAATCATGGCGCCCGCGGCCCAGCCTCCGGCGATGCCGCCGACGTCGCCCATCAGAAATGGAATCCAGGCGACGATGCCAATCTGCACCATGGTCATGTGGCGCGCGCTGAAGAGATAGATGGGCGTCCAGTACCAGTAGAACTGCATGACGGGCCCGATGAAGAAGCGGCAGAGGATGACAGCCCAAGTGGAAGAGTTGCCGAGGAGCTCGCTTGCGGAGATCGAAGGCTGGCCAGCCGGCGCCGTCGATTTCGGCTCCTTGCCGTACATGAACCACCAGGCCGGAATCCAAAGGAACCCGGCAATCGCGGGCACAAGAAACGCGACGCGGAAGCCGTAGTGTTCGAGGAGATATACCATGACCGGCACGGCGAGAGTTGCGCCGATGACGCTGCCGCCGTTGAAGATTCCGATGGCGAGCGTGCGGTCTTTTTTCTCAAATAGCCGCGTGATGGTCTTGACTCCGCCGGTGTAGGTGCCGCATTCACCAGTGCCTTTCCAGTATTGCGAAAGGCCCAGCGAAAGCCCGGAACCTGCGAGTGCAAACGAGGCGGTCGCAGTCGACCACCAGGCGATGGCAGCCGCGAGCCCGAGGCGAGCGCCCAGGCGATCCATGAGATAGCCCATGGGGAATTCGCCCGTCATCATCCCGAAGCCCAGCGCGGAGACGATTCTTCCGTAGGCGGCGTTGGTGAGATGAAATGTGGTGCGCAGCACCGGCGCCATGACCGAAAGCGCCAGGCGGGCGATGAACATGATGACGGTGAGGAAGAAAAGGAGACAGAGGATGAGCCAGGCGCGGCCTCTGCTGGAACGCTCGAGTACTTGCCCGCTCTCGGTTCGGACGTTCTCTTCAGCGTGCGGCAAACTTCCTCCAGGCCCTGAACTGCCGTGCGGGATTCAAGCCGGCGCCAAGAGCTGCCCTTGGCAAAACTCCAAAGACCCGAAAACATTTTTCAGCGGCTGAAGCCGCATTCATCTTACGGCACGCACGGTACGACTGAAGTCGTGCCCTTTCACGCTTGCATGCTGCGGGCCTCATGCCAAGGATACGCGGACTTGAGCATTTTGTTGATGGCTCTGACGTTCTCGAGCCCCGTCGAGTTCAACCAGGCTTCGAGCGCGGCGGCGCCGCCTTTGACGTAAACGGGAACACCGTCCTGCCAGGTGGCTCGACCGGCCAGAACACCGTGAAAGGGTGCGCCGCTCTCCACGGCCAGTTCCAGCGTTTCAAGGAACACCTGGCTGCTGACTCCAGCGGAAAGGAAAATGATGGGTTTGCTGGTGAGCGCCGCTTCCGCGCGGATGAACTCCATGGCTTCTGCGCGCGTGTGGAGCTTTTGGCCCTTGAAAGCCCGCGTGCCTTCGACATGCGCCATCTGCATGGGGACTTCGATCTTGAGCACGTCTGCGCCGTAGCGCTCCCTGGTGAACTCCTCCATGGACTTGAGGATGATCTCCGGCTTCCTGCGTGCGTATTCGATGCTGCCTTCGCCTTCGCCGTGCACGTCATAGGGCAGGAACTCGAGGAAAAACGGAATATCGACGGCCTTGCATTCGGCTCCGATGCGCTCGACCCAGGCCCGCTTGCGATCGTTGACCCAGTCCTTTTCAAAGGGCGTGTAATAAACGAGGATCTTGACGGCGTCGGCGCCCGCTTCCTTGATGCGCAGGGCTGACCAACCCTCAAACAGCGATGGCAGCCGCTCCGGCTTGTCGGGACTGTAGCCCGCGTGTTCGTAGGCGAGCAGCAGGCCTTTGCCATTAATGCGCTTTGTAGCCTCAAGGCCGTACTCGATATCGAGCAGAATGGACGATGCCTCTTTGGTCAGGGTCTGCGCAACCAGGGTCTTAAACTCCGACACCATTTCGGGCGGAGGCTCACCACCTCCCAGTTCTCTGGCCAGCATGTTCCTGAGCAGCCCACGTTGATCCATGGCCAACGCGGCGATCACGCCGCGGTCATCGGAGACAGCTTTCAAGCCGGCGATTTTACCAGGCGTTAATTTGATCGGCATGTGGTTCTCCCAGTTGGAGATTCTCGGCGCCTGTGAAGTGCGCAGGAAAGGGACGCAGCGGGAAAGCGCAAGGAGCACAGAGTTCGGTCCTGATCCGACGAGTCGCAAGAACTATATCGGACTGGGTTTGGGAGTGTCAATCGATTATAACTGATAATCAATGATTTTACGCCGACCCGTGTTGTTTGCAGGAAGTGACGCAGAGATTCTGGACCGCTTAATGAGAGGTTGCAGGTGCAAAAAGAGGCAGAGGTTGATGAAGACGGCCAGGGCTGAGGCTCCACGCGGAGTGCACTCACAGATCGACGCGGCGTGAGAACCAGGCCCATGAGCTTTCCACATTTCATGCGGACCTTAAGTCTGTAAGGTATTATAAGTCATATACTTAGAAAAAATCTATTGAAATTGATTGACAGATGTTATCGTCTCTGCCTATACTTCGCCCCGAATCAGAGACCGTAGTTTTTTTGCCCAAGATCGGACTGCAAAACTCTTCGCGTTGAGAATGGCTCGACGATCCACCTGCTTGATGCCGGCGGTTCTCGATGCAGATTCGCAAACCCGAATTTTGCGGGGGTCCCACGCTATTGCTATGAAGCAATTGGAGCGGAAAAACCGGCGGCGCTTGACAGGGCTGGACGTAGGCTCTACATTAGCCGTACCCGAACGACGGCAAGATGAACCTGCCAGCGGCCGGGAAAATTTTTCAGATTTCGAGAGCAATGATTACCGGATTCACTCCCGCGATGTGTATGTGTTGCTGCAGCAGCAGCGCGATGCGGGCGTGTGTTCCGGGCTAGCCACTGAAGCGAATTCAGGATCCCTGCAACCCACCCGCCACGAGGCGAGGTGGGTTTTTGTATTTTTGGGAGATCTGTTGATTTCGCACAAACATGAACAGATTGCGATGGCGGAGTGAAGACGGAGTTGTTTGGGCGATTGCCTGAACGAAGGAAATGGATGATGGCGATGCGGAGTACGAAAGAGCACAAAACGCGCAGGGAGGTTCTTCAGGCATTGGGAATGCTTGCAGCCAGTGGAGCGATCTCCTCGCTGGGATCGGCGCGCCTGTTCGGACAAGGCGGCCGTGTTCCGGCGGGGATCCGGTTCGGAGTGCAGTTGAATGCATTTCCTATCGACCCGAAACGATTCGAGACCTTCGAGGCCACGCTCGCGCAGGTAGAGCAGATCGGCTATCAGGGATTTGAGGCGGGTTTTCGGTATCTGAGCGAGCAGTTCGCCGCGCCGGAGATGGCGCGCCGCAGCATTGAGCAGACGGGCCTGACGTTTTTCGGCATTCACATCTTTTTCCCGGACAATTTCTACGACCAGACGACGCGCATTGCGGCTCCCTCGGTGTACGAGCCCGTGGCGCGCGGCGGTGCGGCGCTGGGCGCCAAGCATCTGATCCTGAGCGGCGCGCCGGCCCAAAATGCGGATCAACTGAAGGCCAAAATCGACGCGCTGAATACCGCCGGGCGGTTTGCGCTCACTACCGGTATTACGGCCGCCTATCACAATCACTGGTGGGAGTTTGAGTCGAAGCTTGGCGAGATCGAAGCGCTCTACACGAAGACCGATCCGGGGCTCGTGCATTTTGTGCTCGATGCCGGTCATGCGTTTCACGGCGGCGCGGATGTTCCCGCATTCATTCGCGCGCATTCTCAGCGCATCATCGGATTCCATCTGCGCGATTTCAAGAACGACCAGTATGTTGAGCTGGGCACGGGCGATTTCCCGCTTCATCAGGTGGCCGCCACCATCGAGCAGATCGGCTGGAAGGGCTGGGTGGAGAACGAAGAGGAACGCGCCGACCATTCGCAGGGTGGCGAGAAAGTGATTGCGCCGGCTTACAAGGCCATGAGGGAGGCGTTTACATCGTGAACCGCCGTACGTTTATTTTGACCGGAGCAGTAGCCGCCACGGCCGCCGCGCGCAGCATGGATGCGCGAGCCTACGCCGCCATTCCCGGCGCCAACGATCGCGTGGGCCTGGGCGTGATCGGTCTGGGTCGCCGCGGAACCATTGTTTGCGGCGGATTTGTGAAGGATCCGAGAGTGCAGATCCGGGCGCTGGCCGACATTTACGACAAGCAGGCAGCGGAATTTCAGTCCCGGTTCAAAGAGCACGCGGCACAGGCCGAGGTTTCAGTCGAATACCAGAAAATGCTGGAGCGCAAAGATGTGGATGCGGTGCTGGTTTCCACGCCGGATCACCTGCATGTCGAGATCGCCAAGGACACGCTGGGAGCGAACAAGCATACGTATCTGGAAAAGCCGACGCTGCACCGCTGGAGTGAGCGCGGGGCGCTGACGAAAGCCGCGGAGGCGAGCAAAGCCATCCTGCAGTGCGGCATGCAGCAGCGCAGCGGCGCGCACTACATGCGCGTGAAGCAGGAGATCTTCGACACGGGCAAGCTGGGTCAGGTGATTTTTGCGCGTGCGGTGTGGAGCAATTTTCCCTGGCAGCGGCGCGTGATTCCCAATGAGCCTAAACCGCCCGGGCTGCGCTGGGACCTGTTCCTCGGGCCGGCGCCGAAGGTTCCCTATGAGTTGTCACGGTACAGTTCGTGGCGCTCCTATCACGATTACGGCAATGGATTGCTCGCCGACATCCTGACGCACTGGGCGGATGTGGCGCAATGGATGCTGAGCGACGACAAGCCCGAGAGCGCGGCCGCGCTGGGAGGCGACTTCCAGCTCCGGGGCGATCTGACCAATCCCGACACCGTGAGCGCGGTGGTGCGTTACAAGAACTGGAACCTCAACTTTGAATCGTCGGTTCTCTCCATCCGCAATCCGCGGCCTTCGGTTTTCTTTGAAGGCACGGAAGGAACTCTCGACCTGAGCCGTGAAGGATACGTGCTCACTCCCAACAGCGGCGCGGCAACCCAGTTTGACGCGACACAGGACCTGGAGCGAGCGCACACCGGAAACTTCATCGATGCCATTGTGAATGGCAGCAAGGTGAACGCGCCGCTCGCAGCCGGACTGGCAGCCAGCGTGCCCGTCATGATGGCGCTCCAATCGTATTGGTCGCGCAAGCTTTCAACCGCAGCAGAACTTTCGTAGAGGCCCCGCATGGCTTTTGGAGTATGCGGAAATGACAACTTTCCAACCAAGACACGGGATTTGATCTTAGCCCGTGCCCGGAAGAAAGGAACCTATCCCCTGGAGATGTTTTTACGGCTTGCGTGAAGTGAAGGCGATGCGGTGAATTGCCGGGAACGTCACGTCAGACACCGGATTGCCGGTTCGCAGCAAAGAGGTCGAAGGCCACATGCGCAGCTGCGAATCTGGCACGATCACAGAAAGCCCGAAAGCACAAACCATAACCGGCATACGAGATGCGCTTTCACAAACGCTTCTCTCATGAAAGGACAGGATGAATAACACACTTCGCAAACTACTCTTCGCCAGCTTCGCAGTCCTGCTCGCGCTGGGCGCTGCCACACGCGTCTCCGCGCAATCCACAGGCAGCATCCGCGGCACGGTGAACGACCCGAGCGGCGCTGCCATTGCAAACGCGGCAGTGACGCTGACGGACACCGGCACCCGCATCAACCGCGATACCGTGACCAACGAAAGCGGCATCTTCGTGTATCCGGATCTGCCGATTGGAACCTACACGCTGAAGATTGCCGCGCCAGGATTCAAGACGGAAAATCGCCCGGACCTTACATTGCTGACGGGCCAGGTGATCGATCTGCCGGTTGCGATGTCGGTAGGTGCGCAGACCCAGCAGATCACCGTCAGTTCGGAATCCCAGCAGATCGAAACCAGTATTTCGACCGTGGAGCAATCGGTCACCCAGCAACAGATGCGCGACTTGCCGCTGAACGGCCGCAACCCGCTGCAACTGACCACGTTGACGGCCGGAACGGTTCTGACCACGGTTGGCACCGAAAGCGGCCAGGAAGACAATACAGGCCTTTCAGTAAACGGCCTGAGAGCGACGGAAAACACGTACATGCTCGACGGCACGATTTACGTGAATCGATTCTTCGACTCCGTGCCGACCATGCCGAACCCCGATGCCTTGCAGGAGTTCACCATCCAGGCTTCGAACTACAGCGCCGATCACGAGGGCGCGGGCGCCCTGGTGCAGCTCTCGACGCGGTCAGGAACGGACCAGTTACACGGCAATGCCTATGAGTACTTCCGCAACACGGTCCTGAATGCGCGCAATTACTTCTGGCCGGCGACGAATCCGGATCCGCCTTTCAAGCTCAATCAATTCGGCGGCACGGTTGGCGGCCCGGTCTTCAAGAGCAAGAAGGCGTTCTTCTTCTTCTCGGCAGACGACTTGCAGCAGCGCTCTTCGCCTTCGCCGATCACTACGGAATATCCCACCTTGGCGGAGCTTAAAGGCAACTTCTCGGCTTTCGTAGCGAAGGGCGTCGCGCTCTATAACCCGGCAACGGGCTGCGGTTTTGGCCAGACGGCAACCTCCAACGGGGGCGGCGGCTTTAACTGCAGCGGCACCATCACCGACGATGTTTCTGTTGCGGACGCAGGCGCAAACGCTATCCCCATCGATACGCTGTCGAATGCGGTGAACACGCAGTATCTGGCCGCTGAGGAAACCGCGCCGTCGGCCACCCTGTCCAGCGACGGAACGTATATGAAGTTCGCATCTTCCACCAACAACAACATCGACAACACGCAATATCTCACCCGGCTTGACTACTCCCTTGGCGAGAAAGATCACATCTTCGGCCGGTATTTCTACAACCAGGACAACTTCCAGAGGCCATTTACGGCGCCCCTGGGCTTTTATGCGGGAAACCTCTTCCGCAACCAGTCGCTGACGCTCAGCGATGCGCACGTCTTCTCGCCGACACTTACCGGCGCGTTGTATTTTGGCTTCTATCGCGGTGCGCGTACCCAGGTTCCCGAGGCTCCGGGACTCAAGACGCTTCAGAATCTTGGACAGAACGCTCCCTACGGGAATCCGAATGAGAGCCTCGTGCCCTTTCCCGGCGTGCGTGTAGGCATCTCCGGATTTGTCAACGCATTTTCGGGTGGTGCGCTCACGCAGGACTCGACCTCGTTCGATCTCCACGGTCAGGTCGTCAAGCTGTGGCACACGCACACGCTCACCGTGGGCGGTGACCTGGAACGCAGCCGCATTGACATGGACGACTACTCCTACACGCCTGGTGACAGCTACTCGTCCCCAGCTGGATTCACAGGTTCACGCACGAAAATCCAGACCGGCACGCTCCCATCCGGATTCACCGCGAGCGGCAGCCCTCTGGCCGACTATTACACCGGCTATGAGGCGGCCTATTTCATGGACAACGGGCGCAAGGCCTATTTGCGCGAGTGGCGTCCGGCCCTGTACCTGCAGGACGACTATAAGGCAACGCACGAGCTGACGCTGAATCTCGGGCTACGCTGGGATCCATGGATGCCTCCGATTGACAGAAATGGCACCCTGGTAGGCTTTAACCTGCAAAACCCCAGCTTCCAGTCGACGATTGCACCCGGCGCGCCGCAAGGCCTCATGTTCGTTGGCGATTCCGGCCTGTCGAATTCGGTCTACAACAACAACTTCAAGGATTTCTCGCCGCGCGTCGGCTTTGCCTATAACGTTTTTGGCAATGGCAAGACCGTGGTTCGTGGAGCGTATGGACTCTTCTATGGGTTCCCGGAAGGATTGCTCTATCAAAGAACAGACGCCATGCAGCCGGTAGACCTCTATCTTCAAATCAACAACCCGCCGGTGTGGGATGCGCCCTTTGCCGGCTACTCGGGCGGCGATCCGTTCCCGCGTGGACACGTCGCGCCATCGCAGTTCAGCACCTACACCTTCCTGAAGCCTCTTGCCGGCGGCGTTCTCAATCCGGCCTCGCACGTGGAGTACACGCAGGCTTATAACTTCACCGTCGAGCAGGATTTGGGCAAGGGCTTCGCGATGAACGTCGGCTACGTGGGCAATCGCGCCGAGCATGTAATGGCCTCCCGTCAGTTCAATCCATACATCCCTGCGACCTCGGCTACGACGATCGAAACGACCCGTACCTACAATGGCCTGGGCGCGGTGGAGTTGGCCGACGCCTACGATTGGGAGAAGACCAACGCATTCGAAGTCAATGTGACCCGGCGCTCGCATAACCTCACGATGCTCGCCAACGCCGTTTGGATGAAGACCATCGACATCGGCTCATCGGGGACCGAAGGGAATGCCGGACCGTCGAACCCCTATAACTTCGACTTTTATAAAGGCGTCGCCGACTTTGACCAGGCGCTGCGCTTCACGGCATCGGCGAACTATCCGTTCCCGAAGTTCCACGTGAACAATGCACTTGGCCAGGTTGTGAATGGGTGGCAGGCAAATGCGATCGTCACTTCACAAAGCGGCCTGCCGATCACCATCACCAGCGGCGTGGACGACTCCAAATCCGGGGTTGGCAATGACTTGGCGGTGTACACAGGCCAACCCATTGCCCGCCAAGCCGGCTATACCAAAATCCAGCAGTGGTTCAATCCTCTGGCGTTTGCGGAGAACCCGCTGCCTTCGGCGGCTAATAACTGGGCGCAGTCGTTCGGCAACGTTCCGCGCAACTCTCTGCGCGGGCCGGCCTACGAGGATACCGACATTTCGCTCTTCAAGGACATCCTGAGCGGAAAGAGGATTCACGGCCAGTTCCAGGCAGAAACCTTTAACGCCTGGAATCACACCAACCTTGCCAACCCCACCTCGGCTGCTAACTCCGGGACATTCGGCCAGATCACGGCCACCAGCAGCAGCACGGGAACCGTGAACGTACCTTCGTCTATTGGCACGCAGCGCGTGTGGCAGTTTGCGGCGAAGATTATTTTCTAAGAAGTAATTTGCCGGAGCCCGGCGGCTGCAAGCCCGAGAACGGATTGCGATCTCACAGTGAGATCGCAATCCGCGGGTCCGCAGCCGGGCTTCGGGAGTTTTTTGTCGATTGATCTTTATAGATGAATCCAGCCGCCGCGGATCAGCGATAGCGACGCCGCAGCCACGATGATCCACAACACAACGCCTTGCAGAAGAGGCCGCACTCCCACCTGGCGGAGGGTCTTGGTGGAAAGCCCGGTGCCAATGAGATAGAGGGTCACGGTAAGGCCGATCACGCCCAGATGCTTGAGCACCGGGTAAGCCGGTTGAAAGGTGTGGATATAGGTATTGCCGACGGCTGCAAGGCAGAAGAAAAGAATGAACCACGGCCATTGCACGCGCGCGCTGCTTTTCCTGGCCATGGCGGTTCCCATGGAGATGGGCACAATCCAGAGTGCGCGCGCCAGTTTCACCGTAGTGCCTACGGCAAGAGCCACGGCGCCAAACTTGGCGGTTGCGCCTACCACCGAGCTTGTGTCGTGTATGGCGAGCGCCGACCACAGGCCGAATTGGATTTGGGACATGTGCAAGAGAGTCCCGATGAGAGGGAAGCTCAGCAGGGCGACCGAGTTGAGGGCAAAGACCGTGCCTAGCGAGATGGCAATCTCTTCTTCGCCGGCATCGGTAATGGGCGCGATGGCGGCGATGGCGCTGCCGCCGCAGATGGCGGTGCCTGCACAAATCAGGAAAGAAGTTCCGCGACTCACTTTGAGAAACTTGCCGAGAGCCCATCCCAGCGACAAGGCAAAAGCAATGCTGATGGCCGTGTAAACAAACCCGGAGCGGCCGACGCGAATGACCTCGTGAAGATCCATGCCGAAGCCAAGACCGATGACGGAGGCTTGCAAAAGAAACTTGGAGAGCCGCTTGGCTCCCAAGTTGTACGGGTGGACGAATGAAAAGCCGAAGACAAGACCGCCGGCGAGCGCGACGGGCGGAGAAATTAGACCTGTGGCCGCGATGAGCAGACCCAGAAAAAAGAGGCTTTTTGGCACATATTCAGTGTGCTGCTCGATGAGCTTGCGCGTCCAAGCAGAACGAATGATGGGGCATTAGCCGCGCTTATCGGATGTGAGCACGCATTGCATGCGGGCTGGATTCTCAGGCCTTGATTGAGGCCCGCTTTGCTCCGGCGCGCGCGGCAAGGAATCTGCGGAACTCATGGGCCAGGCCTTGCGGCCCGGGGCCCTTCGCGGTGACGAGCAGAAAATCGCGGTGGATGCGCAGACCCTTGATTTCAACGATCTTGAAGCTGTGCCCCAGGCGCAGATCCTTGGCAATTGCCCAGCGCGAGACGAACCCGACGCCGAGGCCTGCCTCTACTGCCGATTTAATCGCTTCGGTGGAGTCGAGCTCCATCACAACCTGAAGCGCGCGGCGCTTGATGCCTTGCCGCTCCAGCGCCATCTCTGTAATTCTGCGCGTGCCCGATCCGCGCTCGCGCATCAGAAGAGGGGCTGCAACCAGATCGGCGCACGCGATGGAGGCTCGCTCCGACCACTCGTGCGCGGCAGGTGCAATCAGCAAAATCTCGTCGCGCAGGAAGGGTTCGGTGCGCACGTCCCGGGTGCGCGGCGGTCCTTCAATGAATCCGAGGATAATTTTCTTATCCCTGATGGCGTTCACAATGTGTTCGGTATTGCCGCTCACCAACGTGGGCAAAACCCGGGGATTCTCCGCGCGAAATTCGCCGAGCAGGCGCGGCAGAACGTACTGCGCAATTGTGGTGGAAGCGCCGAGAGTGAGACTGCCGGCATGATCTCCGTTGAGAGCAGCGATTTCAAGCTCCGCCCGCGCCATAATCTGCTGCACGCGACGCGTCGACTTGAGCAGCACCGCGCCCGCAGCCGTCAATCGGGCGCGGGTTCCGGAGCGATCGAAGAGCTGGACGCCGAGTTCCTCTTCAAGAGCCTTGATCTGCAGGCTAACCGCGGGCTGCGTCAGGTAAAGCTCCTCGGCCGCTTTGCGGAAACTTTGCTGTTCCGCAACCGTCCGGAAGACAACCATGCGGAAGTTTTCAAGACTTGCCATCGATCCATTAGAACATTCACGCATCAGATTTGGCGCGGGCGCTTTCGCGATTGGCTCAAGAAAAAACCGATTCGAGCACGTCGGGGGTCCTTCCGTGAAGGGCGAATTTCCGTGCTGCGGTGAGAATGCCCGCAGCCCATTGCGGCGTGGCCGCGGCATGAAGATGAGTGTATGCCGCTAAAACACTCTTTGTGACGAGGCCATCGCGGCCCGGATAGCATCCCGTGCCACGGAGGACGGCGCAAGCGGATGTTACGGCGTCGGATCCACTGACAATGCGCGAATAATGGAACTCGTGTCCGCGCAAAACCGCGCCTTGCGCGAAAAACGGATTCGGCGCGTCGACGCGCAATTCACTGTAGCCGTGACCTTGCGGCGCGCGAAAGGCTTCAACGTCGATGGGAAACACGTTGGCCATGGGAGACCGGACGCCTCGCCAGGTAAGGCTGCGCGCCAGTAGCATCAGGCCGCCGCACTCAGCGTAAACGGGAAGGCCGGCAGCGCATGCCTGGCGAAGCGACTCCAGGAAGCTGGTGTTGGCGGAGAGGGCGCTGATATGCGTTTCCGGGAATCCGCCTCCAATATAGAGAGCGTGCAGGCCGGTTGGGAGAGCGGTCGCATGGAGCGCGGAGATGGGCGCCAACTCGGCGCCCGCACGTTCCAGTTCCTCAAGATTCTCTGGGTAGTAGAAAGTGAATGCCGAATCCCGTAGGCATCCAATCCTGAGACCATGTGCATCCGGTAGAGGCGTGCGTTCGTCTGCACGCGTTGCGAGCGACGGCGCAGTGCGAGCGATGGTCAGCAGGGCATCGAGGTCCACACGATTCTCCATCCATGCGAGAAGATTGCGCTCCACGCTGCTCGTGGTGTGGTGCTCGGCCGGAGGAACGAGGCCCAAGTGCCGTTCAGGAAGGGGATTGTCCTCGAGATGGGGCAGTGCGCCGACGACTGGGATGGCGCAGATCGATTCGATGGCCTCGCGAAGAATATGCTCATGCCGTTGGCCGTTGACCTGATTCAGCACCACGCCTTGAATCGCGGCGCGAGGGGCGAGTTTCTGGCAGCCCAGGACGAGCGCGGCGGCCGTGCGTGTCATCTTGGCGGCGTCGAGCACGAGCACGATGGGCGCGGCAAGAATTTCAGCGAGGTTTGCACTCGAGTAGGTGCCTTCGGCATCGAGTCCATCAAACAGTCCGCGGTTGCCCTCGATCACATTGATGCCGCCGGGAGTGCCGTGGCGCATAAACGAGGCGCAGACTGTTTCGGCGCCCATCAGGAATGCGTCGAGATTACGAGCCGGATGCGCCGAAGCCCATGCGAGCCATGCAGGATCGATATAGTCCGGTCCCTTTTTGAAGGCGCGAACGTCGAGCCCCGCGCGGCGCAGCAACAGCAACAGACCCAGAGTGACAATGGTCTTGCCGGAGCCACCGGAGAGCCCTGCGACGAACAGACGCGGCATGGAAGGTTTGGCGATCACGATCGAAAGCGGCCTGTGCAGGCCTACTCCATTCCTTCCTTGGCCGGAAGCTGGATGTACGAGCCTCCGAGATAGCTGTAAATGCAGCGTCCGGAGTCAATGAGAATCCGGATCGCTTTTTTGCAGTCGTCCTTGCTGCAGGTCGCCACGCTGTGCCGTGCGATCATCTCCCTGGTGAGGTCGCCCGCTTTCAGATTTTTCTTTCCGGCACATTCGGCCACCAGCTGGTACATCTCTTCCGCCAGAGTTTCAATAGGAACTGCGGCCATCTCTGTCATACCTCTACCTCTTTCTGCATTGCATGCAAAGCCACCAATTGCTGCAGCCGCTCGCGAAGGCGAACCGCCTCGCCGACCACGAGCGTTGCAGGCGGCTCAATGTTTTCGCGCCGCACCTCTGCGACGATGTTTTCGAGCGTGCCCGTGACAACGCGTTCACTTTCGCAATAGGCCATCTGGATCATTGCCGCCGGCGTGCAGGAAGCGCGGCCCGCGGCGAGCAAATTGCGCACGATCGACTCAATGTTGTGTACGCCCATGAGAAAGACCGCCGTGTCGATGCGCGCCACGGCCTCCCAGTCTACGCGATCCTCGCGGCCGTCTGCGCTGTGCCCCGTCACAACCACGACCGAGGAGGATGACTCGCGATGCGTCACCGCGATGCCGGCGCTGAGCGGAGCTGAGAGGCAGGACGAAACGCCGGGAACGACCTCGAAGGGGATTCCGTGTTCGGCCAGATACTCCACTTCTTCTCCGCCGCGGCCAAACAGAAACGGGTCGCCGCCCTTGAGACGGACCACGGTCTTGCCTTGCCGCGCCTTTTCGACAAGGAGAGCGTGAATGTCGTCCTGGCGCGCGTGATGGCCAGGCTCCTTGCCCATGTAGATCTTTTCCGCAGAGGGCGTGGCCAAAGCCAGCACTCCGTCATGGATCAGTCGGTCGTAGACGAGGACATCGGCGGCACGAATGCGCTCGACCGCGCGCAACGTGAGAAGGCCGGGATCGCCCGGACCCGCGCCGACCAGAATCACTTTCCCGGGTCGATCTTTGCACGGGTTCGCGGGAGAAGATTCCGGTTTGGTTCCCGACGATTGGTTTGCGAACGTCATGCAACGTTTCTCCACTCAGCCGCAAAGTTGGCTAGCTTTCTACTTCCTCTCGCACCGAGAGTACGACCTTGTAAAACACCGTTATGAGCAACGCACCGACCGACCAGATTCCCGCAACAATGGTCCACTCCGGCAGCGTGGGCGCATAGTGTGCGACCGCACCCAGCGGTGACGGCACAAAGCCGCCGACAATCAGGCCCAGGCCTTTCTCGAGCCAGAGCGAAATGAACACAAGGATGCATGCGAGAGGCAGCTGCGCGCGGCGCAAGGCGGGCGTGAACAGAATGACGAGCGCTGCGACCGCGAATACTGCCGAAATCCACATGCAGGGAGCAAGATTGTGCCCGCTGCCGAGCAGATAGAGATACTCAAAGTGCGCGGTGTGTTCCGGAATTGCGGCGTAAAACACTGTGAACACTTCAACCAGCACGAAAAAGACATTGATTGCCATCGCATAAGTCATGATGATGGCGAGTTTGCGAATGGCGTCTTCGGCCACGCGATAGCCCGCGACCCTACGCAGCACGAGGCAAAGCAGGATGAGCAATGCCGGGCCGGAAGAGAAGGCAGAAGCGAGAAAGCGAGGCGCAAGAATCGCGGTGAGCCAGAAGGAGCGCCCGGCGAGGCCGCTATAAAGAAACGCCGTGACGGTGTGGATGCTAATGGCCCAGGGGATGGAAAGAATCGCCAGCAGCTTGATCCATCCCGGCGCGGGTGTTTCTTCGCTTTCCGCGCGAAGCGTGACGAAGGCAATGATTGCATTCAGCAGCAGGTAGCCGCTCAGAGAGAGCATGTCCCAGAACATAAGCGAGTGCGGAGAGGGGTAAAGAATGATATTGAGCACGCGGGCGGGCTGACCGAGATCGACAAAGATGAAGAGGATGCACATGATCACGGAGGCGATGGCGAGACACTCGCCAAGAATCGTGATGCGCGCGAATTGCCTTTCGCCGTGCAGGTAATAAGGCAGCACCACCATGACGGCCGACGCGGCGACGCCAACAAAGAAAGTGAATTGCGCGATGTAAAGTCCCCAGCTTACGTCGCGACTGAGGCCGGTGATGCCCAGGCCCTGATCGAGTTGTCGCAAGTAAAAGCAGAAGCCGGCAGCGATGATGCAGAGAAGACAGAGCAGCCACGTCCAGTAGCGGCGGCTTCCTTTGAGCGCTTTGTCGAGCATCAACATGGCATCAGACCAGATAAAAAACCGACGGACCGGTTCCGAGTTCAGGTTCGCGCTGCACGGCAAAGCGCTCGCGCAGCAATTGGCGTGGCTCGGAGTCCGGGTCCGCAAGATTGCCGAAGGTGAAAACATGCTGAGGGCAGGCATCGACGCAGGCAGGCTTGAGACCGCGCGCCAAGCGCTCCTCGCAGAAGTTGCACTTTTCTACTACGCCTTTGGTGCGCGTGGGGAAATCGGGATTGATGCCGGCGATGCTGGGCCGCGGATCTTCAAAGTTAAAGCTGCGCGAGCCGTAGGGGCAGGCGGCGATGCAATAGCGGCAGCCGATGCAGCGATGCCAATCCATCATCACAATGCCGTCGTCGCGTTTCCAGGTGGCCTGCGTAGGGCAAACGCGCGTGCAGGGCGGATCGGCGCAGTGGTTGCACAGGAGCGGGACCATCGTTTCCGTGTCGCTCTGGGGGGCGTAGCCGGTTTGCGCTGAAGGAAAGACCGTGGCGTACGGTTCTGTCCAGATCCATTTCACTTCGTGCGCACGGTTGGCGATCTGCGGAATGTTGTGCGCGGTGTTGCAGGCATGGATGCAGGCGCTGCAACCATCCTTCTCGCGGCATTTGCCGAGATCGATCACCATTCCCCAGCGCACAGGTTGCGTGGACGCGGCGCGCGCGCCCGATGCGGGCTGGTTTACAGATCGCACGGCCTGCTTGCATCCGGCCGCAAGGAGCGAAAGACCGGAGAGGCGCAGAAAATCCTTGCGTGTGATCCTCATGGAATGCTCCTCGCGATGGATTGTGGATCGCTATGGCAGTTCCAGCAATACGGAGTGGAGACGCCGCAATACGCATGGCAACGGTCGCAGAATTGTTCCTTGTTGTGGCAACCAAGGCAGGTATGCGTGAGGCTCTTCTCGTAAACTTTGCCGTTGAACGCGACAAAGCGACGGTCACCGCGGCGGACTACATCTTCGCGCCATTGGATGAGCATCTGCATGTGCGCGGCGCGCATGGTGCCGGCGGGCGCAACGCACTCTTTCTGATTTGCGGGCATTTCCAGATTGGGAGGCTGGCTCGATGCATGTTCGTGCGCGAGCGCATACCAGGCGGGACAGGTGAGTGCCGCAACGAAGACGGCCAAACCGGCGAAGATACCCACACGATCAAGCATAGTCGCCCTCACTCGCGCCGATTGCCGCGTGCGTCTCGGATGGGAGCGGCTCGCCGCGCAGATCAACTACGCGTTCCTTTTCACCGGTCATCACCAGCGCGTTGCCCACGAGTTCGTGCACGCCGGCGACCTCCACGCCCGGCACCCAGTATTCGAGCAGAGTGGGCAGCGTGGCCTTGTCGATGGCGCAGATGCAGGTGAGCAGATTGACGCCGTGCTTTTCTTTTACGTATTTCACGGCGTTGGCGCGCGGAAAGCCGCCACGCAGACGCATTTCGAGATTCTCGTCGGTGCCGAGACCTGCGCCCGAGCCGCAGCAGAAGGTTTGTTCGCGGATGGTGTTCTCCGGCATCTCATGAAAGTTGCGGCAGACAGCCCTGAGGATGGCTCGCGGCTCTTCGAGAAGGCCCATGGCGCGCGCCGGGTTGCAGGAGTCGTGATAGGTTGCGATCCAACGATCGTTGCGCCGGGGATCGAGCTTGAGCTTGCCGTGATGGATCAGGTCGGCGGTGAACTCGCAAATGTGCACCATTTTGGTGGAGCGGGCATTCTCGAAGACTGTGCCGGTGATGGACGAAATGGGCACGTCGAGAAAATCAGCCGGGCCGTTCATCGTATCCATATATTGATGCAGCACGCGCCACATGTGGCCGCACTCGCCGCCGAGAATCCATTTGACGCCGAGACGCCTGGCTTCTTCGTAGATCTTGGCGTTCAGGCGCTTCATCATCTCGTGCGAGGAGAAGAGCCCGAAGTTGCCGCCCTCCGAAGCGTAGGCGCTGACCGTGTAGTCGAGGCCGATCTCGCGGAAGAGCATCAGGTAACCGAGCAGCGTGTAATAGTGCGGCGTGCCGAAGTAGTCGGCCGAGGGCATCACGAAGAGCACTTCCGCGCCTTTGCGATTGATCGGAACTTCGAAATCGAGGCCGGTGATCTCTGCTGCCTCGTCGGCGGCAAAGTCGAGACTGTCTTTGAATCCGTGCGGCTGGATGCCGAGGTGATTGCCCACACGAAAGCAATTCGCTGCGGGCTCGATCACCCAGTTGGTGTTGCAGCCGATAAGGTTGAGCAACTCGCGGCCCATCATGGTGATCTCCGCGGTGTCGATGCCATAAGGGCAGAAGACGGAGCAGCGGCGGCACTCGGTGCACTGGTAGAAGTAGTAGAACCACTCCTTGATCACATCCTCAGTGAGCTCGCGCCCGCCGGCCAGCGCGCCAAAGATGCGACCCGTCAGCGTGAAGTAGCGGCGATAAATGGAGCGCATCAGCTCCGCACGCGCCACGGGCATGTTCTTGGGATCGGAGGAGCCGAGATAGAAGTGACATTTATCGGCGCAGGCGCCGCAGCGCACGCAGATGTCCATGAAGAGACGAAACGAGCGGTACTTGTGAAGCCGCTCCTTCATGCCGTCGAGGATGATGCGCTTCCAATCAGGAGGAAGCTTCCAGTCGCTATCGAGCGGTTGCCAGACGCGCGGATTGGGAAGGCCGAGCGCAGTAAGATTCTTGGGCGCGGCGCTGTAGCAGATCGAGCCCTTGCGGAGCTCGACGTGCGGGTCGCGCCAGTCGCCGCGTGGGGGCTTGGTCTCAATTTGTATGAGCGTTACCGTCATCTTCGGCCTTGCCCTCGATTTCGACTGGAATTCCGGCTGCTTGCATCTTGTCGCGAAATTCCTCTTCCCACTCCGCATAGGCGTGCGTTTTTACTGGAGCATTCCACGGATTGATATGCCGCCGGCTGCGGCTGTTATTGGCGAGATTGCGGGTGGGGCTCAAGAACACGCCGCCCATGTGCATCAATTTGCTGAACGGAATATATGCGGCGAGCGCGCAGACCAAGAGCAGATGGCACAGAAAGAGTGTGCTCAGCGCTTGTGGAGCGTTGGGCCGGAACGCGGCCAGGCCGAGCGCAAACTGCTTCACGGTGAGAATGTCGACACGCGTGAAGTAGCGCATAAGAATGCCGGTGGCAGCGATGGCCAGCAGCAGGAAGAGCGCGAAATAGTCGGAGAAAAGCGAAAGGTAGCGCAGGGCGGGATCGCGAAACCGGCGGACAAGCAGCCAGGTCAGCGCGGCAACCAAGATCACGTCGGAGAAATAAAGCGGCGGCGCGCCAATTTGAAAAGAACCGTCAAGACGTTCGAGCGCGTTGACGAATGCCGGCACCGGTTCGAGGAAAAAGCGCAGATGGCGGAGAAGGATCAACAGCAGCGCCCAATGAAAGGCCAACGAGCAGAGCCAGAGAGTCGCGGTCTCGCCAAGAATCAGGCGTCCGCAGGAAAGACGCGCGCGGTTGTTGCGAAAGAGCGAACGGAACAGCAGGATTTCGGCGGCCATGCGAAGTGCGACGCCCCATCGTGTGGAGGGGTTGTCGATGTTCGCGGGACGAATCCAGGCGAGCGATGTTTGCTGGCCGCAGGTGACGGGAATATGGAAGGGCACCGGCGCTGACGCCCAGCGCACCACGCGACAGCAGAAGCCAACGAGAAGTGCGGCGAAGGCTGCGTAGGGAACAATCGTGACAAGAGCAATGCGCCATGGTTCGCTCTGTCCGCACGCAAAGCCGGCCACAACCAGGGCCAGCACCGCGAGCAGCGAATAGAGCGCGTTCATGGTTGGTCCTTTCACTTTGCCGCGTGTTGCATGCGGAAGCGCAACTCTTTCTCGCGCAGACCGGCGATCTGATCACGGCAGGCCATGAACTGGTCGAAGGCCATCAAAGCCAAGCCGTCGATCCGGTTCTCAAGAGCCTGCGGGAGAGAGCCTTTGACTTCCGCGACCACATCGCGCAGGTCGAAGATGAAGCGCAGCGCGCCGGAGGGGCGGAAACCCTGCACGGCGCGCAAGCGGACCACGGCGTCGAGCGCGGGCGCAATCGCTTTCTCATCCATATCGCCGAGCAACTCGCGAGCCAGCGTGGTCAGGCTCTGCCTGATGGCGTGGCCGGCGGGATTGCGGAAAGGATCCTGCTCGCCGCTTAGAAACGGAAGCGTGTCCGCGGGGTAGGACGCGAGAGTCCGCTCGATCCAACGCTGGGCGACATTCTCCGCAATGGCCGCGCGCACGCTCATGGCCACCTACACGCAGCCCGTGGGCTTGGGAAGGCCGGCGAGCTTGCAGGCTCCCTTGGCCGGGCCGGATGGAAAGAGCTGGTAAATTTCGCTCAGCTTGTAGCCGGTTTCTTTACACACCTTGCGAACCATGGGCGCGATGCCGAACTGAAGATAGTAGTTGCGGATGTAGTTGATCACCTTCCAATGGCCTTCAGTCAGCGCGTCGATCGACTCGGATTTGGCAAAGTCCTTTGCCACGTCCTCGCTCCAGCTATCGGGTTCCTGGAGGAAGCCATCCTCGTCGACATCGTATTTCTTACCTTCCACTTCAAATACCGGCACAGTTCACCTCTCCATTAGTTCATTACGACGAATCCGCACGGACACGACTCCGCGCATTTGCCGCAGCCGTTGCAGAGATCGAGCTTGATTTTGTAGTGCTCGCCTTTGGGCAGCTTGACGAAGCAGTTTTTGCTGCAGTACATCCAGCAGGTTTCGCAATCCATGCACATGCCGCATGACATGCAACGCGCGGCCTCGGCAAGCGCCTCAGCCTCGGTCATCGCGACGCCGCTGTCGACGCGCGGTGCTGCCGGATACCAATCGAGCTTCAAACTTTCAGAGCGAATGACCGCAGGTGCGGCAGGCTGCGTTGTACTGCGGCCTTCAAGGTGCGCGAAGATGGCTTCGGCAACCGCGCGGCCCTGGGCAATGGCGACGCTTACGGTGTTGAGCACGCGCGGAACGGTTTCCGTGGTTTCTTCAGTCGGAACTTCGGGCGGCTCGGCGGGCAACTCGCCGATGAGCGCCGCGCCGCCATTGCTACCCGTGCGCAGTTCCAATTGCGTGGCTTTTTGCAAACCCATCGCGAAGAATATGGCCTGGTAATTCCGCTGCAGCTCTTCCAGCGAAAGATCCCGGCCCACGACGCAGCCGGCGCGCAACTCGATTCCGAGAGCGAGAATATTTGCGATTTCCGCCTCAAGGATCCGGACGGGAATGACCGAGCGCGGGATGCGAGAGCGCATCATTCCGCCGGGCTGGGACGCTGCGTCGATAACCGTGACCGCGTAACCTTTGCGCGCAAGATGCCAGGCGGCAGAGAGTCCAGCAGGTCCCGCGCCGACCACGGCTACTCGCGACGCTTCGGCGCCGGGCGGAGCCAGTTTCTCGGCGCGTAATCCCTGTGCGATGGCAAAATCGCCGACGAACTGTTCCAGTTTGTTCACGGCGAGCGGTCCATCTTTCGTTTTGCGATTGCAGTTCAGCTCGCAGGGGTGCTGGCAAACGCGGCCGCAGATGGCAGGGAAGGGGTTGTGCTCCAGAATCTTACGCCAGGCGAATTCAAAGGCTTGGGCAGGCGTGCGGCCATACGCTTGATGCTGGGCCAGCGCGACGAGCCAACCGCGCACATCGGTGCCGCTGGGGCAGCTATGGATGCAGGGAGCGGTTTTTGCCACGTAGGCCGGGCGATGAGAAAGGCCACCGGCGCCGTCAGCGACGCTGTGCTTGATCACCGGTTTCTTTACTTCTTTGAATAGCCCCATCAGCAACCTCAACAAGCAATCTGCAATATCCGCGTTAATAGCGGACGTGGGTCGAGCGCGCCAGAGTCATGCCGGCATGCTTGAAGTCGTCGATGTGATAGCGCGTGAACTCGAAGCCGGTCAGCTCGAAGAAGCGCGGCCAGCCGATGCGGTCGATCCATTCGCCTACGCGCTCGTACTTGCGAGCTTCGCCGCGATAGACATCGACAATTTTGACAACCGCCTCGACCACTTCAGGCCAGCGCGGCGGGTGGTTGGGCAGAAACGGGATGGCCAGACGCGAGAAGCGCGGGGCGCTGCGCGCATTGCTCACCTTGCCGCCGACCCAGATGGAAAGCCCGTCGTTTTCCGCATCGGCCATGCGCATGGCCGGGCAAACGCTGAAGCAGTTGCCGCAGTACATGCACTCTTCCTCGAGAACCTCGACGGATTGCTTGCCTCCCACGCCGGGCACGGGGCGAATGGCTCCGGTCGGGCACGAGGCAATGAGGGTCGGAACTTCGCAGGCCTTTGAGAGCAAGTCGCTCTGCACCTTGGGCGGGCGGCGGTGCACGCCGAGGATGGCGATGTCGGAGCAGTGCACCGCGCCGCACATGTTCAGGCAGCAGGCCACGGCGATGCGCAGCTTGGCGGGCAGGTCCTCGTGGGTGAAGTGATCGATGAGAGCATCCATCACGCTCTTCACCAGCCCTGAAGCATCGGTAGCCGCGGCGTGGCAATGCACCCAGCCTTGCGTGTGCACGATATTGCTGATGGCGTTGTTGGTGCCGCCGACGGGAATGCCGAGCGAGGCCAGCTCCTGCTTCAACGGATCGATCAGCGCCGGATCGACAAGGAGAAACTCGACGTTGTTGCGGCTGGTGAAGCGCAGATAACCGCCGCAATACTTGTCGGCGAGATCGGCGAACTTGCGCAGGGTTTGAATGCTGAGCAGGCGAGGCGTGCCCGCACGCACGGTGTAGAGCCGGTCGCCGGATTCGGCGACATGGCACAGGACGCCGGGCGCCAGCGTCTCGTGATACTTCCACGTGCCGTAGTTTTTGAGCACGATCGGCGGCAAATATTTGTCGTAGCGTGGCGGGCCGATGTCGGTAAGCCGTGGCTCGAGCGGTGTGGTCGTCATGCCTCATCCTCCTGCGCGGTCTGGTAGTAGATGTAGGGGTTGTCGCGCGGCGCCGAAATCATTTCCGGCGCGGGATCGAGCCCGATGCCATCGAGAAATGCGGGGAGTCCGACGCGCTGAATGAGTTCGCCAATGCGTTCGCGGTTGGTGCCGTACTCGTCCCAGAAATCCCAGATGCGCTGGATCAGCTCCTTGATCGTGTCGAGCAGTTCATCCGCGGCGACAAAAGGAATCAGGACAGAGGAGAGCAACGCGCCTTGCAAAATTGGCGCCTTGGCGCCGATCAGGATCACCGCGCCCTTCTCTATGCCGGGCCGCAGCGCCTTGGGCATGGCGTTGATGCAATGCATGCAGCGCACGCAGTCGCGGTTGTTGATGCGGAGCTCTTTGCCATCCCAATCCATGCACTTGGTGGGACAGTTGGCGCAGATGTCCTTCTGGATATCGACTCCGGCAGCGGCGTAATTCGCCACTTCGGCATGGTCGATGCGAAGGTCGTCCTTCCACGTGCCGATGACGGAAAGATCGGCGCGGGCGATGGCGGCGACGCAGTCGTTAGGACAGGCCGCGCACTTGATTTTGAATTTGTAGGGCAGCGCCGGCCGGTGCAACTCGTCCTGATAGGCCATGGTGAGGTCGTAGCAGAGCTTCATGGCGTCGAAGCAAGCCCACTCGCAGCGGGCCATGCCCACGCAACAGGAGGGTGTGCGCACGGCCGAGCCCGAGCCGCCGAGATCGAATCCGGCATGGGTGAGCTCCTGGAATGTCGGTTCGAGCTGATCCGTTGTGGTGCCGAGCAGGATGATGTCGCCGGTTGAGCCGTGCATGTTGGTCAGGCCCGAGCCGTGACGCTCCCAAATGTCGCTGATGGTGCGCAGAGCGTCGCTGGTGTAGAACCATCCGGCCGGCTGATTGACGCGCAGGGTGTGAAAATGCGCGACCTTGGGGAACTGCTCGCCCACATCGCTGTAACGGCCGATGACGCCGCCGCCGTAACTCAGCACGCCCACGAGCCCGCCGTGTTTCCAATGGCTCACCTTATCTTCGTAGGAAAGCTCGAGCTGGCCGAGCAGATCTTCGGCGCTCCCGGTAGCTCCTTTTGCCGACTTGATCTCAGTGACGAAGCTGGGCCATGGGCCCTTTTCCAGTTCGTCGAGCAACTTGGTTTCGGGCTTGCCGTTGGCCGGTTTTACGCCCTCGTCAGCATCTGCCATGGCCTTGCTCCTTTCGCCACATAGCGCCGGCTTCTTCAGCCGCGCGCCACATCGAACTCGAGGAACTGCTCGGTCAGCCAAACGGGCCGGAGAGCTGCGGAATGGGGCCGTTTGTGCGCCAGCCAGACTGCACAGTTCTCCTGGCCACGGAGAAAATCAATCATCATAGATTGAACGCGCCGCATGGCAGTCTTTGCCGTGATGAGTGTCACAACGAGCGACGACTGGGTGTGGGAATTTGATTCAAGCTGTCATGAATTGGTGGTGAGATTGACATCCGCAAGTCACAAGGCCGCGTTTTTCCCGATGTTGGTGAACCTGGCGGGGCGGAAGTGCCTCGTGGTGGGAGCGGGAGCGGTTGCGGCCGCGAAGATTGAGGGACTGTTGCTTTGTGGCGCCGATGTTGAGGTCGTCAGCCCGCGTGCGGCGCCGGCGATTCAACGCCTTGCGCGGGCTGGGAGACTGGTCTGGCGGAGAAAAGCCTTCTCACGAAGAGATGTGCAGGGAAAGTTTCTGGCTATTGCCGCCACCAACTCGAGCAAGATCAACGAGGCGGTGTTTCGCGCCTGTGCGGCGCGGGGTGTTTTGTGCAACTCGGTGGACGATCCGGAGCACTGCGACTTTATTTATCCCGCCGTGGCGCGGCGAGGGCCGTTGCAGATTGCGATTTCAACCGGCGGACGGAGTCCCGCGCTTGCCGCCAGACTGCGGCGGGAACTGGAACGGCAATTTGGGCCGGAATGGGGCGCGTGGGTGGAAGATCTTGGGCTGCGCCGCGATGAGCTGCTCAAGGGAAAGATGCCCGAGAAAAGCCGCCGGCGCCGTTTGCAACAAATGGCAAGGCCCAAAGCGCTTCGCGATTTTTTGCGTGGCCATGAACTGGCGCAAACACGGGGAGAACGAGTCTAGAGCGATTCCAAAATAGGTGTAGCCAGTGCTTGCGCCATCTTCCCCGGTCCCCAAAAGCGAGGGACCGGAGGCACCCTCAGTCTTGATTCCATCGCACTACCTTCAAGCGATAGCCGATCCAGATTTCTCGACCTCTTCCTACCTGACCATCGCATTCGACACCAGATTCACCAGCAGCTTGACTTCGATGTCGAGCTTGTAGTGGCGGATCAGATCGGCGAGGGCATCCACGCAGTTATGACAGGCTGTGACTACGACCCTGGCGCCGGTGGCGCGCAGTTGTTCGGCCTTGATGCTGGCAGACTTTAGCCTGCGCGGCGCGTATTCTGACATCGACATGGCTCCTCCGCCGCCCGTGCAGCAGAAATTTTCCGCGCGGTTCGGAACCATCTCGCGAAAATCCAAACACACCGCGCGCAGCAGCTCACGCGGCTCCTCGGTGATGCCGCAGCTTCGGGCCAGGTTGCAGGGGTCGTGGTACGTCACCGGCGCGCTGTTGCGCACGGGGTCCACCTGAATGCGCCCGTCGCGGATGTAATTCAGCATGGTGAAGATCGAGCTTTCCATCGGCACTCCGATGTCCTGCTTTGCCCAGGTCGGGCCCTCGCAGCGCGTCGAGCGGAACCCATGGCCGCACTCGGAAATCACCACTTTCTTCGCGCCCAGCCTGTGCGCCGCGTCGTAAAGCCGGCCGGCGGCACTCGCGCCCAGCTCGTCGTCTCCATTGAACAGGCCGAAATTCGTCATGTCCCAGCCGTCGCTCGACATGGTCCAGTTTTCGCCGGCAAGATGAAAAATTGCGGCTGCTTCAGCGATGGTTCGCGGATCGTACTTCACCTCGCGCGGATTGATGGCGTAGAGCACGTCCGCGCCCGCCTTGTCGACAGGGATGTGAAGGCCGCTGTATTCGGTTTCGAGCTCTTCTTCCATCCAGGAAAGCGTCTCAAGATACTCTTCCTTCAAGACGCCCATCTGGTTGCCCAGCTCCCACTGATCCTTTGCCACCGCCGCGACTCCCGCCGGCATGACACCCACGTGCACGAGAAGTCCGCGCGCCATGCGGTTGAACGACGCCAGATCCACGCCCATCGGACAAACCAGCGAGCAGCGGCGGCAGTTGGTGCACTTTCCAAAAACCGTGTCCATCAGCTCTTCGAGTTCTTTGTCGGTGTAGACGCTTTTCGCGCCCACCCACCACGGCGCTAGCTTGCCGGTCCAATCCATGTGCGCTTTGAACAATCTGCGAAGCTGGTCGCCCTTGCAGGCGGGAGCGTACGATGGATCGCCAGGATTCGCGAGCACGTAATGGCACTGGTCCGTGCACGCGCCGCAATGGACGCATGCTTCCAGCGAGAGCATCGCCTGGCGGTTTACCTTTTCGTGCATCCGCTCGATCAGCTTTTCAGCCTTATGAGAACGTTCAGTGCGCATGATCCCTCACAAGCGGATAGACTCCGCGGCGCCCAAGCGTCCGGCCCAGGTACCAGCGGGCAAAAGGATAGTAGAGATAATGAGAGATCTTGCTGAATGGAACGTAGACAAGGAAAAACGCCGTCAAGAAAAAGTAGATCAACAGCGCCAGCTCGCCGCTTTTGGGATGGTTAGGAGCGGCCATGGCGCTCGAGACCAGCCACAGGATGAGCAAGCAGATGGAGAAATAGTCGTCCGGCGAGCTGATCGCCCGCATGGAACGGTCGGAGATGCGGCGAACCAGCCGGAAAATCCCCGCGAGTGCCGCCAGGCCAAACGCTGCCTGGAGACCCAGCACTACATGCGGCGCACGCATCAAGCGCGGAGCGTAAGGAATGAGAAGCGACATCACTATGGAGAGCAGCACTCCGAGGTGAAAGACGACGAACTGCGCATACCGCAAAGGATGCTGGCGGAAGCTGGCCAGCGTCCACGGCATCGCGATGGCCAGTAGCGAGAACGCGACGCCGCGTTTTGCGTTCGAGGCTCCCGCGGGCGCCTGGCGGTCGCGCCCCGCGGGGAAGCTCAGAATCCAGCGAATTTTCAAGACGTACACCAGCGCCATGAACACGAGGGTTGCAATCTGCAGCTTACCCTCAGCGAATTTGAGCAGCGGAGTCAGTTCGTGCATCGCATCAGATCCCTTCCGCCGAAAGAGCTTCGAGTCTTGGCTGAAACGCCCTGAATTCGCGCATATCCAGCGCGCAAATGATCACTTCAGACACGCTGCTTGCCTTTGCGAGGAACCGGCTGATCTCTTCGAGCATTACTCGGGTGCATAGGTCCAGCGGAACGCCGTAGAAGCCTGCGCCCATCGGCGGAAAGGCGATGCTGGCGAGACCCGCCGAAGCGGCGGCATCGAGGGCAGCCCGCATAGTCTTCCGCAGCTTCGGCTCGCGATCCGGCTCCTGAAATTTTGGTCCGCAAGCGTGGACGATGTTGCGTGCCTGCATGCTTCCAGCGGTAGTCATGACCGCCTCGCCCATTCCAATCCGGCCGATTTTGCTCAACTGTTCCTTGATGGCAGCGCCACCGCGGGCCTGGATGGCCGTGCCGAAACCGGTTCCTAATTCGAGATCTTCGCGCGCATAGAAGACGAGCGCATCCACGGGCAGCGCCGTCAGGTCGCCTTTTTCGAGCCGAATCAGCTTTCCGCCCAGATTCGATACAACTGGCTCTGGGATGAGCGCCAGCGACCCCATATCATTCCCCCTCACTCGCAAAAATGCTGGCGATTGTAGCTCATCCAGCACAGGATTACTGCAGCCGCCGCAGCGCTTGGCCCGCACAGGTTAATCGCGGAGCAGGCAAGCGCCTAAGCACCAGGGATTGTGTTGGGTCGAAAGTATCACAAAATATGACAATCGATCAAACGACAGCACCAAGTGACGGGCTAAAGCAAGGGTCGACAGAACTGGCGTGCTCCAACCTTTCCAGGTTCTTTGCAGAAAGAGTGGGGAGGCAGGGTGAGACGAATTCAGGTCGCGCTCAGGGAGCGGGCGTTGCCGTGGCTAGCTTGAGTTTGCAGAAGATAAAGGGCGCAAAGAACATGCCCGCGACACTGGCCGCCACATAGCGGAGGTAGTCAAATGCGGAGTCAACTATGGGCGCATTGCCTGCAAACGGAACGAAGGCTGCACCGAGCGCCAGCAGGACGGCGAGCATGATGCCGATGGACAAGATGTAGCGAAGAAGCTTGGCTGCAAGCTCTCCGCTGCGCGGGTCAAAGTTCACGATTCGCAATTCCAGCGGACAGGCGATGACGATGCCAGTGAGCCAGCCGCAGTGGATCGTCATCTCCCGCACCTGGCTGTCGATTTGCCAACCATTGAGGGCCCATGCGAGGAGCCAGACCGCCGCGCTGCCGATCACAGCGATGGCGATTTGCAAACCGTGCGGGACTTCGCGCCACAGTTTTGCGAGCTGGCCAGTGTAACGGGATGCAGCGAAACCGAAGAGAAAGCCGACTGCCCAGCCCAGCAAAACATCTTCAACGTAATGCACGCCGAGATAAGGGCGCGAAACGCCGATGAGGACGATGAGAAGCACCAGCCCCAGGCGGATGAAGCGGTTCCGGGTGAAAGCGAGAAGGTAGGAATAGAAGGCGGCGGAGCCCATGGCGTGGCCCGACGGCGTGGAGTATTCAAGGGCCAACGACTTGGCTTCGGCCGGAGAAACTGCCCATTTCTTCTCGTACGTTCCGTCGGCCACGAAGGGCCGGGGATTCTTGATGAGAATCTTCAGCAGATCATTGAAGGTGATGGTGATCAGAAGCACCACAGTAAGGCGTGCGGCGAGACGCTTGTCCCACAACACGTAGAGAAGGATGGTGAAGAAGACATAAAAGCCGGCTGAACCAAAAAAGCTTGCAGCGTGAAAGAAGTGAGTGACGCAAATGTTTCTGTGATCGGCCAGAAACTCGACCAGAGCCAGGTGAAAGTGTGGATGAATCATCGTGCTTTCTTGATTCCCTCCGCGTGCACTGGCTGGTTGCCATTACATTCGTTCGCAACGTCCCAATTGACGTAAACGGGATTGCCGATGAGCCACAATTTCTTGTCGGGCGCCGCGACTTGCGCGCGAAACCAATGGCGGTGTCCGTCACTCGTCCACGACAGAGTTTGCGTGGAGTCCGCAGCGGAAATCGCTGCGCCGTCTGTGAGCGCAACGTCCTGGCCATCCTCAATCCAGTGCATCGTTCCACCTGCAGCAGCGGCCACGTGCGCGGAGAACTCAACTTGATCGCCCGTCGCCGCGCTCAGCAAGTCTCCCGCGCGGGCAATGCGAGCGCCCACATGCGCCGTCACTTCGAGAAGCCGGTCGTGGGTTCCTGCCACATCGATGAAGACGTGGCCGGCGCGGATGCCGTCAAGAATCGCGGGCGTGGAGAGTTCCGCTGCATACACAACGGTGGTCGGGCTGCCGATGGAACCGATTTGATCGAGCGGCTGCATGGGGCGGTGGTTGTCGCTGCCACCGATTCCCGTGAGGCGGCATCCGCGATCGAGTTCCCGGTTCCAGAAGGGAAGGTCGGAGAGGCCGTGCTGCTGGCTGCCGCCGTTGACGGCTTCAACACCCGTCAGCAGATGCATGTCGACCGGCGTGGAAGGCGTCCACCCGCAGCCGAGGCAGATTTCGCCGCTGGGAGAGAGTGGGTGATTGATCGAGGTGATGGCGCCCACGCGCGCGGCGCTTTCGAGCAGGGTGTTCACATCGGGAACGGTGCGGCCGTCAAGTTGGAAATTCACGAAATCGGTGCTGCCGAGAAAGTTGATGTGGCCGTGAAAGGTCGTGATTTCGCGGCCGGGAATCAGGAGCAGCTTGTCGAAGTATGCTTGCAGCTCGCGCATTTCGTCATATTGCGAGCTGGCATTGTGATCGGTAATGGCGATGAAGTCGAGCCCACGGCGGGCGGCGGCATCTACGGTGAAAAAGAGCGGGCAGGGAACTGTTTTTCCGGTCTGGCTGGGGCATTGGCCGTCGCTGTGCGCCGTGTGCATGTGGAGATCGCCGCGAAACCATGCGGGTCCAGCGCGCAACGGCTCACGGAGGACCGGCGGCAGCGCTGCCACTGCGCCGGTGCGCGAGAGATAAACATGAATGGTGTAATGCGATTCGACGCCGGCGCGAATGTTGGGCACGCCGATCAGCACATTCCACGCGCCGGATGGAAGGTCGCCTGGCAAACACGACGGCGTGGCATCCATGAGGCCGACGGTAAGCGTGGGCTTGTTGCCGCCGCTCCAGCAGCGCAGCCCTGCGGGATCGATCAGACCCAGATCGAGGGCGGTGTGCTGCTCCTTTCCGGTGTAGCTAAACGTGATGGTGACGCGCTCCGTGCCAGCGGATACCGTGAAGGGGACTTTCACATAGCTCTGGTTCTGGGAGCCGCGCACGACGCCCTGGAGGACGAAATCAGTGGCGGAAGAATCCGCGACGGAAGGCGCTTGCTGCGCGTAAGCAACGCAGGTGGACAGGTGGCAGGGAGGCAAGGAGAGCAGCGCCAGGGAAAGAGTGATGGCTTCAACTGCAATCAGGGCGCGTTTTCCAGGAACCAGCATATTCCTGCGGCCAACGAAACAGTGCCGAAAAAGTCGGGGCATATGATGGAATTGTCTGCCCTATCAGCTATATTTGCCAAGGAACATCCTCGCGACGGATGAGGCCCCTCTACTGGAATGGGCTGAGGCTGGCGAGCGGCTGAACGGCGCAAGCCGCAAGGCAAAGGGGTAAACCGTGAAACGAACAGTTGGAGTGGTTGCAACTTTGATGGGAATGGCATTGGCATTTTCGGCCATTGCACAGGGAGAGGTGAAGATGTCGATTTTCGGTCATACCGCGGATGGAACCGCCGTGCCTATTTACACGCTAACCGGTGGGCAGATTGAAGTAAGAGTGACGGCGTACGGAGCGCACCTGGTGAGCGTGAGAACCCCGGATCGCACGGGCAAGATGGCGGATGTTGCGTTGGGCTACGACACACTCGATACCTATTTGATCAAACCCAGTCCATATATCGGCGCCGTGGTGGGGCGCTATGGCAATCGAATTGCGCTGGGCAAGTTCACACTGGACGGAAAAACCTACCAGATTCCCATCAATAACGGCGTCAACGCGCTGCACGGCGGTCCGGTTGGATTCGACCAATATGTGTGGCAGGCGAAGGAAGTGCCGGACGGCGTCGAGTTTACGCATGTGAGCCCCGATGGCGACATGGGATTTCCGGGAACGCTCACCGCGACGGTGCGCTATACGCTCAAGGGGAATACGCTGCGCATTGACTATTCGGCCAAAACGGACAAAGACACGGTGTTGAACCTGACCAACCACACGTACTTCAACCTGCACGGCGACGACAAGGGCAATATTCTCGACCTCAAGATTGAAATCAACGCCGACCGCTACACGCCAGTGGATGCGGGGCTGATTCCAACTGGTGAGTTGGCGCCGGTTGCCGGCACGCCGATGGATTTTCGCAAGCCGGAAGTGATTGGCGCGCGGATCGATGCCGACAACGAGCAACTGAAACGCGCCGGCGGATACGATTTCAACTGGGTGCTGAATGGCAAGCCGGGAACGTTGCGCGTGGCGGCGATCGTGACCGATCCCGTGAGCGGACGCAAGCTGACGGTGGAAACAACGGAGCCTGGAGTGCAGTTCTACTCCGGCAATTTCCTGGATGGCAGCTTCACTGGCCGGCACGGCGTGAAATACGAGAAGCACGCCGGATTCTGCCTGGAGACGCAGCATTTCCCGGATTCGCCGAACCATCCGGATTTTCCGAGCACCGAGCTGAAGCCCGGCGAGACCATGCACTCGACCACGACGTTTACATTTGGGGTAGAGAAGTAGTATTTAGCGAATGCTGCGTGCGGGGGTCTGGAGACCCCCGCGACAGCCGGTCTCCCACCCCATCAAGCCAAAAGCAGGCTTGCCGGGGGCCCCGGTCTGGAGACCGGCGCTACATTCTTGAGGCCGGCGCTACGTTATGCGGTCTTCCATTTGCTGAACCAGGCGAGACCCTCTGAAGTTTTCGCCGCAGGAATGTATTCGCAGCCGATCCAGCCTTCGTAGCCGAGCCCATCGATAGCATCGAAGAGATAGCTATAGTTGACTTCGCCCGTGTCGGGCTCGTGGCGCTCGGGCACGCCCGCGATTTGGATGTGACCAACGCGAGTCTTCTTCGGGTCGGCGAGATATTTGCGGATTCTGCTCGCCAGATCGCCCTCCTCCACCTGGCAATGAAAAAGGTCCATGAGGATTTTGAGATTGTTCGCGCCGATTTCCGCAACGATCGCGTGCGCTTCTTCCTGACGATTCAGGAAGAAGCCCGGCATGTTGCGCAAGGCGATGGGCTCGATGAGCAGTTGGATGCCGGCCACGCGCGCCTGATCCGCCGCCCAGGCAAGATTGGCGGTGTAAACGCCAAGAAGGTGAGCGCGGTCCACGCCCGGCGGAGAAATTCCAGCCATGGCGTGCACGCGCGGACATTGCATGACGAGGGCGTACTCCAGGGCCTCAAGAAAACCGTCGCGAAATTCCTTTTCACGGCCGGGCAGCGCCGCGATGCCGCGTTCGCCGGCCTTCCAGTCCCCGGGAGGCGAGTTGAAGAGGACCTGGCGCAGTCCGTGCTCCTTGAGCAGAGCGGCCAGCGTGGCGGCCGGATGCTCGTAGGGAAACAGATACTCGACCGCCGTGAAACCATCGCGCACAGCCGCGGCAAAGCGGTCGAGGAACTTGTGTTCCTGATACATCATGGTCAGGTTGGCGGCGAAACGAGGCATGGCATGGACTCCGTCATCAAAGCGAAAGCTCGGTTGAGACGCCGGAATTATTTTGCGTGCGTGCTGAGCTGGTCGAGCACGCGCTTCAGGTCGTCGAGCTTCTGGCCGGCCTCAGACAGTTTACCCTCCGACGTGAGGCGCTGATAATCGGAGAAGTCTCGACTGGCTTGCGCCACCAGCGAGTTGACATCGGCCGCGGGTTGCGGCGCGGCTGAGTGCGCAGCCGTTGATTGAGGCTGCGGAGCTTCGCCGCCGGTGAGCGAGGGCGTCTGCGATCCGAAGAGCGACGCGAGCGCGGCCTCGAAGGTCGGTCCATAGGCAAGACGATCCTGCAAGGCCAGAACGACAAGCCGCAACTCCGGCATGGGGCTCTGGTTGGCCTGCAAGTAAATCGGCTCGGCATAGAGCAGCGCCTGCCCGCAGGGAATCACCAGCAGGCTGCCGCGGATCACCTTCGAGCCATTCTGATTCCAGAGCGTGAGCTGCCCGGAAAGTTCCGCGTTCTGATCGATGCGCGCTTCGATTTGCTGCGGCCCGTCGACCAGGCGCGATTTTGGGAAGTCGAATACCACGGCAGTTCCGTAGTGCGCGCCGTCGCTGCGCGCCGCGATCCAGCCGATCAGGTTGTTGCGGCTTACGGGCGTGAAGGGCAGGATCTCAACGAACTCCAGCCCGCCCGATTCGCCGGGGAGCGTCATGAGCACGAAATTGGGATGCATTGCCGTCGCGCTCTGGTCGCTGCTCTGGCTCGAGCCATTTTCCGCAGCCACGCTCCACTGATCCGCACGATTGTAAAAGACCTCGGGATCGGTCATGTGATAGAGGCCGTACACATCGGCCTGCAGGCTCAGCAGCGATTCGGGATAACGCACGTGGGCGCGCAGCCACGCGGGCATGGCGGAAGCGTCCTTGAACAGCCCCGGATAGATGCCGCGCCAGGCGGCGAGGATGGGGTCGGAGGCATCGAAGACGTAGAACGTGACCGTGCCGTCGTACGCGTCCACAACCGCCTTCACGCTGTTGCGAACGTAATTGACCGATTGCCCGTTGAGATCGGCGGGCGCGGAGTAAGGATAGGTGGATGAAGAAGTGTAGGCGTCAATGATCCAGGAGAGGCGTCCATCGTCGCCCACCACGATGTAGGGATCGACATCGAAGGTGAGGAAGGGCGCCAGGGCCGCAACGCGCGCGCGCACGTTGCGCTGCATCAGCAGGCGGCTCTCGGCCGTGACATCGTCGCTGAAGGGAACTTTGGTCAGGTCGCCGCGATCGAAGGCCAGCAGCACGCGGCGCAGAAAGCCGCCCATCACAATGCCGCCCGTGCCTTCATAGGTGGAGTGACTGTCAATCTGGCCCTGGGGATAGTTGAATTCCTGCTGGCCGGTTTTGACGTAGACATCGGTGTCGGTCATTTCGCCGAAGTAAATCTCGGGACGCGTGATCTTGAGTCCGGGCACGGTGCTCTGCACGGGCATATTCGAGAGATACAGCGTAGGCAGGCCCTCCGTCGAAAAGCCGTTGACGGGATTCATGGTGATGCCGTAGCCATGCGTGTAGATGAGCTTGTCGCTGACCCAATTGCGACTATTATCGGGCAGCTTGTCCACGTTCAGCTCGCGCACCGCGAGCATCACCTGCCGTAATGTGCCGTTGATCTGGTAGCGGTCGATATCGATGCCGGGGAAGTCGTAGTAGGTGCGAATCTCCTGCACCTGGCGCAGCGTGTCCTGTAAAGCGCTCACATCCCACAGGCGGATGTTTTCAAGCGTCGCCTGGTTGTGTTCCGGATCGGCCGCGGCAACGGTGGTATCGGCCGGGAACTCGCGCTGCGCGAAGCGGTCGAGGCCATAGGCCTGGCGCGTCAGGGCGATGTTGTCGGCAATGTACGGCCGCTCGCGGTCGAGCTGGTTGGGCTTGACGATGAACGTGTTCATATACCATCCGGCCACGCCGGCCACGACAAAACAAACCGCCGCGGGAAGGATGGCCGCGATCAGCCAGCGCGCGCGCGGCTTGAGCAGGCCGCCGGCGAAGGCAATCACCGCGCCGATGGCGAGCGCCACGCTGATAAACAACATTCCGATGAGTGTGATGTGTGCGTCTGTGTACGTGACGCCGGAGAAGATGGTGTGCTGGTCGAAGAGAAGATCGAAGCGGCTGACATACTCGTGAATGGCCAGCGCAAGGAGCAAAAAGCCCGCGGCGATGGAAACGCCGCGCCACATCGATGAAGCGGCGCCGCCGAATTGCCCATCGCGCATACGCCCGCCGCCCGCAGCGATGAGAAAGAGCACCGCGAGAACCGAGATCATGACTGCCAGCGTGAGCAACCATCCGGCGATGAGTTCCCATGCGGGCAAGGTGAAGAGATAAAAGCCGAGCGAACGGCCCAGGATGGGGTCGACGGGATTCGTAGCCGTGGCGGGCGCATACCAATACAGGGCCAGCGTGGGCCACTGCGATTCCATGGCGAAGCCCGTGGCGATGGAAATGACCAGCGCGGCGATGGCGGAAACGGAGCGCAGGAACTTTGCCACCGGCAGCTCGAGGGGGCGGCCGGCAAAGTAGATGGTATGCGTATCAGGCAAATCGTCGCCGTGGCTGTGGCGGAAAGCGAGGAATGCGCCGAAAAGGGCCAGGAAGGTCAGCACTGCAAAGGCCGTGAACGTCCCCCACTCGAGGCCGAAGGTCTTCCAGAAGACGGGAGCGTAGCCGAGCGAGCCATACCAGAGGAGGTCAACCCAATAGGAAATGGCGGCACGGCCGCCAATAATAATAAGGACGACGAGAGCAGCCAGAAGGTAGATTGCAAGTCTCAGGCGCCGCGGCTTTTGATGCATCGGCCAATCGATGGTATCGGGCATTTCTTGCTCCACTCAGGCGATTTGTGCGCACTGAGATACGCAAGAATTGTACAGCGCGAGCGCGACGCAGTTCTGTTCTGGCGGGTGCACAGTGGCTGCGTCGTTCAGAATCGGATGGGCCCTAGATCAGCTCGGAGTGGCCGGTGACGCCGAGTTCCTTCACGATCTTGCCCACATCCTGCGAGTGGCTGCGGTGGGCGATCAGCAACGCGTCTTCGGTGTCGACGACGACCAGGTTCTTGACGCCCACGAGGGCCACAAATTTTTTGGGGCTGAAGATGTAGTTGTCGTTGGCCTCGATGGTCATGTGACCTCCGGTGTCGGCCACATTGCCTTCGGCATCGCCGCGCATGCGCGTCTCCAACTGGTACTCGTAGAGGGAAGCCCATGAGCCGAGGTCGTTCCAGGTAAACTCGGCGGGAATGCAGTAGAGGTTCGAGAGGTGCTCGCCCTTGGCGGAGCGGGGCTCGATGACCGCATAGTCGACGGAGATGTTTTCGCACTTGGGATACGCGTTATGGAAAACCTCGTCGAACTGCGGCGTGCCCCAGGCGGCGGCGATGGATTCGAGCAGCGGAGCGGTTTCAGGCAGGTGCTCGCGCACGGCGTTGGCCAGGGTGCGGGCCGACCACAGGAAGATGCCGGAGTTCCAGTAGTAATTGCCCGCGGCGACAAATTCCTCGGCGCGGTTGCGATTGGGCTTTTCGATGAAACGGCGCACGTGCAGGGCAGAGTCGTCCTTGGTCAGATCGCCGGTTTCGATGTAGCCGTAGCCGGTCTCCGCGCGGGAAGGCTCGATGCCCAGCACGACAATGTTTTCGCCGGCCGCGGCCGCGGCAATGCCCTTTTGCAGGGCCTTGAGGAATCGCGGTTCGTCGCTGATGACGTGGTCCGAGGGAAAAACGCCGAGCACGGCGTCCGGGTTGTCGCGCTCGATGAGGAAGGCGGCGAGGCCGCAGGCAGGCGCGGTGTTGCGGGCCACCGGCTCCTGCACAATTTGCGCAGCGGGCATGCCCGGCAACTGGTCGGCAATTTCGTGGGCCAGATACTCGTTGGTAATGATCCAGGTTTTTTCGAGCGTAGTCAGCGGCTTCAGGCGCTCCACGGTCTGCTGAATCATGGAACGCTCGCCGTCAAGAGCGAGAACCTGCTTGGCGCGAGCGCGCCGGGAACGGGGCCAGAATCGGGTACCACTGCCCCCGGCCAGTATCACAGGACGGAAATCGATAGCGTTCAGCATTGAAGAGCCATAGTACTCGACGAAGATAACGTTTGCACAGGGCGGGGCGAATTATTTTCAGGGCCGGTGACCGCCGACCGGCGCAGCCCGCCTGGAATGCAGATTCCAGAGGACTGCATCAGGCAATCGGCTGCCACCCATGGCGGGAATTCGACGAAGATCGAGAGCCTGCCCTCCGCTATTTCAGGCTGGTCAGGAACTCGCCCATGCGGCGCGTGCCCTCGTCGATGTTCTGCTTGGTCACGGGGTAGGAAATGCGGATGTGCTCACCGGTTCCAAAGGCCTCGCCGGGCACGGTGACGACGTGGGCCTCGTGGAGCAGGCGCGTGGCCAGCTCTGTCGCTGTCTTGATGCCGCCTTTGCCCAGGTACGCCCCGATGTTGGGGTACACGTAGAACGCCCCCTCCGGCTTGGTGCAGGTGACGCCGGGAATGGCCGTGACTTTGGCCAGCATGTAGTCGCGCAAGTCAATAAACTCGGCGCGAAACTCGGCCACGCACTCCTGCGAGCCGGTCAGGGCTGCGATGGCCCCCTTCTGCACAAAGCTGGTGGCATTCGAGGTGGATTGCGACTGCAATTTGCTCAGGTTGGCGACCACGGGCTTCGAAGCCAGCGCAAAGCCCGCGCGCCAGCCGGTCATCGAATAAGTCTTCGAGAGCGAGCCGAGAATGACCAGGTGCTCTTTGGCCCAGGTGAAGGAACCGCCCGAGACGGGCTTGCCGGCATAGTTGAGGTAGACGTAACACTCGTCCAAGAGCAGGTAAATGCCGCGCTCGTGGGCGAGATGGACGATGCGCTCCAGATCCTCGGCCGTGACCACCGAACCCGCGGGGTTCGACGGCGAGTTGAGGATGATGGCCTTGGTGCGGGGCGTGATGGCGCGCTCGATTGCGTCCGCGGTGATGCGGAAGCTCTCTGCCTCGCTGGTTTCGAGATAAACCACCTTGCCGCCCGCGTACTGAATGATGTCCTTGAAGCTGACCCAGTAGGGAACCGGCAGAATGACCTCGTCCCCGTGATCGACAAGAATCTGGAGGGTGTTGAACAGGGCCAGCTTGCCGCCAGCCGTGAAGATGGCCTCGTCGGTCGAGTAGTCCGAGCCGAAGTCGCAGGCATGGCGCTCCACAATGGCTTTGCGCACGTCGGGAATGCCCGGAACCACGGTGTAACGGGTGAAATTGGCCTCAATGGCGGCAATGGCGGCGTCCTTGATGTGCCGCGGAGTGGGGAAGTGAGGCTCGCCGGCCCCGAAATCCACCAGGTTGGCGCCCTGAGCGCGCAGTTTAGCCGCCTCGGCGGCCACAGCCATGGTCGCGGATACTTCGATGCGGCCAATGCGATCGGCAAAAACTTTTGCAGGAGCTGTAACGGTCATGACAGTTCTATCTTGACAGATTTCGGGAGGAGCGCAAAATCGGCAGCCGGGCAGACGAATCGGATCAGATGCCGTTGCCGTTCTTGATGCGCGCGCGCAGCCGCTTGAGCACGTTGGGAGGCACCAGGCCGCTCACGTCGCCGCCGAAACTGAAGACTTCCTTGACCATGCGCGAGCTGACAAAGGAGTAGCGGCCTGCCGGTTGCAAAAAGACGGTCTCGACTTCGGGAGCGAGGCGGCGATTCATGAGAGCCATCTGGAATTCGTGCTCGTAGTCGGAGATGGCCCGGATGCCGCGCAGCACCGCCGATGCGCCCTGCTGGCGGGCGAATTCCACCATGAGGCCATCGAAGGTGGCCACGGAGACATTGCCGATAGAGGCCGTGACCTCCTGCAACATTTCCACGCGTTCATCGACCGTAAACAGCGGGTCCTTGCCCGGATTGTTGAGCACGGCGACGGTGAGGTGGTCAAAGAGTTTCGCCCCGCGCTGGATCAGGTCCAAATGACCGTTGGTGGGCGGATCGAAAGTGCCGGGATAGATGGCGTTCACGGGCATGGCGTCTCCAAGGATTCTAGCAGCGTGGGCGCTCGGTCCTGTCCTTACCGCTCCCTTACCGCAGCACGCGATGCAACGCGATCTTCACAGGTCCCGGAGAACGGTACAACGGGCTGCGCGACGGATCGGAACCGTCGGGCGGCGGACCGACTGCCGGGCGCGAGGTGTCGGGCTGAGCGGCAGGCCGCTGCGAACGCGCGCCGAAGTTCGGAGTGCGATCGAGATCGAGGGCGCCTCCGTTGATGTGGCCTGAAAACGTGCTGTTTCCGACTCTGAAACTGACATTGGCGCCATCGACCTTGCCGTCAGCAATCTGGCCTGACGCTCCGCTTAGGCCGTCCACGTTGCCGGTCAACTCCGCCCCTGCCTGCCTGAACTCGAACAGTTGGGTGGCGCCGTCCTGCGCCGGCCTCCACAAGCCGGTAATGCCCGAGCCCCGGGGTGCTTCGCGCTCCCGCGCGTCCACTTGCGGACGCAGCTCGACCTTACCGGCCCAGATGGTTGCCTGCGCCGGAGCCAGACCCGGCGACGTGGCTTCGACGGTGATGCTATCTGCCAATTTCGTGGACTGAACAATGGCCATGCACATGCCACTGAACGCCTTGCGCGATGCGCCCTTGTCGGATTCCTGATCGGTGGGGTCGCCGTTGCCCACGCCGATCAATTTTCCGGCTCCGAGGATCTTGAATGTGACCAGATTGTCGGTGATAGGCACAATGCGGCCCCGGGCATCGCGCACTTCGACAGCGAACATGGCCACATCTTCGCCATCGGCGGCGATCTCCGCACGGTCGGCGTAGATGGCGAGCGCGGCGGGAGCGCCCGTGGTCTCCCTCCGGGCCGTCATCACCAGTTCGCCATCCTTGAAACCGCGCGCTTCGATCACTCCGGGTGCGTAGGCCACATACCAGGCAAGGTGCGAATCCTTCTTCATCTCCTTCGCGCCCAGGCTTTTGCCGTTCAGAAAAAGCTCGACCTTTTCGAGGTTCGAATGCACCCAGACGGCGATCTCCTTGCCTTCCATCCCAGGCCAGTTCCAGTGCGGAAACAGATGAAGCACGGGCTTCTCAGTCCACCACGACTGGTAGTAGTAGAAGGTGTCCTTGGGAAATCCGCAGGTGTCGATGATGCCGTACTGCGAACTGATGTTAGGCCAGCCGTTGGGCGAGGGCTCGCCGCGATAGTCGAAGCCGGTCCACACAAAGCCGCCTGCCAGCCAGGGGCGCGCGTTGCAAAAACTCCACCAGCCCTCGGCCGAGGCGCGACCGGTGGTGGTGTAGGGATCGTAAGAGCCGACGTAGCCTTTGTCGTAGTCGGTGACGTAGATGCCGCGCGTGCCCACGGCGCTCACGGTTTCTGTGCCGATGACGGGCTTGTCGGGATGCGTCTCGTGATAGGCCTCGGCGCCGGGATCCATGTAGTTGTAGCCGATGACGTCGCAGACCGCGAGGCCGCCCGCGCCGATAGCGCCTGTGGGGGCGATGGAAACTGGTCGCGAACCGTCGTGCCGCTTGGCGACTTCCTTCATTGCCGTGAGAATGAGCACGCCACGCTCGGTGTTGGCCACGCCCTCCTCGTTGCCCATCGACCACATGAAGACGCTGGGATGATTGCGATCGCGGCGGACCAGATTTTCAAACTGGCTCAGCCCTTCGGGATTCGACGACATCATGCGCGTCTCATCAAACACCAGCATGCCCAGCTCATCGCAGGCGTCGAGCAGCTCCGGCGTGGGCGGATTGTGCGAGGTCCTCAACCCATTGGACCCCATCTCGATCAGTTTCTTCATGCGGTAGTACTGCACCGCATCGGGCAGCGCCGCTCCCAGCCCCGCGTGGTCCTGGTGATTGCAGGTGCCCTTCACCTTCACCGGCTTGCCGTTGAGGAGCAGGCCTTTCTGCGCGTCAAATTTTATAGACCGAAGGCCGAAGCGCGTTTCCGAGCGATCGACCACGTCGCCGCCCGCACGCACTTCGGTCACCAGTGTGTACAGATTGCGGTCTTCGAGCGACCAGAGGTGCGGCGGGCTGACGGTCATCTTCTGTTCGAAACTCTGCTCGGCTCCCGCGGCAATGACAGCAGGGGCCGTCACCATTTTGCCCACAGCCTTGCCTCTGGGATCGAGGACCGTGGAGACAATTCTCGCGTTGGCTGCGGTTTGACCGTCGTTGTTGATTTCCGTGCGGATGGAAAGCGTGGCGGAGCCCGGCTTGATGTCCGAGCTGACGAACGTCCCCCATTGCTTCACGTGGACGGGTGCGGTTTTCACGAGCCACACGTGGCGATAGATTCCCGCGCCCTCGTAAAACCAGCCGTCGCTCTCGGTTGCATCGACGCGCACCAGCAGAACGTTTCTTCCGCCGGGATTGGCGAAGTCGGTGACATCGAAACGGAAAGGATCGTAGCCGCCGCTGTGCTGGCCGATGTAGAAACCGTTGAAGACCACCATGGTCTCGCGGTATGCGCCGTCGAATTCGAGAGAAATCCGCTTGCCCTTGTCCGAGTCGGGCATCTCGAAGACACGCCGGTACCAGCCGATGCTCGTGGAAGGATAGTTGCGGCCCAGAGGATAGAAACCCTTGCTTTGAAGTGCGGGATCGTTCGTGAAAGGCAACTCGATGGCCCAATCGTGCGGCAGATCGATCGATTTCCAGTCGCTGTCGTCGAAGGCGAGGGAACTGGCAGCGAGAAATCCGCCCGTCTTTTGAAAGTTGCCGGTTCTGCCGCTGCCGAAACCGAAGTCCTTGGCCGCATCGCATGCGTCGCCGAGATGGAAGCGCCATCCGAAGTCGAGCAGCAGGCGCTCACGCGCTACATTGGGCTGCGCGGGTTTTTGCGCAGTACCCGATTTATTTGCAGGAAGGGGTCCGGTCGCTTCTCCCGCAACCTGCATCGCGGCTGCAACGGGGCTCATGCCACTGGCCGCGGCTGCAATGGCCGGCGCCAGCAGGCTTCCTTTGAGCATTTCCCGGCGTGAAAGGGGCTTCATCCCACACTCCTTGGAATCAGAGCTGCGAGAGAATTCTAGTTGATTCCGAGCGGATGCTACCCCTTGCGCCCGCGCACCACTTCCTTGGCCTGGACTTCGCCGCCTGCGGGAACCTCGGGCACGTCGGCCTTGGCGGCGCCTATGCCGAGCCGCTTGCGCAACTCGGCATCCATCTTGGCGAAGACTTCCTTGTTTTCCTTGAGGAAGCCGCGGGTGTTTTCGCGCCCTTGTCCGATGCGCTCGCCCGCGTAGCTGTACCAGGCGCCGGACTTCTCCACGATGTTGTGGGTCACGGCCAGGTCGAGCACGTCACCCTCTTTGCTGATGCCCTCGCCGTAGAGAATGTCGAACTCGGCCTCGCGGAAGGGAGCGGCGACCTTGTTTTTCACGATTTTGACTTTGGTGTGCGAACCGACCACGACGTCGCCTTCTTTGACGGCGGCGATGCGGCGGATATCGATGCGCACCGAGGAGTAGAACTTGAGCGCGCGGCCGCCGGTGGTGGTCTCAGGGTTGCCGAACATCACGCCAATTTTCTCGCGGATCTGGTTAATGAAAATGAGTGCGGTGCGGGATTTCGAAACCGTGCCGGTGAGCTTGCGCAGCGCCTGCGACATGAGGCGTGCCTGCAAGCCCATGTGCGAGTCACCCATCTCGCCGTCGAGCTCGGCCTTGGGAACCAGCGCGGCGACGGAATCGACAACCAGCACGTCAATCGCTCCCGACCGGACCAGGGCTTCGGTGATTTCGAGTGCCTGTTCGCCCGAATCGGGCTGCGACACCAGCAGATTGTCCACATCGACGCCCAGCTTCTTGGCGTAGCCGGGATCGAGCGCGTGTTCCGCGTCGACAAACGCCGCAAGGCCGCCCGCTTTTTGCGCTTCGGCGATGATCTGCAGGCAGATGGTGGTCTTGCCCGAGGACTCGGGACCGAAAACCTCTGAAACCCGGCCCCGCGGAACGCCGCCGACGCCCAGCGCCGCGTCAAAACTGATAGAGCCGGTGGAGATCACGGCAATCGGCAACAACGCCTCACGGGAGCCGAGCCGGACAATCGACCCCTTTCCGAACTGTTTTTCAATCTGTGCCAGGGCTAGTTCTACGGCTTTGGCGCGGTCGTCAACGATGGCCATTGGGAGGGCTCCTCAAAAATGCTCGCCCTGCGCATCTCGTGCTTTCTTGGCAGGAAACGGCGAGGGGCATGAATTGGATTTCGAAGGGATTGTAGCAGGATGAGACACGGAAGAATAGGAGAAAGTGGCGAATAAAGAGAGAAACTTTGTGTTTGCTAACTTTGGGGGTGCGAATCGCATCAAAAATTGGTGTGTGCATCAAATTAGTAGTTATGCATCAAAATGATAAAAACGCATCAAATTGAAAAATGATGTAAAATGGACCTATGAGAACCACGATCACACTTGATGACGAAACGCACGAGTTCGCCGCCTATTATGCCCGCGTAAGAGGGCTTACCCTTAGTGCTGCTATCGATGAGCTGATCCGCAAGGCGCAGGCTCCTCCGGCACCTAAGCCCGAGATTCTTATTGGACCAAACGGCTTGCCGATGTTTCCTCCCACCGGAAGAACGATCACGGCCGAAATGGTGAGGAAACTCGAGGAAGAAGAGTATGACCCGAAGAACATTGCTTGATGTGAACGTTTTGATCGCCCTTCTCGAACCAGGGCATGATTTTTTTCAAAAGGCGCAGGAATGGTTCAGGGCTTCTGGCAGGGACAATTGGGGAGTATGTCCACTGACTGAAATTGGATTTGTCCGAATTACAACCAACTCGTCCTTCTATCCGGGGCCACGCACGCACGAAGAAGCGACTTCCGTTCTGGAGCAACTCGCCGGTCGTCCCGGCTATCGTTATTGGCCGCTCGAAGATAGTTGGGCGGCACTAACCTCACCGTTCGCGCCGCGCATCTCAGGTCATCAACAGGTGACAGATGCGTATCTGCTCGGAATGGCCATCAAAGAAGACGGAGTGCTGGTGACGTTCGATCGCGGTCTCAAATACCTGGCCGGACCGCAATTCAGCCGGAATCTGCTGGTGCTCGATTAGCGCCGGTTCGTACAGGTCACGCCGTGTAGGCCCCCACCCGCGTTTCCCGGCCGGTCAAAGCGTCGCACTGGCGGTCCAGAACCTCATATTCGCTGTCGTGGTCCTTGCGGAAGGCGCGAAACGCCTCCTCGCTGCTCCAGCGGTCGATGGTGAGGTAACTGCCTGGAATATAAGCGTCCCGAAGCAATTCAGTGCCCTTATAGTCGGGCGATGTGCGGAAAAGCTGCGCCCAGGCGCCTTCGGGCCCGTAAGCGGCCTCAAAGCCGGCCACATTATCCTCTGCAATCTCAAACTGCCAGACCACCACAAACATGAGGAACCTCAATCTTGTCTTTATGGTACGGCAAAACCTGAGTTGGTGTGTCCTTTTGATATTTTAAGGGCCGCTGCTCCCTGTTGGCCGCATCGACTTCGCCTTCTCGGCTTCGAGGTAAAATGGCTCCGGTTTTGCGACAGCGCAACGGCGGCAAGCCGCGAAAACGCGCGACTTTCCGCGTCCGGACAGCATCGAACTGTCGTACCGAATTATGAAACACCGTCTCTATGCAGGGCGCATACTTAGAATGGCTGCATCAGCGAGGAGTAACCTTCCCCTTAGGTCTCCCGATTGCCGCTCCGGCCGTTCTGCTTGCAATTCTTTGATTAGGGCCTTTGATCGCGCTGCTGATGCACGAGCAGACACGCACAGTACATCTTTCGGCGAGGAAACCGGATACGGAAGAGAGGCAGTTCCCACCTCCGCGCTCCGGCGTACGCAACGATTTCTGAAGACTTCGAAACACGATTCATTGTGAGGGATCTATGAAGGCTGCTCGCTATCCTGGCATTCGCGTTACCGCCAACGGAAATCAATTGGTTTCGTACCACACTGAAACCCGCATTGCCGACGCTGGTGTGTTTTATCCCATCACGCCTTCTACGGAGGGCGGCGAGCTTTTCCAGCAGGCGTTTGCTGAAGGCAAGCTGAACGTGTTCGGCGGCAACACGATTGCGATCGAGACCGAAGGCGAACACGCGGCCCAGGGCGGGGCCATTGCGCACTCGGTGTGCGGCAAGCGCGTGGTCAACTTTACTTCCGGCCAGGGAGTGGTCTACGGCGTGGAGCAGTACTACCACGCGCCGGGCAAGGGATCGACCATGGTGCTGGAGGTGGGTGCGCGCGCGTTGACCAAGCATGCGCTCAATGTGCACTGCGGGCACGACGATATTTATGGAGCCCTCGATACGGGCTGGATCATGCTCTTCGGCAAGGACGCGCAGCAGGCCGCCGACCAGGCGCTGATTTTGCGCAGCGTGACGGAACTTTCGCTCACGCCCGGCATGAACATCATGGACGGGTTCCTGACCACGCACCTCGAGCGCACCTTCTATAAGCACGAGTCTGAGTTGATCCGCGAGTTCCTCGGCGCGCCGGACGACATCATCGACTGCCCTACCGAGGCGCAGCGTGTATTGTTCGGGGCCACGCGCCGCCGCGTGCCCAAGATGATGGACCTGACCAATCCCGTCCTGCTGGGCCCGGTGCAGAACCAGGAACACTACATGCAGGGCATCATTGCGCGGCGCAATAACTTCGCCGAGCCGATTCTCGAATTTCTTGAAGCCGCCTACGAGAAGTTTGCCGAGCTCACGGGCCGGCGCTACGGGCTCATCAGCGAATACAAGACCGCCGATGCCGACACCGTATTCGTTTCGCTAGGCTCGGCCGCGGAAAATATCGAGGCTGCGGTCGATTATCTGCGCCAGACGCGCAACTCGAGTGTGGGATCGATTCACGTGAACGTGATCCGGCCGTTCCCCGAGGCGGCGCTGGTTGCTGCGCTCAAGGGCAAGAAGAACGTCATCATATTGGAGCGCACCGATGAGGCGCTGGCGGGCGACAATCCACTAGGCCGCGACATCCGCACTGCGTTTTCGAAGGCAGTGCAGGGAACGGAGGGTCTGCCCAAGCTTGAGCTGGCTGAAGTGCCGCGGTTCATCGGCGGCAGCTACGGCCTGGGTTCGCGCGACTTCCGTCCCGAGCACATCATCGGCGCATTTGAATACGCGACTGCGGGGCGCAAGCGCAAGGATGGCAAGCGCGCGGCCGATGGTGCGAACTTCATCGTTCTCGGCATCGACCATCCCTACAGTGTCGTCGCCGACGAAATGCCCTCACTGCTGCCGGAGGGCGCAGTTGCGGTGCGGTTCCACTCCATTGGCGGCTGGGGTGCGATTACCACGGGCAAAAATCTGGGCGCGATTCTCGGCGACTTGAACGATCTGCTCTTCGAACGCGACCACGAAGTGGACGCGCTGGGCAATCCCAAGGAAGTGATTCACGTCAGCGCCAATCCGAAATATGGATCTGAGAAGAAGGGCGCGCCGACCAGTTACTTCATGGTCGCGGCCAAGGATCGCATTCGCGTCAACTGCGATCTGCGCCACGTGACCGTTGTGCTTTGCTGCGATCCCAAGGCCTTTACACACACCAACCCGCTTGACGGCATGCAGGAGGGCGGCAGCCTGGTGTGGGAGTCGGACGCAGACGGCGAGCTCGCCTGGCAGAATCTGCCCATCTGGGCGCGTAAGCAGATTATCGAAAAGAAGATTCGCGTCTTCACGCTGCCCGGCTTCGAAATCGCGCGCAAGGCCACGGACCGCGCCGATCTGCAGTTGCGCATGCAGGGCAACGCGTTTCTGGGCGCATTTTTTGCGGTCAGCCCCATGTTGCAGGAGTTTGGCATCACGCAGGAGCAGTTCCGCGAGGTGGTTCACAAGCAGTACGTGAAGAAGTTCGGCAAGCTGGGCGACGCCGTGGTGCAGTCGAACATGGAAGTCATGCTCCAGGGGTTCGAGCGCGTGAAGGAGATCGCAATCGGCGCCATTACCGCGACCGATCACTCCAGCCTCCGCGGCCAGGCGCTGCTGCCGATTTTTGAAGATGTCGCGGTTCCGGAATTTGCCGCGGCGGCCTGCACCACCGGCGCCGGCTGCCGTTCGCACGCCCTGCCCGAAGGTCAGGGCCCTCGCACTCCGATCTCCAGCATTACCGAGTTCGATGCGGAGTTCCGCTCGCATTACGGCTATAACCAGCCGGCCACGCCGCTTTCCGCCATGGGCGTGATTGCCGCAGCCACCGGCGACACCGCGTCCAAGTACGTCGCGCGCCGCGAGACTCCGCTCTACATTCCCGAGAATTGCACGCAGTGCATGGAGTGCATTTCAGTGTGCCCGGATACGGCGCTGCCCAACTGCTCGCAGGATTTTGGAACCCTTCTTAGCACGGCGGTGACGCGCTACGTGTCCGATCCTGCCGAGCGCCGCAAGATGCTCTCGAAGCTGCCCGAGATTGAGAAGCTCGCGCGGCAGCGCATGGTGGCCGAGATCAAGCAGGGAACGCCGCTGCCACAGATCGTTCGCGAGGTCACCGAGTCCGTCGACGGATTTTCGGCCCAGGCCAAGGCGCAGTTCTTCAGCATCATTGACAAGGTGCCGATGGCCTACCAGAAGGTGAACGCCATCTTCTCGTCGCCGGAGCGCAAGGCTCCCGGTTCGGGCGGCATTTTCTCGATTTTTGTGAGCGACCTGTGCAAGGGATGCGCGGCTTGCGTCACCGCCTGCGGCGATCACGAGGCGCTGAAGATGGTGCAGGAGACCGAGGAAGTGAATGCCGAACACACCACCGGCACGGCCTTCCTGGATCTGCTGCCCGATACCTCGCAGAAGTATCTGGGCCTCTACAACGGTGCCAATCCCGCGGACTCAAAGACCGCGACCCTGCGCAACATGCTCATGGTGCGCACCAACTACGACGCGCTGGTGGCCGGCGACGGCGCCTGCGCGGGCTGCGGCGAAAAGAGCGTGCTGCGTTCCATTGCCGCGGTCACCGAGGCGTATATGCGCCCGCTCTACCACGCCAAGAGCGACCGTTTTGTGGCCAAGGCAGGCGCCCTGGAGAAATCCGGCGCTGCCAAATTGGCCGCATTGAAAGCGGCCAACCAAGAGGACTACACGCGCCTGCGCCAGGCCATCGCTCATCTCGTAATGGGATTGGGCGGGGAAACCACCACCGACACCAAGTCGCGCATCGCGGCGTACGAGAGCGAGCACGGGGTAATCACCGACGCGCAACTTGTCGAAGCCATTGCCGCGGTCCTGTTGACTGAAGCCTTCAATCACAAGAACCTGCAGCCTATCGATGGACGCCTGGCCAACGGCATGAGCGTAATGGCCATGGCCGCGCACACCGGCTGCAACACGGTGTACGGCTCGACCGCGCCCAACAATCCGCATCCCTATCCTTGGATGAACTCGCTCTTCCAGGACGGCGTCACCGTGGGCTGGCTGATGGGCGAGAGCTTCATGGTGGATCACGGACGCCGCTCGGTTATTCCCGAGCGCTTTGCGGACATCATTCTCACCCGCGAAGGCCAAGGTATCGGCGAGGAAGAGTACTACCACTTCACGCACTTCACCGACGCGCTGATGACCGACGACGAGATCAAGGAACTGCCCAAGGTCTGGGTGGTGGGCGGCGACGGCGGCATGGGCGACATCGGCTACCAGAACATGTCGAAGGTGATCCTGCAGAACCGGCCCAACGTCAAGGCGCTGATGCTCGACACGCAGGTTTATTCCAACACCGGCGGCCAGAACTCCGACTCGACCCCGATGCTGGGCGGCGGCGACATGAACACCTTCGGCGCGGCGACGCAGGGCAAGAACACGGAGAAGAAGACCGTGGCCGAGACCTTCCTTGCCGGACATGGTTCTCCTTTTGTCGCGCAGGTTTCCATGGCCAATGCGCCCAAGCTCTACCGGGCGATTCTCGACGGCCTCGAGTACCGCGGCACCATGTTCCTGCAATGCTTCACCACCTGCCAGCCGGAGCACGGCGTGGCCGACGATATGGCTCTGCATCAGGCGCAGCGCGTGCGCGACTCGCGCGGCGTGCCGGAGTTCGTCTTCAACCCGCGGCTGGGCGAGACCTACCAGGAAGCGCTCGACGTCAAAGGCAATCCGTCGATCGATCTCGACTGGTACGAGACCAAATCGAAGGCGACGGGCGAATCCTATCGCTACACCGTGGCGCACTGGTGCACCACGGAGGCGCGCTTCCGCAACCACCTGAAAAAGATCAAGCCGGAGCAGGCGGAGAAGATGATACCGCTGGACAACATGCTGGTGCGCATCACGCAGCAGGATGTGGTCTACCGCTATTACTTGTTGCCCGAGCATCGCAGTTTCATTCCCGACTTCGGCGTGTACATTCAATTCGATCAAGACGGCAAGACGGTCTACTATGCGCTCAGTCGGCAACTCGTGATGTTCTGCGTGGAGCGGCGCAAGGCGTGGCGCATGCTGCAGTCGAAGGCCGGCATTGTGAACCGCGAGTACCTGGCGCAGAAGGCGATTCTGGCCGATCTCGAAGCGGGCAAGATCACGAAGGATGAGTTCTTTGCGCACGCGCACGAGATGATGGCGGAAAAGCTGGGAAAACCGGTGCTGGCGAAGGCGTAGCTAACTTCGCACCTAGCTTTGTAACAGGGCAAGGCTTCAGCCATGCCGAACCGCAACAACAATTCTCCCGAAGTCCAGAACGCGGACCACAAGGTCCGCGTTCTTGCTCTTGGATCGTTCCCGATTTGTCCCTCTTTGGCGGTAAAATCTGCGCTATGGCCATACCAGGCGAAGAAGTCGGACTTTATCAGGCGTTTATTTTGGATGTCGCAAAAGATCTGGGGGCGATGCAATTTGCGCCCGACACGATGCTTTGGCACTACACGAATGGATCGGCTTTGATTTCAATTCTCGATTCCATGTCCATTTATTCTACGCAGATTTCTTGCCTGAATGATTCCACGGAATTGAGATACGGATCGATGCTCTTTCAGGAAGCCCTGAGGGAACTTCAGGCGTCAACGGGCAACGATGAGATAGCTCAGAGACTTCTGGACGGCGCGGTCTCCTATTTCAAAGAGGACCCGAGCCTTCCCGCCCAGGCGGCTTCTTTTCATTTCGTAACCTGCTTCAGTGAAGAGAAAGACGACCTCAGCCAATGGAGAGCTTACGCCGGCGGGGAGAACGGCTATGCGATTGGATTTCGTGCGGTCGATCTCTTCGGAATTCCGAATAGCATGCTCGTCCGCGTGAATTACGACACAGACCTACATCGGACTTTGGCGAAGAGGGCGGCGCTGGAGATGGTTCGATTCTGCAAGGAGGGCATCCGGAAATATGCGCCTTCAGATTTGAACCAGTTTGGCCAAGAGTTTCTGCAAGCGTGGGAGCAGCAGATCGTCATGATTGCCCCGATGGTCAAGGATCCGGGCTTCTTCAAAGAGAAGGAAGTCCGGATTACGAAAGGTTATGCTGCAGCCGATCTTGAGGATCTCCAATTTATTGCCAAGAAAACGATGATGTCCCGGCACCTACCGCTGCGGCCCCCGGCCCGGGAACGCTCCGAGCCGTATCGCCTTCCAATCACAGAAGTGATGGTTGGACCCTCTCGCCACTTGCCAATCAGTCGCAACAGCGTCGCGACGTTACTCAGCCAAAAAGGCTACCCCACTGGCATTGTTTCCATTTCGAAGATTCCGTTCCAAGCCACATAGGCCGGGCGTCCCACCCTGCGCCGGTTCGCCCTTGACTTCTTATGCCAAATCTGGCATAATTACTTCTGAGATAGCACGTGCAAGCCAGAAAACTGATCTTCGTCGGCGACTCACACCGGGTTTTGTGCGGATTTCCGGAGCCGGTGCAGCGCCACGTCGGGTATGCGATGTATCAGGCGCAGATCGGCAACAGGCACCTGGATGCGAAACCCTTGAGAGGTTTTCCTGGCGGCATCCTGGAAGTTGTCTCCGACCATTTCGGGGACACTTTCCGTACCGTCTACACAGTCCGGCTTCAGAAGGCGGTGTATGTGCTGCACGCTTTTCAGAAGAAGGCAAAGCACGGAATCGCCACGCCGAAGAGCGAAATCGATCTGGTGAAGCAACGATTACGGCGGGCAATCGAAATCGATCAGCAGGAGGAGGTCTAGAAATGCCGAAGCGCGAACGCGACTACGTTGTAAGCAGCGGAAATGTCTTCGCCGATCTTGGGGTACCCAACCCCGAAGAGGCGCTGGCCAAGGCCGAACTGGCGAGCAAGATCGCAGCGCTCCTTCGCGAGCGAAGGCTGACTCAGGCGAAAGCGGCCAAACTGCTGGGAATCGACCAGCCCAAAGTGTCCAATTTGCTGCGCGGAAACCTCACGGGATTTTCACTGGGACGGTTAATGCGTTTCCTTCTGCTCCTTGGCCAGGATATTCGGATCGCGGTCGAAGCTGCCCCACGAGGCCGATCGCAAGCTCGGGTGCTCGTGGCCTAGTGAAATCGAGAATCAACCCCTTGCGGGCGGCTTCCGCAGCTTGCGGCAGCGCACAATCTTCTCGAGATTGTGCGGCAAAATGCGCATCCAGGCCGGGCGCCTCCCCGGCCGTCTCTTCATGCTTCCGCGCCAGCGCGTCACAAACTCGCCGTAATCTCCAATCGCCTTATTTTCCAGGAGCTTGGCTCTCCCGGCTCATGCAAGTGATCCATTCGTAATCCCTGCCGATAAAAACTCTTGGGCGCGAGGAACCATTGCGCCGTTTGCTCCGGACGCTGCCCGATGAAGGCGTTGACGATAGCAGTATCGATTCTTCTCGGCTTTGCGCCGGCTGGCGGTGCGGCGCCGCAGTCTGCGCTCACCACGCTCAAATCCATACATGCTCTCAGCAAGGCTCAAGCCGGTCAGGGACCGTCCGTAGTCTTTTATGCCACGATCGTCTACGTGCAGCCAGGGTCGGGCACATCGTTTGTTCAGGAAGGGAACGAGGGTCTGCAGGTCCGGGAAGATGCGCATCTCAAGTTGTCTCCTGGAGATCGCGTTCTGATCAAGGGAAAAGCGCACGCCAGCTTCCGGCCCGTCGTGATCGCCGACAGCATCACGGTGGTTGGGCATGGCCCCTTGCCCAAGCCTGTGCCGGCCACCTTCGATGCGCTGAACCGTTCGGAGCTGGATTCCATGCGGGTTACGGTCCGCGCCGTGGTGCTGAACGAAGACACGAAATCGTACTACCACAACCCCATCACCCTGCTGCACATGCAGACTGAAGGCGGAACGATCGATGCATGGGTCGATGGCAAAGATCCTGACCCGCAGCAGGACATGTTCGATGACGAGATCGAAGTCACAGGGATCGCGTCAGGGAAGTTAGATGAGAAGCTGCACCATATCGGAGTGAAGCTAAATGTTTCCTCTTTCGCGGATATAGGGGTATTGAGACGCTCCGCATCGCGTCCCTGGAGTCTCCCCGTCACACCCATAGGCAGTCTTTTCGACAGCTATCGTGTAACCAATGAAACCGCGAGAATCCGGGTGCATGGAACCATTACCTTTTACCAGCCGGGTTCGGCGCTGGTGATTCAGACCGGTAACGACAGCCTGTGGATCACAACCAATAGCGAGAAGCCCCTGCGCATCGGAAACCAGGCGGACGTAACGGGCTTCGCCGCCTTGATTAACAATCATCTGGCTCTGAGCAGCGGCGAAGTGCTGCAAAGTCCGGTCTACACTCCGATCGCTCCGCAGCCCATCACCTGGCGCGAACTGCCGAACAGCAAGCATATATTCGATCTTGTCTCCGTCGAAGGTAAAGTGATGATGGAGGTTCGCGAGCAAGCGCTCGATGAGTACTTTCTGGCTTCCAATGGCCAGGTCTTTTCTGCTATTTATGACCACCCGTATGTTGAGGGCTCGCCGACGCCGCCGATGAAGCAGATACCGCTGGGTTCCACGGTGCGAGTCTCCGGCATCTGTTTTCCGCTGCAAAGAGGCATTAGTTTCAGCCGCGATTTACCTGCCGATATCCTGATGCGCGGCCCCAACGATTTAGCCGTCATCGCCGGGCCGTCCTGGTTGAATGTTCGCAACCTGATGCTGATGGTGGGCCTGCTTTTCGCATTGGTGGTAGCTGTCATCGCCTGGGGATGGACCATCGAGCGCAGGGCTCGCAGGCAGACCGCCGCGTTGGCTACCCGTATCGAGACGGAGGCGTCGTTGGAGCGGCGCCGCAGCAGTATTCTCGAAGACATTAACGGCACAAGGCCTCTCGCCGACATCCTCGAGCAGATTGTCGAGATGGTCTCATTCATACTCCATGGGGCTCCCTGCTGGTGCCAGGACGCGGACGGTGTGCGCGTGGGAAACTGCCCTTCGGATCTGCAAGACAGGCGCCTGGTTCGCAGAGAGATGACGGCCCGGTCAGGGCGCGTGCTGGGCACCATCGTGGCTGCGCTCGAGCCGTCCATCAAGCCCTGCGCAGACGAGTCGAACTATCTCTCGATGGCAGTCGAGCTTGCAACCGCTGCTATCGAAACGCGCAGAATGTACTCCGACCTGCTGCATCGCTCCGAGTTCGACTTGCTTACCGATATGCACAATCGTTTTTCCCTGGACAAGCATCTTGAAGCCTGCATTCTCAACGCCGGTCTTCAGGCCGGCATCTTTGGCCTGATTTACGTGGATCTGGATCGATTCAAGCTTGTCAACGACGATTGGGGACATCACGTAGGGGATCTGTACTTGCAGGAAGTTGCGGCGCGCATGAAGCAGCAACTCCGTTCCGTCGATGTACTGGCCCGCGTTGGCGGGGATGAATTTGCCGTACTCGTCCCGGCCATGCATGGCCGCGTGGATATCGAGGAAATAGCGCTACGTCTCGAGCGCTGCTTCGACGACCCGTTTTTTATCAACGAGCACATCCTGCACGGTTCGGCCAGTGTGGGCATTGCCGTGTACCCGGAGGACGCCTTCACCAAAGAGGGCCTTCTCAAAGCTGCCGATGCCGCCATGTACCGAGCAAAGAACGACAAGAAGCAAATCGCAAATCTGCTGGCCGACGGACAGAATCCGCTTCTTGTGCCCAAATATTGAACCCACACCCGCCCTGCTTCCGCGCAGTCCCGCTGACGCGCTCGCCTTTAAGAAAACCTCACAGTTTCATCGCCGCTTCGTGTCTGCGAGATCGTGACGCAAATCGAGCATTTCCCATGCGAGCTCCGGCGACTGGACGCTAGTTATCCGTGCAGAGCACGTCGTAGTAGTAGTTGATCGTCAGCTTCTTGATGGGCGCGGGCAGTTTGGGCAACTGAAAACTCTGGTCGACGGTGTTGGGGCCGCGAGCGACGATCGGGCCCAGGCGGATGATCTTGCCGTCGGTCAACTCCATGTAAAGCGGCACCGCGTTCACGAATTTCGCATCTACACCCGATTGCACCAACTTGAAGTGAACCTTCCATCCGTCGCCGCTGGGCGCAAAGTCGCTTTCAAAGTGATAGGCCGGCAGATCGGTGCCGTAGACGTACTCGCGGAAGAACCAATCCATGGTGTGGTGGCCATCGAGATCCATCTCGGGGCTCATGTGTTTTTCCACGATGGCCTTGAAATCTTCGGTGGTGGCGGCCCGCAACTGGTAGGTGCTCACGAAGTCGTGCATGGTGGCCTTGAAGCGCGCGTCGCCGTCTTTGGGGCTCCACATCATCATGCGGATCATGTGCAGGATGAATGCGCCCTTGGGATAGACGAGATTGTCATAAACGCTATAGCCGGTCTTCGGGGAACTCAGGCGGACTCCCATGGTGACGGGACCGACATCGACGGGCCGGAAGCCGAACTCGTTTTTTTGGGTGAGCAACTGGCGCTGCAACTTCCAGAAGTGGATGAAGTCGTCGGGCTTGGGGCGCGTGAGTTGGAGAAAGATGGAGGCCGAAGCTTGGGCGAAGCCCTCGCTCATCCACTGATCGCGATAGCCGCGGAAGCCGACGGTCTGGCCCCACCACTGGTGCGACACTTCGTGCGGAGTGACCACGTCCCAATAGGTTGCATCGCTAAAATCGCTGAGGCCAAGAAAATGCCGCTGCGTGCTATCGAAGAAACCGCAGATGGGCAGGTACACGAGCATGGGCCAGCTTTGGCCGTAGTTGCATGCCGACTGCTGGGTGAGCGCGATGTGAGGGAAGGGAAGCGGGCCGAAGTAGTCAGTGTAGATTTGCGCGGCTACTTGTCCCTGACTGAGTTCGTTGGCCAGCATGGGCGTGGTGTTGAGCGATCCGAGGGCTGCTTCCGCAGCCGGTCCCGCTTCGGAAAGCTGTTGAACGAACGCAGCGACGAAATCGGGACGCTCCTCATTGGCATAGGCTTCGACCGTCAGTTGCCCGGCAAGTTGAGTACCGATGGTTGTTTCCTTGCTTTTAAACTCGCCCAGGCTGAAACCGACCACAGGCAGCGGCGTCTCAGTCTTCCACTCGGAGGTGGTGAATTTGCCGTCGTTGGTCTGGTTGACCCGGGTTCCGGTAGCGATGAGCTCGATGTCCCTGGGCACATGAAAGACCATGTGGTAGGTGGAGTAGTCGCCAAAGCCCTGGCTGGAGTTGGGATACCAATCTTCGCGCGCCACGGGGTAGTAGTTGCCGCTGCCTTCGTTGAGGACGACGTCTTTGCCGCCATAGGCGATTTTGAAGGTGGTGGTGTCACCCTTCTTGAGCGGAGCGGCGAGGATGACGCCGAAGTTGGGATCCAGGTCCTTGCTTTCCTGCACCCAGTCGAGGGCACCGCCCGCGGCGGAGTCGACCTGGCTGACGCGCAGCGTGGGATAGAGGTCGAGCGGAACTACGGCGACGCCATCCTCTTCGGCGCGCACGTTGACGGTGGCCAGGCTCGAAAGAAATCCGTTCTTCTCGATCGTCACGTCGAGATCCTGATGGAGAATCTTGTACGCCGCGTTGTGCTCGTTGCCGCTGGCCGTGCCATTGGCATACTCCGCCGCGCGGTGGAAGGCGAGAGGGATGGTCTCCGACTCGCTCATCGCGTCCCAGCGGAGGAGCGCGACTTCCTCCGGAGCCACCTGGTCGACGCCGTGCGGGTCGAGGATGAAGTAATGATGGCTGTTCTTGCTGCCGTGCATGGCGGCCAGGAAATAGCCGCCGGGAGCGGGGCTGAGGACGTCCTCGAGCAGGCGCAGATCGAGGTTGCCGTAGAGTTTGCTGAAGTAGAACGTGCCCCCCGAACCCGAAAACGAGCCCTCGGCTCGGTGGCGCAGAAAGCTCTGCAGCTCCTGCGCGGCTTTCGCGAAGGCGTTGTCGGGCTGGCCCGCGCCGGTTGAAGCCTTGCGCAATTCCCCGGCGGTGGAATCGGTGAAGCGCAGCACCACTTCGTCGAAGTCCTCATCGAACTGCTCCGTGTGCGTGAGGATGGAGAGATTGTGCCGCTCCTCGGGCGTGGGTGGGGTGATGTGGATGTGGCCTTCGCCGCGAAACACCGCCCCCGTGACTTTGCCGTTGACCTGGCCGTAGAAGGCGAAGCTGCCGCTGCGGAAAGTGAAGGTGGCGGCGTCGCGCTGGAGCACAAAATCCTTGACGGTGATGACTTCGCCGCCGGGCAGCAAACTGCGCAACTGCTGGTAGTACGCGTTGGCGTTGGGCGCGCGTTGCGCCCAGAGCGGGCTGAGGCAGGCCGCGGAAACCAGAAGAAGAACACAAAAAGAAGGACGAACGCGAAGGTTCATAGAGCGGGCCCCACGTGCGGAAATGAGTTGTGCGACCACTATAGGGCAGAATCGGGCTTTATGCGTAGAGAAGTTCGCTCGGCGGGTCAGGGAATGTAGAGATCGACGTATTCGTTGATGGGCATGGACTCAAGGCGCGCGCGATTGAGCGAGGCATCGAGGATGCGCTGCTGCTGCGGAACGGGGAAGCGGCGGCGAAGGTTGGTTTTGAATTTTTCCACCAGCAGTGGCAAGCCTTCGCTGCGGCGGCGGCGATGGCCGATGGGGTATTCGACTGTCTCCTCGAGGATTTCGCCGCTTTCCAGTTCCACGCGCAGCGCATTGGCGATGGATCGCTTGCCGGGATCGTGGTAGTCGCGCGTGAACTGCGGCTCTTCGACGCATTCAATGCGGGCGCGAAGCTCGTCGATGCGAGGGTCGGCGGCGACAGCATCTTCGTAGTCAGCGGCGGTGAGGCGGCCAAAAAGCAGCGGGATGGCGACCATGTATTGCACGCAATGGTCGCGATCGGCGGGGTTCGCGAGCGGGCCTTTCTTGTCGATGATGCGCAGGCAGGCCTCATGCGTGCGGATGGTTAGTTTCCTGATTTTGGACGAGAGTTTCGCTGGATCGAGCCGTGCGTGTAGCTTCATCGCGGCTTCGACGGCGGTTTGCGCGTGGAACTCGGCCGGGTAGCTGATTTTGAAGAGCACGTTCTCCATGACATACGAACCATAAGGCCGCTGGAATTTGAAGGGCTGGCCGCGGAAGCTGACGTCGTAGAAGCCCCAGGTTCCCGCTGTGAGTGCTGACGGGTAACCCATTTCGCCGGCCTGTGCCATCAAAGCTAATCGCACGGCGCGGCTGGTGGCGTCGCCCGCGGCCCAGCTTTTGCGCGAGCCGGTGTTGGGCGCGTGGCGATAGGTGCGCAGGCTCTGGCCGTCGACCCACGCGTTGGAGATGGCGTTGATGGTCTGTTCACGCGTGAGGCCGAGCAGTTGGCAGACGACGGCAGTGGACGCCACCTTGACCAAGACCACGTGATCGAGGCCGACCTTGTTGAAGGAATTTTCGAGCGCGATGCAACCCTGGATCTCGTGGGCCTTGATCATCGCCGTCAATACATCGCGCATCTTGATGGGAGGGCGGCCTTCGGCAGTCGCAGTTCGCGACAACCAGTCGGCGACCGCCAGGATGGCGCCGAGATTGTCGGAGGGGTGGCCCCATTCGGCGGCGAGCCAGGTGTCGTTGAAGTCGAGCCAGCGGATGATGGCGCCGATGTCGAAGGCAGCCTGCACGGGATCGAGTACGAAATTCGTGCCGGGAACGCGCGCGCCGTTGGGAACCACCGTGCCGGGCACGATGGGCCCGAGAAGCTTGGTGCAGGCGGGATATTCGAGCGCTTCAAGGCCGCAGCCGAGCGTGTCGATGAGGCAGTGCTGCGCGGTGGTGTAAGCCAGATCGCTCGCGACCGTGTAGTTCAGCGCGTAGTCGGCGATGTCGGCGATGACCTGATCGGGCGCGGGGCGTTCATTGCTGATGTGCGAGGACAAACGAACTCCTTGCGTTCTAAGTTCGCGCCTCCATCGGCACAAACTTCAAATTCTCTGGGCCAGTATAGACGGCGGAGGGGCGGATGATTTTGCCGTCCTGGCGCTGCTCGATAATGTGCGCGGCCCAGCCGGCGGTTCGCGCCATCACGAAAATCGGCGTGAAGAGTTCAACGGGAATGCCCATGAGGTGATAGGCCACGGCAGAGAACCAGTCGAGGTTGGGGAACATGCGCTTGGCATCGTGCATGGTACTCTCAATGCGCTCGGCGATGGAGAAGAGACGCCGGCCCTCGTCGTCCACGGCCAACCGACGCGTCTGCGCTTTGATGATGTCGCTGCGCGGATCGCTGATGGTGTAAACGGGATGGCCGAAGCCGATGACGACCTCGCGCTGATCGACACGCCGGCGAATGTCGGCCTCGGCTTCGTCGGCCGTCGCGTAGCGCTGCTGGATGACGAGAGCCACTTCATTGGCGCCGCCGTGCTTGGGCCCCTTGAGCGCGCCGATGGCGCCGCAGATCGAGGAGTAGAGATCGGAGCCGGTGCCCGCGATGACGCGCGCGGTGAACGTGGAGGCGTTAAACTCGTGCTCGGCGTAGAGTATCAACGAGACCTGCATGGCGTGGGTCCACTCTTTGCTGGGCGGCCGGCCGTGCAGCAAATGGAGAAAATGCTCGGCCAGTGGTTCACTGTCGGCGTCCGTCGCGATTCTTTTGCCGTGGCGCGCGTAGTGATGCCAGTAGAGAAGCATCGAAGGCTGCGAGGCGAGCAGCGCATCGGCGATGTCGCGCGCGCCGGCTTCGTTGTGGTCCTCGGCTTCAGGCCGTATGCAGCCCAGAACGGAGACGCCGGTGCGCAACACGTCCATGGGATGCGCGGAGGCGGGGAGTTGCTCGAGAGCATGCTTTACTTCCGCCGGCAAGCTGCGCAGGCCGAGCAAGCGCTTCTTGTACGCGGCCAGTTCCGCGGCGGTGGGCAGCTTGCCGTGGATGAGCAGGTGCGCCACCTCGGCAAATTCGCAGTGCTCCGCCAGGTCGGCAATATCGTAGCCGCGATAGTGCAGGTCGTTGCCGCTTTGGCCGACGGTGCAGACGGCGGTGTTGCCCGCGGGCATGCCCGACAGCGCAACCGACTTTTTGGGCTTGAAGGCGGCGGGCGCATGGCTCGCCTCTTGAATGCTCATTTTGACCCCCGGGAAAGAACCAAATTAATGGATAAAAGCAGGGATTGTCTATTTCGGTTCTGGATCTCGCCCACTCGCCGGCCCGTTTTCTTGCTCCCTCGCTCCCTTGCTCCCTTGCTCCCCACTCTTTGCGAACAGATCGTCGAGCTTCTGCTCGTAGGCGTGGTAATCGAGAACCTTGTAGAGTTCGTCGCGGGTCTGCATCAGCGGCAGCACGCCTTTCTGCGTGCCCTCGGTGCGGATGGTTTCATACACCTTGAGCGCGGCGGCGTTCATGGCGCGATAGGCCGCGCAGCAATACAAAATGATGTCGACGCCCGCTTGGGCGAGCTCTTCGCGCGTGAACAGCGGGGTCTTGCCGAACTCCGTGATGTTGGCGAGGATGGGCACGCCCACGGCTTTGCGAAACTCCGCGTATTGCGCGAGCTCCGTTACGGCTTCGGCAAAGATCATATCGGCGCCTGCGGCCACGTAAGCTTGTGCGCGTTCGATGGCGCGAGCCAGGCCCTCACTGGCGAGAGCGTCGGTGCGGGCCATGATGACGAAATCGGGATCGGTGCGGGCATCCACGCCAGCCTTGATGCGATCGGCCATCTCTTCCGCGGGAACCAGTTCTTTGCCGGGACGGTGGCCGCAGCGCTTGGCGCTCACCTGGTCCTCAATGTGCACGGCGGCTGCACCGGCCTTGATCATCTGGCGAATGGTGCGCGCAATGTTGAAGGCTCCGCCCCAGCCGGTATCGATATCGACGAGCAACGGCAGCGGGCATGCGTCCGTGATGCGGCGGACATCGATGAGAACGTCTTCCATGCTGCTGATGCCGAGGTCGGGGATGCCGAGCGAGTTGGCGGCTACGCCGCCGCCGGAGAGATAAATGGCGCGAAAACCTGCGCCCTGCGCGAGGCGAGCCGCATAGGCGTTGATCGTGCCCGCGATCTGCAGCGGCTTTTCTGCCGCAAGCGCCGCGCGAAAACGCGCGCCGGGGGAATCGTGAATGGGAGTGTCCGCCATCGCCTTTCCTTGGCGCATGATAACAGGGCGGCCGCAACGGCCGCTTTCGCAAATGGGCCGCGGGATGCGACAATCATCGCGTCGGGGCCTTCCCTCTCGATCCGGCCTGTCAACGGCGCATTTCCGCCCACCCTTTTGCGCAGAAAATGCGGAATAAGGATGGGGCACGAACGCAGTATTTCGCACGGTCGCAGAAATTCGATGCCGGATCATTGCAAAAAGGCTCTGCCCGGAGGAGAAACATCGCATGAAACGCGTTTTGATGTGTACGGGTTTACTCTTTGCCGCAACCGCACTTTTGGCCCAACAAGCCCCGCCCAAGAAACCGCCGCTCAGCCCGCCGGCCACGGCAGCGGCGACGATCGGCGGCAAGACCATCAGCATCGCCTATAGCTCGCCGCGGGTACGGGGCCGCGAGGGTGCAATCTTCACCAAGGACGGCCTCATCAGCAAGGATCCGCATTATCCCGTGTGGCGCGCGGGCGCGAACTCAGCCACGACGCTCAAAACCGACGGCGACATCATGCTCGGCAAGCTGCATGTTCCCGCAGGGACGCACACATTGTTTGTCGACATCTCCGACCCGGCGCATTGGGTGCTGATTGTGAGCAACGCGACCGGCGAATGGGGACTGGCCTACGATCCCACCAAGGACCTGGGCAAGACGCCCATGATGACGTCAAAGCCGCCGGCGATGGTGGAAGATTTGACCTACACCTTGACCGATGATGGCGGCGGCAAGGGCACACTGACGCTGGCGTGGGAAGACGTGAGCGCGTCGGTGCACATCATGGTGCATTGAGGACCGGAGTCTCCCGCATCCAAAGAGAAGGCGGCTGTCGCTGAAAAGTCGCCGCCTTCTCGGTAGAATGGAAAGCAGCGGGAGATTCCTGCCGAAGAGGTAAAGAGCTTGCCCCTATACCCGTATCGCTGCAAGGAATGCGGCCATCGATTTGAAAAAATCCAGAAATTCAGCGCCAAGCCGGAAAAGGTGTGCCCCAAATGCGGCGGTGCACTGGAGCGCACGCTGACGGCGCCGGGCCTCAACTTCAAGGGCGCGGGGTGGTACGTGAACGACTACGCGTCCAAGGGCAGTTCCTCGCGGGGTGGCAGCTCTACTTCAGATTCCTCATCCGCGGAAAAGAAGGCGGGCGCCGATACCAAGACTGATTCCGGGGCCAAAACCGAATCGAAGACGGAATCGAAGACGGCGAGCGGCGGCGAGTCTGGTTCGTCCAGTTCCACGACAAATTCTTCTGCCGCTGCCTCCAAGACAGCGGCTAAATGACGCGCGGCCGCGCCGCCATAGGATAATGGAGACCTTGCAGGGCAAGGCTCCGAGATGAATTCCAAACTTCCGCAAGAAACTGCAACGGCTCCCGGCAACGCCGGGCAGGCGCGCGCCTTTCCATCGGCGCTGCGTGCGCTCACCGTTGCTGCCCTGGTGTTGTTTGCGGCGGGCGTAGTGGCCGGCTCGCGTTACGTCCGTGCGGACGTTGGCGTCGTTTTGCGCTGGGCGGGCGTGGCGCTTTTCGTCCCCGTTGCCGTACATCGGCGCTCGCTGCTGGTGTGGACCTTCTTCGCCATGGTTGCCGGAGCCGCACTCGGTGCGGACGCGCCGCATTTCGCCGTCGAAACCCGATTCCTGAGCGACATCTTCCTGCGCCTCATCCGCATGATCGTGGCTCCGCTCATCTTTGGCGGGCTGGTAACGGGAATTGCCGGCCACGGCGAACTACGCGGAGTGGGCCGCGTGGCCGTCAAGGCGCTGATCTTTTTTGAAGTGGTGACGACGCTCGGGATTTTTCTTGGCGCCATTGCCATCAATCTTTCCGGAGCGGGATGGGGTGTTGTGCTGCCCACGGCGGCACAGGTTGCTGCGGCGCCCGCGCATGCGCCGGGATGGCAGGACGTGGTGCTTAATGTATTTCCCGAGAACATTGCGCAGGCCGTGGCACAGAACCAGGTGTTGCAGGTAGCGGTATTCGCACTGTTGTTTGGCGTGGCGCTGGCCATGCTGCCTGAGCCGCGCCGCACACCGCTGGTCACGGTGCTGCAGTCGCTCACCGACGTCATGTTTCGCATTACGAAGATCGTGATGCTGATGGCGCCGGTGGCCGCTGGGGCGGCGCTGGCCTACGCGGTGGGCAGCATGGGATTGCTGACGCTGGTGCCGCTGGCGAAGCTGGTGGGAACGTACTACGCGGCGCTGGGATTATTCGTGCTCCTGGTGCTCGTGCCGATCGTTTTTCTGGCGCGCATTCCTGTGGGCCGTTTCTGCGCCGCAGTGGGCGAGCCGGCGGCCATTGGATTTGCCACCACCACCTCAGAGGCCGCATTGCCGCTGGCCATGGAGCGCATGGAAGAGTTCGGCGTGCCGCGGTGGATTGTTTCCTTCGTGATCCCGACCGGCTACAGCTTCAACATGACTGGATCGAGCCTGTATCTCTCCATGGCTGCGATTTTTGCCGCACAGGCAGCGGGCATGCACCTGAGCGTGGGCGAGCAGCTCATCATGGTGTTCACGCTGATGCTCACCAGCAAAGGCGTGGCCGGCGTGCCGCGCTCGGTGCTGGTGATCCTGATGGGCACCGCGGCTTCGTTCCACATTCCCACGGCGGCGATCCTGCTGCTTCTCGGCGTGGACACATTGCTCGACATGGGCCGCACCGCGATGAATGTCATCGGCAATTGCATGGCCGCGGCCGTTGTCGCGAAATGGGAGAAGGTGTAGCGATGCCGGAACACATCGGGCCGGACCACATCGGACCAAGACACATCGGAATTGCCGCGTGCTCTGCGGAGGGCGCGGCGCTCTGCTACCGCACGATTTGCGCGGAAGGCGCGGAGATCCTCGGCGCGCACGCGCACCCTGAGATCACCATGCACACGCCGTCGTTCGCCGGCACCATGGAACGCATCGAGCGCGGCGACTGGCAGGGCGTGGGCGAGATCATGCTCGCGTCGACGCGGATATTGGCGGGGGCCGGCGCCGATTTTCTTATCTGTCCCGACAACACGATCCACCGGGCTTTGCCGTTCATCGAGCAGCGGTCGCCGCTGCCGTGGCTGCACATTGCGGAGGTGGTTGCCGTGACGGCGGCCGAGCGCGGATACCGGCGGCTGGCGGTTACGGGAACGCGCTGGCTGGTCGAGAGCGAGGTCTACCCGGAGAAACTTGCGGCGCGCGGCATCGAAGCTGTGCGTCCGAACCCCGAAGAGCGCGAAGAGATCAACCGCATCATTATGGAGGAGCTGACGTACGGCATTGTGAAGCCTGAGGCGGTTGCAGTGTTCCAGCGCATCATCGGGCGGATGAAGGCGGAGGGATGCGATGCCGTGGTTCTGGGCTGCACGGAGATTCCGCTGCTGATGAACGACAACAATTCGCCGCTGCCCACGCTCGACTCCACGCGCCTGCTGGCGCGCGCGGCGCTGCGCAGGGCCACGCAGGGCGCGGCTGCGCAAACTGCGCGGTGAACACATCACAACAGCCCGAAACGCTACCATAGTTCGTGAAGATGCTTCTCGATCCCATTCCGTCTCCAGTCGAACACGCCGATGATGCCGCTCTCGAGTGGGAGCCGCTGCTCGCGCTGGTTGCGGGGTATGCCGCGTCGCCGGTAGGCCGTGAGGCGATTCTTGTCTTGCAACCGTCGACCGATGAGGAGTGGATCGGCCGTCAGCATCGGCTGGTGAGCGAGGTGCGGCTGCTGCTCGAGGAGCAGGTTTCGATTCCGCTCGGCGGCCTGCTCGATCCAACACAATTGGCCGCGAAGGCACAGATTGCCGGCGCGGCGCTGGAGGCGGCGGAACTGCAAAGTGTGGCGCGGCTCGCCAACGACGTGGCCTCGTGGCAGGCGCTGCTGCGCGAGCCGCCCATGCGGCTGGTGGGCAAGCTGCCGGGACTTTCGGAGTTGTCGTCGGAGCTGACGACGAGCCTGCGGCCGCTCGCGGAATCGATCGAGCGCACGATTCAACCCGACGGATCGCTCGCCGACGATGCTTCGCCGGAACTGCACCGCATCCGCCGCGAGCAGGAGCGCCAGCAGAGGGTGATTGAGGCAAGCCTGCGATCGGCGCTGCGCAAACTGACCGGCGAGGGTTCGACGCAGGAAGATCTGATTACGATCCGCGGCGAGCGCTTCGTGATTCCCGTGCGTGCGGAGCTGAAGCGGCGCGTCACGGGCGTGATTCACGGGGCCAGCTCCTCGGGGCAGACCGTGTATGTGGAACCGCTCGAGACCATCGAGCAGAACAACGAACTGGTGCGGCTTATCGAAGAGGAACAGGAGGAGATTCACCGCATTTTTGTGGCGCTGACGCGGCAGGTGGCCGGCTACGCGCACAGCCTTGTGGAGGGCGCGCGCGTGCTGGCGTTGGTGGATAGCTTGCTGGCGCGGGCGCGCTTTGCGCGCGCCTTTGGCTGCGCCACGCCGACTTTTGGAGCAGATTCGTTATTGATCGAAGGCGGCCGTCACCCGCTGCTCGAAAAACGATTGCGCACAACGGGAGGAAGCATTGTTCCGCTGGACCTGGAACTGACGGCGGAAGAGCGGCAACTGATTATCAGCGGGCCGAACACCGGCGGAAAAACGGTGGCGCTGAAGACCACGGCGCTGCTGGCGATGATGGCGCAGGCGGGAATTCCGGTGCCAGCCACGGCCGCGAATTTTCCGGTGTTCACAGCGTTCCTGGCCGACATCGGCGATGCGCAGTCCATCGAGGCCGCGCTCTCGACATTTTCTGCGCACATCGTGAATCTGGACCGGCTTTCGCGGCTGGCCGGCGCGCGCTCGATGGTGTTGCTGGATGAATTGGGCTCGGCCACCGATCCCGAAGAGGGCGCGGCGCTGGCTGTAGCTGTCGCCGCGTATTTTCTCGCGGCCGGTGCGTGGACGCTGATCTCCACGCATCACACTTCGCTCAAGGTCTACGCGGCGAACACGCCGGGCGTGCGCAATGCCGCGGCGGGCGTGGACGAAAAGACGCTGGTTCCGAATTACCAGTTTCATCTGGGCGTGCCGGGCGCGTCGGCGGGCATCCAGACGGCGGAACGGCTGGGGTTGAATGCGGCCATCATTGCGGCGGCGCGAGAGCGCCTGGGCTCGCAACAGGCCGACATTGCGCGCTTCCTCGACAAGCTGCACAACGAATTGGCCGCGCTCGACGTGGAGCGCAAGGCGGCGAGGGAACAGCAATACGCCCTCAATGTGGAACGGAAAAAGCTGGAGCGCGAAGGCGACGTGGAGATGCGCAATCGCGTGCGCGAGCTCGAGGGCAAGTTAGAGTCGCTGATGAAGGAGTTCGAGTACCAGATGCGCGAGAATGTGCGCGCGGTTGAGGACCGCGTGGCTCAGCAGAAGCTATCCAAAGAAGCGGAACGGCGCATCCAGCGGCTACGGCGCGAGTTCCAGGAGAGCTTCAATCAAACCGTCGTCGCGCATCGCACCGGTGCGGATCAGGGCGACCAGAATGCGCAGCCGCACGTGCTGCGGCACATCGCGCCCGGCGATCGCGTGCTGATCAAGTCGATGGGCAAAATCGGAATTGTGCAGCGCGAAGTGGAGAAAGATCTGTTTGAAGTAGCTCTCGGCCCGATCAAGATGCGGGTCAAGCGAGATGAGCTCGCAGAAGCGTCAGGCGCGGCCGCGGCGAAGGCCGATCCGCTGGCTGCAGCGCGGCGGCAGAAGGGCGTGCATGTTTCTGTGACCAGCGCCAACACGGATGCAATGCGGATTGAGATCAATCTGATCGGGCGCACGGTGGACGAGGCGACCGACGAGCTCGAAAAATATCTCGACCGCGCGTTTCTCGCGGGGTTGCCGAAGGTGCGCGTGATTCATGGCCACGGAGCGGGGATATTGCGGCGCGGCGTGCGCGAGTTCCTGAAGAATCATCCGCATGTGGCGGGAATTGAAGAGGCTCCGCAGAATGAAGGCGGGCAGGGAGCGACGCTGGTGGAGCTGAGGCAGTAGCGGAGCGGCGCTGAGCGTGATTGGCTATGCGAAATGCTTCGCCCAGGCCAGGACCCACTCAGTGGTAAGCGTCTTCCACGGTGGCCAGAAATAAAGAAGAGCGACGACACACTCAGCGGCGAGCAGCGCTGTTGCTCCGATCACGAACGACCGCATGATCCGGCCGCGCCACCAGTCCCAGGCCGCCATGAGAGCAATCATCAGCACATTCCCGTAGAAGACATAGAAGAACCATAGAACTACCGATTGCGGCTCATTGGGCCAGAGCCAGCCGACAAGTCGATTGAAGCCCGGATCGGCAATGGAGACGGTAGCCAGCATCATCAACCGTTTGTGGGCGGCCGGGTTTTTCCTGAGCGCGATGCCGCAGGCGAGGAGAATGAGAAAGCCGCCGAGATCCACGATATTGACGGCGAGGAAGGGCGGATCGTACTCCGGTCCGTGCAGGTCTACTGCTTGCGATGCCATCGCAGCCCATGGGCCCAGGACGGCCATGAGGCAAGCCCAGCCAGCCAATACCCAACCCAGATTGCGATGCCATGCCACGCGATCGCGCAGAACAAGGAGCACCTGCGCCGTGAGCAGGAACAGCCACGTGCTGAAGACCACCGCGTGCAACGTGACCACGGTGGGCGCTGGAGGAGTTTCATGCAGGAAGCGGGAAAAATCGACGCCGAAGCCGGCGATGATCCCTATCCAGAAGATGCCGAGCCAGACGGCGGAGGGCACGCGATCGTCGCGCGCGCTCCAATTGCCGCGAACGTACCACACACCTCTGCCTTTTTGCACTGCGGACGCAGTTGCCAAGGGAACCTCCGGGGGGGAATGCTTTGATGGCAGAGTTGCAGACAGATGCGCGATGGTCAAGAAGATTTTTTGCCGGAGCGTGCGCGTTGCCCGGAAAGAACAACCGCAGATCCTTCGACTCCTCGCTGCGATCGTCGCTCAGTGATGACAAGCCGTTATTAGATCGTGAACAAAGAACAGGCTCCGCGTTTGCGGAGCCTGTTTGGTTTTGCGCTGGCTTTCTGACTCGCTGGCCTGCCGACCTGCCGCCTCACGCCATGGCTTCGCGGCCCATCGGCTCGAACTTCAGCTGATTCGACTTACGGTCGACGTCGATTTTGACGTGCGCGCCGTGCAGAATTTCGCCGTCGAGGATCTTGATGGCCATCGGGTCCTGGACCATGCGTTGCAGAGCACGCTTGAGCGGCCGCGCACCGTAAGCCGTGTCGGAGCCCGCGGCGAGGATCAACTGCCGCGCGGGTTCGGTGAGCTCGAACGAGATGGCCCGGTCTTCGAGCAGCTTGCGCACTTCGTTCAGGCGCAGGTCGAGAATCTTGCTCAACTGCGCGTTGCCCAGCTGGCGGAAGATCACGATATCGTCCACGCGGTTCAGGAACTCGGGCCGGAAGTGCTCGCGCAGGACGCGCAGCGCGCTTTCGCGCGCCATGTCAAAATCCTTCTCGGTCTTGAGCGCCTCGCCGGCAAGCATGGCCGCGCCCAGGTTCGAGGTCATGATGAGCACCGTGTTCTTGAAATCAACGGTCCGGCCCTTGGCATCGGTCAGCCGCCCGTCGTCCATCACCTGCAGCAGCACGTTGAAGACATCGGGGTGCGCCTTTTCGATTTCGTCGAAGAGGATGACCGCATAAGGCCGGCGATGGATGGCCTCGGTCAACTGGCCGCCTTCGTCGTAGCCCACGTAGCCGGGCGGCGCGCCGATCAGGCGAGCCACGGCATGTTTTTCCATGTACTCGCTCATGTCGATGCGCACCATGGCCTGCTCGTCGTCAAAGAGGAACTCGGCGAGAGCGCGAGCGGTTTCGGTTTTGCCCACGCCGGTCGGTCCCAAAAATATAAAAGAGCCGATGGGGCGCTTCGGATCGCTCAAGCCGGCGCGCGAACGGCGAATGGCGTTAGCGACCACGCTGAGCGCGGCATCCTGGCCGATCACGCGTTCGCGCAGACGATCTTCCATCTGGACGAGCTTTTTCACCTCGCCCTCCAACATGCGGCTGACGGGAATGCCCGTCCATTTAGAAACGATTTTGGCGATGTCCTCCTCGTCGACCTCCTCTTTCAACATGCGCGGGGCTCCGCCCTTTCCGTCTTGGACGGCATCCAGGCGCTTCAGCTCGGCTTCGAGTTTGGGCAGTTCGCCGTACTGGATCTGCGCAGCACGATCGAGCTGGCCCTTGCGGGTCTGCTCCTCCATTTCAAAGCGCAGCGCCTCGATTTTCTTTTTCAATTCGCCGACGCGATTGATGGCCTCGCGCTCCTTGGTCCAACGCGCGCGCAGTGCGGTGGTTTGTTCGCGCAGGTTGCCGATCTCATGTTCAACAGCCTCGAGCCGCTCCTTGCTGTTGGAGTCGGTTTCGCGTTTGAGCGCGGCACGCTCGATTTCGAGCGAAGTGGCCTGGCGCTCGAGCTGATCGATCTCGGTGGGAACGGAGCCGATCTGGATGGCGAGCGATGCGGCGGCCTCGTCAACCAGATCAATCGCCTTGTCGGGCAGGAAGCGGTCGGAGATGTAGCGGTGCGAGAGCGTGGCCGCGGCCACAATCGCCGCATCCTTGATGCGCACGTTGTGGTGCTGCTCGTAACGGTCTTTCAGGCCGCGCAGGATGGCGATGGTGTCCTCGACGTTGGGTTCACCCACGTAGACGATCTGGAAACGGCGCTCGAGAGCCGCGTCCTTCTCAATGTATTTGCGGTATTCATTGAGAGTCGTCGCGCCGATGGCGCGCAGTTCGCCCCTCGCCAGAGCCGGCTTGAGCATGTTCGAGGCATCAATGGCGCCTTCGGCTGCGCCCGCGCCCACCAGCGTGTGCAGCTCGTCGATGAAGAGGATAATTTGCCCGTTCGATTCCTCGATTTCCTTGAGCACAGCCTTGAGCCGGTCCTCAAACTCGCCGCGGTACTTTGCGCCGGCAAGCATCGATCCCAAATCGAGCGAGATCACGCGCTTGTCGCGCAAACTCTCGGGCACGTCGCCGGAGACGATGCGGCGGGCGAGGCCCTCGACAATGGCGGTTTTGCCCACGCCAGGCTCGCCGATGAGCACAGGGTTATTTTTGGTGCGGCGGCTCAGCACCTGGATCACGCGGCGAATCTCCTCGTCGCGGCCGATCACGGGATCGAGCTTGCCGCGGCGCGCAAGATCGTTGAGGTCCTTGGCGTATTTTTCCAGTGCCTGGAACTTGGCTTCTGGATTCTGATCGGTGACGCGCTGCGAGCCGCGCACGGCGGTGAGCGCTTTCAGAATGGCGTCCCTGGTGGCGCCAAGTGCGGCCAGGGCATCGCGCGCGGGATCGCTTTTGAGGCCCGCGATGCCTAGCAATATATGTTCCGTCGAAACGTACTCGTCCTTGAAATTGGTGGCTTCCTTGAAGGCCTGCTCCAGCGCCTTGTTGAGCGACTGGCTCATGCCTGGCTGCGCGGCCGCTCCGGCCACGCGAGGCAACTTTTCCTCGTCTTGGAGCAGGTCGTGCTTCAGGTGCTCCGTGGGCACACCAATTTTTTCAAGCACGGCGGGGATCACGCCCTCGCGGTCCTCAACGAGCGCCAGCAGCAGGTGCACGGGCTGCAACTCGGGATTGCCCAGTTCGGCGGCGCGCGCCTGCGCCTGCTGGATCGCCTGCTGCGCTTTCACGGTGAATTTGTCCCAACGAATGGCCATAAAACAGCTCCTGGCTGCTAGCTCCTAGCTTGATCCTCCCAGGAGCCAGCGTCTAGTTGCGCCTTAAGATTCTGATTCTTGTACTTTGTTGCAAAGAAAACAAACGCGCCGAGCGGGAAAGGCACTTCTCGCCCACCCGGCGCGTTCAAATTACGGCTGGTCGCCTGCAGCAGGCCGAGCTAGCGGCTAGAAGCTAGCAGCTGGAAGCTCGTTGCTGCCGTTAGGCGGCAATGTTCACCTTGATCTGCTTGGGCTGGGCTTCGGGCTTCTTCTTCAGTTCCAGCTTGAGCACGCCGGCTTCGTACTTGGCGGCGATATTCTCTGTGTCCACGGTCGAGGGCAGAGAGAAGGCGCGATAGAAGCTGCCGTAGCGGCGCTCAATGCGATGGAAGTTCTCTTCCTTCTCTTCCTTCTCAAACTTGCGCTCGCCCTTGACGGTGAGGGTGTGGTTTTCCACGCTCACGTCCAGGTCCTTCTCCTCGATGCCCGGAACTTCGAGCTTGAGGACGACTTTCTTTTCGTCCTCGTAGACGTCGACCGCGGGCACGAAGCTGGCCGTAGTCAGCGGGTTCTCGGTTTCATTGTTCAGATTGCCGAACAGGGAGTTCATGCGGTTCTGCAGGGCAACGACTTCGCGGAAGGGGTCCCAACGGGTGATAGCCATGATGATTTCCTCCAGGTGAGTCAAAATTTGTAGGCGGGCGGGAGCTGGGCTCACCACCGTTCAACCTATCTGATGAAACTATAGCACAAATGATTCATAAAATATGAGCGCATTACGCTAATATTCTGTAAATAACATGACTAGCATTGATTTTAAAAGACTTATACGCAAGATGCGAATGCCGAACCGGGGAATTGGGGAAGGCGACCCGGCGGGGCAACCGGAAGGATGGGCGAGTCACCCGGGCACTCTACAATAAAAACCTCATGTCCGATCTTCCTGGCATCTTGGCAACCATCAACTGGCACTGGGTGTGGCTGGTGGTAGCCGCATTTCTGGCAGGCGTGCTGAACGCCGTGGCCGGCGGCGGGTCGTTTCTGTCGTTCCCGGCAATGCTGGGCATGAATGTGCTGCCCGTGCAGGCCAACGCCACCAATACAGTGGCCATCTGGCCCGGGCAGTTGACGTCCGTTGCCGCGTACTGGCCGGACGTGCGAAAAAACATGCGCGCCGCTTTCCTGATGGCTCTGGCAGGACTCGTGGGCGGAACGGCTGGAGCGGTGGTGCTGCTGAGCACGCCACAGAAGACGTTCATGCACCTGGTGCCGTGGCTGCTGCTGTTTGCCGCGTCCACCTTTGCCGTGAGCGGGCCGGTGACGCGAGCCCTCGAGAGGCGGAAATTCAAACGTCACGCAGGCGCCGGGAGCGGCGAGGCCCACGCGCCGCGCCGTTTGCCGCTCTTCGTGGCTACGGTTGTGGTGAGCTTTTATGTGGGTTACTTTGGCGCCGGAGCGGGCTTTCTCTTCATGACGCTGCTGGCGCTCTTCGGCTACGAGGACATTCACGCCATCAACGCGCTCAAGGTGGTGGCCAATCTGCTGGCCAACGGCATCGCCTTTGCTATCTTCATCGTCGACGGGCAGGTGGTGTGGCGTTTCTGCCTGGCGGCGATGGTGGCGGCGGCGATCGGCGGATACGCTTCGGCGAGCCTGGCGCGGCGGGTTCCGCAACCGGTGCTGCGCGGGCTCGTGGTGGCGATCGGGCTGTCGATGGCGGCGTGGTTCTTTATAAGGCAGTGATCAGTTTTCAGTTGTCAGTTGTCAGACGCCGGCGCGCAGGGCATCGGACTGACAATTGATCACTGACAACTGTAAGCTGTATTCATGACCCACGAAGGCATTCGCTTCGCGAGCAAAGAGGAACAGGCACGCCAGGACGGAGAACACCAGCCGCTGCCGAAGATCGCCATCACGCCCGAGAAGGTGCGCGTGTTGATGACCGAGGGCAAGGGCCTTGAGATCGACTGGGCCGACGGCCACAGGAGCGCGTGGGGTTTTGCGTGGCTGCGCGAGGCCTGCCCGTGCGCCACCTGCGTAGACGAGCGCGCCCAGGAGGGCCGCAAGGCGGGCCAGCCTAAGCCGAAGCCTGCCGCTTTGTTGCCCATGTACGCGCCTCCGCCCAAACCGGCGAGCGTGCATCCAGTGGGCCGGTATGCCATCCAGTTCAACTGGCTCGACGGCCACTCCGGCGGCATCTATTCGTGGGATTATTTGCGCCGCGCGTGCCAGTGCCGCGAGTGCACGTTTGCGGCGGAAGAGACCACGGGCACTCCCAACTAGCGTGTTGGGCCAATCGCTCCGCAAAGACCAGCAGCCACAGTTCACATTCCACTTCCCACGGTCCTTTACAATCTGCTCATGAAGATTGGCTTTCTGGGTCTGGGCAAAATGGGGACGCCGATGGCGATGCATTTGCTCGCCGCCGGGCACGAACTGCGGGTGTGGAACCGCACCGAAGGCAAGACGGAGCCGCTGATCCGCGAGGGCGCGATTGCCGCGGGCACGCCGGCCGAGGCCGAACTGGGTGCGGACGCCGTGTTCACCATGCTGTTTGACGATGCGGCCAACGAGGAAGTGCTGTTTGGCCCCAACGGCTTGATGGACGCGTTGAGCCCGGGCGGGCTGCACATCTCGTCGAGCACCATCAGCGTGGCGCTGAGCGAACGGCTGACCGAGGAGCACGCTCGGCGCGGGCAGGAGTTCGTCGCGGCGCCGGTGTTTGGACGGCCCAACGTGGCCGAAGAGGGACGCCTGTGGGTCGTGGTGGCCGGGGCGGAGAACGCAGTCGCCAAAGCCCGGCCGCTGCTGGAGACGTTTTCGCGCGGCATCACCGTGGTGGGAACCCAGCCGCGGCAGGCGTACGCCGTCAAGCTGGGCGGCAACTTCCTCATTACCATGATGGTGCAGGCGCTGAGCGAGTCGTTTGTCTACGCGGAGAAGCAGGGTGTCGATCCGGCGACCTTCTTCGAGGCTGTGAACAGCGCGCTCTTCCAGTCGCCGTTTTACGCGGCGTACAGCAAGGTGATGTTGCACCCTCCCGAGCGGCCCGGCGCGACGATGGAGCTGGGCGAGAAGGATTTGCGGCTGCTGCGCGAGGCCGCCGCCGGCCGCGACACGCGTTTGAGCCTGGCCGATTTGATGGCCGAGGTCTTTCGCGAGGCGCGCGCTGCGGGACTGGCCCAGGAAGATTGGGCTGCGGGCCAATACAAAATGGCCCGAAAAAGAAGCCTGCCTGTAAGATAAAAGTCAGGATGCGACTGCAAGGAAAGATTGCCTTCATTACGGGGGCCAGCGCCGGCATTGGCGCGGCCACAGCCATGGCCTTTGCGGGCGAGGGAGCCCGCCTGCTGCTGGCCGCCCGCCGCGCCGGAAAACTGGCGCAAATTGCCTCGCGCGCCCTCGACCGCGGCGCCGCTGCCGTGCACTCCATTGATTTGGATGTGAGGAACCGTCACGCCGTGCAGCGCGCCATTGACGAGCTGCCGCCGGAGTGGGCGGAGATCGACATTCTGGTGAATAATGCCGGCCTGAGCCGCGGCATGGAGAAGCTCTACACGGGGCGGATTGAAGACTGGGAAGAAATGATCGACACCAACATCAAGGGGCTGCTGTACGTGGCGCGCGCCGTGGTTCCCGGAATGGTGGTGCGCAGGCGCGGCCACGTGGTGAACCTGGGATCGATGGCCGGCGAGATCGTTTACCCCAATGGCGCGGTCTATTGCGGCACCAAGGCCGCGGCGCGGGCCATCAACGATGGGCTGCGCGAGGATTTGCTGGGTACCCCAGTGCGCGTCACCAGCGTCGACCCCGGGCTGGTGGAGACCGAGTTCAGCATGGTCCGCTTTCACGGGGATAAGGGAAAGGCCGCGAAGGTCTACAAGGGGATTACGCCGCTGACCGGCGAAGATATTGCGGATGTGATTCTTTGGGCCGTGACCCGGCCGGAGCATGTAAATATCGCGCGCGTGTCACTGACTTCAGTCAACCAGGCCAATACGCTGCTGATTCACCGCGAGCCGTAAGCCTTGTGTTCCGGAAATATTACCCAAGGGACTGAATCTGGGCTTCGATTTGCCGCAATGCGGATTCCAGCGCCGCGCGGCGGCCGGGATTCGACGTCCTCTGCGACAGGATATTTTCGCGTTGCAGGTTGAGTGCCTGCCTTTGCCGTTCGTGCGCCGCGCGTTGATGTTCCGCGGCACGCCGGTCCTCTTCACTGACCATTTTTTCGCTCGGATCAGCCACCGGACTTTCCAAGGCATTTGCCATCTGTTCCTCCACCGATTTACTTTCCCATCCACGAGCCATATCTTCATTCTACGGGGGACTAAAGCGATTGCGTCCCGCAGAATGATGGAGAGGGAACCAGGAAAGGAGCAGGGTACCCATGCGCGCTTGGCAAGTTTCGGCCTTTGGCATTGATTCTCTGGACTTTGTGGAGGGGCCCACGCCTGAGCCGGGCCCCGGTGAAGTTTTGCTGGCGGTTCGCGCGGTTTCGTTGAACCGCCGCGATCTGATGGTGGTGAAGGGACTGTATAACCCCAAAATGAAGCTGCCGCGCATCCCCTGTTCCGACGCGGCCGGCGAGGTGGTGGCCGTGGGCGCAGGCGTTTCGGCATGGAAGCCGGGCGACCGCGCTGCCGGCATCTTTATGCAGAACTGGCTGGAAGGGCCTCTGACCCCAGCCAAAGCCCGCGGCGCCCTGGGCGGCGACATCGACGGCGTGCTGGCCGATCACGTGGTCCTCAAAGAGCAGGGGTTGGTGGGGATTCCCGCCCACCTGAGCTTTCAGGAAGCCGCGACCCTTCCCTGCGCCGCGGTGACGGCGTGGAACGCCCTCAACACGGTCGAGATAAAGCCGGGATCGACGGTGCTGATTCTGGGCACCGGCGGCGTGTCGATTTTTGCGTTGCAGTTTGCGCGGCTCAAGGGGGCGCGGGTGCTGGGCATCAGTTCCAGCTACGAGAAACTGGAGCGGGCCCGCGCGCTGGGCCTGGATGCGGGACTGAACTACAGCGATAACTCCGACTGGGACCGCTGGGCGCACGACCAGACCGGAGGTGACGGCGTGGACCTGGTGGTGGAAGTGGGTGGCATGGGAACGCTCACACGCTCCCTCCGGGCCATTCGCATGGGCGGAACCGTGGCGCAAATCGGCGTGCTTGCCCCCGGAACTGACGCCATTCCCCTGGGCCTCATTCTCCACAAATGGTCGCGCATCCACGGCATTTACGTGGGCTCGCGACGGGACTTCCAAGAGATGAACCGGGCTATTTCTCTTGCCGAACTGCGGCCTGTGGGCGAGGAGTTCGACTGGAGCCAGGCGCGCGAGGTGTTCGAACGCATGGAAGAAAGCAGCCACTTCGGCAAAATGGTGCTCACGGTGAATTAAGACAGGGGGTCAGCAAGTCGGCGAGTCAGCGAGCCGGCCCGCGCCTCGCGCTGGCGACGCCCTTGATTTGATCCTTACGCTGGATGCGCCGACTCGCTGACTTGCTGACTCGCTAACCCCGCTGCGTTAGAGTAATGCTGTGGATCTCTACGAGAAAATGCTCGCCGTGGCTTTTGAAGAGGCCCGGCATGGACTTGTCGAGGGCGGCATTCCCATTGGCGCGGCAATCTTCACGCGCACGGGCGAGCTGGTGAGCCGAGGCCACAATCGCCGCGTGCAGCAGGGCGATCCCAGCATGCACGCGGAGACGGATGCCTTCCGCCGCGCCGGCCGCCAGCGCAGCTATCGCAACCTGATTATGGTGACCACGCTGGCTCCCTGCTGGTATTGCAGCGGCCTGGTGCGGCAATTCCGCATCGGCACGCTGGTGGTGGGCGAGAGCCGGAATTTTGCCGGAGGCCTCGACTGGCTGCGCGAAAACGGCGTGGAAGTGATCGATCTCGACAGCCGCGAATGCAGGGAGCTGCTCGCGGGTTACATCGCCGCGCACCCTGAGGTTTGGAACGAGGATATTGGCGAAGACAGCCTCTAGCTTCTAGCTCCTGGCTTCCAGCTCCTGGCTCCTTGTGCACTGCGTCGTTGGTCCCATTGATTACGTTTGGCCCGGGTTTGAAAGCCCGCGAAGCGGGCGGAATACGGTAGCCCCAGGCGCAAGCCTGGGGGAAGAGGACAAACTCCGCAACCGAGCCCCCGCAGGGGGCGTAAGAATCCGGGGCGGTTCTGAAGCATCTTCTAGCTCGGCACAATGCAGCTAGCAGCTAGAAGCTAAAGGCTAGAAGCTATTGAAGGGATGGCGCAGGTGCACACTGACTTGAGTTTGCAGGGTTGCTCGATTGTGAACGGTGAATCCGGGCCGGGAAGCGGGGCCGCGTTTTACGGCTTCGATCCCGCGACGGGTTTGCGGCTCGAGCCTGTCTATCATTGCGCGTCGAGCGAAGATTTGAACTTCGCCGCCGATCTGGCTGAGGAAGCGTTTGCGACCTTCGGCAGATTGCCGGGCCGTGAAAAGGCCCGCTTTCTGCGCCACATTGCGGACGGCATCGAGGCCATGGTTCCCGAGCTTGTGGAGCGCGCGCACCGCGAGACGGCGCTGCCGGAAGCGCGTCTGAAGGGCGAGTCGGCGCGCACCATCCACCAGCTTCGGCTTTTCGCGCAGGTGGTTGAGGAGGGTTCGTGGGTAAACGCGCGCATCGATCCCGCGCAACCCGAGCGCAAGCCCCTGCCGCGTTCCGACATTCGCTCCATGTTGCGGCCGCTAGGTCCAGTTGCGGTTTTCGGCGCCAGCAACTTTCCCCTGGCATTTTCCGTGGCAGGAGGCGACACAGCAGCCGCGTTTGCCGCGGGCAATCCCGTGATCGTGAAGGCGCACCACGCGCATCCCGGCACCAGCGAACTTGTCGGCCAGGTGATTGCGCGCAGCGTGAAGGCGTGCGGCCTGCCGGCGGGTGTGTTTGCGTTGCTCTTCGGAGCAGGCGCGGAGATTGGCGCCGCGCTCGTCGATCATCCCAAAATCAAGGCGGTTGGATTTACCGGCTCGCTTGCGGCGGGCAAGGCGCTGATGCAAAGGGCGGCGGCGCGGCCCGAGCCCATCCCATGCTTTATGGAGATGAGCAGCGTGAATCCGTTCTTTGTGCTGCCTGATGCGCTCTACTCGCGCGGCCAGGAGATTGCACGCGGGCTGTTTGGCTCGTTCACGCTCGGCGTAGGCCAGTTCTGCACCAAGCCGGGACTGATTTTTCTGCCGCGCGATGTGACCGGGAATATCTTCGTCGACGAACTAAAAGCCCAGGTGGAAAAGGCCGGCGCGGCAGCGATGCTCACCGAAGGAATCGCAAAGAGCTATCGGTCCGGTGTGGCGGGGCGGCAATCCAGCGTGGAAACCGTAGCGCAGGCGCCGGCGGACGGAGCCGGCTCGACCTATGCAGCGCCGGCGGTCATGCAGATCGACGCCAAGGACCTGCTGCGCGACCCGGAACTCGCGACGGAGATTTTCGGCCCGAGCGCATTGGTGATTCGTTACGACGGCCGCGAAGAGTTGCTGGAAATGGCGCGCTCGCTGGAGGGTCAACTGACCGCTACGCTGCACGCATCGGAGCGCGATCTGGCCGCGTTTGCCGATCTGGTTGCAATTCTGGAGCGCAAGGCGGGAAGGCTCATCGTCAATGGCTTTCCCACGGGCGTGGAAGTTTGCCACGCGATGGTGCATGGCGGACCGTACCCGGCCACGAGCGACAGCCGCGCGACGTCGGTGGGCACGTATTCGATTTACCGTTTCGTACGCCCCGTCTGCTATCAGGATTTTCCGCAAGAGGCGCTGCCTGAGGCGCTGAAGAACCTGAATCCGCTCGGCATCTGGCGGTTGGTTGATGGCAAGTTCACGCGGGACGCGGTGAGCGGCGGGTCGAAGGCAGGCACAGCGTAATCGCACCGGCAACGATCAGCGCCATCGACATGCAAAGAAATCCGGCGCGCGCGCTTCCCGTGAGCGCCTGCAGCCAGCCCACGAGCCAGGTGCCGGCAAATCCACCCAAAGCGCCGAAAGAGTTCACCAGCGCCATTACCTTGCCCGCTACGGTGCTGGGCAGCATCTCCGGCACGATGGCGAAGAACGGCCCGTAGGGCGCATACATGGCGCCGCCCGCAACGATCAAAGAAACATAGGCGAGCCAGAAGTGGCTGCCGGCGGCGGCAAATGAGCCAAACAGGGCTGCGCCCGAGATCATGAGGAATGGCCACACGAACAACTTGCGATGCTGCGAACGATCGGAGAACCAGGCGACCGCGAGCATGAGCACCACGCCAAGAAGAAATGGCGCGGCGCTCAACATCCCCACCTGCTCGATGCCGCGCGCCGATCCGGAGCGAATCATGGCCGGAATCCAGAGCACAAGGCCGTACACGCCGAAGCTCCAGCAGAAATACTGGAAGCAAAGAAGGAGTACGCCAGGCACGCGCAATGCCGAGCGTAGATCGGTGGTTGCGGGCAGGGAAGCCTGCTCGCGTGCGAGCGCGCCGGCGAGTTGGCTGCTGCTCTCTTCCGGCAGCCAGCGCACCTGGCGGGGATGGTCGCGCGCCACGAGAATCCAGACCAAGGCCCACAGCACCGACGGAATGCCTTCGATCACAAACGTCATTTGCCAGCCGACGGCGTGGATCAGGAGCCCCGTAACGGCGGCCATCCATGTGACGGTGACGGGATTGCCGAGAATCAGAATGGAGTTGGCCCGCGAGCGCTCAGCGCGCGTGAACCAGTGGGTCAGAAGAATCAGCATCGCGGGGAAGATGAGACTCTCCGCGACGCCCAGCAGCAGCCGATCCGCGACCAGCAGCCAGTAATTGCGGATGATTCCGGTGAGTCCGGAGAGGATTCCCCAGCTGATGAGCGCAAAAAAGACCAGCCGGGTGGCGCTGCGGCGCACCGCATACGTGGCTGCCGGAACCTGGAAGAGAAAGTAGCCGAGAAAGAAGACCGAGCCGAGAAAGGCCGCGCGGGACTCGGTGATATGCAGCGATTGCGCCAGGCCTGCTGCCGCGCCAAAGCCGAAGTTGGAGCGGCCCAGGTAGGCAAGGCTGTAGGTGACGAAAACCACCGGCATCAGGTAAAACCAGCGGCGGCGCAGGTCCGCCTGAATTCGCGCTGCATTCTCTGATGGGTTGTCAGCCACATGAGCTTTATAGCATCCCGCTCTGCGGCGGTTCGAACCGAATCACGGTCGCGCCCACTATACTGGTCTGCGGAAAGGGCCTTCTCATCGCAAACATTTCTCTCAGTTCGGTGTTGGAGAGCGACGACTCTCAACTGCGCAGCGTGAACACGCATGCGGCCGGTCCTGCGGGAGCGTTGCCGCTCTCGCCGGAGATGCTGCTTACGGAGCCCTCGGGAAACCTCTTCGGCCTGACGCAAAACGCCGGCATGGGGTGGGATCCTTCGCGGCTGCTCGATCCGGAATTCCTGATTCTGAGCACGCATGGCGGCTTGCGTGCGGAAAACGGCGAAGCCATCGCGCTCGGCTTTCACTCCGGCCACTGGGAAGTGGGTCTGTTGGTCGCTGAAGCCGCGCGGGCGCTGAAATCGCTGCGCGCCACGCCTTTCGCAGGAGCGTGCACCGATCCCTGCGACGGCCGTACGCAAGGCACCACGGGCATGATGGACTCGCTGCCGTATCGCAATGATGCCGCAACAGTGCTGCGCCGGCTGATGCGCTCGCTGCCCACGGGCAAAGGTGTGATGGGCGTGGCCACTTGCGACAAGGGACTGCCCGCAATGATGATGGCGCTGGCGTCGCTGGGGACAAAGCCCGCGGTGCTGGTTCCCGGCGGTGTTACGCTGCTGCCCGAGCAAGGCGAAGACGCGGCCAAGGTACAGACCATTGGCGCGCGTTTCGCGCAGCAACAAATCACGCTGGAATATGCCGCCGAAGTGGGCTGCCGCGCCTGTGCATCGCCGGGCGGAGGCTGCCAGTTTCTGGGCACTGCGGCGACGGCGCAGGTAGTCGGCGAGGCGCTGGGGCTTTCGCTGCCGCATACCGCGCTTGCGCCCTCGGGCCAGCCGCTGTGGCTCGATGCCGCACGCCGCTCGGCCCGCGCCCTGCTGCGCCTGCATCAACTGGGATGGGGCGCGCGCGATGTCGTCACACCAGCGGCGGTGCGCAATGCCATGGTGCTGCACGCTGCGTTTGGCGGATCGACGAATCTGCTCATCCATCTGCCTGCCATTGCCTACGCGGCGGGATTGCCGCGGCCCACGGTCGACGATTGGGCCGAAGTCAATCGTCAGGTGCCGCGCCTTGTGGATGCGCTGCCCAACGGCCCGCGCAATTTTGCCACGGTGCAGGTGTTCCTGGCCGGCGGTGTGCCGGAGGTGATGCTGGCACTCCGTGCCCTTGGTCTTTTGGACGAGAGTGTGCGGACGGTGAGCGGTGAGACGCTGGGCACATGTCTCGACTGGTGGCGTGGCAGCGAACGGCGCGCCGCATTGCGCCGCCGATTGCAGCAGCTCGACGGCATCGATCCGGACGACGTGATCCTATCGCGCGATCGCGCGCGGTCTCGCGGCCTTACCTCGACGGTGTGTTTTCCCATGGGCAATCTGGCGCCGGAGGGATCGGTGATCAAAAGCACCGCCATCGATCCGTCGCTCGTGGGCGAGGACCATGTGTACCGTCACACCGGCCCGGCGCGCGTGTTTGTCACCGAGGCGGCGGCCATTCACGCCATCAAGACGGACGCGATTGCGCAGGGCGACGTCATGGTGCTCATTTGCAGCGGCCCGGCGGGCGCGGGCATGCAGGAGATTTACCAGATCACCTCGGCGCTCAAGCAATTGCCGCACTGCAAGAACGTGGCGTTGCTCACCGACGGACGCTTCAGCGGCGTTTCCACGGGCGCGTGCATCGGCCACATCTCGCCCGAGGCGCTGGCCGGCGGCGTCATCGGCAAGGTGCGCGATGGCGATCTGATCGAGATTGTCATCGATCGCGCGGCGCTTGCCGGGTCCGTGAATTTTGTAGGCGAAGCCGGCGAGAGCTTTGACGCTGCGGAAGGTGCGCGACGATTGGCGCAACGCAGTCCGCGAGCCGATCTGGCGCCGCACCCCGAGTTGCCCGCGGATACGAAACTTTGGGCGGCGCTGGTGCAAGTGAGTGGCGGCGTCTGGGGCGGTTGCGTCTACGATGTGGAGCAGATTGTGGCACGACTGGAGAAACGCACGTGAAGCTTTACCGAACCGCACAGAGCCATGGCCGCATTGCGAATGCGAGCTACGTGGAACACGAAGGGCACTACTATCGCATTCCCTTGGAGCGCTGGGACGCGATTGTGAACCATCCCGACCTTGCGGGGTATCTGGTGTCGCTGGTGGCGCGCGCGGAGCCGGCCGGTGAGTTCGATCCGCGAAAAGTGATTGCGCCTCTCGAAAGCCAGAGCGTGTGGGCCGCAGGCGTCACTTACTATCGCAGCCGCAGCGCGCGCATGGCCGAAGCCAAGAATGCCGGCGGCGGCAGTTTTTACGATCGCGTGTATACGGCGCAGCGCCCGGAACTTTTCTTCAAATCCAGCCCCGAGCACGTAGCCGGGCCCGGCCAGCGCGTGCACATCCGGCGCGACGCGAAATGGTCGGTTCCCGAGCCTGAGTTGACTGTGCTTCTCGACGCCCGCGGCCGCATTGTCGGCTACACCGTGGGCAACGACATGAGCTCGCGCGACATCGAGGGCGAGAACCCACTCTATCTTCCCCAGGCCAAGGTTTACGACCGCAGTTGCGCGCTGGGCCCGTGCATTCTGGTGGGCAGCGAACCGCTCCCGAAGGAAACACCCATCGCTGTGGAGATTGAGCGCGGGGGGGCGACGGTTTTCAGAGGGTCCACTAATCTGGCGGAGCTCAAGCGCCCGATTCCCGAGCTGGCCGAGTATCTCTTCCGCGAAAACAGTTTCCCTCACGGCGTGTTTCTGATGACCGGGACCGGGGTTGTGCCGCCGGATGAATTTTCGCTGGCTGCGGGCGACAGGATTCGCATCACCATCGATCCCATCGGCACGCTCGAAAATGACGTGGTGCAGGGCGGGCCGCTCGGGGCGCAAGCGCAAAACTAAGTGAGGAAAAAAGAGTGGAGATCGAGGAGGCGATTGCGCCAACACATGTGCCCGGCCGGCGCTGGCGCATTGCGTGGCTGCTCGGCATCGGCATCCTGGTCAACTACTTCGACCGCGTCAATCTCTCCGTATCGCACAATGCGCTGATCGGCGCCTTCGGCATCTCCGACGTGGTTTTCGGCTATCTTTCGAGCGCCTATAACTGGACCTACGCCGCGTGCCAGCTTCCCATCGGCGTGGTTCTCGACAAGCTGGGCGTGCGGCGCGTAGGGCGCGTCGGGACCTTTCTCTGGAGCTCGGCTTCGTTTGCGGCGGCGATTACGCCGACCCTGGGCGGCTTCTTTGGGGCGCGCTTCCTGCTCGGCGTGGGCGAAGCGCCGACATTCCCTTCGAACGCCAAGGCCATCGGCCTCTGGTTTCCGGCGCGCGAGCGCAGTTTCGCCA
>Ga0181529_10000206_pt1 | contig 86290 bp, 84 predicted proteins | sample PEATcosm2014_Bin_36_FD_119763 | JGI IMG/M metagenome (GOLD analysis project Ga0181529, IMG submission 119763) | Peatland microbial communities from MTU Mesocosm Facility, Houghton, MI, USA - PEATcosm2014_Bin10_30_metaG | ecosystem: Environmental > Terrestrial > Soil > Wetlands > Peat | place...
CGGAACCAACGACCTCACGCAGACCACCTTCGGCATCAGCCGCGACGACATCAACCACTTCCTGCCGGCTTACATGAAGGCGGGCATCTTCAAGCAGGACCCCTTCGCCACCCTCGATCAGGCGGGCGTCGGGCAACTGGTGCAGGGTGCCTGTGACAAGGGCCGCAAGACCCGCCCCGCCATCAAGCTGGGCATCTGCGGCGAGCATGGCGGCGATCCCGAGTCCGTCAAGTTCTGCCACCGCATCGGTCTCAGCTACGTCTCCTGCTCGCCCTTCCGTCTGCTGACGGCAAGGCTGGCAGCGGCACAGGCCGCTCTGGAAGAGAAGATGACCGGCCCGGCGCACACCAACGCCTAGTCCGGCTGCCTCAATAGGTAAATCAACCCCAAGGGCGCAACCATCCGGTTGCGCCCTTGCCGCGTGTGGAAGGAATAAACAGAAGTGAAGGTTCAACCTCTGCGTATAGCCAGCTTTGTCAGCCACCAGCCGCCGCGTAGCATCTTCCAAACCAGCAAGCCGAACCAATAGAGCCATGCAAGCATAGCACAGAGCATGGGAAGCCCTGATAATACATATATCCACGGAATCAATACCAAAATAAACGCAATCACTGTGCAAAGAGTGATAAATGCACCCGGTTCCCACCACCACCTTTTCGGCTTGATCAGCGGAAACCCGCCGATCAAAAACCACTGAATTGATATCAACAAAAGAAGTCCAAAATCGACCTGCCGTTCCGTAGTTGGTTTGTACGAATAAAATTTGATATGCAGCATACCGGCGACAGTCCATGCCGGCGGACAAAAGAGATGCCATCCGGTCAGATTAACGGCTGGAAAGTTGGCAAGCCCAATGATCTTCTCTTGGATTGAATAATCTACAATCATGCCGCAAAGATCAAAACTTACAGCTTCGCCTCCCTGCACTACAGCTTGCTGCTGCGAAGTTGCGCTATAGATTTTGCCCGACTCGCGATACTTCTCATCTCTTGCTTCCATCCACAAGATCAGCGCCCCGGCCACCGCCAGATGCACTCCAGCCAACAACAATCCTCGCCGCCAGATCATGCCTGCTAGGGTACACAAATACCTGCATCGGAATCAAAACAAAAGATATTTAGAAAAGATGGAATCTGGTAGCCAAATGCCCCATCCATCGAGCTATTTGCAATGGGCGGGAATCAAACGCGCAAGCGCCGTCCGACAGGCGACAAATTTTTTGCATATAATTACCCATCGTAGGCGCACACTCGTAGATGGCAGACAAGGGAGAGAATCCATTGCCGGCCAGAAAGCGGGACCAAAGGGTACCCCCCTCCCCCCCCTATTGGCTGTGAAACTGTGAAGACCGACCGTTCAGCGTAACGTCGAAAATCTGCGCAACGCACAACTCCATATGCACTCATCCCGTCACAGCGTGCTGTGCAGACTGCTCCAAAAAAGATTTTCAGGATAAAAAAAGAAGAAATCTGGTAGCGCTACCGGGAATCGAACCCGGGTTTTAAGATTGAGAATCTAGCAGCCTATCAAATGGATTCAATCGTTTACAGTCAATTGCTGCGATTCTGTGTACCGCCATGTGTACCACGTTTGCAAAAACCGGCTATTGGACGGCTGCGCTTGCTTGCGGGAATGCGGTTGCGAATCCCTCTGCCACGTTGCGCGTCTGGTACTCGACAAACTTCCCGAATCCGGCGGCAACGTGCGATTCTGTGATGTGGACATAATATCTCGCTGCAACGGACGGCGAGCTATGCCCCATAAGGCGGGCCAGCGTAAAGCGGTCCATGCCTGACTGCGCGGCGCGGGTTCCGAAGGTATGCCGCCAGCAATAAAACTCGAAGCTCTCCAGTCCCGCGTCTTCAATCGCTGTTTTGTGCGGGTGCTGTAGGGACGTAATATGCCCCGTAATGCCAGCGCCCGCAAAGACAAACGCCGATTGCTCCGCCTTCGCCTCTGCCGCTCTCTTGCGCCTCTCAAGAACCTCAGCCGCCCGTGGAGTGAGGGGAAGGCTACGTTGTGCGCTGTCCGTCTTGCCCTTGCGAACGTGAAGCACTCCAGCCGCTAAATCCACATCGGCCCATTTCAGCGGAAACAATTCGCTGTTAGGCCGCAACCCGGTATCGACTGCCAGAATCGCAGCATCCCGCAGATTGTCGGAAGCCTTCGCCAGATACTTTGCCTCTTCCGCAAAGCTCAATACGCGGTCCCGGCCCTTGGACTGCGGCAATTCGTGAATGGTAGGCACACGGTCCAACCTGCCCCACTCCACCGCCAGATGCAGAATCCGCCGCAACGTCCGCAGATCGCCGTTCACGGTCACGACGGAATTCTCCGGCACCTCTTGCCTATGCCGTGCATACCGGCTCACCGTTTCGCCTGTAATCGCGTCCAGCGGGGCGTCTGCAATCGCGGCGAAGGTCAGCAGCCTGTCCAGGCACACGCTGTAAAAGGTGTGCGTTCCCGGCTTTGTGTTCGTCTTGACGTATTGCAGAAACTCTTTGGCGAAGGCCCGGAAGATCGGCGGGCCAATCGTTGCCGCCTTCGGCCACGGATCATTCGGGTGAATCTCGCCCAGCCGAAGCGCCCGCCGGTGTTCCTCTTCCACGCCCTTTGCCGCGTTCTTGTTTTGCGTCTTGGCAGTCTGCCGGATACGGAAGCTCTCCACCGTCCCGTCCGCCTGTTTGATGGACCATCGAAAGTTGTACCACCAAGTTTTGCCGCGTTTGTAGAGCATCTTGCGCCTCACTTCCCCTCGGTTTCGGACTTCGGTTTATTCTTGCTGCCCTTTGGCCGTCCGCCCAGCTTACCGTTCACGCGGGACGTTGCGGCCTTGCGCTTGCTGGTAACCTCACCACGGCAAGCGGGACAGTAGCAGATTAGCTCGATTTTGTGGATGGGGCATTTCATAGAATCAGTATACCAAACACGTTTGGTTATAGCAAGAGAATTCGGCGAATGCAAAAAAAGAAGCTCCGCTCACGCGGACGCTTCGACTGCGGTCTAGCGGGGGCAAGGGGTCATCTGCTTTGCAGGCCCGTCGCTACGCGATTACGGAACACCCAAAAACAAAATCAATCCTTGTTGGAAGCACCTAGATGGATTAGCAAAGTTTGCAAGGGAGTCCAGCAAATTCGCGCATTGAGGGTACAGCAAACTTTGCTACGGTTTGGCCGCCCGCGAACTGTAGAGCGCCCGTGGTTTGCGTTTCTTTCTGAGCCTATCCTCAAGCCGGACCCAATCGAATGAATAGGAAAAAAGCGTGTAATCGTAACTCTCGCCGTCATGCCGGGAGCAAGAAATCAGCTTTTTTTCGATAAGCCGCTTTCTGGCGTCGCAGATTTTTCGGGGGCTGTAGCCGGTTTCGGATGCAAGCGCCTTGTCTGAGGCTTTGAACATATTCTTTCCATGCCGGTTCGCATTTTCGCAGAGAGCAAGGAAAACAAGGCTTGCAGCAGGCCCAAGACTCGCCGCTGTGCCACTGCTGAAAAACTTGCAGGGAATCTGTGAATAAAGGCCAATTTGAACCGGCATGGTTGCAATCCGCCTTCACTTTTGAATCTCTAGCGCCGGAGCGCTCAAGCGGGCCTCTATCCACGAATCAAGATCGGCGCGGCGATAACGCACCAGCTTTACCCCGGCTTTGAAGTGGCGCGGGCCTTTGCCCACAGAGCGCCAAAGCCGGAGAACAGCTTCGGAGATTCCCAAGTATTTTGCCGCCTGAATTGGCGTTAGCGTTTGCTGTAATTCATTCATGGTGATTGCTCCTCAGTGAGCGCTTTTATCAAGTAAAAGCGCCACTAAATCAACCATGCGGCCAATTGAGGAGTCTGAAAAGTGGACGAAATCTGATTTTCAATTATGTACGGGGGGACAAATTGCATGATTGAATTGCGTACCCATGCAGGCAACTATGTATTACTCTTTCGTCTGCGATCCCTTCTCACCACAGCACGGATGCGTTCGCGTTCTTTCTCGATCCTCAGATTCTTCTCCTTACCTTCCGGTACTGTTCGCAGTCCTACTTTCGCAATCTCGCGATATGACTTGCTTGCATGGAGTGTCAGGACGTGCTCGATCAGTTCCACGTTCGGTCTTCGTCCCCGTTTTCCCTTCTTGATCTCAAGTCCCGGCCTGTGCCTGAAATACGCATCGACTGCATCATGGTATGTGTCTCGAAAAAGCCTGCTGCCTAGCCAAGCCTCCAAATCAATCGCGTCTTGCTTGCGCATGATGATCCTCTGGAACTCGGCCAGCGTCATTGGCGGCTGGTTCCCTATTACCACCACCTTGAGGAGTTGGTAGAGTTGATATATCGCTTTATCCGGCGTGAGGTAACGACCGGTTTCTGCTGCTTGTGCATAGAGATGGTCAAGCACTTCCTTATTCATTTGCCGAATACCTGCGCAAACTTTTTTCGTCTCTTCGATGTCCTTGCTGGAAACCATGTCACCCTTCCGTGACCTTCCCATTTGAGGTTGCAGGAAAGCGGGAAGGGAAGGCTTCCCGCCTTATCGCCGCTGGTGATCGGCCAGCAGCTATCCGGCTGTGAAGATTTTATCGCTAATCCCGCTGCCGTCAGCTTCAGTTCGTACCCTCTTTTACCGCAGGCGTCGGCTTGCTAACCGGAACCGTAGGCTTGTTAGCCGGAGCCTTTGGTTTACTGGCGGGGGCCTTGGGCTTGCTAGCGTCAGACTTCTTAATCGCTGGATGAGGCGTAGTAGCTGGAGTGTCGTGGATAAAACCGGAGGGCTTGTTAGCGGCAGCCTTCCTGCTCGCCGGATGAGGCGGTATCCGGGAGTCGAACTTTAGCTCTTGGATCTCATCTTCCGCTGTCGTAAGACGGTTTTCCAGGGTTTCAATCTTTGTTTCGGCGGTGTGTAGATCGTCTTTGGTTTGCTTAAGTTCGTCCAACAGGTCTTTGAACTCGTCGGTGTTCCATCCCACTGCGGTATCAAGCCACTTAACCTTATCCTTTAGCTCCATCACGTCGATGTTAAGACAGTTTTGTCCGTCCTCCAGATACCCGACTATCTGTGGGCTTACCAGTCCGTGCCCGTCTGTCGTGTAAATCTCCAGGGCGGGCGCAAACCCGCAATCACGGAAAAACTTAAAATCCTGGGCACAGACGACGGCGGGCAAGAAGACAAAAACACTGAACAAAAGAAACTTCGCTAAGATTTTCATGAGCTATTCCTCCTTCGTGCTGATACTCAAATTATCTTAACCGCCGTCACCGGCCCGGTCATGTCTGTGCCGCGCCAGCCGAGCCTTATCTTCCAAAATCCCCGCAGCGGTAACCAGCAAAGTCGCTGAGGTTTTTTGTCATTTCACATCAGTAATGAATATGTCTTTTCGCGGCTGCGTCACCTTGCGCAAACCCGCGTCAAATGCATGAAAAGCTGAAAACTCCTCTCCGGCTGATTGATGATGCTTTTGTTGATGATGATTGCCTAAAGCGTCAACAGTCTTTTTAGCGAAAATTGCCAGAGCCGGATATGTAACGCGCGGGCGGGGTGGTGCGCTTGGGGGGGGACCGGGGCAGGCCGGAAAGTAGGACCCGCAGCACACAGTTAGTGCAATATCGCACTAAACCCCAGAACCCCCACCGCTCCGCAACGGCTCCCCCACGTAGGGCAGAGGGCTTGCGAACGCTCACAGGCGATTTCTGTGTGTCCGCGCCCCATCCTGCGCTGTGTCCGCTTTGCGGGGGAACTGTTCTGAGGCGAACCATCGGCGAGGGCCGGAATCCGCCGGGTGGGGAAACGGGCGGAATGGACTGTGTACCAAACTGTGTACCACGGAACGCGCTATTGTGACCAAACACGCGCCAGGAGGATTTTTGGGCAAAGGAAAAGCCCGTTGATTTAACGGGCTTTAGCGTCAAATGGTTGGTAGCGCTACCGGGAATCGAACCCGGGTTTTAAGATTGAGAATCTCACGTCCTAACCCCTAGACGATAGCGCCACAGTTGCGGAAAGAGCCGTCTCCGGCCACCTGATTAGTCTAACAAGAATCCGGGCTACGGCAAAATGCACGAAGGGCAACCAGAGAAATGCCGCCTCAGATGCCCAGCTTGCGGACCTCGTCGTTGTAGTACTTGCGGTAGAGGATCTCCCACTCCTGCGAGCCTTCCTGGATGAGCTTGCGCTGGTTGGCGATCTTGGTCCGCGCGGCGGTGTCGATGCCGGCCTCTTGCGTGAGCAGCGTGGTGAGCGCCTTGCGCGCCTCCTGACGGATGGTGTTGCGATCCTCCAGAAAGCCGACCGCCTCGATCTCGGCCAGGGTGTCGGCCACAGTGTGGGCCAGCTTGTTGAGCTTGTCGGGGCTGATCCTCATAGCACCGCCTTGTACTTCTTGGTCAGCTCGGTCTTCACCTTTTTGAACATCTCGGCATATTGCGCGCCGGATTTGCGCATCTCCTCGGAGTAGGCGTCCAGAATCACGCGAACCTCTTCATTGATGCGGTCTTCCAGAGACAATTCATCGATCAGCCCCTCGCTGACGCGCGCTTCGACCGCCTTTAAGTCACTGGCGGTAATCATCATGGCGTCGATGAGGTGCTTGACGGTTTTGCGGGCTAGATAGCCGATGTAATCGCGGGAGAAGATCATGGACTAAGCCCTAGGATACTGCATCAGGCCGCAGTCTGTACACCGCCATCTATGTGGCTTAGAAGCTCAGGTTAATGCTGAGGCGCGCCGTGCCGCCTTGCGACGGGTAGGGAACACTGATTCCCTCGGCAACACGTAGCGGAGTAGCCTGTGCACCGGAGCCGCTCACGACGTCGATCTCATAGCTGAGTAGCGCTTGGCTGCCCGGATCGTCACCGATCCAGTAGAAGGGCAGCTCCACCGTGCAATTGGCCCAACTGCCCACCGTCCTGCTTGCCGCTGCCATGCCGCTGGCCACCGGCAGCGCTTGCAGGCTGTAGCCATCCAGCGCCGGAGCATGGGGAACAGCGCGCGCCTTGCAAAGGTAGGTTGTGCCTGGGAGCTGCGACACGCCTGTACTCACCATAAAGGTGATCGAGTAGGCACCGCCGTGCGCCACCGGGGCTGCTCCGCTGCCAATAACCGCAACTGGAGCAGCCCCCGCGGCAGCGGACGCCAAGAACGCTGCCAGAAGGCTCTGGGCTATGCACACGCGCTTCATGGCATCCTCCGCAGAGTTTCTATCGGAGTTTGCGGCGCAAAGATGAGCAGATATCGAGCAGCGAACTACCGCGCTTGATTACGCAAGTCATTTATTGTAAGCGTGTATGCCGTTGCTCGTTGCCTTACCCTCGGTGCGGGCAGCTCTTGGAGTTCAGGCACTCGTCGGCCACGCGCAGGCGCTCGACGAGGCGGCCGGCCACCAGGTGTTCATCCACAATTGCCGCCGCGTCCGTGGTCTGCACATTGCCGTACCAGACTGCCTCCGGGTAAACCACCACCATCGGTCCGTGTTCGCATTGGTCCAGGCAACCGGATTTGTTGATGCGCACCTTGCTGCTCAACCCGGCCGCCTTCGTCCGCTGTTGCAACTCGGCGTGCAGGTCGCTGCTTCCATTGGCAGTGCAGGAGGGCCGCGGGGCACCTTCGGGGCGCGTATTGTGGCAAACAAAAACGTGACGTTCGAAGCCGGACATGATAGCATCCTCCTGCTTCCAGTATGCATCCAGAGTAACGCCTGCACCCTGCGCAATAATCTTTCCACAATCAAGCCGCGCCAGCCCGCCCGCATCTGCGAAAATGAATCTTGACTATGAGCATTGAAAACCTTCTCCCACTCAAAGACGACATGGTGGCCTTTATCGAAGGCCACGGACTCAAACGCTTGCCCGGCTACGTTACCGAAGACATTCCCTCCATCGTGTGGGAGGGCGCGGACAACCCCGACGCCTGGAAGGACTTTGTGGAGATGGCCAAGCACATTGGCGCTCCCTTTGTTACCTTCAGCGAGATGACGCTGGAAGCTGAGGAGCTGGACGCGCTGATCGAAGAGGCCGGGGAGATGAACTTCCCTGACGAAGAAGCCGGCGAACTGGTGGAGGCCCAATGGCTGCGCAAGTACGCCGGCAATCTCGGCTATATCCAGTTGGGCTTTGTTCATCAGGGCATTGTCTTTCTGCATGAGACCACCACCGAGTGGTATGAGCGCTTCCAGGCATTGCTCGAAGACATTGAGACCTTTCAGGACATCGTCATAGGCGATCACAATCACGAGCACGACGAAGAAGACGAGTAACGACGATGAGTCAGGCGGGCGCTGACGGCATGGCCGCAACACTGCCGCAGGGCAACGAGAAGAAGCCGCCATGCCAGCGCTGGAGCATTGTCGATCCGCATCCAGAGCAGGCCGCCGCGCTGTCCAAGTCTGCGCGCCTGCCGCTGGTGCTGGCTGAGCTGCTGGTGGCCCGCGGCGTCACACAGCCAGCCGAGGCCTTCGCCTTCCTGAATCCTGAAATCGCTCACCTGCACGATCCATTGTTGATGCTCGGTATGAGTGAGGCCGTCGTTCGTCTCGATCAGGCCATCGCGGCGCGCGAGCCGGTGCTGCTCTACGGCGACTACGACGTGGACGGCACTACTGCGGTCGTGCTGCTGAAAACCGCGATCGAGATGCTCGGTGGCATTGCCCGTTTTCATCTGCCCCATCGGCTGCGCGACGGCTACGGAATGCAGTCGAGCGTCCTGGAAGCCGCCCACGCCGAGGGTGTCCGGCTGGTAATTACAGTGGACACCGGCATGAGGGCCTTTGCCGAGGCCGAAACCGCGCGCCGCCTGGGCCTGGACCTTATCATCACCGACCATCATCTTCTGGAGTCCAACGAAGCCGTCCCGCACGCGCTGGCCATCCTCAATCCCAACCAGCCAGAGTGCTGCTATCCGGAAAAATTCCTCTGCGGCGCGGCGATTGCCATGAAGCTGGCGCAGGCGCTGCTGGCGCGTCGCTCGCCAGACCGAACCCGAGAAAAGACTCTTCCGAGTTTCCTCAAGATGGCCGCCCTTGCCACCATCGCCGATGCCGTGCCGCTGAAGGGTGAAAATCGCGTCATTGCGGCGCTCGGCTTGCGTGAACTGCGACGGCCTGCTGGCGTAGGCCTGCGCGCGCTCTTTGCCGCAGCAGCGCTGGATCCAGCCGCGCGGGCAATCAGCGGCTTCGACGTGGGCTTCCGGCTGGCTCCGCGCATCAACGCCGCTGGCCGAATGGATGTGGCCTCGGATGTTGTGGAGCTTTTCACTACGCACGACTCAGCACGAGCCGCGGCGCTGGCCGCCAAGCTGGAGCGACTCAACCGTGAGCGCCGTGAGACGGAGGCTGCTGCTCTGACCGCGATCGAAGCGCGCCTCGCCAACGATGCCGAACTTGCCGCTGACCGGCTGCTCGTGATCGAAGGAGACGGCTGGCACCGCGGCGTCATCGGCATTCTCGCCTCGCGGGTCGTCGAGCGCACCGCCAAGCCCGCCATTGTTGTTAGCGTTGAAGATGGCGTGGCACATGGTTCCGGGCGCTCCGTTGATGGTTTTCAATTACTGAACGCCATCGAGAGCTGCGCTGATCTTTTCACGCGCTTCGGCGGCCACGCCTTTGCCGTGGGCTTTGCCATGCCTGCCGACAAGCTGCCGGAGCTGAAGCGCCGCCTGCGCCTCTACGCCGCGGAACACTTGGCCGACCGCTTGGCGGAGCATCTGCTGCGCATCCACGCCGAGCTACCGTTGGACCGCATTACGACTGTGCTGGTTGGTTGGCTGCGCAAGCTGGAACCCTTTGGCCATGGCAATGCCGAGCCGGTCTTCGTCGCTCGCCATGTGCGTCTGCTCAGCCCGCCGCGCATCATGAAAGAGCGCCACATTCGGCTGGAACTTGCGCAGGATTCCGTGCAGCCGAGGCCGCTTCCCGGCACCAGCGGGGCGCTGCGCGCCGTCGGTTGGGGCATGGCCGCCCGGGCCGCCGAGCTGGGCCTTGCGCAGGGCAGTCTCATCGACCTTGCCTACCGCATCCGCGAAAATGAACACCCCGAATACGGCGGCCTGGAAGTCGATATAGCGGGAATCGAGTTGGCTTAGGAGATGGCGCGGAAGAGCCAGTAGAGCAGGCCGGAGAGCAGCGCGGCGGCAGGCAGTGTGCAGACCCATCCGGCGGCGATATTGCGCACTGTTGCCAGACGCAGACCGCTACCGTTGGCGGTCATGGTGCCCGCCACGCCGGAGCTGAGGATATGCGTGGTTGAAACCGGCTGACCGAAGATATTCGCCGCGAAGATCGTTGCCATGGTCACCAGGCTTGCGCTGGCTCCCTGCGCGTAGGTCAGGTGTTCCTTGCCGATCTTTTCACCCACCGTAACCACGACACGCTTCCAGCCGATCATGGTGCCCAAGCCGAGCGCCAGCGCCACCGCAACCTTGACCCAGTCAGGAATAAAGCGAGTCGATTTGTCCACGTGCTTCTTATAGTTCTCCAGAGCGGTGCTTTCCTCGGCGGTAAAGGCAGGATTATGATTCTTGGCCATTAGACGCAAAGCCTCGCCTGCCACGTACATATCGTTGCGGACATTGGCTTGGTCCTGCGCCGGAACCGACTTAAAGACCTTGTACAGAGCGACTTCGTGGTTCAAATCCTCGACCAATTCGCGCAAAGCTAGAATAGTGTCCGGCTGCAACTGCTGCGTGCGAATGTAGTCAGTGACTTCAGAACGCGCATCTTCGCCGAGAATCCCATTCTTATCAACGTGACGGTCAAGAATATGGCCGACCTGCTCGCTGGAGGCGATAAACTGCTGAATCTCGCTGGCGGTGACGGCATGGTTCAGAGCGTAGGCTGTGGGAACGGTGCCGATCAAAATCAGCATAATGAGTCCCATGCCCTTTTGCCCGTCATTGGATCCGTGGAAGAAGCTAACGCCGGTGCAGGTCAGCACCATCAGCGCGCGAATCGGCCATGGTGGAGGCTGTTTGTCTTTGGGAGCTTCATAGAGGGATGGATACTTGATCATCCGTTTGGAGATAACCAGCATCAGCCACGCAAAAGCAAAGCCCAACAACGGCGATATCAGCAGCCACTTGAGAACCTTGGCGGCCTGCTCCCAGTCCAGCCCGGAGGTTCCGTTGTGGAGGTTCATCAGCTGATTGCCAATTCCCACGCCGATGATTGAACCGATCATGGTGTGTGAACTAGAGGCAGGCAATCCGAACCACCATGTGCTGAGATTCCAGACAATGGCGGCGATCAGCAGTGCAAAGACCATGGCAAAGCCCGCACCGGAACTGACTTGCAGAATCAGTTCTACAGGCAAAAGCGTGATAACGGCGAAGGCCACAGTGCCGGAGGAGAAAAGTACTCCGAGCAGATTGCAGATTCCCGACCAGACCACGGCAACGCTGGGTTCGAGCGAATGCGTGTAGATAACGGTGGCGACGGCGTTGGCGGTGTCGTGGAAGCCGTTGACAAACTCGAAGCCTAGGGCGATAACCAGCGCCAAGCCCAGCAGCAGATAGGGCCAGATGCTGGTGATCACAACCGTATCGAGATCGCGTGCGACGTGAAAGGCAATGTAGCAGAGGCCGCCGGCCAGGGCCAGCAAAAACATCGCAATGCCCATGCGGCTGGGCGACTTCGACATCTTGCGATCAAGCAGGGATACGCTGGAAGGCATTGCATCCACCGTGGTAGCCAGGTCGGCCATCAGATATCACCAATGCGGCCGGAGAAATTCCGGACACGCCTGGGCCTCCGAAGTCTAGCCTCGTCAACAACACTCGATAGCAAATAGAAATGGAATCGCTTGTAGCGGGAGAGTGAAGAGCCGTATAAATTGGCGTCCATAAAACCCCAACAACCGCATAATCGCGCAGTTGTTTGCGTGTCAGGTGGGAATTCACTTGACTGAAACAATTCTACACCGGGTAGGGGGGGGCTTGGGAAGAGGGAAGTGTGGTGGCGGTGGAAATCGTGTCAGACGGTGGGACGAACGAAATCGGTCCACTGCCACAAAAACAGTCATTGCGTGCATCCCGCCCCTCTAAACTCGGCAATTGTGGTATCTTTCCCGCATGGTACGCCTACGCTTGCTCTTAGCCGCTCTTGCCTTCGTCTTTGCCGCAACCCTTACCTCCGCGCAGAACCCCGCACCCACGCCGCCGATGGGCTGGAATAGTTGGGACGCCTACGGATTCACAATCAACGAGGCGGATTTCAAAGCCAACTCCAAGGTGCTGGCCGGCTTCAAGGACTTGGGCTGGCAGTATGCGGTGATCGACGAAGGGTGGTACATGGAGAATCCCCTTGGCGCTAACCTAATAGAAAAAAAGTACTTGCTGGACGGCAACGGGATTCTAATCCCGGTGGCGAGCCGCTTTCCAACGGCCGCTGATGGCGCGGGCTTCAAGCCGCTGGCCGACTGGGTGCATCATCAAGGCCTTAAATTCGGCATCCACATTGTGCGCGGGATCCCCAAGCAGGCAGTCGAGCGGAATCTGCCCATCGCGGGGACGAAGTTTCATGCCGCGGAGGCCGCCGACGCCACGGGGACCTGCCCGTGGGACGACGGCAACTTCGGCGTGGCCGACAATGCCGCCGGACAGGCTTACTACGACTCAATGCTGAGGCTCTACGCCGGTTGGGGGCTGGATTACATCAAGGTAGATTGCATCGCGGATCATCCCTACCGGCCATCGGAGATTCAGCAGATTGCCGCTGCAATCAAAAAGACCGGCAGGCCGATTGTGCTCAGCCTTTCGCCGGGTCCGACGCAACTGGAGCATGCGGCCGAGGTGGCCGAATCCGCGCAGATGTGGCGCATCAGTGACGACCACTGGGATGGATGGAGCTTTGTACGCCACGACGCAAGCGAGTTTCCCTTCGGCGTGCGCGATGCCTTCGACCGGCTGGCCCAGTGGTTTACCTATGCGCGCGAGGGCAACTGGCCGGATGCGGATATGCTGCCCTGGGGCTGGTTGGGGCCGCATCCGGGCTGGGGCCAGCCGCGCCAGTCGCGCCTGACGCACGACGAGCAGCAGACCGAGTTCACGCTCTGGGCCATCGCCCGCTCGCCGTTGATCCTGGGCGGGAATTTGACCAAGCTGGACGCCTTCAGCAAGTCGTTGATCTCCAATCAGGCGATATTGTTTATGAACCAGAATGTGACCTACAGCCGTCCGGTAGATCTCAAGAGTCTGGGAACCGGCTTCGAGAACGCGCGGGTATGGCGAGCCTCAATCAACGAACCGGGAGCCAGAAATTACGCGGAGTTCTTTGGCTTCTTCAACCTCGGCGACCAGCCGTTGACGTTGCGCGCGAGCTGGGCGCAGCTAGGCTTGGAGGGAAAGAAACATCTGGCCCAGAATCTGTGGAGCGAGGGCGGCTTCAAGGAATCGAAGGAAGTGACGGTGGCCTTGCCCGCGCATGGCAGCACGGTGTGGGAGATTCGGTAAGCGAGGCTTTCCATGCAGCGACGACCTTTTCTTGGTGGAATTATCGCGGTCTGGATTGCGTCGGGAAGGCTTGCGCTCACGGCCCAGTGCAATGGCCAAAGGCTGGCGGATGCAGCGCGGGCACAGTTGGGCGTGACCACCGGCTACGATCCGACATGGACGAAGCTGAGTTATCCGGGCGGGGAAGTGCCGCGCTCGACCGGCGTCTGTGCCGATGTGGTGATTCGTGCGGCGCGCGACGCTCTGGGCCTCGATCTGCAAAAGCTGGTACACGAGGATATGGTGAAAAACTTCGACGCCTACCCGGCGCGCAGGGCGTGGGGATCAAAGCGGCCCGACACGAATATCGACCACCGGCGGGTGCTGAATCTGGAGACCTATTGGACACGGACTGGGGCGCGGCTGTGGGCGGCGGATGGGCTGACGCCAGGGGATGGATTTCCAAAAGCAATCGAGGTGGGCGATATTCTTACCTGGCTGCTGGACGCCCGCCTGCCGCACGTGGGCATTGTGGTGAGCGCGGGACAGCGGCGTCGGGTGGTGCATAACATCGGGCGTGGTGTGGAAGAGTCTCCGCTCGCAGCCTTTCATGCGGAGCGGGCAGTTGGGCATTATCGCTGGCCGACGGCATAATTCGACGGCGCCTCAAATCGATTCGACGGCATTGATCTTGCGCGCAATCTCGAAGGCCAAAGGTTCAAGGGTGGCATGGAAGAGGCCGCGCTCGCGCGCCGGTAACTCGTCGAGCAGCTCAGAAAAAGGAGTGACCTCGCAGCCAGGGAAGGCCGGAAAGCCGGCGGTGTCCGCCATGCGGCAGCAGACATTGATCAACTCCGGCATCCCCCAGGAGCCGCCCTTCTGCAGCGGTGTGTGATGATCGGCAACGATGGCCTCGAACTCCGTGGGCAGCTTCCAGTCCACAATCAATTGCCGTCCCGCCTCGCAATGATCCCAGCCAAAGAGTTCCCGCTCGGCTTTGAGTATGCTCTCGGGCGGACCGCTATGCGCGCCCAGAGGCAGGCTGTACTCGCGAGGTCGAATGACGGCCAGTGCCAAGCGCCCGATGTCGTGCATAACGCCGGAGGTATAGGCAACATCCCTGTCCAGAAAACCTACGGAAGCCACTTGATCGGCAATCAAGGCGCAGGCCAGGTTGTGCCGCCAAATGGTGCGCATGGCGGGCTGGTTTAGCGCCTTGCCCATGTAGCCGCGCACCCCCACCGTCATGCAGAGGCCGTGCAGATTGTTGGCACCCAGTACGGCAATGGCCTGTAGTATGCTGCTGGCGGGAAAGCGCGGCGCATACAAAAGAGAATTCGCAACGGTAAGAACCTCACTGGCAAAGGCCGGATCGGAGGAGATCAAATCGCTCAACTCATGCAGTTGCACATTCTCGTTGTTGGCCAGTTGCAAAACCTGAAGGGCAACCTGAGGAAAGGGCGGAATACGCAGATGCGCCCAGGATGGAGCCACCGCTTCTTCTCTTCGCCTCTCGTTCGGCAACATCGGAGTCTCCCTTCATCCTTGCGATCTGCCGATGCCAGCCGCAATTCAGCCGATGCAGCTCACACACGCTCAGCAGAGGAAATGCGTGCTGATTGGCTTTTCGGCACGCGGGGAGATTACATGAGTAAACCTCATAGAATGAGGAAGTTCTAATAATCATATCGGCAGCGCGAAGGATCGCTGTAGCATTCGACTATGCGCACTCTTTCGGCCACGGCGGTAGCAGCTTCACCAGCGCCCACAGAAAAAGCAGCGGCAGCAGAGTCAACGCAATCGCCACCAGCAGGCCTTCGCGTGTGATCAGGTCTATCTTGTAGGTGGTGTAGCCAAGAAAGCTCTTGGAGAACAACTGCCCGCCGATGACCACATTCCAGCGCATGGCGAAGATGCCGATCAGCGTCAGGCAGCCGGCCACGGAGTAGATGCGCTTGCGAACGATCTCAGGCAGCTTGACCACTTGCGTAATGCCCAGCAGAAGGATGGGCGTGAGTGTGCCGAGAAATATCTGGATGACAATGTGCGAGAGAAACAGCTGCGTATGGACGAGAAAGTTGAGGCTGCGGAAGGATTCGTCGGCCTCGTAGATGCGATGCACCAGGTCAAGCATCTCCAGGCTGAAGTCGATAATGAAGATATAGAAGAGATACATGGCGATGGTGTCCACGCAGCGCATATCGATGGCTTGCCTGCGCAGCTTGGTAATCGCCATGTAAAGCAGCAAAACTCCGGCGATGCCGGAGACCATCGCCGAAAAGATGAAGACCACCGGCATCAGCGGCGAAGACCACCAGGGATTGGCCTTGATGGAGCCGAAAATAAAGCCGACATACCCGTGCAGCAAAAAGGCGGAGGGAATGCCGATCAGAGTGACGATCCAGCCGACGCGTTCGTCGATGGCCAGCGAACGCTCGTTGATGTTGCTGGAACCTAGCGTCATGACCTTGTAGATCAACCGCAGTAGACCTTTCGTGGATTGAGAAAGCAGCACAATCTCGCGGCGGTAGTCGAGCCAGATTTCCAGAACCAGCACCGCCATCAGATACCAGAGATAGACATAGCCGAACATGGCCATCGCCGAGGTGCTGTGAGGAGTGAAGTACATCTCCGGAGAGCGCTCCGGGTGGCCCAGGTGAAGCTGCAACGGCAGCGGCGCCACCAGAAGAAAGGCCAGCGCTGTCAGCAGCGCCAGCCGGTAGGTGGGCTTGACCGCTTCTACGCGAAAAACGCGCTCCAGCGAGGCCAGAATGAATGCGCCCGCCACCAGGCCTGTGATGAATGGATACAACACGATCAGCACGCTCCACTGGAGACCGACCTCGTTGGGATAGATAAAGCCTTCGACACCGTTCATAAGTACCTCATTCAGCCGTCAGCGATCTTCACCGCACCGAGCCATCTAGCCCGTTATAAAACGCCTTCGCGCCGGTGGCCATTTGCGGCTTCAGCACCTGCACACTGTGTGTCTTCAGAAACGCATGGATCGGGTCGTTTGGATTCTTCAGGTCGGCCAGTTGGCGCGCGCCCGTAGGGCAGGCCTCGCAGCAGGCCGTCGTCAGCCCCTGGGTGATGCGGTGATAGCAAAGCGTGCACTTGTCGGCTACTTTCTTTGTGGGATGAATATAGCGGCAGCCATACGGGCAGGCCTGCACGCAATAGGCGCAGCCCAGACAGTACTTCTGATCGACCAGCACCACGCCATCGGGACTGACGAAAGTCGCGCCCACCGGGCAGACCTGTGTGCAGGGCGAATGCGCGCAGTGGTTGCACATCTTGGGAACGAAAAAATACTTCTTGTCGTCCGCCTGGGCAACGGGAAAGCCCTCCTTGCCTCCGTCGGGCGAGATGACCTCCGGCTCGGTCATATTCTCGTCAGAGACGTGGTAACGCTCCACCCAGGTGCGGAAGAGGCTGTCGGGCACATCGTTTTCCGTCTGGCAGGCGCGCACGCAGTTGCCGCAACCGATGCACTTGGGAATGTCGATCAGCATCCCCCACCAGTGGTCGGTCATCTTGTAGTTGGGCGCGGACTCCGGCGTTCCAGCCAGCACGGACTCCCAAGCCACCGCCGCCGCCGGCAATAGAATCAGCAATTGACGCCGCGAAAGATTCATTTCGCACCCCCCGTATTCGACTTCGGTGCGTCCATACCCGGCGAGTGCGGCTGATGGCAGGTTTCGCACGGCAGCCCTTGCGCGTGCTCCACCGGATCGACCTGCGGAAAGCTCTTGGGTTTGGCAGCGCTGGCCGTGTGGCAGCGGGCGCAGAGCACAGCAGTGTCGGGCAGAACCGGTTTGATCGATGGATCGTCGGCGTGCTGGGCCAGTGCGCCGTGGCAGGCCTCGCAATTAACGTGCGCGTGCTTGCCGGCGTTTTTCTTCGCCGCCTCGTCCGTGTGGCAGCCCTCGCAGCTCTCGTGGCCGGCAAACTTCACAGGCCGCGCTGCAATCTCGCCAATAGCCGCGCCGCGATAATGCCCATACTGGCCAAAGCTCTTGGGCACAACATAGTGGCGCACCACCAGAAAGATCAGAAAGGCGAGGACAAAGAGTCCCGCGAACCGGAAAAGATGCCCTGCATCCTTGAAAACGCTCATTCAACCCTCTTCCAAAGCCGCTGCGGAGCCGTCGAAAAAACGAGGTCGATGTGAGCTGTAACACGCCTCGTATGCCTGACGGTACAGGGAAGAGTCTCATGGCTGTATGTGAGGCTTATCACATATATTGTGCTGCGCGGCTGTTGCCGGGACCGTGCTGTCCTTCGTGCCGGAGCGAAAAACGTCGGCTGCACGCGCCGAGGCGCAAAGCGATACGATGAAAGTTGGAGTGCAAGATGGCAAGAATTCTGGATGGCGCGACGTTTGCAGCACAGATCAAGCAGGAAGTGGCCGAGGAGGTTCGTGCGCTGTCCGCGCGCAACATTCAGCCCGGTCTGGCGGCGGTGCTGGTGGGCAACGTGGCCGCCTCGGAGATTTATGTCCGCAACAAGGTGAGAATCTGCGGCGAGGTCGGCATCTATAGCGACCTGATTACGCGACCGGCGTCGGTCACCACCACGGAGCTGCTGGAGTTGGTGGCCCAGCTCAACGCCCGCGAGGAGATCGACGGCATTCTCGTACAGTTGCCGCTGCCCGCGCAGGTGGATGTGAAGCGGGTCCTCGATGCGATTCTGTCGACCAAAGATGTGGACGGCCTGCACCCGATGAACGCCGGACTCTTGCAGGCGGGGCGGACGGCTCTGGCACCCTGCACGCCCGCCGGAGTCATCGAGATTCTCAAGCGCAGCGGCATTCCCATCAGCGGCCAGAACGCGGTCGTCGTGGGCCGCAGCGACCTGGTCGGCAAGCCCGCTGCGATGCTGCTGCTGCACGAGCACGCCACGGTCACGCTCTGCCACTCCAAGACGCGCGATCTGGCGGCGATCACGCGCCAGGCCGATATTCTGGTGGCCGCGATTGGCCGCGCGGGCTTCATCACGACAGAGATGGTCAAGCCCGGCGCGACGATTATCGATGTGGGCATCAATCGCATTACCGACCCAGCGGAGTTTGCGCGCTTCTTTGCGGGCAACGCCAAGCGAGAAGCCGCCTTCGCCAAAAACGGCTCCACGCTGGTGGGCGACGTGCATCCGAAGGCCTTCGAGATCGCCGGAGCTTATACGCCGGTTCCCGGCGGCGTGGGGCTGCTGACGACCGCGATGCTCATGGCGAACACCGTGCGCGCCGCGAAGATGCGCCGAGGGCTGTGAGGCTTTCTGTCGATTGGCTACGGAGCTGTGCTAGCTGTCCCGTAGTAAAATCCTGACAATCATCTTCGGTTTGAGATCACAGTTTGTGATCTCAAACCTGGAGGCGGAATGACCAGAAAAAGCGCCCTTGTTCCCTATGCCATTGAGAACCAAATCCATCTGGTTCGCGGCCAGAAGGTTCTTCTCGACGCCGACCTGGCAGCGCTCTATGACGTAGAAGTCAAGGCACTCAATCAGGCGGTCAAGCGGAACAAGGAGCGTTTCCCCCCGGATTTCGTCTTTCAGCTCACGTCGGAAGAGAACGAGGCTTTGAGGTCACAGACTGTGACCTCAAAGAGCAGCCGTGGAGGCCGCCGCTACGCGCCCTATGCCTTTACCGAGCACGGAGCCATCATGGCCGCCAGCGTACTCAACTCCCCGCGTGCGGTAGAGATGAGCATCTACGTGGTTCGCGCCTTCCTGCGACTGCGTGAGACGCTTGCCACTAACAAGGCGCTCGCCGCCAAACTTGCTGAGTTAGAGCAACGGCTGGAGACACACGACCAAAGAATTGTTGAGATCATCAAGGCGATTCATGTGCTCGCGATGCCGCCGGAGAAGCCAGCCCGGCAGATCGGCTTTCGCCCCGATGCGGTCTCCAAACTGAAGATGCTGAAGGCCAACACGGTGCGCGCCGCTAAGATGCGGCGGGTGATGTGACGCCTTCCATCGATTCGCCACGGAGCCATGCGGACTGCTGTCGCGACGTAGCGGAAGTTGCTTGACCTCCTGTAAGCTGTCTCCCCGATGCCAATCTAGCCCTCGACCGACTTGAAGCCTCCGGGAGCTAGACTCGAAACGCGTCTTCCCGACCCTTGATGATGGGGTGTACCATAGCATCTATCTCAGAACTGGATCACTTGATGCAAGAGGGATAGAGGAGAAAGCCGATGGCTCTAGGAAAGTTGAAGATGGTCGACGTTCGCGAAGAATGGAAGCATGAGGCCAACGATTTCACGAAATGGCTTTCGCAAGAGGATAGCCTTCAACAGCTCGGCAACGAAATCGGTTACGACATCGTCTTGCTAAAAACTGAAGCGGCATGCGGAGACTTCAGCGTCGACATACTCGCTGAGGACGAGGGCACGAAGAAGAAGATCATCATCGAGAACCAACTGGAAATCACGAATCATGACCACCTCGGCAAGCTGATCACCTACGCATCTGGCCATCTTGCGAGTATCGCTGTCTGGGTTGTGAGCAACGTGCGCGAGGAGCATCGAAAGGCAATAGATTGGTTGAATGAACACACGGACGACGATGTCGAGTTCTACTTGGTTCAGATAGAGCTGCTGCAGATCGACGAATCGCCACGCGCCCCACATTTTGAGGTCATCTGCAAACCAAACGATTGGGCGCGATCGGTGAAGGATTCAACCAGCCAAGGAGCATTGAGCGGGGTCAGCGCTGATCAGTTCGAGTTTTGGACTCAATTCAAGGCGTTTGCGATCCAAAGCAAGACCACCCTTCGACTTCAGAAGCCATCACCCCAGCACTGGACATCTATCAGCATAGGAAATTCTGATGCTTGCATTTCACTCACGATTAATTCGATCAAGGGGCTCTTTGCAGCAGAACTTTACATCTACGACAACAAGGAGCTTTACGCGCAGCTGCTCAATCACAAGACTGAAATCGAGACCGATCTCGCCAGCCCCGCAGAGTGGATGGAACTTCCAGGCAAGAAGGCCAGCAGGATCAAGGTGTCAATTTCTGGGGATTTCAACGCTAAAGAGAAATGGAGCGACTACTTCAAGTGGTTGCTCACCGAGGCAGAGAAATTCTACGGAACGTTCCCGAAGTACCTAAATGTCGAAAAACCATCCCTCAGGGGCTAAAGCCCAAGATTGTATTGTGACGTTTACGGCACGACTGAAGTCGTGCCCTTTCAAAACTTCGACCTAAATAGAGGTCTAGAGAATGCTTCGAGTTGGTCTCACCGGCGGGCTGGGCAGCGGCAAGAGCACTGTTGCGGCCATGCTGCGCGCGCTGGGCGCGGAGGTCATCGAGGCCGATGAACTGGGCCGGGAGCTGATGGATCCGGGTCAGGCGGTTTTTTCCTCGATTGTGGAGCACTTTGGCCTGGAAGTCGTCGGCCCCGATGGCAACCTCAACCGCCGGAGGCTGGCCGAGATGGCTTTTCAGGGCGGGCGGTTGAATGAGTTGAACGCAATCGTGCATCCAGCGGTGATTGCCGCGCAGGAAAAATGGATGGACCAGGTCTTCGCGCGCAATCGAGCGGCCGTAGCCGTCGTCGAGTCGGCGCTGATCTTTGAGGTCGAGCGCGATGCCCGCCTGCGCGGCGAAAGCGAGACGGTCTTGGCCGACTGGCGGCGGCGCATAGATCGGATTATCGTGGTCACCGCGCCCGACAAGCTGAAGGTCGCCCGCTACGCCTCCCGCGTATGCCCCACAGTGGTTGGTTGCGAGGCCGCCGAAGCCGATGCAAGGCTCCGTCTCACCTACCAGATTCCCGATGCGGTCAAAGCCGCACGCGCCGACTATGTAATTGACAATGCAGGAGATATTGCATCTCTTCGCATCCAAGTGGAGAAACTTTGGCCGCGCCTGCTGGCAGAGAGCAACAAAAAAGCGGTGGAAGAGTCTTTAGAATAGAGACAGTGGTCACTCCAGAGGTTTGCAATCTATGAAACTGCGCCGCGTTCTATTGGTTGTCTTTCTGGTGGGTGGATTCTGGTTCCTCACCACGCATCTGCCCGCCAAATTCAGCAATTGGTCGCTCTTTCATCGCAGCGGCTCTGATTCCGGACTCCAGCTCATTCAGGCTGAGGCCGCGCCCGCCTACGATACAGAAGAACAGAACAATATCGCCGTTTATAAGCGCGTACTGCCCTCGGTGGTCAATATCACCTCGACGACGCTGGTCTTCAATTTCTTTTATGGAGCGGTGCCGCAGCAAGGGCAGGGTTCCGGCTTTATCCTCGACAAGGCCGGCCACGTGTTGACCAACTTTCACGTTGTCGAGGGTGCCAACCGCGGCATTAAGGTGCAGTTGAGCAACAAGCGCAGCTACTCGGCCAAAGTCATCGGCACAGACCGCACCCACGATTTGGCTCTGTTGCAGATTGACGCGCCCAACCTGGAGCCGGTCACGCTCTCCGACTCCAGCGATCTGGCCGTCGGCCAAAAGGTCTACGCCATCGGCAATCCCTTCGGCCTGGCCGGCACCATGACGCGCGGCATCATCAGCTCCATCCGCTCCATCAAAGGCTCAGAGGGCGCGCCGATTGAGGATGCCATCCAGACCGACGCGGCCATCAATCCCGGCAACTCCGGCGGCCCGCTGCTCAACTCGCGCGGTGAGGTCATCGGCATCAACACCATGATCGCCTCCAACGGTGCCGAGCAAAGCTCCGGCATCGGCTTTGCCATTCCCATCAACACCGCCAAGGCAGTCTTGAGCGACCTTACGCGCTACGGGCGGGTCAAGCGGCCCTCGCTGGGCATCGTTTCCTTTGGCATTGGACCGGACCTGGCTTCGCAGATGGGGCTGGCGGTGGATTCCGGCGTACTGGTGCAGAAGGTCGTCCCCGGCGGCGCGGCGGAGAAGGCTGGCATCCACGGCGGCAACCAGCAGGCCTACGTGGGCAACACCCCCATCCTGCTGGGCGGCGACCTGATTGTGGCCATCGACGGCCAGGAGGTCAGCGATCCGCAGGAGATCAATGCGCTGATGGACAAGCATCAATCCGGCGACACCGTCAGCGTCACCCTCTATCGCGGCCAGAAGAAGATCACGCTCAAATTGATTCTGGGTGAGGCGCGCGACGCAAACACGTAGAGACTGCGCGGCGAGTATTTGTTCATAATGCCTCAACGGAAGATTTCGAGCTTTGTGCCCACGGGTACCTGCGCTCATAACTGGCGCACGTTGACCAAGCCCTTTTTCCGGCGTCTGCACGGGCACAAGCAAGTCACAGATGCGTATCTGCTCGGCATGGCGATTGCAGACGATCTGATCCTCGCCACCTTCGACAAACGCTTAGGCCATCTTGCCGGAGAGCACGTCCAACAGGTTCTGATTCTGGCCAACCGGGAAGATGTGCCCGGCGAGTAGAATTGGCTGCTTATTTCTGGATCGTAGATGGATTTGTGCATTGGGCTGTTGACAATAATTGATATTTCTAGCGTACCTTTAAACTCGGATGTGTAAATGGTCACTTATCAGTAAGCTATCATCCCTTCTGAGTCAATGATGTTTTTCCTATTCCCCGCTGCCAGGAAATTTCCAACCCATTTGAGTAACCGTATCGATGACAGCATAGGCAAGGTCCGCAGCATGATCTTGTATTCGACGTAGATCTTGAATGTCCATTTTCGTTTCAACCTCTTCGTTTTTCCGATTGACGAAGAATGGTAATGATTTGCCTTCGGCATCTGGAGGGCGCCAAGATGCATGGCATAGAATGTTGCGAACATCTGCAACATCTTTAATCGATTTAATCAGATCATCGACATTTTCGACTTTTGCATTTTTATTTTCCTTGACTGCCGTGCCATAGCTATCCGCCAACTGCTTAAGCTGATCCGTCAAAGCCCTCTCAAGCTTCGGTGCCCATTCCTTGATGGCATCTTCGATTTCGTCCGCTCTGTATTCTCGCGTTCCAGTAAAAGCGAAAATTGCCTTTCCTAGTATTTCCTCAAGAAATCCAAACGTTGCTACAGTTCTACCGAGTTGTTCCCAGAACTGAGGGGAGTGTGTGTGAGTCGGAAATAAAGCAGGCAAGGCACTCCGGTCAACAAAAGATGGTTCTCCTCTTTTCATCTGGATCCCCTTTTAACTTCCGCGCAGAATTTTGATCCTCAGTTTACGCTAAATCGCTAATGCACTCATCGACAAGATGTGATGGAGAGGGCGAAAAGTGGAATGCCTCGCTTCTATCGAGGAAGATACCCCTCAGGGGCTAAAGCCCTCGGATTTATTTAATATTTTGCGGCACGGCTGAAGCCGTGCCCTTTCAAAGCATCCGCCTGATCAGAAGTTACTGGACCTATTGCCTTTGCGGCGAAGCCGCGCCCGCCCGTGCGGCCAGCACTACTCCCATTCGATGGTCCCTGGCGGCTTGCTGGTGATGTCGTAGACGACGCGGTTGATGCCGCGCACCTCGTTGACGATGCGGCTGCTGATGCGCTTGAGGACTTCGTAAGGCAGCGGCGTCCAGTCGGCGGTCATGCCGTCTTCCGAGTGCACGGCGCGGACGGCGCAGGTGTAAGCATACGTCCGCTGGTCGCCCATGACGCCGACGCTCATCACCGGGAGCAGCACGGCAAAGCTCTGCCAAATCTTTGAGTAGAGGCCGGCGGCCTTGATCTCGGCAACGACAATCTCATCGGCTTCCTGAAGTAGTAATACGCGCTCCGGGGTGACTTCGCCCAGGATGCGCACGGCGAGGCCGGGGCCGGGGAAGGGCTGGCGGCCCAGAACGTCGTCCGGCATTTGCAGGTCGCGGCCGATGCGCCGGACCTCATCCTTAAACAAATCGCGCAACGGCTCGATCAGCTTCAGCTTCATCCCCAGCGGCAGCCCGCCCACGTTGTGGTGGCTCTTGATGGTCTGGCTCGGACCTTTGACGCTGCTGGATTCGATCACGTCCGGGTAGAGCGTGCCCTGGACGAGCCACTCCACTCCTCCCGATTCCTGGGCGATGCGCGTCGCCTCGTCGTCGAAGACGGCAATAAACTCTGCTCCGATGATTTTGCGCTTCTTCTCAGGCTCGGTAACTCCTGCCAGCTTGGTGAGGAAGCGCTCACTCGCGTCCACGGCAACAATCTTCAGCCCCAGCTTGTCGCGCAAATTCTTCTGCACACTGACGAATTCATTTTTGCGCAGGACGCCGTTGTTGACGAAGATGCAGGTTAGCTGGCTGCCGATGGCACGATGGACCAGCACCGCTGCCACCGACGAATCCACGCCGCCGGAGAGGCCGCAGATCACGTGGCCTGTGCCGACCTTTTCGCGAATTGCTGTGACAGTGGACTCAATAAAGTGCGCCGGTGTCCAGTCGCCTGCCGCGCCGCAGATCGAGAAGACAAAGTTTTTGATAAGCTCGGAGCCGAGCGGGGTGTGATGGACTTCGGGATGAAACTGCACGGCCCAGATGCGGCGCTCGGCAGATTCAAAGGCCGCCAATGCATTGGCGGAAACGGCAGTGCGATGGAAGCCGGCGGGCAGTTGGGCGGCTTCGTCGCCGTGGCTCATCCAGACGGCGAGCGTTGAGGGCAGCCCTGCAAACAACTGCGAATTGCTGTCTTCGATCGTCACTTCGGCGTGGCCGTACTCGCGGCGGGGCGCGTTGAGCACCTTGCCGCCGAGGTGATGCACGATGAAGTGCAGGCCGTAGCAGATGCCGAGAATCGGCACACCCAGTTCCAGCAGTTTGGGGTCGGCCGCGGGCGCATCGGCGTCATAGACCGACGACGGCCCGCCGGAGAGGATCAGGCCGAGCGGCTTCAGCGCCTTGATCTCGGCGAGGGGCGCGGTGCAGGGCAGCACCACGGAAAAAACATTCTGCTCGCGGATGCGCCGCGCAATCAGTTGCGTATACTGCGAACCGAAATCGAGGATGACGATGGTTTGGGTGGCCACGTATTCAGTGTGGCAGGGCGAAGGGCGGGATGTAAAGACGGGAATCAGAATCAATTTTTAAGCGATCTTGCAACAAAACGGGTGTAATATCATTGATAGGAGTGGTTCTTCCATGGGCGTTATTGAGGATGTCCGCCAGGTTTTGCAGGATATTCTCGCACCCGAATTGCGCGAAATCCGGGGCCAGTTTGCGGCTATTGATAAACGATTGGATGCCATGGAAGAAGTGAACCGCGTCCGTTTCGAGAGCACCACCCAGCGTCTCGAAATCATCCAGCAGTCTTTTGCCTTCGACAAGCGCATCTCCAATCTCGAAGAAGACAAGCGGCGGTCCGCTTAGCTCAAGATTCCTGCCGATTTTCGTTTTGATCGATGGAACCATTTGAACTGATGAATTGAACCCAAAGAGAAAACTTATGAAAATCCAAATACGCTGACAATCCACTCTCTGTATACCCAAGTGAATGATTAACTCTCTTTTGTCTTTCGGTAAATTCATTGAACATGGAAATAGTCATTGGAGGATCAAATGGCTTTCCAGCACAATCTCGCTTATATCCAATCCACCAAATAGTGTCTTCGTGCATTTGTTCTAGTTGCTTCTGTATTCCAGAACTGTCGTCAAAAAGGAACTGTGCTTCTCTGCTTGCTTTGATAAAAGCTTTCTGCACGTTTCTCAGTTCTGGAGAATCGTTCAATGACGTGGTAGCTTTTTCCAGTTCGGTTGGTTGCCATCCGAGCAGTGCATGGTAAAAATCAAGCGTACGGCTGTAAACATCAAACCGACGGTTGTATAGGTCAAGCCGTAGCTTTTCGTGACTCGTCCACCAAGCAGCGCCAGCAAAGCACACTGATATAACCGAGACTGCCGGAGCAATCCAGAATGTCATGCCACTCAAATCGCTCATAAAAAAGTCCCCCATCAAGTATCTCTTACTCGTAGTGATACCGCGCCTGAAGGAAATCAATTCGGTCGGCGGTGACGCGGTAAACCAGGCGGTGCTCCCGCGTAATTCTCCGACTCCAACAACCGGCATACTCACGTCGCAAAGGCTCGGGCTTGCCGATGCCGGCGAATGGATCGGCGAGAACAGACTCGACAAGTTCGAGCGTTTTCAGCGCCGCTTGCCGGTCATTCTTGACCCACCAGGCAAGGTCTTCCCGAAACTTTGGAAGGAAGTCGACACGACGTTCGATTTTGGCGTTCATAAGCATCAATTACTCTTGCGTAACGGGAAGCGATCAAAGCCCAACTGAGCGGCGCAATTCCTCAAGAGCGGCTGCTGCCGGCTTTCCTGGAGCTTTCCTCTTGTCGTTTGCTTTCGACTCAGCAAGAGCCTGCGCCAGCCTCCTGGCGTTGGCTGGCGAGCGCAGCAGGTAAGCTGTCTCCTCCAACCCCGCCAGCTCATCGGCGGCGATAATCGCCACATCCGGCTGGCCGCGCCGCCTCTTCACCACCACGACCTCCCGGTCGTCCGTTACTCGGTCGAGGAAAGTCGCCAGATTCTCTCTGAGCGAGGTATAAGTTGTCTCGATAGCCATTGCGGGATCACCTGAGATAGACCGTACAGCTTTCCTGTACGTTTTGTCAAGCCATCCGCGCCCGCTCTGATAAACTAGTCCGACAAACAACCGTGAAATTGCGCTGTGAAAAAATCCAGCACCAAAAAGCAGGAAAGCATGACCATTCGTTTTGCGCGCCGCATGGGCGCGGTGAAGCCCTCGACGATACGCGAGATTCTCAAGGTGACCGAGCAGGCCGACATTATCTCCTTTGCGGGAGGGCTGCCCGCGCCAGAGCTGTTTCCCGTCGCCGAGGTCTCCGAGGCCGCCGTGCGAGTCCTCAGAGAAGGCGGTGCCAGCGCGCTGCAATACAGCCCCAGCGAGGGCTACGCGCCGCTGCGCGAGTGCTGCGCCGCAGAGACGCGCAAGCGCGGCATTCGATGCACCGCCGACGACATCCTTATCACCACCGGCTCGCAGCAGCCGCTCGATCTGGTGAGCAAGATTTTTCTCGACGCGGGCGATTGCGTTCTCACCGAAAGCCCGACGTACATGGCAGCACTACAGGCCTTTCAGAGCTATGAGGTGCGCTTTGCCGCCGCGCCCACCGATGAGAATGGCCTGATCCCGGAGGCTCTGCCGGAGCTGATTGAGCGCGAGCGGCCCCGCTTTCTCTATACGATTCCCAGCTTCCAGAATCCCACCGGCGTGACGCTGACCGCCGCACGCCGACAAAAACTATATGACATCGCCGCGCGCTACGGATTGATTGTGCTGGAGGACGACCCTTACGGTGCGCTGCGCTACGCGGGGAAGAACATCGCGCCCATCAAGTCGCTGGACACGGAAGGCCTCGTCATCTATCAGAGTACGGTCTCCAAGACCATCGCGCCGGGCCTCAGGATCGGCTGGGTGGTGGCCTGCGAGGAGATTCGCCGCAAGCTGACCATCGTCAAGCAGGCGGCTGATCTGCACACATCGAGCCTGGACCAGCGCATCGCCCACTGCTACTTGGCGAATTTTGATAGCGATGCCCACGTCGAGAAGATTCGGCGCGCATATGGCGAGCGCTTCACAATCATGGATGCGGCCCTGCGCGCGTCCATGCCGCACGGCTTTACATGGACGCATCCCCAGGGCGGAATGTTCTTGTGGGTCACCTGCCCGGAGGGCACGGACACCGGTGAGCTGATGCTGGAGGCGCTCAAGCGCAAAGTTCTTTTTGTTCCTGGGCGGGATTTCTTTCCCGATGCCAGCGGACAGCGCTATATGCGCCTGAACTTCTCCAATGCGACGCCGGATCAGATTCGGGAGGGCATCGGGCGGCTGGCAGAGGTTTGCCGTGCTGCAACCAGCCCTGCCGTGATAGCCTCCTGATGAAGAGTCCGGCTGAGGTAGAGCGCCTGCGATTTGCTGGTTGTTAGCCCGCATTTTTGCAGCCCTATCTAGCCCTGCGCGTCAAATGTGCATCCAAGGAGGTTCCGATGAACTGTTTCCGTTTTGCGCCGATTCTGATTCTGACAGCAGCATCCGTCTTTGCACAGGCGCCTGTGACTCCCAGCGCCGCGAAGCCCCTGCCCCCGGCGGCTATCAAGAGCTTCGATGCGGCGGCCATCGACGAGACCGCCGATCCCTGCACAAATTTCTATCAGTACGCCTGCGGCAACTGGGTGAAGAACAATCCCGTTCCCGCCGATCAGGTGCGCTGGGGCACCTTCTCCATACTTGCCGAGCGCAACCGCTATCTGCTCTGGCAGGAGCTGGACGCCGCCGCCGCCAAACCCAAGAGCGCGCTGGAAAAGCAGTACGGCGACTACTTTGCCGCCTGCATGAATACGGATTTGATTGAGCAGAAGGGGCTGACGCCGCTCCATCCGGTCTGGAAGCTCATTGCCGATCTGAAGGACGCCAAGCAGATTCCCGCACTGCTTAGCAAGCTGGAGAATCGCGGTATCCCGGACGGTTTCTTCGAGTTCGGCGTGGGACAGGACGATAAGGATTCCTCGCAACAGATTGCGCAGCTCTTTCAGGGCGGCCTGTCGCTTCCAGATCGCGACTACTATCTGGTGGATGCGCCGCGATTTGCCGCGCATCGCGCGCTGTATGTCGAGCACCTGAAGAAGATGTTCACGCTGGCCGGCGACACGCCCGAAGAGGCCGCCAAAGAGGCTGCCTCGGTGATGGAGATTGAAACCGCGCTGGCCAAGGCCTCCACCAGCCGCACCGATCTGCGCGATCCCGCCAACCGCTACCACATTTATACGGTGGCCGACTTGCAGAAGCTCGCTCCGGACTTTAACTGGAAAACCTACTTCGATGCTATCGGCGTCCGGCACTTCGACACGCTCAATGTGGGAACGCCGGAGTTCTTCAAGGCGGAGGATTCTCTGGTGCAAAGTGAGCCGCTGGCGGCCTGGAAGAGCTATCTGCGCTGGCACGCTCTGCACGGCTCGGCGGTGAATCTGCCTAAGGCCATCTTTGATGAAAACTTCGCCTTCTTCGGCAAGACTCTGGCCGGACAGAAGGAACCCACGCCGCGCTGGAAGCGCTGCACCAGCATGACAGACGGTGCGCTGGGCGAGGCGGTGGGCCAGGACTGGGTGAAGCAGAACTTCCCGCCCGCAGCCAAAGAAAGCATGGACAAGCTGGTGGCGGCCTTGGAAAAGTCTCTGGGCGATGACATCAAGACCCTGCCCTGGATGAGCGACGCCACCAAGAAGGCGGCGGAAGAGAAGCTGGCCATGATTCGCAACAAGATCGGTTACCCGGAGAAGTGGCGCGATTACTCGGCCTTGAAGGTAGAGCGCGACGACCTGCTGGGTAACTTGGGCCGGAACGCGGTCTTCGCGCGCAACTGGAACCTCGATCATCTGGGCAAGCCGGTGGATGAGAAGGAGTGGGGCATGACACCGCCCACGGTCAATGCATACTACGACCCCTCCTTTAATGACATCAACTTCCCGGCTGGCATTTTACAGCCGCCCTTCTTCGACTTCACCATCGATCCGGCGGTCAACTTCGGCGGCATTGGCGTGGTGATCGGCCATGAGATGACCCACGGCTTTGACGACGAAGGCTCGCAGTACGACGGCCACGGCAATCTGCGCGAGTGGCAGACGCCGGAAGACCGCAAGGCCTTCACCGAGCGCACCGACTGCGTGGCCAACGAGTACAGCGGTTTTGAAGCGGCTCCGGCCAAGGGAGACGCTCCGGCGCAGAAGGTGAACGGCAAACTCACCTTGGGCGAGAACACCGCCGACAACGGCGGTCTGCGCATCGCCTACATGGCGCTGCTGGATACGCTGGCGGCGCAGGGAAAATCGATCGACGACAAGATCGACGGCTATTCCGAGGCGCAGCGCTACTTCCTGGGCTTTGCCCAGGTCTGGTGCCAGAACCAGACCGAGCAGTCGGCGCGCCAGTCGGCGCTCACCGACCCGCACTCGCCCGGCCGCTGGCGCGTGAACGGGACCGTGCAGAACTTCGACCAGTTTGGCAAGGCCTTCGGCTGCACCAAGGGCCAGCCGATGTATCCGGTCAACTCCTGCCGGGTCTGGTAGGGCCGCTGCAGGTTCATTGTCGTGATCTGTGTCGTGTGATTTGGAGCCGTGCTGCGCGCAGGAGACGGCTCCGGGTCACGGTGTCACGCTCGTGGGCGCATTTTTCCTTCGTAGAGGCGTTGACGTTTCCCCTCCTGCCAGCGTCAAAACTTCGGCTCAGGGTAAAATTTGACCGGTTAGCCCGAAAAACGGCGTGTTCTGTCGCGCTCGGGGAGGGTGAAGCCGGAAAAATGCGTTGTTTTGCAATGTCTCCTGCCAAAACTAGGCACAACCCGCCTTGGGCTTTTACAATGTATCAGGGATCGGTCCCAACCCAGCTCTGCTGTGGAACTAGCAAACTTGGCGGCGCACGCCCGACCAGGATGAAGGAATCGCATGAAGTTCACGAAATTCGGCAAGGCCCTTCTGATGAGCGCCCTCTCTGCTGGCGTAGTCCTCAGCATTACGTCTTGCGTCCAGAGTTATTCGGTCGGCTATTTGTATGTGACGGGGACAATGACATCCGGCACCAACGGCAATGGCATCATTTCCGGCTTCAAGATCAACCACAATTCCGGCGGTCTGACCCCCATCAATGGTCTGCCCATCTCCTCTGGAGGAGCCAACCCGGTTCGCGCCATCCTGTTGAATGGCAGCCGCTTTCTTTATGTCTTGAACCGGGGCGTCAATAAAGAGGGAAACGGCAACTGCACCACGGCGGACCCCTGCCTGAACGCCAACATCACCCAGTTCGCTGTCGGCTCCAACGGCATCCTCACGGCGCAGGAAACCTTCACCACCCAGGGCTTTAACCCTTTCCGCATCCTCTCCGACAACACGGGAAGTTTTATCTATGTGTTGGAGCACGATTCCCCGGACAACTATAATCAATCCGCCACGGACGGTTGCGCGCTGGCGCTGAGCGGCGTACAAACATGCGGCGACATCACGGCCTTCCAGATCAACCAGACCACGGGACGCCTGAGCCTGGTCGTCAATGATGCGGTGACTTCGACCCTCGGTGGCGGCAATTCTCCACTGACCTACTTCCCGGTCCCCGCCAATCCCGTCGACCTTGTGATGGCCAGTTCGTCCGTCCTTACGTTGTATGCTACCCATGCCACGGCTTCGACCTCCTATCCATATACTGGCGGCGCATCGGTCTTTCCTTACACATACAGCACCAACAACGGACAGTTGGCGGTAAACCCGAATGGTTCCCAGCCCCTGTACATTACTCAGGGAACGGCAATCGTGTTCGCGGGCAGCAACATCTATGTGCTAGACAACGAGCCCTTATCGGTGAGTGGCGTGGTTGCCTCTCAAAGCCAGATCCGGGCTTTCACCCTGGGCTCCAATGGCGCACTGCTTGCACAGACCAGCGGACCCGTTCCCGATGACGCCAACCAAACCAACCCTATCTACCTGGTGCAGGAGAACAAAGGCAAGTGGTTCTACGTAGCCAATCAAGGGAACCCCGGCAATCCGACTCTTCCGTTGAGCGGCATTGCCGGCTACGTCATCAATAGTCCGTTTCAGCCTAGTGAAATGGGTGGCGCGCCCATCGGTTTCGGTGCCGGAGGCGGTCCGCAGTGTCTGGTAGAGGATCCCTCGAGCCAGTACTTCTATACGGCCAACGCCTACGATTCAACCGTGAGCGGTCAGATGATCAATGAACAGTCGGGCACTCTCACACCGCTCTCCGAGTCGTCGAAGGCGCCTTCATCCTATTCGCTTACTGGACAGCCTACTTGGTGCCTGGTGGATGGGCGTACCAGCTAGGCAGTGGTTTTTGGCAATTGTGCCTGGGGCAGCGGCTGGTCCTCCGCTCCAGGCAATGCTGAACAGTGATTGCATTGCAGTTTTTTGAGAACGTAGCCGAAACTCGGGACACATCTTTTCCTTGCGCGCCCGGGCTTCGATTCCAAACCTGATTTGTTGCGCGCCATAGGTTTTGGCCCGCTTACGAAAGATGCACATGAAGTTCAACAAAACAAGCCAACTGCTGCTGGTTTCTAGCGTCAGCCTCCTGGCGGCCGGAGCAATTACGTCCTGCGGCACAGACACCGTGGACTTCGTCTACGTGGCAAGTTCCTTAGCTGCCGGTACCAACAACTACGGCCAGATCGACATCTTCGAGATCAACCGTGTCTCCGGCTTAATGCGCCAGATTCCCGAATCGCCCATTCCTTCGGGCGGACGCAATCCAGTGGCCGAGGCCGTCTCTCCGGATAACACGAATTTGTATGTGGTCAATCGCGACGACAATACGATTGTGCAGTTTCTGATTGGCAGCGACGGCAAGCTCTATCCGCAGAACACCGTGAATACGCCCGGTATCTTTCCCCTCGCGGTAGCTACCGGTGGCTCATATCTGTTTATCGCGGATACCTACCAGCCCTTGCCCTCCTGTTCGCCCGCGGCTCCCTGCACGGGTTCAGTGGGTGTCTATCCCATCCTGACCGCCAAGCAGGCTCAGGCGCTTACACCGCCTGCAATTGCAGACACGCTGGGACCGCCGGTCACCAACCCCGGCAGTGGCGCAAGCTACTGGCCGCTGACTTTACCCAGCAACCCCGCGCATTTCATTCTGCCCACCGCGATCAACGTTCTGGCCTCCGGCAAGTATCTCTACGTCACCGCCTATGACTCCAGTGTGACGCCCAGCGTCGGCTATCTCTTCGGTTTTTCGGTGGGCGCTAGCGGCGCGCTGACCTCTCTGAACGGTGGTGCGCCTTTTGCCGCAGGAGTTTATCCCTCGGCCATAGCCAGCGGCAGCAACTCAGCCGGTACCTACATATTCGTGACAGATTCCACCAGCGGCAATGTCATCGGGTTTTCCGTTGCCTCAGCCACCGGCCTCCTCTCATCGTTGCCCGGCAGCCCCTACCCGAGCGGCAATCAACCCTCCGCGGTCGCCGTCGATCCCAACTATCCATATGCCTACGTCGCCAACGCGCTGGATGGCTCGGTTAGCGCGTATTCTATCAGCAACACCACCAGAGCGCTCACCCGCATCCGCACGTATGCCACGGGTGTTGATCCGGTGGCCATCGGCATTGATCCAGGAACCAGCCACTTTGTCTTCACCGCCAACTTCCTCGGCAACGGAGCCTATGGAACCGTCTCCGACTTTGAGTTAAGCACTACCGACGGTACTCTGGTTGACGCACAACACTCACCGTTCACCTCCAACGCCCTGCCGACCGCCGTGGCAGCTATTCCGCACGGCAGTTCGCCGCAATAATCGCAACGCTCCGGCGCTCTAGCTACACCCCGTACCGGGCTTTTACAATCCATACGGGGCAACTTAACCAGTTTTCTCCGGGCAAGCACCAGACAAGCCCACGACGAAGGAAGCGCATGAAGTTCAGCAAATTGAGCCAGCTACTCCTGGTCTCTTCCATCGGCCTTCTAGTGGCCACCCTCTTGATTGCCTGCAATGTCTCAACCGTCGACTATGTATATGTGGCCAGTTCAGCTGGCTCGGGATCAGCGGGCAACGGACAGATCGATATCTTTGCGGTTGATGCCGCCTCCGGCGCATTGCGCACGGGAGGAGCGACGGTCTCTTCTGGCGGAGTTAACCCGGTCTCCATGGCCGTCGATTCAGCCTACGCGAATCTTTATGTTGCTCATGCGGGAAGCAGATCCATTGTCCACTTTGCTATCGGCAGCGGTGGACTGACGCAGAAGGAATCGGTTACTATGAGCAACACCCCAGTTGCCATTGCTGTAAACGCTGCCAACACCTACTTATATGCGATCTCGCTCGTCAAGCAAACCTCCGCTTGCACTCTTACAGCTTCCGGTTCGCTGACGGTCTATCCTCTTACAGCAGGAGTCATCGGCACTCCGACTACTCTGCCGGCGTTCAGCGCAGGCAATGCGGGCGATGTGATCGTTCCCACTGCGATCAACGTGCTGGTCGACAATTCTGCCGTCATAGTCACAGCCTATGATCAGTCATCTTACAATCCAGGCTGCACGAACATGACCAGCAATGCCAATGGAGGGTGGATATTCAGCTTCACTGTCCACAATGGCACTTTGACCGCAGCTGCGGGTAGTCCCTGGCAGGCCGGCCTCAAGCCCGTCGCCATCACTTCTGACCCCACCATGCAGCCCTCGCCCCACTTCATTTATGTGACGGATTACGCCTCGAACTCCATAGTTGGCTACACGATCCTTAGTGGTGACGCTCTGAGGTTCATGACCAACGGTCCCTTCAAAACCGGGAATGAGCCCTCCTCGATCATCATTGATCCGCGTGGCAAGTTCCTCTATCTCACCGATGCGCTGGATTCCACGGTCCTGGCCTATGGCATCGACCTTGCCACAGGATCGCCTTCGGCCACGGTAGGCATTAGCGGCAGCCTTAATAACGCTACGGATACCGATCCGGTTGCCATTACGGTAGAACCGGCACTGGGCCGGTATGTCTACACTGCAAACTACCTGGGCAACTCTGTCTCTGGATTCCGTCTGGACCCGACTTCGGGAGCGCTGACCGCTAACCAGGCCTCGCCGTACCCTACGGATTCTAAGCCTACGGCCATCATTTCCATTCCCAACGGAAACCATGCCACACAATCAGTTGGCCCATAACGCCAGCGGTCAGGATTTTACTCTTCGTATGCAAAATGCCCAGCCTCCGAGTATTGGAGGCTGGGCATTTTGCCGTGTCTAAGCTCCCGTTATACTCCCATCCACCTGCGCAGTTGCCGCTGCGCGGGCTTCTCCACCAGATGCAACGCCGTCAGTGCCGTGGCAATAAGCGCTGCGTAGCTTATCCACGGGTCAAAGCGACTCACTCCCAACCGCTCTGGCAGATGGGTCTCGTGAATCCAGTTCCACAGATTAAAGTGGAGCAGGTATAGGCAGTAGCTGGCATCTCCCACCATCACCAGCGGACGTACGCTCAAGGCGGCGGCTAAACAATTCTCTCCGGCAAGGCCCAAAACGATGCAGCCGAAGAGCGGCATCAGCAGGCCGTCGTGAAGCAGAATGTAAGGCACCAGCGCTCCCATATACAGCAGCACAAGGACTACGGCAATACCGCCCACGCCCAGCAATAGTCGCAGTCGGCTGGCGCGCGGCACAAGCCCATCCAGCCCCGCCAGCACAATGCCGAAGACAAAGCTGGCCAGATGGGGAAGTGGCGTATATTTGTACGCTTGTAGCCACAGTCCCCAACTCCAGCGATCGGGATGCGCAATGCCGTCCGGCTGAAAAATCAGGTAGAGCGCGCCTGGAACCATGCCTGCGGCCCACACCCCGGCCAGCCATAACACTGAATGCGAAACCCGCGCAGGCTGCCGTACCTTGGCCAGCCAGGGAAAAAGCGCGTACATAAAGGCTTCGGCAGGCATCGCCCAGGCTGGCGTATTCAGAAAGGTGGCCAACTGCGGTATCCAGCCTTGGAGCAGCAGCGGCGTCAGCACCATGCCAGTCCAAAACATCTGGTGCGTGTGCGCGCCAAACTCGGAAGCCATCATGCGCCAGCTCAGCAGCAGGCTCAGCAGGTAGACAGGATATAACCGCGTGAAGCGCGCCTTCCAGAAGCGCACCGGATTAAGTGTGCCCGCCCGCGCCGCGCCCGCGTAGTTGTACCCCAGTACAAAGCCGGAAAGTAGAAAGAAGAGGCCCAGCGCAATATAACCGGCGTTGACCACAGGCCCCAGAAAACCAAAGATATGTGGATCTGAAAAGTGAAAGAAGATGATGTTAACGGCCGCAAGGCAGCGCAGCCCCGTCAGTGCATCCAGCCGGTTTGGTTGATGTGTATCCATACTGTAGCTACTAGCTACAAACTTCTAGCCGCAAATGTCTGAGCTAGAAGCCAATAGTTGATCTTCACGCCGTCACCAGAGACCCAACCTTTTCGCCCAGAACCACGCGCCGGATATTTCCCTGCTGGTTCATGCTGAAGATCACCATCGGCAGATTATTGTCTTTGCATAAGCTCACGGCCGTCAGGTCCATCACCTTCAGCCCCTGACGCAAAATCTCCATGTAGGTGATCTCGTCGTACTTGACCGCATTCTTGTCCTTCACCGGATCGGCGCTGTAGACGCCCTCCACTTTGGTGGCCTTCAGCAGCACCTCGGCCTTGATCTCCATGGCGCGCAGGCTGGCCGCCGTGTCAGTGGAAAAGTACGGGTTGCCGGTTCCCGCCGCAAAGATCACCACGCGCCCCTTTTCCAGGTGGCGCACTGCGCGGCGGCGTATGTACGGCTCGGCTACCTGGTCCATGGCGATGGCGCTCATCACACGGCAGGGAACGCCGCGCTGCTCCAGAGAGTCCTGCATGGCGATGGCGTTGATGACCGTGGCCAGCATACCCATGTTGTCGGCGGCCACGCGGTCCATCTCCTTGGCCTGCTCGGCCACGCCGCGGAAGAAGTTGCCTCCGCCCACCACGATGCCGATCTCCACGCCCAGCGCGTGCACATCAACAATCTCGCCGGTAATCTCGGCAACCTTGTCAGCGTCCAGGCCAAAGCCGCGCTGGCCGGCCAGAACCTCCCCTGATAGCTTGAGAACAATGCGTTTATACATACCGTTAAAAGTATCGCATACCGGCGGCTGGCGAGGTCTCGCTCAACATAAGTGTGTGATAAGCAAAAACGGCCCAGAGCCTTCGCCCCGGGCCGTATTCGTCTCGAATGAAGAAGTCAGCCTACTCGGCAGCCGCTTCCACGGGCTTGGTGGTGGCGATGGTCCACTCCGGCGCGCCCACCTTGAAGCGCGCAAAGCGCCGCACGGTGATGTTCTCGCCCAGCTTGCCCACCTTCTGCCCAATCAGTTCCTTGATGGTGACCGTCTGGTCCTTAATGAAGGGCTGCTCAATCAGGCAAACCTCCTCGTAGAACTTGCCCATCTTGCCTTCGACGATCTTCTCGATCACTGCGGGCGGTTTGCCCGTAGCGGCGGCCTGGGCGCGGAAGATATCCTTCTCGCGCTCCAGGTCGGCAGCGGTCACGTCTTCCGAGCGCACATAGCGCGGGTCGCTGGCCGCGATGTGCATCGCAATGTCCTTCATCAGCTCCGAGAAGTCCTCGGTGCGGGCCACAAAATCACTCTCGCAGTTCAGCTCCAGCAGCACGCCGATCTTGCCGCCGGCATGAATATACGTCCCCACCGCGCCCTCGTTGGTGGTCCGCGCGGCCTTCTTCTGCGCCGAGGCCATGCCCCGCTTGCGCAGCACCACAAACGCATCCTCGATGTTTCCCTTGGTCTCCTGCAACGCCTTCAGGCAGTCGCCCATCGGCGCGCCCGACTTCTCGCGCAGCTCTTTTACCAACTTTGCATCAATCTTTTCGCTCACTGTGCTATTTTCTCCCTTTTCTCAATTCTGAATCGTTTGTCTTGCTTAGTGGATAAATCTGAAGTATTTCAACTACCTTGTATCCAACAATTCCAATCGTTTCTTACCTTGATCTGTGATGTAGAACCAAAAAGTGCTAATCTGATGTGAATCAATATCAGCTGAAATATACTGATGAGTAATTTCAGAATACTCATATGCATTGACGTCTTTGTTTGCGATGGCTTTCAAAAGTGCATACTCAATCTTGTCAATATCAGGAATATTGACGATTAAACTCATCCGTTTCGTGATGTCGCTAGCAATCATTTCGAATTTTTCATAGTCGTCGGCAACTGCAAATAAGACCAAATGGTCCAGATTCTCATTATCAGGTGTCATGGAATATTTCCTCCCTTAGGCGGGCCTGGACGAGGGTGATTATGTACAGGATCAGGATTTCCTGGGCACATAATCCAATGAATTGTATAAGGGCCACACTCGCAAGCGTATTCTTGTTCATAACTTGTGCATCCTTTGAACGAGCGCGATGGTTCTGATATGACCGGACCTACTGGAGTGCATTGACTTTTAACATCTTCAACGGTTCTTGGCTTGCATTTGGCCTTCCAAACACATGGTGCAACCATCTCGACTTGCCCCTGCATTAGTCCAGCTTGCACTTCTGCTTCCGACTTGGTCGCATCTGAAATGTACAAACACTCAATAGCTATAGCGGTAGCTCCTACTGAATGAACCACTGCTGTTCCCAATGAAATTGCGCCTATTGGCAATGCAGCTTCAGCAGCAGACTCGCGCCCAGTTGGATCGGCAAGATTTACAGGGTCACCGTTTGCATAGAGGTATTTATGCAGAGATGCTGGGTCAACAGGGTTTCCCTCCTCAGGGTCTCTGGACATGAACCTTCCGGTCGCCGGGTTGTACCAGCGTGCCCGCATATAATACAACCCCATGTCCGCATCGAATCGCTCACCACGATAGAGGTATACGTTTGGGGTATTGCCAGTATGGTTGATCAGATTTCCAAAGGCATCGTAATCATAGGTATCTGTCACGACACCTGCATCATTCGTCAATTGGCGGACATTACCTTGGGCATCGTATCCATAATAACTTGTTATCCATTGGCCATTGATTAGCTGAGTCTGGCTGATTCGCTGCTTACCGTAGGTATATCTGCGCTGAACAACGCCGTTGACTGACTCTTCGATCACCTGCGACAATCCGGTCGGGTTCGTATCATCGATAAGATACGTCGTCGTAACACCATTCACAGTTTTAGAAACGATGTTGCCATCACCATTAATGTGAAAAGTGATGCTGACTTGAGCCGTCGCACTGAATGCGAAGAATAAAAAACAATATGTTAGAACTGCCAAAATCTCCCGAAATTTCATAGATCATTCCTCTCGGTTGTTTTTCGCTGTTCACAAATAGTTCATTGTATCTTCACAAATTAAAACAAAGCATATGTGAGTTGGTCGGCTAGAAAGAAAAGCGTGGCGCAATCCAGGCGGCCACGCTTCTCTCAGTATGCACACATTGATGTGCAGGAATGATTAAAGGGCAGCGCCTTCGGCCACCTCGGCCTCGTCCAGCGCCGCTACGGCAGCGGGTGCCTTGCGAATACCGCCGCCCAGCGCCGCTTCCAGATCCACGTCCTCGGCCTCCAGCGGAGCGGCCTCTTCGGCCACTTCCACAGCCTCCGGCAGCTCCTCGGCAAAACTCTTGTCGCCCACCAGGTTTACTCCCTCGGCAGCCGAATCGGCAATCTTCGAGGTGAAGAGGCGAATGGCGCGCAGCGCGTCGTCATTGCCGGGAATCACATAGTCCACAACCGTCGGGTCGCAGTTGGTGTCCACCACAGCCACCACGGGAATGCCCAGTTTGCGGGCCTCTTTCACGGCAATCGCCTCGTTGTTCGAGTCCACGATAAACAGCGCATCCGGCAGGCGCTTCATCGTCTTGATGCCGGCCAGATTCGCTTGCAGGTGCTTGCGCTCCCGCTCCAGGCGAATCACTTCCTTTTTGGTCAACAGCTCGTAACGGCCATCTGTGGCCATCTCGTCGATCTCTTGAAGGCGCTTCACCGACTTCTGCACCGTCACCCAGTTGGTCAGCAGGCCGCCCAGCCAGCGCTGGTTGATGTATGGCATCCCCGCGCGGTTGGCCTCTTCGGCCACGGCTTCCTGCGCCTGGCGCTTGGTGCCGACGAAGAGAATCGTCTTGCCGCTGGCGCACAGCTCGGTGACAAACTTGGACGCCTCCTTGAAGAGCTTGAGTGTCTTCTGCAGGTCGATGATGTAAATACCGTTGCGCTCGCCGAAGATATACTCCTTCATCTTGGGATTCCAGCGCTTGGTCTGATGCCCGAAGTGAACTCCAGCTTCGAGCAGCTCCTTCATTGTGATCGTGGCCATTGGCCTCCTTCGTGAGTTGCATTCGAGTGGTCGATGCCGGCGCCCGAATTGAACCCGCTTCTGCGGGAGATTGGTGAATCAGGTTACAGGTTGCAGGTGACAGACAAACAGTCGATCAAAAAACTGTCATCTGTAACCAGCAACCTGAGTACTAGCGCTTGCTGAACTGGAAGCGTGCTCTCGCGCCCTTCTGTCCGTACTTCTTGCGTTCCTTCATGCGCGAGTCGCGGGTCAGCAGGCCTTCGGCCTTCAGTGCCGAGCGCAACTCGGGATTAAACTGAACCAGCGCGCGCGCCACGCCCATCTTGACCGCATCGGCCTGCGCGCAAACGCCGCCGCTGCGGACGGTGGTCACCACGTCAAAGCTCGAAGCCAGCTCAACCAGAGCCAGCGTCCGCTTGGCGGAGACCCGCTGCTGTTCAGTGACAAAGTACACATCGAATGCCTTGCCGTTGACCTTCCACTCGCCCGTGCCGGGACGCAAAAAGACGCGGGCAATGGCCGACTTGCGCCGCCCCGTCCCGTAATACTGAACCAAATCTGCCATTCTTAGCTCTCTCTGCCAGACAATCTCAGTCCGACTGTTCCCTGTTCCCTGCTCTTACGCAATCTCCAGCGCCACGGGCATCTGCGCCTCGTGGGGGTGCTTGTCGCCGCGATAGACCTTGAGCTTGGTGGCCATCTGCCGTCCCATCTTGCTCTTGGGAAGCATTCCCTTGATCGCCTGCTCCAGAATCATCTCCGGTTTGCGGTTCAGCAGGCGCACAAACGACTCCTCGCGCAGCCCGCCGGGAAAACCCGTGTAGCGGCGATAAAGCTTGCTCTGCGCCTTAAGGCCGGTCAGGCGGACCTTCTCCGCGTTGATGACGATCACGTGGTCGCCCACGTCGATGTACGGCACATACTGTGGATTCAGCTTGCCGCTCAGCACATCGGCGGCCTTGGTTGCCAATCGGCCCAGCGTCTTGCCGCTGGCATCCACTACAAACCACTTGCGGTCAAGATTCTTGCCGCTCGGAACAAAGGTACTCATCGCTCTCCTGCCCTCTAAACGCAAAAAACCAAAATCCAGCGCAATGCGCTCTTGCCCGCGCCAACCAGCGCACGGGCCTTCTTCCACCCACTGCCAAACAAATCTGTTCGGGTGAGGATTGCGGGAGCTGCCCCTCGAAGGTACTCTGGCTCAGCCGGAGGCACCAATCCGCGCCAATACTCAAATCCAGCCGCCGGCAGCCTGTTCCAGCCGATCCCATTCAGGCATCAACCAGACGGGTCCGGGTGAACACACACAGACCCCAGGCGCAACACCGCGCAAGGATTTCAGAATAACCGAATTGCGCCCTGGAGTCAACGGTACGCAGCCCGAGCCATCGTCAGCTCACCGCCTCCCCGTTCCGGCGTCAGGCCGCCTCCCGGCCTTCCCGCCATCTACGGTCGGCCAGCACCACGGAGGTTTCAATCTGGCGCTCGGGCACGCTCCAGTACTTTTTGAGCAGCCGGTTCTTCTCCGCCGCGTCCACCCTCTCAAAGCCGTACTTTTCGTAAAATCGGATCGCCCACCGAGCATCGGCCCACGTCCCCACCAGCACCGGAGCTGTCGCCAGCCTCAGCAGATGCGTCAGCAGCGCCGCCCCCACTCCGCGCTTCTGGTCGCTGGTCAGCACATAGGCGTGCCGGATCAGCGTCACATCCTGGACATCCTGAATGCCCATCACGCCCACCAAACTCCCCTGCGCCTCGTAGCCCCAAAAAGCTACGCCCTCGTCGATCTCATGCCGCAGCTCCTCTCGCGACATATACGGCTCCGTCCAGCGGTCTGCGGGAATAATGCCCTTGTATGCCTGAGCGGCATCGTTGACAATCGTCCAAATCACCCCAAAATCACGGCTCTCGCAGCGGCGTATCATCCTTGCACTCTCTCCTGACTGTAGGACGATCATTATTCCATTCCGTTGGCAGAGCGCTGCGAGCAACTGGCATCCCTGTACCCGCGAAGGCACACATTTCATGAAAAATCCGTCTTCTCCGCATTGACTCCTATCGCCGTTGGCGCTACTCTCAAGCCCAGATACCGAATATCGGATTTGGTAGCCTACTCCATCCCGCGATTTCCTCCCACAGCCCAGAGCTTCGGCTCCCGCCTGCGCCGCGGCGTTCGGCGCTTCACCTCACCCGCACCCATCGGAGGCCATCGAACCCATTGAAGATCGCTTTGGAGATTACGCCCAACCTCGAACCACTCTTCGGCACTCGCGATGAAAACCTCCGGCTCATGGAAGACTCGCTCGGCATACGCATCGATCTCCGCTCCGACGCCATCCATGTTAGTGGACCCGAAGCCGCCGTTGCCCGAGTCCAGCAGATATTTGTCGACTTCGAGGCCCTCCGCAAGCAGGGAGTCAACCTCCACAACGGCGAACTCAACGGCCTCTTGCGTCTGGTTGTCACCGATCCCGCCACCACGCTGAAGTCCCTCGCCGACAGCGGCAAGCAGCGTTCCGCAGGCGTCAAGCGCACCGTCCAGCCCCGCTCCATCAATCAGCGTAAGTACGTCGAGGCCATCGAGCAGAACGACATGGTCTTTGGCGTCGGTCCCGCCGGAACCGGCAAGACCTACCTCGCCGTCGCCATGGCCGTCTCTGCGATGAACGCCAAAAAAGTCAGCCGCATCGTCCTCGTGCGCCCCGCGGTCGAGGCCGGCGAACGCCTCGGCTTCCTTCCCGGCACCCTCCAGGACAAGGTCGACCCCTACCTGCGCCCGCTCTACGACGCTCTCTACGACTTGCTCGATCCGGAAAAGGTCGACAAGATGCTGGAGAAGAGTGTCATCGAAGTCGCCCCGCTGGCCTTCATGCGCGGCCGCACCCTCAACGACGCCTTCATCATCATGGATGAGGCGCAGAACACCACCATCGAGCAGATGAAGATGTTCCTGACCCGCATGGGCAACGGCTCCAAGGCGGTCATCACCGGCGACATCACGCAGATCGACCTGCCCAACCCGCGCAAGTCCGGCCTGCTCGACGCCATCAACATCCTCGATGGCGTCGAAGGCATCCACTTCTGCCACTTCGAGGACTGCGACGTCGTCCGCCACGCCCTCGTCCAGCGCATCGTCCGCGCCTACGAGTCGGTCAAGTCGCAGCAGCAGGAGCTGCCGCTTGCCCTCGGCGACGCCATCGAAGTCGGCGTCGATAGCCGCGAAAATCGTACGCAGCCCCAGCCCTTGCATCCGGCCAAGCCGCAATAATCGTCAACCATGTATTGTTCAAACCAAGTTGATTGAAATAGCAACACCGAAATCTCGGGAGGCTCATGCGTTTGCTGGATATTTTTCGACCCAAGTGGAAAAACAGCGACTATCACGTGCGCAAGGCAGCAATCGAGAGCCTCACCAGTCAAGTTGCACTGGCCGTCGTCGCAAAGACCGAAATTCACCCGATGCTACGCTTGAATGCAGCCATGAGACTGACCGATCGGGCACTTGCGCAGGATGTGTTCGCCGACATTGCCAAGAGCAACACCCAATACGAGCTCACTATTCGTGAAGCGTTCGAAAAACTCAATGACGAAGCTGCTCTGGCCGATGTCGCCAAGAATTCCCACCATCTTTGGATGCGTCTGGCAGCAGTTGACAAGCTCTCCGAACAAACATTGCTCGTTAAGATCGCCAGTTCAGCATCGATGCGCGCACAGGTCTGGAGTCAATGGAGTGATTACCCTGATTACGTGGAGGATTCTGGGGGACGAGCAGTCAACCGGCTCGTTGACCAGAACCTGCTCGCGGTGGTTGTCGGGTGCGCCAGGGACGAGGCGGTGCGGAAGGCAGCGGCACGCAAGCTTACTGACCAGGGCGTGCTTGCTAAGGCGTACAAAAGCATTGATGATTTGTGGGTCCGCATGGAAGTAGTCAAGAATATCACCGACCAGGCGCTGCTGGCCCAGATTGCCAAGAGCAACGACCTCCCTGGAGCGCGCGCGGAAGCTATCAAGAATCTCACCGATCAGGCGCTCGTGGCCCAGATTGTCAAGAACGAGCCCAGCCACGATTACTACGTCGGCCATATTGCCGCAGACAGACTCGCCGACCTGGAGATTGCAAAGGTCAGAAACCTGACGGACCAGGCCGAGCTGGCCAAGATTGCAAAGAACTATGAGGTGCGCATAGCCGCAGCCGAAACACCAACTGATCAGGCGCCGCCGGCCGAGATCGTAAAGAACATCAGGAAGCGCGTGCGTATAGCCGCAGTGGAAACACTGGCTGATCAGGCGCTGCTGACCTCGATTGCGAGGAGCGACGGCGAGTATTACGTATGCCGGGCAGCCGTCGAAAGGCTGGCGGATCTGGCGCGCGATGCTGAGATTGAAAAGCGGGCGGGTGGCCACGGTCCCGGAGGGAAAAACTCAGTTCTCCGATAGACGATGGGTGCCCCCGGTCTCGACTTTGAGACTGGGGAGACCGCGAACCCCATGCGCGCAAGCGCGCCTGCCTGGACAGCCTCCTGAGCGTATAAGGGGTGGCATTCCACTGACCCGCGTAGAATGAGAATTACCGGAGCGCGCACCCGGCGCCTCCGAGCAAGATGATTCTTCTGGACCCAGAGCTGGACCCCGACTCCGCGCCGAAGGCAACTTCGACGAGAAAGATGGCTGCGTCAGAGACGGGAGATAATCTCCGCCTGCCCTCCGCGCGAGCGCTGGCCCGTTTTCTCGCCGAGGCGCAATCCGCCATCCGCCTCAAAGGCCAGGTCACCGTGCTGCTGACCAGCGACGCGGCGATCCGCAAGCTCAATCGCCAGTTCCGCCACAAGGACAAAGCCACCGACGTGCTCTCGTTTCCGGCGGAAGGCATCGGCGCCGAAGAGATTGCCGGCGACCTGGCGATCTCCGTTGCCACCGCCCGCAGGCAAGCCGCAGAGCAGGGACATTCGCTCTCCACGGAAATTAAAGTCCTGATCCTCCACGGCCTGCTTCATCTCGCCGGCCACGACCACGAGGCCGACTCTGGCCAGATGGCCCGCCGCGAACGGATGCTGCGCGCCAAGCTGGGATTGCCGCAGGGTCTGATCGAGCGCGCCGCAAAGGTGAAGAAGCCATGACCCTCTCCTTCATCCTCCTGATTCTCTCGCTCGCCGCTGTCGAGACGCTGGCCAGCTACTTCACCCGTATCTACGCCGAATTCGGCAAAATCCTCACCCGCGAGGAGCAGGAAAATCTCGACGCCTGGGAGGAGCTGATCGAACCGCAACTCGGCCTCAGCCGAGAGCACGCAGGTCTCTGCGCGGCCGTTCTGCAGCAACTCACGTTCGGCATCATCGCCCTTGAATGTGGCGCGCTTCTCTTTGATCGTGTGCCTGGCCTGGTCTGGCCCACTTATGGCGAGATCGCGCAAGCAGTCCTCGCCTTGGTGCTGGTCGTCGTCTTCTGCAACCAGCTTCTGCCTGCCATGCTCTTCAACCGTACACAGGGCCGCTGGGTTCGGCGGCTTGTCTGGCTGATTCGCTTACTTTTATGGCTAATGACGCCGATCACCGTCTTTGTCCGCTTCTTCTTCTCTGTGGCCTCGCTGGTCGAGGAGCCGGTCACCGCCGAGCAAGAGTCGGAAGCCGACGTCGAGGCGCTGCTCGAAGCTGGCGAAGAGGAAGGCATCCTGGAAGAGAGCGACCGCGAGCTGGTCCGCTCGGCGGTCGAGTTCGGCGACAAGCTGGTCCGCGAGGTGATGACGCCGCGCCCCGCGGTCTTCTCCGTCCCCGCTGCCACCACGCTCGAAGAATTTCTCAATATACTGCGTGAGCACAACTACTCCCGTGTTCCGGTCTACAGCGGCTCCATCGACAACATCACTGGCATCGCCTTCACCCATGACCTGCTGCAAATCGCCGACACCGAGGCGCGTACCCGCATCGTCGCCAGTATCCAACGACCGGCGGAGTTTGTCCCGGAGACCAAGCGCGTCTACGAGTTGCTGCGCGAGATGCAGCGCGAGAAGCAGCATATGCGTATTGTCATCGACGAGTACGGCGGTGTCAGTGGCCTCGTTACCATCGAAGACCTGCTCGAAGAAATCGTCGGCGAGATTCGCGACGAGCACGAGGAAGAGGTGCCTATCGAGGCCGCGCAGCGTGAATCGGGCGGCATCTGGCTGGTTCCCGGCAACTTTCCCATTAATCAACTTCCAGACCTCTTCGGCGAATCGCCCACGCTGAGCGACCTCGACGAAGCCTACGAAGCCACCACCCTCGGCGGTCTGGTCAGTGAGATAGAGGGCCGCATTCCGATTACCGGCGAAGTGGTGCTGCTGGAATCCGCCGGTCTGCGCATCGAGGTCGTCGCCTCCACCGACCGCCGCGTCGAGCGCCTGCGGGTGTTTCCGCCGACGAGCGATCCGGTTCAGCATGGTTTGGAAAACGTATCTCGATGATTTGCGGATCAATTCAACGTCCAGTCTGCAAATCCGCGATAATAGAAGGACAGGAGCATACTCCCCTTTGAAATCTGGATTTGTCGCCATTCTCGGCCGGCCCAACGCCGGTAAAAGCACGCTGCTCAACGCCCTCACCGGCGAAAAGGTCGCCATCGTCTCCGCCAAGCCGCAGACCACCCGCAACCGCATCGCCGGTGTGGTCGAGGTTCCCGCGCGCAAGGGCCAGCATCCGGCGGCGCAGATCGTCTTTGTTGATACGCCCGGTGTCCACAAGCCCGGCTCGCATCTCGACCGGCGTATGTTGCAGGAGGTCTACGAGGCTCTGGAGACGCGCGACGTCGTCCTTGTTCTGATGGACGCCACGCGGCGTGTGCAACTGGAAGAGGCGGCTGAACCGGCAGCGGAACCCAAGCACGAACGCACCAACTGGGCCAGCGAAGATGAGTTTCTCTTCGGCCTCATTCGCAAGCTCGATTGCCCGGTCTTTCTGCTGCTCACCAAAATCGATCTCGTCGCCAAGGACCAGCTTTTGCCGCTGATCGACACGCTCACCCGCCACTTCGGCTTCGCGCAGGTCATCCCGGTCAGCGCACGCAAGCGTGACGGCCTCGACATCCTCGTTCGTAAGATCGTCGATGCCCTGCCCACCGGAGAGCGCTACTACCCCAAGGACCAATACACCGATCAGCCGCAGCGCTTCATGGTCGCCGAACTGATCCGCGAACAGATTTTGGTCGAGACCGGCGAAGAGGTTCCTTACGCTTCGGCGGTCGTCATCGAGCGCTACGAGGAGGCCGAGCCGCCCGCACCGCCGCGCAAGAAAAATCAGGCTCCGGCCCGCCTGCCGCTCACCCGCATCGCCGCTGCAATTTATTGCGAGCGCGATGGGCAGAAGGCGATCCTCATCGGCAAAGGCGGCTCCAAACTCAAGGAAATCGGCACCCGCGCACGCCACAAGATCGAGTCGCTCATCGGCACCCGCGTCTATCTCGAACTGCACGTCATCGTCGAAGCCAACTGGCGCGAGTCGAAAACCTTCGTCGAATCGCTCGATTGGCGCAATCAACTCGAACGACTCGCCGGAGAGCAGATCGTCGAAAAGCCATCAGACGAAAATGATTAGATTGGAGACTGCCAGCCATGCCCATTCGCTGGATGAGTGAAACCGACGCCCGTGCCTTTCTTGCCCAGCAAACCGAAGGACGCCTTGCCACCTGCGACGCCGCCGGTCAGCCCTACATCACTGCGCTGAATTTTCTCTACAGCGACGGGAAGATCTACTTCCACAGCAAGCTCACCGGCCGCAAGCTCGACAACCTCGCCGTAAACCGGCGCGTCTGCTTTGAAGTTAGCGACGCCATCAAAATCACAATCTCCGCCGACCGGCCCTGCGGCTGCGCCACGCGCTATAACTCCGTGCTGGCCTTCGGCTCGGCGCGCATTGTTACCGATGCAGCCGAAAAAACCGCGCTGCTCAATCTGCTGGTGGAAAACTTCGCCGCCGGCAAGCCTTATCAACCGGTGACGGAGAAAGAAGCCGCCGGATGCGCCGTGGTGGAGATCAGTATCGACGAGATCAGCGGCAAACAAAATGTCGATCCGGAGTAGATGCACTTATGGAACAATCAAGCCTGTACGATTGCTCATCGCCTCGGCCTTTCCATTTGCGACTTTCAGAAACTCCTCCCGGACTGTCGCATAGGATGGCTGGCCTTCAAAGAACTTGAAGGTCATGTGCGTTTGCGTTCTTTGCCCGTTGGCATTCGCACCTGTCTCCTGGTAGCCGTCCATGGAAAACAGCCGGATGCCCTTTGCCGCCACTTCGGGATGCTGCTGGGCAAAAAGCGGCTGATCAAAATCGCCGCTTTCGATGGAGATGGTTAAAAATAGCTTGCCGCTGGCGTCCGTGAGTTTGCCATGGTTATAAACTTTGTATCGTCCCCACGGTTCCAGCGAGGTCTGAATCTCCAAAGAACCTGTGCCCACCCTGACGATTTCCACTACATACTCAAGCAGCTTCGGCGGCGTAACGCCCCGCCGGTGCAGATCAAGCATATGAGCCATTCCCGCATCCCGGCAAACGGTATCGCCGGTTTCCGCACAGGCGCGGACCAGCATCGCCGCTGCCTGCCAATCATCTAAATCGGCCTGCACCAGCGGCTTGAGAGTTTTCATCGCAAAGGTTGCGTCTCCACCATTCAGCGCGGCTTCGCTGGCAAACTTCAAGAGAATCGGGTCGCTGGGAAAATCCTTGAGCAAGAGCTGATGAATGGCGAGTGAATCGGCATAGCGATGTTCGCCGTATGCCTTTCCTGCGTTGTCGAAATATTGCTTTTGCTGCGGATTCAGCTTGGCAATCAAATCCTGAGTCGTCTCCCGATGAGGAGCAGAAGCAGCGCTGGGCGCCTGAGCGAATGACTGCGATTGAAATGAAAGCAAAACTACCGCAGTGAAAAGCGTGGAAGCAAAGGGTATCTTCTTCATCACCATCTCCATGAAAACAAGAATTGCATACTACGGACAGAAATCTCAAAAATAATTTTGTTCTCCATTGTAGCGAAGGCAGCGTAAGTGCGACCTAATTTCTGGCGCGATCCGCAGGCGGTTTCTCAAGGGATTGAGTTGCCGATACCGGCAAAATCTGCACCAGCCCCGGCGATGCCACTGTCGCGGTCTCCTGTTGGCCCTGTCCCGCCGCGCTCAAATCCACAGGAATCCCCGCCGGCACAATCACCGGCGCGTTATATTTGTAGTCCAGCTCGCGCGTTACGCGATATACCACCGGCAGCGCGGCGAGCAGCGCAATAAATGCCACCCAACTTCCGTCCAGCCCAAAGCCTCCGCCGGTCAGCCAGAACGGACCCATCGGATTGCCCTCGACCACCGGCGCGTGACTGTTGACGCCGCTCACCGCCAGTCCAAAGACCAGAGCGCGGCTTGCCTTCCAGCCGAAGTTAATTCCCCAGCTCACCCACAGCGCACGGCTGCGCAAATACGCCAATGAAAGCAGCAAGCTCAGCGCGACGCTGACAGCCACGCTAATCCGGTTCGACCCCGGCACCCTCGCCTGCACAATCACATAGAAAGCCGCAAAGCCCAGCGACGCGCCCAGAGGTCCCACGGCATCCACAAAACGCTGAAAGCCGTAGCCGCGAAAGGCAACCTCTTCGGCCAGCGCGGCCAGCGCAAAAAATGCCGCCTCGACCACCAGCCAGCCCCACGCCGACATCTGTAACTTGAGTACAATCGCAATGCCGCCGCCCGCCACCAGCGGCAGTACGCAAGCTACCGCCAGTGCCCAGCCCACCGCCAGCCCCAACCCCGCTTCGCTCGGCCAGCCAGTCCGCAGCGGCAGCCCCTGCGCACTGATCGGATGCGGCTCGCGGTCAAAGGCAAATCCCATCGCCGCATAACCCAGCAGCAGCAGTACAGCCAGCACCGCCTGCTCCACCAGCGGCGACAGATGCTCGCCGGCCACGCCCATCGCCTCGCTGTGCGCCAGCGACCGCGCCAGAAAAAACCAGATCACCGCGACGATAAATCGCAGATAAGAGCGGAATCGGCTCGTGGAATGGGAAGTGCTCATCGGCATTTATCCTTCCGTATAAAACTGCGCTATGTTGCGGAACTTGGCCTGACGCTGGGCCACCAGCTCGTCCACCGGCAGCGACTTCAGCTCCGCCAGTTGCTTTTTCAGCACGCCCGCCAGCATCCCTGTTCCCGCCGCACGATCACTGTGTATCCCCTCCGGCGGTTCTTGGACAATCTCGTCCACGCAGCCCATCGCCGCCACCTCCGGCGCGCTGATGCGCATCGCTTCGGCTGCCAATTGCTTCTGCTCTGCATCGCGCCACATAATCGCCGCGCACGACTCCGGCGTAATCACAAAATACAGCGCGTTCTCCAGAATCAGTACGCGGTCGGCCACGGCCAGCGCCAGCGCCCCGCCCGATCCGCCCTCGCCGCTGATTACCGAAATCGTCGGCACCCGCAGCCGCGACATCTCCAGTAGATTGCGCGCAATCGCCTCGGCCTGACCCCGCTCCTCTGCGCCCAGCCCCGGAAAAGCCCCCGGCAGATCGATGAAGCTGATCACCGGCCTCGCAAACTTCTCCGCAATCTTCATCGCTCGTAGCGCCTTGCGATAGCCCTCCGGATGCGGCATTCCAAAGTTGCGCCGCACACGATCCTTGGTCGTCCCGCCCTTGCGGTTGCCGATCACCATCACCTCTTCGCCTGCCAACCGCGCCATCCCGCAGGCCACGGCCTCGTCGTCGCCAAAGGCGCGATCTCCGTGAATCTCGCTGAAATCCGTAAAGATTCGCTCGATGAAATCCATCGGATAAGGCCGCTGGGGATGCCGCGCCCGCTCGATCCGGATCCACGCCGGAGAGGTTGTCTGTGTTTGTGGGGAAGTTGCCTGTTCGCTCATCAATTTCTGCCGCGGCTCCGTCGCGGAAATAGCGTAAACATCGCTACTGCTGATTCTACGAGCCACCGCGATCAGAAACAAATCAGCCGCGCGCTGAACACCATGCGTTTGACATATTTCTGGGACGATGAGAATAATGTGCTCAAAAATGCAGGCATCGGCAGTAACAGGCAATAGACTGGCAGAATCAGGATACCGCTCGAAGGAGATTCTTTCGTACTCTGAATCCAGGCAGGCAGCTTACCATCTAGTGCTAGTGGAAGCTCAAGGAGAAACCACAATGAACATCACGCGTATCGGTACGCTGCCGTCGGCCAAGGGACCATCCGAGTGGTTCACCGGCACAGTCCGCATCGATCAGCCCTTCCAGACGCCTGACCCGGCTAGGGTCGGCGGCGCCGTCGTCACCTTCGAGCCGGGTGCGCGCACGGCTTGGCATACGCATCCACTCGGCCAGACCCTCCTTGTGACAGCGGGATATGGCTGGGTGCAGCGCGACGGCGGCCCGGTCGAGGAGATTCGCCCCGGGGATGTGGTTTGGTTCGAGCCGGGAGAAAAGCACTGGCACGGAGCCACGCCAACCACCGCCATGACTCACATCGCCCTCCAGGAGAAGCGCGACGGCAAGGCCGTTGACTGGCTGGAGAAGGTCAGCGACAAACAGTATCAAAAGTAGTCCAGCTCCATTGAGCAGATCTTCGCAAACCGTTATGGTTTGACCGGCCCGGAAAAAGTCAGGAGAGACAATGCAAACACGCAAATTGGGAAACAGTAATCTCGAGGTGTCGGCAATCGGCCTGGGCTGCATGGGACTGAGCTTTGGCTACGGTCCCGCAACAGAAAAAGAACCGGCCATCAAGTTGATTCGCGCGGCCTACGAGGGCGGCGTCACATTCTTCGATACGGCGGAAGCCTACGGACCCTTCCTCAACGAGGAACTTCTTGGCGAAGCACTTGAGCCCTTCCGCGACAAAGTGGTCATCGCCACCAAATTCGGATTCCCCGCTGGATTGACCGGCAAGGGCTTGGACAGCAGGCCGGAGAACATCCGGAACGTGACCGAGGCGGCGCTGAAGCGGCTGCGGACTGACGTCATCGATCTGCTATACCAGCATCGCGTCGATCCCAATGTTCCCATCGAAGAAGTTGCCGGCACGGTGAAGGAACTGATCACCGAAGGCAAGGTCAAGCACTTCGGAATGTCCGAGGCGGGTGTTGAAAGCATCCGGCGTGCTCATGCGGTTCATCCCGTCACGGCTCTGCAAAGCGAATACTCGCTGTGGTGGCGCGAACCGGAGAAGGAGATCCTGCCGACGCTCGAAGAGCTGGGAATTGGCTTTGTCCCGTTCAGCCCGCTGGGCAAGGGCTTCCTCACCGGCGCCATCACCGAAAGCACCGCCTTTGACAGCACGGATTTCCGCAACGTAGTGCCGCGCTTCTCAGTTGAGAATCGCAAGGCAAACCAGGATTTGGTCGATGCCCTGAGCAAGATTGCAGCGCAGAAAGGCGTGACCAACGCGCAGATTGCGCTGGCATGGCTGCTGGCCCAGAAGCCGTGGATTGTGCCCATCCCCGGCACCACCAAGCTGCATCGTCTGGTGGAAAATATGGAAGCGGCTGCTGTTGAACTCTCACCAAGCGACCTTCAAGCCATCGTGAGCGCACTCGCCGGGATCGAGGTGCAAGGCGCTCGCTACCCACAGCATCTTCAGCAGCGCGTCGGCCGCTGATCAATTCAAACGGTCACTCCCCGCTGCGCTTGCGGAAGACCACCTTCAGCTCACGCCGCCAGTGCTCGGTGAGCGCGATCAGCTCCCACTCGACCTGCGGCGAGAGGTAGCGCAGCACCGGCTCGTTGGCCGGATGAATCCTCAGCGCCGGTGCGGCCAGCAGCAATCGCGGCGGCTGCGCGGAGACCTCCGCCCCGGCAAAGTATCCCTGCCGCTCGAAGGCCGAAAGCCGCCGCCCTCCCTCGCTGCCTGCCACCGGCTGCCGGTCGTCGTTCAGCGCGCGCACACGAATCCAGTAGTCCAGCGCCTGCAACGGCAGATGCAAATCCTCGTCGGCCTTCAGCTCAATCACCGTCAGCCGCCCCGTGCGGTCCAGCGTCAGCAGGTCCAGCAGCCCCCGGTCGCCGGTGGAGAGCGCGGGCACCTGCGAGTACATCATGTCACCGCGCAGCCCCGGAAGCAGCTCCACAATCTCCGCGCGCAGGCGCGCCTCCAGCCAGCGCTCCGGCTGCATCCTGTAGAGCGGATCAGTGTGCGCGCCGTCGCCATGGCGGCTCAAAAACAATCGCGCAAACAGCTCGCGGCAGAGCGACTCGGTCTCTTCCGTCAGCGGCGTCTCATTGGCCCCCGCGCCAAAGCTGATCTCATCCTCGCGCGCAAAAGTGTTGGCGGCAAAGCCCTGCCGCACCCGCGCAAACTCCAGCCCATGCAAGAACAGTCCAACCTTGCTGGCCGAGCCGGCACGTAACTCAACCCGCTCCCGTGCCGCCGCCGGAACCAGCGCCATCAGCCGCGCCACACCGGCTCCGCAGCGCTCCATCGCCGCACTGGCAGTAAACGCATGAACCAGTCGTGAATCCAGATTGCCTGTGTCGCGAAAATCCACGGCTACAAGCTCTTCGCTGCGTTCGTCGAGCGTGTAAAGCTGAAAATCCGCCGCTCCATGATTCAGCCACGCCATCCGCTCGGCCGTCGTCCGCCACGCTCCAGCCGGCACAATCACCTTCAGCCCGCCAAAGTGTCGCCGCACATCGCCATGCTGCCGGCAGTGATCCAGCCAGAGAATTCCCAGCGTCAGCACGCCATCCACCATCGCCGCCGACTCGGCCTCGCCCACGCCGATCACTGCGTCGGCAGCCGTGCCCCTCAGCAGCCGTCCGCGCACATACGCCGGACCAAAGCTGTGCTCCAAGTCCATCGCCGAGCGCAGCCCATCCACCTTGCTGCCTATGAAATTCCGTGTCAGCACGCGCTCCAGCAGCCGTTGATAGTTGCGCCTCTGGGCCTCGCGAGCAGTCGGGGTGCGCCGGTCGCTGGTGGGAACCAACTCCAGCGTCTGCGGCTTGGCCGCGCCCATGCGCCGAGTCGCCAGCCGCAGGCATTGCGCCCGCTCCTGCACGCCCACCACCGTGCGCATCAGGTTGCGCTCCTCGCTCCACAGTTGCAGAAGGCAGCGCCCATGCTGCTCGCTCACCGCGTAATGCGCCGAGCGCATATCGAAGAGCACCCGCCCATCCTCCAGCAGCGCCGCCGCCGGATGCTCCAGTAGATAATTTTCAATTGCATGCGCCAACTGCGCTGGTGTAGCAGCCTCGGCGCTCGCGGCCATCGGCCTCTACCAGCCCTGCCGTGCGCGCAACGTTGTGATGTGAGCCACGTGGTGGCGCGAGTGCCAGTCGTACATCGCCAACGCCTTGACCAACATCTCCCGGCCCCGCTCCGGATGGTTGTAGCCCTTGCGGAAGTCCTCTTCGCTCATCGCTTCCAGCAGCGCCACCCAGCGCCCATGCAGCCCCTCGATCAGCGCCAGAGACACACCTACCGGCAATCGACTGTCGGCCAGATTGGCCCAGGCAGCCTCGTCATAGGACTGCTCCGCCGGCCAATCCTTGGTCAGAGCCTGCTTGCAGCGCGTATAGGCCATGGCGTGGCTGTCGGCCAGATGATGCACCACCTGCCGTACCGTCCAGCCGCCCTCGCGGTAAGGCGTGTCCAGTTGCGCATCGCTCAATCCGGCAACCGCGGCCCGCAGCCGCTCCGGCAGCAGCCGCAGTGTCTGTATGTGCGCCGCGCGAATCCCCGGCAAACTGCTGGCTGGCGGGGCAAAGCGCCCAATCGGAAAGCGGAGATCATCCTGCTCTGTCATAGCTCCAACCCTACCATTCTCGCGTGTAAATTTCTGGCCCAACCCCGGCAACCATGCAGCTTTGCAGCCGCGCTTCGCTCTAGGCGCGGTGGCCGTGGTGCTCCTGGCGATGATGCTGGCGATGATTGCTGTGCTGATGATTAATCGGGTGATGGCCGCTGTGCTTCGTCCGCGCCAACGCAGGTAAGACAAAGACCATCAGCAGCAATGCGAGCGCAAATATCTTCTTCATGGTGAAAATGTACCACGATCACAACCGCCGGCAACGATTTTCAATCCGCCCCGTATCAAATCAGCAACGGGTTTCAGCGTAAACTAAAGCCACGATGAGCACATTGGCCCCCCCTCCGACTCCCAGCCACAAGCGCTACTTCTTTGATAAATTCGGCATCACCGAGCGCCTCCTCGAACGCTGCCTCGGCGAAGCCCTCTCTGCCGGTGGCGACTACGCCGACCTCTACTTCGAGTCGGTCGCGGCCACCTCGCTCGGCGTCGATGAGCAGATCGTCAAATCCGCCTCGCAGGGCGTCAGCGCCGGCTGCGGCATCCGTGTCCTCTCCGGCGAGCGCACCGGATACGCCTACACCGACAACCTCAGCCCCGAGCGCCTCCTCCACGCCGCCCGCACTGCCGCGCTCATCGCCTCCGGCCCTGCCACGCAACCCGTCCAGGGCTTTGTCGATACGCCCGTCGCCGACCTCTATCCCGTCCCCCTCGGCGGCTACGATCTCGATCTCGCCGCCCGTCTCGAATTGATTCTCCGCGCCGACCGTGCTGCCCGCGCCTTCGACCCGCGCATCGTCCAAGTTCGCGCCAGCTACGCCGAGGAACTCCGCCGCATCCTCATCGCCGCCAGTGATGGTGCCTTCGCCAGCGACACCCAGCCCCTCTGCCGACTCAACGTCTTCGTCATCGCCAAGGACGGCGAAACCACCACCAAAGGCACGGCTGGCGGCGGTGGCCGCTCCGGCCTCGACCAATTCACAGGGAGTAAAAACCCTGAGACCCTGGCCCGCGAGGCCGCCCGCCAGGCGATCCAGCAGCTCACCGCTGTTCCCGCTCCTGCTGGCGAGATGGAGGTCGTCCTCGGCCCCGGCTGGCCCGGAATCCTCCTCCACGAAGCCGTCGGCCACGGACTCGAAGCCGACTTCAACCGCAAAAAAACCTCCGCCTTCGCAGGCCTCATCGGCCAATCCGTCGCCAGCTCCAAAGTCACCGTCGTCGATAACGGAACCATCGCCAACCGCCGCGGCTCCCTCAACGTTGACGACGAAGGCACCGCCACGCAAAATACGGTTCTCATCGAAAACGGCATCCTGCGCGGCTACCTCACCGACAAGCTCTCCGCCCGCCTGATGAACTCGGCCAACACCGGCTCCGGTCGCCGTGAAAGCTACCAGCACATCCCCATGCCGCGCATGACCAACACCTATATGCTGGCCGGCGACGACGCCCCCGAGGACATTCTGCGCAGCGTCAAGCACGGCCTCTACGCCGTCAACTTCGGCGGCGGCCAGGTGGACATCACCAACGGCAAATTCGTCTTCTCCGCCAGCGAGGCCTATCTCATCGAAGACGGCAAGATCACCGCCCCGGTCCGCGACGCCACCCTCATCGGCAACGGCCCTGAAGCCCTCAAGCACGTCTCCATGGTCGGCCACGACCTCAAGCTCGACGAAGGCATCGGCACCTGCGGCAAAGACGGCCAATCCGTCCCCGTAGGCGTAGGCATGCCCACCATCAAGCTCGACAAAATGACCGTGGGAGGAACGGGAAGGTAGAAGTTTCGATACTATGGGTTTGTTCCAGAACGGCAAACTCACTACAAACCTGTCATCCTGAGTGAAGCGTTCTTCAGCGGAGCCGAAGGACCTGTGGTTGATTTTTGCAGTTGACAATATCTCAATTTTGAGATAGGATCATCTATGGAATGGCGAGTCGAGGTTCTCAACGATACGGTGCGCAGTGAACTCGATGCCCTGCCTATGGAAATTCGGGCGCGTCTGTTTCGGCTCGAACATATGATCTCTCAGGTTGGCCTTGAAAATCTGCGGGAACCTTATGTCAAGCATCTTGAAGGCAAGCTATGGGAGATGCGCGTGTCGGGAAGGGATGGCATCGCACGGTCCATCTATGTCACGGCCATAGGACGCCGGGTTGTGATTGTTCGCGCTTTCATCAAAAAGACACAGCAAACGCCGCGTAGCGAAATCGACCTTGCCCAGCGGCGCGCAAAGGAGGTTTTATGACGATTCCTTTCAAGGAACTCGCGGATGAGTGGATGAAGGATCCGGAATTCAAGGCGGAGTATGATCGTCTGGGTCCGGAGTTTGAGATTGCCACGGAGCTGATCCAGGCGCGTCTTCGTTCCGGTTTTTCGCAAGTGGAACTGGCCCAGCGCATGGGTACCAGCCAGTCGGCAATCGCACGGCTGGAGAGCGGAAGAACTCTGCCCAGCGCCAAAACCCTGATCCGCTTCGCCGAAGCCACCGGCTCGAAGATCCAATTGCGGTTGTTGGCAGCGTGATGCAAGAGCATGGTAGAAGACGGTCTTAGCTCAATGCAGTGTAAGTAGGGTGGGTACGAGTCGATGTCAAAAACGTCCATGCTTCTTGTTGCGCTTATTCTGATTTTTTCCTCGTGGCCGGCTAAGCTTGCTTTCGCCCAATGCAATAACCACAGCACTCCCCTGCCACTTCCCGATATGAAGGCAGCTAGCAAACCTCGGGATTTTGTTCGTTTCAAATATTCTCTATCTGCATCCGATTCACTCCTGATTCGGTCGCACGAGGACACCCAAACCTCGATCGGACCGTACGATCTAGGTTTTGTTATTAAACGGGACGATAAGGTGTTGCAGAGCGTAACCTTACGAAAACTACCTGAGTTTCGGCGCGAGGATTCTTTCTTTTCGGAGGCATTCTCTACCCTTTACGTGACCAGCGCCTGCGCAAGCGGAGGTCCAATCTATTTCGTTACGATGAAATATATGGGCGACGAAATCAGCCCCGCCCTTGTCTTCGTATTGGTTCCTTCAGCACAGGGATACGATGTATCCACGCTTCCATTGTTCGATGGTGGGGTTGTAGAAGTTTCTAAAGCTAATCCACTTCACATCAGGATTTGGGAAAATCTTGAAGAAGGCGGTTGTAATGCCTGCGAAACTCGCTATCGAATCACTGAGTATGAAATTCGGGACTTCAAACCTGTTCGCATTCGGGGATATAAGACGCGGCGTCTCTACACAACCGGGGATTTCGATGATACACGCATCCGATTCATACCATAAAAGTGCATTGACAGGTAGAAAATCTATGACCATCCCCTTCGAAGAGCTCGCGGCAGAGTGGCTGGCCGATCCCGAGTTCAAGCGCGAGTACGATGCCCTGGCCCCGGAGTTCGAAGCCCTCGCCAAAAAGTTGCAGGCGCGGAAGTGTGCCGCAGCGAAAGCGCCCGCCTCACGCCGCATCCTCCAGTCTGACCGTAACCCGCCGCCCCAGCGCTGAGGCGATATGCTCCAGCGCTACCATCGAAAAACGCCGTCGGCTCCAATCCCATTTTCAACTCCTGTCGCGTTTCGGCACATGCCGGGTTAACGGTTTCTGAATTCGTTTGACCGGCGCGCCCCTGCCAAGCTACCATCCGTACGGATCGTGTTTGAAGCCATGATCAACTCCGCCAAACTCGATTGCCGTCCAATGGCGCCAGGGTTCGCGCTCATTGCCGTCATCCTTGCCTTTGTCCTGCCCCTCTCTGCCGTTGTGCCGCAGCGTGGAGGGATGCCCAGGACGCAGAGGCACGAGAGCCACCATGAGATCTTCCAACTGGAAGAGACGTGGAGGAAAGCCGTTCTGAACTCAGACGCCGCCGCCATGAGTTCACTGCTGGCCGACGACTATATCGGCATCACCGCCAAAGGGATGCTGCTTACCAAGGAGCAGACTCTGGCCAGACTCCGCAGCGGGCGGGGCCACTACACGAGCCTTGATCTTGCCGATCTCAAGGTGCGCTTCTACGGAACCACGGCGCTGGTCACCTCCTTTGCCCAGGCAGCCGGCGTCAACGCCGAGGGCGAGGACGTCACCGGCAGCTTCCGTTACACCCGCGTCTACGTGCGCAATGCGCAGGGCCAGTGGAAGATCGTCAGCTTTGAGGCCAGCCGGATTCGCGAAGCCGGCGAGCCTAAGTAAACCATCGTCGCGCCGGAAGTTTTCTTCCCTTACAATGAATCGATGCCGGAGCTGCCTGAGGTCGAAACCATCGCCCGTGGCGTAGACGAGCGCCTGCGCGGAGATCGCATCGTCGAGGTTTGGTTTGGCAGCCATCATGAACCCTTCAAGACGCCGCCCGCTCGTCAGGCCAAAGGGCTGGAGGGATGCTTGATTCTCTCTGTGCATCGCACCGGAAAGCACATTGTCTGCGAACTGGGTCCTCCGCCCGCCCAATGGATCGTTCACCTCGGCATGACCGGCAGGCTGCTGGTCACCACTCCGGACGCTCCCCCGGCACCACACACTCACGCGCGGCTGACTCTGGCCAGCGGTCGCGAGCTGCGCTTTGTGGACCCGCGCCGCTTTGGCCGGCTGGAGTTTCGCGACCTGAGCCGCAGCCCCGGCTTTTGCGCGCCGGGTGCCGATCCGCTAACCATTCCCGGCGACGCCTTCGCCGCACTCTTTCATAACCGCAACCTGCCCATCAAGGCGGCACTGCTCAACCAGTCGTTACTCTCCGGCGTGGGCAATATCTACGCCGATGAGAGCCTCTTTCACGCTGGCATTCGTCCGCGACGGCAGGCCTCGCGGCTGACCCGCGCCGAAATCGAAACTCTGCGGCTGGCCCTGCGCGCGGTCCTGCAAGACGCCATCCGGCTGGGCGGCTCTTCGGTCTCAGACTACGTGGACGCCGACGGAGTGCGAGGCTTCTTCCAACTGGAGCACTGCGTCTACCAGCGCACCGGCCTTCCCTGCCGCCGCTGCCAGACGCCGATCCGGCGCACTCTATTGGCCGGACGCGGGACGCATTATTGCCCACAATGCCAGCGATAAAATAAGTGTTATATGTTTTTTAGAATTTTTCCCACGAAAGAAGCTACACAAATCAGAATTTTCCCGTATTGCGAAATCCACAAGTTACTGAAAATAAAGAAAACATAAAATGGCCATGAGATTGCTATTAGATAAGCGCCAGTGATGTACGGCGCTGGAAGTAGTCGGCCAGCCCAAAGAAGAGCAGACCCCGGCAAGAGCAACCGCCAAAGAAGCGGCCCTCAAAAGGGAATACCGGTCGGGAATGTCTGTAGTAGGCACGGTGGAAATCACCATCGGCCAAAGCTATTTGGGAGGCCAGTGAACAGCGCGGAAGTAGCGGAGCGCCACTCAATGAGTGGCGTTTCTTGCGTTTGAGCGGCTTTTTCTCTTCGCTGCGGAGGTGTACCTCTCAGCCGGATACGGCGTACCCCGAAGGTTACTTGCCAGCAGAGGAGCTTCGCTGTACTATCAATCTTGCCGGTCACGCGGCTGACGCGAGCCACCCCAAAGGGTTGGGCAAGCTCGCCGCAGGGCAAGGCAGCTCCGCCGGAGGGGTGCGCATCATCGCATTCCGCGGGCCGTGGAGCTTCCCATGAGGAAGGGCATCACCTGAGAAAGGCGCTGGCCGCACCGTCACGGTACTGACAACGGGATGGAGTTGGTTTCTCGGCTCTTGTGTGCGCAGCGGCAAAACAGCTTTTTTACAGTTTGAGTTCATCGGCCTGATTACCGCAGCATGGTATTTGCTGTAGCCGCTTGCCGCCGTTTTCCCCGCCCTGAACTGGGCGCAGACAGGCAGGAACGGCTGAATCCAGAGACTCGAGTGTAGCGAACAGCAACGCACCGTTAGCCATACAACAGGAAGTAACGCATGACGACAGATTCAACACTGCCCCAATCTGAATTGGGGTTGGAGCAGGCCAGCGGTCCAGGACCGTTGCAAGGACATCGGCGTCGCCGGCGCCGCCGCAAGAACAAGAGCAGCCAAACCGGAGCAGCGCCCGCGCCGCAGCTTCAGGCCGAACAGCCTCAGCCGCCCCAGCCTGTCCGCCACAAGCAGGCTCCCGCGCAACCCGGCGGGCAACCCGGCGGACGCAAGGGTGGCCAGCAGAAGCAGGGACGGAAGAAGAAGTTCTCCCAGAAGGCGCAATCCCCGGCGGGGCAGCCCGGCAACAACGTCTCCGGCCCGCCGCATGGCAAGCGCAAGATGAAGCAAAAGGGTCCCAGGGAGTTTGTCGGTCCCATGGACCACAGCTATCGCATCGTCAACGGCAATATTGCCGACGGTCCGCCCTCCACCATCCAGCTCGCCGGCAACGGCCATTACCAGGACATTTTTCAGCCGCAGCCCACGGTCGCCATCCGCGAGGACGCGCCCACTCGCATCTACTGTTTCATCGAGGACCTCTTCTTCCTCGCCAAGATTCAGGAGACGGCGCGCAAGCTGGGCGTGAAGGTGGAGTTCATCAAAGGCGGCGCGGATGCCGTTACCCGGCTCACCGATCTGCCGGAGGCCGAGCGCCCCAAGCTGCTGGTCTTTGACCTGAACAATCTCAACGCCAAGCCCATGACGTTGATTCCCAAGCTCAAGTCCAAGTTCAAGAAGGCGACCTCGATCGTCGGCTTCCTCAACCACTTGCAGGGCGAGTTGAAGGCCAAGGCCCTCGACGCCGGCTGCGATGCGGTGATGCCGCGCTCCGCCTTCTCGCAGACCCTGCCCAACCTGCTGCGCCGTTATGGCGTGGAAGAGGAAGAAGACCTCACGCCGCAACCGGCGTAGAAATGCAGTTAGTATTCCCTGCCTCTATCCCGGCGGCCAGGTCATCGCACGACCGCCCAGCAGGTGCACGTGGAGATGCTCCACGGTCTGCCCGCCATCCTCGCCGGTGTTGATCACCACGCGATAGCCCTTGGCGAGGCCTTTGGCGCGGGCAATCTCCGCCGCCGCCCACAATAGGTGGCCCAGCAGCGCGCGATCCCCCTCAATGCTGTCGGCCAGCGAGGCGATATGCTCCCGCGGCGTCACCAGAATATGCACCTGAGCCTGCGGGTGAAGGTCCGCGAAGGCATAGCACTGCTCGTCCTGATAGACGGCGGTCGAGGGGATGCTTCCGTCAACGATCTTGCAAAAGAGGCAACTCATGGCGCGTCCAGTGTACAGGAGCGAGACACTATCGTGCACCAAATCGCAACACTTATAATGAAAAACCCCATTTTCAGCGGTTCCCTGTCTCAGATTGCTCAGTGCGCCCCGCCTCCGGGTGGCAGACTTTTGAAGTCAGCGCCTCACGCGCATTTCGAAAAAAGGAGAAGATGATGCCTCAGAGCCTACATGCCCAAGCCGCGGAGCTGCACAACCACGCAGCCCACGCGCACGCCATTGCCGAGTGCCAGCACAGCACCGGAGATCACGCCACCGATCAGGAACTGACCCGGCAGGCCTACGAACGCTCACAGCAAGCCGCGCAGCTTTCCAAAGAGATTGCCAAGCATTCCATGGAGCCTATGGAGGTTTAAGCCGCCAGAGTTGGGCAAGCCATCGGCCCCTCCCGGCTGATAGAATCTCCGCATGGAAACCATCCAATACATTCTGCCGCAAAATCGCATTCCCCTTGCCTGGTACAACATTGCCGCCGACCTGCCCAAGCCGATGGCGCCGCCGCTGCACCCCGGAACGCTGCAACCCCTCGGCCCCGAAGATCTGGCGCCGCTCTTTCCCATGAGCCTGATCATGCAAGAGGTCAGCACCGAGCGCGAGATCGAGATTCCCGGCGAAGTCCGCCAGCTTTACGCGCAGTGGCGTCCCTCCACGCTCTTCCGCGCCCGCCGACTGGAGAAGGCGCTGGATACGCCCGCGCACATCTACTACAAGTACGAGGGTGGAAGCCCCGCCGGCTCGCACAAGCTCAACACCGCCCTGCCGCAGGCCTATTACAACAAGAAGGACGGCACCAAGCACCTCTCCACCGAGACCGGAGCCGGCCAGTGGGGTTCGGCGCTCTCCATGGCATGCGCCTTCTTCGGCCTCGATTGCAAGGTCTACATGGTGCGCGTCAGCTACGACCAGAAGCCTTATCGCCGTGCCCTGATGGAGGCCTTCGGTGCCACTGTCACCGCCAGCCCCAGCACGGAGACCGAGTCAGGCCGCGCCATTCTCGCCGCCCATCCGGACTCCAACGGCTCGCTGGGCATCGCCATCTCTGAGGCCGTCGAAGTGGCCGCCAAAGACCCCAACACCAAGTACGCTCTCGGCAGCGTGCTCAATCATGTGCTGCTGCATCAGACCGTCATCGGTCTGGAAGCCATCGAGCAGATGGCTCTGGCCGACGACGAGCCGGATGTGGTCATTGCCTGCGCTGGCGGCGGATCGAACTTTGCCGGTCTGGCGCTGCCCTACGTAGGCCGCAACCTCAAGGGTCAGAGCAAGGCGCGCATCGTGGCCGTCGAGCCTGCCGCCTGCCCCAGCCTGACCAAGGGCCATTTTGCCTACGACTTCGGCGACACCGGCCACCTGACCCCGCTCGTCAAGATGCACACCCTCGGCTCGTCCTTCATCCCGCCCGGCATTCATGCCGGCGGACTGCGCTACCACGGCATGGGACCGCTGGTCTCGCACGTCATGGACCTGGGTCTCATCGAGGCCACCAGCGTGCAGCAACTGGACGCCTTCGCCGCCGGAATTCAGTTCGCCCGCTCCGAGGGCATCATTCCTGCTCCGGAATCCAACCACGCCGTTGCCGCGGCCATCTCCGAGGCTCTGCAAGCCAAGCAAGAGGGCAAAGCGAAGACCATCCTCTTCGGCCTCAGCGGCCACGGCCACTTCGACATGGCCTCCTACATCGCCTATCAGGCCGGCAAGCTGGAGAACTACGAGTATCCCGCCGAGGAGATCGCCATGGCCCTCGCCGGTCTGCCGTCGGTCGGGTAGGAATGGACGATCGTTCGAGGAATCCCAGCTCCCAAATGCGGGACCTGGGGCGCCCGGCGATATGGAGGACCTATGAAGGCGCTAATTCGATTAGCAACGCTCGGTGCGATCTGCCTAATCTCCCCGGTATTTCTATTTGCCGGAGAAAACGCATTTCAGGCAATTGAAAAAGGTGATACGGAGCAACTTCAGAACCTGCTGAAGAAGAAGACAGATCCCGACGCGCAACGCGCAGGGGAAACGCTTCTGGTCCATGCTATTGCGCACAATAATCCAGCAGCCGTGGATTTACTGCTGAAGGCTGGCGCGAAGCCCGATTACCGGCCGAAGCCGTACAACGTACTTCCCCTGATACTGGCAGCCACCACCGGCCAAACCGAGATAGTGCAGATGCTGGTGCAGCACGGCGCGGCAGTGAATGCACGGAGCATTACAGGAGATACGCCACTGCTTCAGGCTGTTATTTGGGGGCGTGACGAAACGGTGGCATTTTTATTACAGAAGGGGGCCGACGCGAATCTTGCCAATTACAAAGGGACGCTTCCAATTCTGCTGGCCGCAGAGAGATCGGACTCCAATCTGGTTCGCATACTGCTTGAAGAGGGGAAAGCGGACCCGAATGCCCGCCGCGAAGGGCTGTTTCCGTTGTATACCGCTGGAAATTATGGCCGAGTCGAGAACATTCGTATTCTGTTGGCCCACGGTGCCAACCCGGCCCAGCGAACCGCGGAAGGCAAATCTGCTTCCGATATTGCTACTGAACATGGCTACGAAATTACCGCCTCGGTCCTGCGGGAGGCCGAAGTGGCCGGAGCTGCCTCTATCGTTCCCTTGCTGGACAAAGCCTGGGCGTATATAGATGGTGTTCAAATCTGGCTTAAGGAACCTACGATACCTTACCGGATCATCAGCGAAACACCACTTGAGTTCACCAGCGAATCGTTTACCCCGCCCGTTCTGAATGCACCTGACGCGACTCGTCCGGCAGTCGAAGAAGAAGTTTACAGTGCACTGAAGCAAAAACTGCACGATGCCGCCGATGCTGCCGGAGCCCGTGCCGTCATCGTCTCCGGGGCCACCAACACGCAGCAGACCATCTATGTGAAGACAGGGGGAACCAGTTTTGGCAGTGCTCTGCTGGGCAACATTCTGATCGGATCACTCGCGGGTATTTCAGGTTGCCAGAACTGCGGTCCAGTCATTCTGCCCAGTGCCCCCAACCAGACTTTCAACAAAGTCCAGTACAAGTTCAAGGCGAGGCTGCGTTTCGTGAAGTTCGACGGAGAAACCTTCGGGGGGCAAACTACTTCGGCAGACACGACTAGGGTCGAAATTTCTCCCGCTGTATCGCGCTGGAACGATCTCCGATTCTCAAATGACGTGCAGGCGCTGGAGAGTTATGTGCGCGATTTCCCCGAAGGACAATATACGCCGCTTGCCGAATCCCGGATTGTCTCAGCTAGGCAAGCTTTAGAAAAGGCAAAGCTGCCACCGGTGCTGTTCGTCTATAACATAGAGCTTTCATTTGGCGGATCTCAATTCTTTGTGGACGGCAAGCCAATCGTAAAACTGGGATCAATGCGCTACGCAAAAATCCGCCTACAACCCGGATTGCGGCACTTCCAGCTTGTCTCGCTCAAGGGGCCAGTGGTGGATGTGAATGTGAACGGTGGGGACGAGATATATCTTCCAGTTCGAGGTGGAATGTCACCCAACGTGGGAATACAGCCTCAAGCTTCGCCCGCCGTAGCCAAAGAGCTTTTCGCTAAAGGCACACTTAAGCCCGCCAAGCCTGCGGACATACTTGATGCTGCGTCGATTATTCCCTGATGCCTGACGCTTATCTATAGGTGCGCCACATCTCGACTTTGAGCATTAAACCAGCTTTAGCCGGTGGAGGTAAGAAGGAACATATAGTCAGGCGGATTGCCCGGCCCCTCGCTTCTGGGGACCGGAAAATCCACCGCTACAACTGTATCTTCACCGGCCAGCTCTTCCAGATCTCCGCGCAGTAGTCGCGGATCGAACGGTCTGACGAGAACTTGCCGATGCGCGCCACATTCAAAATCGACATACGCGTCCACTCGTCCTGATTCTTGTAAGCCGCGCTGACCAGGTCCTGGCAATCGATATACGACTGGTAATCGGCCAGCAGCATATACTCGTCGCGGTCCAGCAGCGAGTTGATCAGCGGCTCGAAGAGCGTGCGGTCGCCGCGCGAAAATTCACCGCTCGACAGCGAGACCAGAACCTCATGCAGCATCGGATTCGACTCAAAGATCGCCCGCGGATTGTAGCCCTCCAGCTTGCGCTTCTCCACCTCCGGCGTGGTCAGCCCAAAGAGGAAGAAGTTCTCCGCGCCCACCTCCTCGCGTATCTCGATGTTGGCGCCGTCCAGTGTGCCGATGGTCACCGCGCCATTCATGGCGAACTTCATGTTGCCGGTGCCGGAGGCCTCTTTGCCGGCCAGCGAAATCTGCTCGCTCAGGTCCGCCGCGGGATAGACCCGCTGCCCCAGCTTCACGCTGTAATCGGGCAGAAAGACCACCTTCAGCCGTCCGCGCACCACCGGATCAGAGTTGATCGACTCGCCCACCGAATGTATCAGCTTGATGATCAGCTTGGCCATGCGATAACCGGGAGCCGCTTTGCCGCCAAAGATGAATGTGCGCGGAACCATCTCCACATCCGGGTCGCGCTGGATGCGCTTGTAGAGCGTGAGAATATGCAGGATTTGCAGGTGCTGCCGCTTGTACTCGTGCAGCCGCTTCACCAGCACATCGAAGATCGACTCCGGATCGGTGGCAATCCCCAGCTTCTCGTGGATGTACGCCGAGAGATGCAGCTTGTTCTGCCGCTTGATCGCCCGCCACTCCTCGCAGAACTCCGCATCACCCACCATCGGCTCCAGCTTGCGCAGCTTCTCCAGATCGCGCGCCCAGCCCGCGCCCAGCCGCGCCGTCAGCAGGCTCGCCAGCCGCGGATTGCTCAACACCATCCACCGCCGCGGCGTCACACCGTTGGTCTTATTGCTGAACTTCTCCGGTGTAAGCGCATAAAAATCGCTGAGCACATGGGTCTTCAATAATTCCGTGTGCAGCGCGGCCACGCCGTTGATGGCGTGCGATCCCAGCGCGGCCAAGTGCGCCATGCGTACAAACTTCTCGCCCTCCTCGTTGATGAGCGAGAGCCTCTTCACCCGCTCTTCATCGGCGGGAAATTTGACGCGCACCTTTTCCAGATGGCGGCGGTTGATGTCGTCGACAATCTCCAAGTGGCGCGGCAGCAGCGAGCCAAACAAGCTGCGCGGCCACTGCTCCAGCGCCTCCGGCAGCAGCGTGTGGTTGGTGTACGAGAGCGTGTTCTCGGTTACGTGCCATGCCGCATCCCACTCCATCTCGTGCTCGTCCATCAGCAGCCGCATCAGCTCCGCCACGGCAATCGCCGGATGCGTGTCGTTCATCTGGATGGCAAAGTTTCTGTGCAGCTCGGCTAGCGGACGCTTCTGCGTCGATTGAATCTTCAAAATATGTTGCAAGCTGCACGAGACGAAGAAGAACTGCTGCGCCAGCCGCAACTGCTTGCCCTGAATCCCCTCGTCGTTGGGATAGAGAATCTTGGAAATGTTTTCGCTGGAGACCTTGTCGGCCACCGCGCCGAAGAAATCCCCCTGGTTAAAAGTTCCGAAATCAAAGCTCTCCACGGCCTGCGCCGCCCACAGCCGCATGGTATTCGCCGTGTTCGTCCGGTAGCCCAGAATCGGCGTATCATGCGGAACACCGCGCACCAGCCGCTGCGGAATCCATGTCACGCGTTCCTTTCCCTTGGCGTCGGTGTGATGCTCCGTGCGTCCGCCCATCTTCACTTCAAAGGCGTCTTCGGGCCGCTCCAGCGCCCAGGGATTGCCTAGCCTGAGCCACTTGTCGGTCGACTCCACCTGCCAGCCGTCGCGAATCTGCTGATCGAAGATTCCATACTCGTAGCGGATGCCGTAGCCGATCGCAGGAATATCCAGCGTGGCCAGCGAATCCATGAAGCACGAGGCCAACCGGCCCAATCCACCGTTGCCGAGGCCGGGTTCCTCCTCCTGCTCGATCAGCGTATTCAGATCGATGCCCAACTGCCGCATCGCCTGCTCGGTTTCCTCATAAATGCCCAGGTTGATCAGGTTGTTGGCCAGGTGCGGTCCGGTCAAAAACTCCGCCGAAAGATAGCAAACCACGCGCACATCCTGCGCCTGATAGTTCTTCACCGTCTGAATCCAGCGCTCCACCAGCCGGTCGCGCACCGTGTGCGCCAGCGCCATGTAGAGGTCGTTCACCGTCGCGCGCTCGGTGGAGCGCCCCTGCACAAAAAACAAGTTATCCAGAAACGACTGCGCCAGCGCCTCCACGCCCAGCGCGGTTCTCTGACCCTTTTGCGATCCGGTTTGGTGCGCACTCGCTTGTGGCAGCATGGCAGTAGTCATCTCGGTCATTCGTTCCCTCGTGTGCCCTACAGACGGAGTATTCCCTCAAAAAAATGAGAGTAGTTCCCTCAACATAAGGCCGTAAGCTCCGCACTGCGATGAAAAATCGATTAAGGTCAAGACGCGCACTCGTCTTCGGTCCGTTTTGAAAACTCTAATGCCGTTTTGGTAGCGCGGCCAGACCTTGGTACTTTGCGATAAGCTGGTGCCAAGGAGCACTCGCGCAATGAACATGATTCTCGGTGTAGACGGCGGAGGAACGCGCACCCGCGCCTCCATCCTGGCGGGCGACAAGTTGCTGGCTCACGGCGAAAGCGGCTCCATCAAGCGGCTGCGCGTGGGAGCCGAAGCCGCCGAGGCCAACCTGCGCGCCGTGCTCAAAGAGGTCTACGTCCAAGCCGGCGTCACTCAGGTCTCCGCCGCTTCGGTCGGCGTGGCCTCGGTCTCCATGCCCGGCATCACCGAGTGGATCACCGCCGTTCTCAACGACTTTGGCGTCACGCGCTCGGAGGTCGTCGGCGACGAGGTCATCGCCCTTGACGCTGCCTTCCACGGCGGTCCGGGAATCCTGCAGATCGCCGGAACCGGCTCCAACACCATTGGCCGCGCTCCCGACGGATCGCGCGAGACGGCTGGCGGCTGGAGCTCCCGCCTCGGCGACGAAGGCTCAGGCTACTGGATTGGCGTCAACAGCCTGCGCCGCGCCCTTCATGCGCACGACCGCGAGCAGCCTACGCAAATCATTGAAAAAGTTAGCCAAATCTGGGGTACGCCCACAATGGACGACTTTATCCAGCGGGGTGACGGTACCCCGCCACCGGATTTTGCCGCCCTCGCCCCGACAATCTATGAATTGTCGGAATGCGGCGACCACGTCGCCCAAGAGACCCTCGCACAGGCCGCCGCTGATCTGGTCGCGTTTGTGCTGCTCGTCCGCGCCAAGCTCCGCCGCAAGCACAATATCGCCGGAGAACTTCCCGTGGCCTGGACCGGCGGCGTCCTCGCGCATATGCCGAAGGTCCGCGAAGCCTTCGTTGCCGGGTTGTATGCCGCCGCTCCGCAGATGCCCGTGGGAAAGGAAGAAGTGGTTTCTCTCGACGGCGCTCTCTGGCGCGCCCAACGCCTTGCGGAAGCTCAATAAAGCGCGCCAGCGCCGCCTGCCCCGCCGCAGGTGCCTCACCGCCGCCCGTGCGCAAAGTTAATCAGCCGTGCCAGCAGAAGCAAAACCGCCAATGCCGTAGCGCAGGCCATCAGCAGGCGGCGTGTGCGCGGCTGCAGTTGGCGCCGGTTGGCTTGGCGTATCTTTACTTTGCGCGTCATGGATGGGAGATGCAATTGCCTGCTAAACCACATGGTAACGTGCCACGCGTCAGCACTACCGATGAATGCGAATGGGCAGGTCAGTATCTTGAAAAACCTTAATGACATGGGAATTTTACAACTCCGATTTTCGCCTAACGCGCACACCTGAAATACGCGATAGAGTATGCACGAGGATGCATCATCCGGCGTCTCTGATCTGCCTCCGGATGCTCCCGAAAGTGGGCATATAAAGGAGATATTCCTATGAAAGGCAAGCTGCTGATCGTCGAAGATGAACCGATTGTGGCGCTGGACCTCAAACAGGAGGTTGAGATGCTGGGCTGCGAGGTGCTGGGCGTGGCGGAAAGCGCCGACGAGGCGCTGGTGGCCGCTGGCGTGCACCGCCCCGACCTGGCGCTCATGGATGTGCGCATCGTGGGCAGCGTAGATGGCATTCAAACAGCAGGTTTGCTGCGTGCCGCCTACCGCATTCCGGTCGTCTTTCTCACCTCATATAGCGATGAAACCACCATTGCGCGGGCCGCACGCGAGATGCCATACGGCTATCTCACCAAGCCCTTCCAGAGCGGCGAGCTGAAGGCCACGCTGCAAGTGGCGCTGCACAAGGCCAAGGTTGATGCTCGGCAAAACGCGGAGCACCGGCAGATGGAAGCCACCGTGGACGGTATGCGCGAAGGTGTCTTGATGGTCACCTCCGAGGGGAGGATTCAGTTTATGAACGCTGCCGCCGAGGGGTTGGCCGGCTGCTCGCTGGCCAAGGCTAAAGGCCGCGCGCTGGATGAGATATTGAAGCTGAGTGACGGAAACCAGCGTGCCATTAGCCTGCTGGACAGTCGCGAAGACTCCATCTCAGTCGAGGCCTTTGGATGGACACTCAACCAGCAAGGCGGCGGCACGGTACTGGTGGACCTATGCCTAGCTCCCTTGGCCAGCATCGCTGGACCGCGCAAGGGATTCGTGGTCACTGTGCGCGATGCCGCTGAGAGGCTGCGCTCCCAGGCCATGGAGGAGACCCTCGACGAGGCGCACTCCTTCGATCAGACGCCGACGGCCATGGTGCAGTTGGATGGCAACGGCTGCATTGTGCGCGTCAACCAGGCGCTGCAACGCGAGTCGGGCGTGCCCGCCGAGAGCCTCGTCGGCCGCTCCCTGACCGGCCTCAGCATGGACCCGGACCCGCGCATCGCCAAAGACCTGATGCACACCCTGCTGCAAGGTGCAACATTCATGGCCACGCCAAAGCCGCGCTCCGTCAACTAGCCGCCTGCGGTTGCATTGATCCTTGTCTGTCATCCGGAGCTACCCTATCTGAGCTTGTCGAAGGGGAAGGCGGGTTAAAAACTGCGGTATGATCTCTGCTAACCTGACGCGTCACAGCCTTGTGCCAGCCGCATCGGCGAGAATAGTATGCTATGGCAAAGCTGCTTTTCAGTTTGGCCCTGGCGTTCGCAGGCGCGCTCGTTCCTATGCCAGCGCAGGAGAATCCGCTCGGTGTGCCGGAGCCATTCCGCGCGCCGTCCGTGCACGTCGGTCCGCTCTCCGGCAAGTCCTCGCAGTCGCCGGCCTTCTCCATTCCCGTCGAGCCGCTGGGTTTTGCCGCGCCGGGACAGCTCTACCTCGGCCAGCGCAGCAGCCTGGTTTCGCTGGACTTCCTCGATGAAAATCGGCTGCTATTCACCTTTCGTGTCCCCGGATTGATCCACCGCGCAGCCCAGGAGCGCGACGGAGGTGAATACGAAGAGCGCCAGATTCGCGCCGTCCTGCTCGCCTTGCCCGCAGGTACCGTCGAGGCCGAGGCGCTGTGGACCGTGCATGACCGCGCGCGCTATCTGTGGATGCTCAATGACGGGCGCTTACTGCTGCGCGACCGCAACCAGCTTGAAGTGGGCGACGCTTCGCTGGAGCTGAAGCCCTTTCTGCGCTTCTCCGGGCCGCTCCTCTGGCTGGAGATGGACCCCGCGCAGCAGTTTTTGGTGACCGACTCGCGCGAGCCTGCCGGGGCTGCGCAGAAGCCGGATGAGGTGCCCAACCACGCCGTCGCCGAGGGCATGGCGATGGATGCGCAGACGACCGGCGACGCCGATCTCATGGTGCGCATCCTGCGCCGCGACACCGGCCAGGTGTTGCTGGTCAGCCGCGCCCGCTCCATCGTTCACCTGCCCATCAACGCCGACGGCTACCTGGAAAACCAGCGCTATCGCGGCGAGGGATGGCTGATGAATCTGAAATATTACAGCGGCGGCAGCCGGATCTTTGCCGTGGTGGAATCCGCCTGTCCGCCACTCTACGATTTTCTCTCCCAACAAGCGGTGCTGGTCACCGCCTGCGCGACCAACGGCTCCGGCGAGCTGGTCATGGTCACCACCGATGGCCGCCGCCCGTGGGAGACGCCGACCTCCGACGCAACCATTTGGCCGCTAATCGTCAAAGCGCCCGATGGCTCGCGGCTGGCCCGCGAGTCGCTCGCCCTCACGCATGCTGTCATTCCCGGAGCTTCCGTCGATCCCTCCGAGATCAAATGGCAAAGCGTCCAGGTCTTCAACGTTGCCGATGGCAAGGTGGCACTGGAAACCTCCGCCAGCCCCATCCTCGATGCGGGCGGAAATGTGGCCATCTCGCCCTCCGGACGACGCGTGGCCGTGCTCAACGCCGGGGCCATTCAGGTCTTTGATCTGCCCTCGCCGCCGCCGCTGCCGGCCGCGCCAAACCGCTGACTCGCCCTCACCACCAACCGTATTCCATGTAAACTGTTCCATGGGAGAGTATTTCTTGGCCACTGACGCCGTTCGCTACGCCGCTGCCGCGCTATCCGATCTGGGCAGCAAGCGCCCCTCCAACGAGGATTCATTCGGGCTCTCAGCCGAGCACGGAGTCTATCTCGTCTGTGACGGCATGGGTGGTGCCGCCGCCGGAGAGATCGCCAGCTCCCTGGCCGTCAGCGAGATGCTGCGCCTGCTCCTCAGCCGCTCCGCCTCCGCACCGTTGGAAGAGGTGATCGCTCAGGCCATCTTCGCCGCCAACTTGGCCATTCACACCCGCGCCGAGCACAACCTCGAACTCGGCGGCATGGGAACCACGCTGGTGGGCATCGCCGTCGAAGGCTGCCGCGTGCTGGTCTTCAACGTCGGCGACAGCCGCTGTTACCGCCTGCGCGAGGGACGCCTGGAGCAGATCAGCCTTGACCACTCGCTGGTCGAAGAGCAGGTGCGCATGGGCCGCATGACCCACGAAGAGGCGCAGCGCTCCTCCATGCGCAACGTCATCACCCGCGCCCTCGGCACTCAGCCCACCGTCGAGCCGGATATCTTCGAGCTGCAAGCCGAGCAAGGCGACCTCTTCCTGCTCTGCTCCGACGGCCTCACCGGCGAGGTCAGCGACGCGCAGATTGAAGCCCTGCTCGCCGCCCCTCTGCCCCTCGACGACCTCTGCGCCACCCTGGTCAACGCCGCCAACCAAGCCGGCGGCCACGACAACATCACCTGCCTGCTGCTCCGCGCCGAGAACTGAGAAGCAAGTTCTTTCGAACGCACTGCCATTCCGCCCGTCCTCAATCATGCTTCTTTTGTTTTTGAAACAGCAGCAGCAGCGGTATGCATGCGAACGCCAATGCGGCAATCAGGCGGAAGTTATCCGCATAGGCCAGCAGCGCCGACTGCTGTTGCACGCTGCGATAAAGCGCGCCCAGCGCCTTGTGCTGCGCGGTGACCATGTCCGCTCCCTGCGAAAAGAGCCGCGCCCGCAAGCCCCGCGCCATCATGCCCGCCACGGGCGAGCCGAGGCCCGCGTCGCCCGCCAGCGTATTCTGATGGACCTGCCCGCCGCGCACCAGCATCGCCATCATCGTGGCTATGCCAATCGATCCGCCAATGCTCCGCATCAAGTTGTAGATGCCCGAGCCGTTGCCGATATCCTGCTTGCGCAGACGGCTCAGCGTCATGGTGGTCAGCGGAACAAAGATAAAGCCCATGGCAAAGCCGTTGAAGATGTTGGGAACAATCACAGAACTCATGCCGATCTCCAGGCTGATATGGCCCAGCATCCAGGTGGAAAGTCCCAGCAGGCCAAAGCCAAAAGCCATCAGCCAGCGGCCATCGATATAGCGAACCATCACGCCCACCATGATCATCGAAGCCATCGCGCCCATGCCGCGCGGACTCACCGAAAGCCCGCTTTGCAGCGCCGAGTACCCCATCATGGTTTGCAGATACAGCGGCAGCATCGCCGTGGCCGCATAGAGAACAAAGCCATAGACGCAGGTAATCAGCGTCCCCACGGCAAAGTTGCGGTCGGCAAAGATGCGCAACTGCACAATCGGATCATGCTCCGTCAACTCGCGAATGATGAACAAAACCAGTGCCAGCATGGAGATTACCGCTGTCAAGCAGATCCACGGAGCCGCAAACCAATCCGCCTCCTGGCCTTTGTCCAACACCAGTTGCAGCGTGCCCAGCCACAGCGCCATCAATCCAAAGCCCAGATAATCGATCGCACCCTTGAACGCCTTGCGCAGATACGGCGGGTCTTCCACGTAGAGGTTGACCATAAACAGCGCCAGAATGCCGATGGGAAGATTCACGTAAAAAATCCAGCGCCAACTGTAGCTGTCGGTGATCCATCCGCCCAGCGTGGGACCAATCACCGGAGCCACAATCACGCCCACGCCATAGACGGCCATCGCCGTGCCGTGCTGGTAAGGCGGAAAACTCTCCAGCAGAATCGACTGTGCCAGCGGCTGCATTCCGCCGCCGCCGATGCCTTGCAGAACCCGCGCCACAATCAGCATCGGCATATTCAGCGACATGCCGCACAGCAGCGAGGCCAACGTAAACAGCAGAATCGAATAGAGCAGCAGACGCTTGCGTCCGATGCGCCGCGCAATCCATCCCGAGGCCGGCAGCATGATGGCATTCGCCACCAGGTAGCTGGTCAGCACCCACGTCGATTCATCGGTGGAAGCCGAAAGGCTGCCGGCGATATGCGGCAGCGCCACGTTGGCCACCGAGGAATCCAGCACCACCATGAACGTCGCCAGCATCACTGCCGCGGCAATCATCCACGGATTTGCCTCCGGCTTCCAGTCGCGATGCTCATCTGCCTCAATCTGCGCGGTCTTCGCTGTGCTCATCCGGCGTGTCGGCTCTCGTTTCGCGGCGTTGGCTGCCGGGGTTCACAACCACTTTTCCCGCGGGCAACTCTCTATATTATGCGCGATGTTATGCATCAGGGTCTTGCATCACAAAAACCCCCAAGCCTGTGATCGCAAGGCAGGTATATGATTCTTGCTGCGGCAATTTTTGCCGATAGATACTGTGGCAGTGAGCAAACGGGAGGTATTTCAATGAAAGACAAGCACAAGAAAAAACATATGCACACGGAGCCGGAACAAGCACCGGCAATCACCGTCGAAGCGGGCGGCGACCTGCCCGCCCCCGCGCCCGCCGATGAGAAGGCATTGCGTCTCGGCAAGGATTGCGACTATGAGCGCGAGCTAAGCCGCCTGCAAGTGGAGCTGGTCAAGCTGCAGGAATGGGTGCGTCATGAAAAGCTGCGTGTGGTCGTGCTCTTTGAAGGCCGCGACGCCGCCGGCAAGGGCGGCGCCATCAAGCGCATCACCGAGTCGCTCAATCCGCGCGTCTGCCGCGTCGTCGCGCTGGCCACGCCCACCGAGCGCGAGCAAACGCAATGGTACTTTCAGCGCTATGTCGCCCACCTGCCCGCCGCCGGTGAGATCGTGCTCTTTGATCGCAGTTGGTACAACCGCGCCGGCGTGGAGCGCGTCATGGGCTTCTGCACCGATGCGCAATACCTGGAGTTCATGCAGAGTTGCCCGGAGTTCGAGCGTATGTTGCAACGCTCCGGAATCCACCTCATCAAGTACTGGTTCTCAGTCAGTGACGAGGAGCAGGAGCGCCGCTTTCAGGAGCGCATGAAGAATCCCACCAAGCGCTGGAAGCTCAGCCCCATGGACCTGCAATCACGCAAGCACTGGGCCGACTACTCGCGCGCCAAAGACGAAATGTTCGCCGTCACTGACACCAAGCTCTCGCCCTGGTTTGTCGTCAACGCGGAAGATAAAAAATGCGCGCGTCTCAACGTCATCCGTCATCTGCTCTCGCAATTCGACTACCGCGATCTGACGCCCGCGCCCCTCGAGTTGCCCAAGCTGGAAAAGTCAAAGTACGTGCGCCCGCCCATCCAGGAGCAAAACTTCATCCCGCTGATCTACCGGTAGAAAGACGACGCACACAGCCCTTACTCCACGGTTAGTTTCACCGTCGCCGTATGCGACAACAAACCCGATGCCGCGGTTACGGTCAGCGAATAGTACTGCGGCGTATACGTGAATCCGCAGCCCGTCGTTCCCGCCAGCAAGGCCGCGCTGGCCACTGCAATCACCGCCAGCCGAAGCCAGCGCGAAGAGGCTCGTCGCACCCTGCCGGCAAAGGGCAACAGCAGCAGCCCCAGCGCCAAAGGCAGCGAGTGGCTGCCAAACAACCCGCTGGGCGTATGCGCTGCCGAAAGAGAAATCGGCGTCACCTGCAACGTTACTGTGGTTGCTGCCGCGTTCTCCAGAACCGTGGCCGGAGAGAAGCCCACCGCCGCTTGCTCTGGTGTTCCGGTTACGGTGAAGCTCACCGTCCCTGCCAGCGCCCCGCCGCCCATCGGCGTGATAATCAGAGGATAATTCGCCTGCACGCCGGGGTTCACCGTCATATTTCCGCTGCCTGAGACAACTATCGAAAAGTCTTCGATATTCTCCGCCAGCGTCACGCTGTTCGCGGATAGATATGTGCTGTCGCCTGAGTAGGCGGCCGTGATCGAGTGCGGCCCAAAGCTCAATGCCGATGTGCTGTACGTCGCCATGCCCGCCGACACGTTTACCGTGGCTAGCGGCGTCGCGCCATCGTAGAAGATCACCGTGCCCGTCGGCTCGGCCACTATCGAGGTAAAGGTCGCGGTAAAGGTGACCGAATTTTTCAGAAACGCCGGATTAAAAGAGGGAGTCACAGTCACCACCGGGGTCGCCGGAATCACCGTCAGGCTCACCGAGTCCGTCGCATTCGTGTAATGAATCGCATCGTTGGGTGTGAAGGTCGTATCTAGCGTATGCTGTCCCACGCTCAGCACCGTTCCCGCCGCCGGCGTGTAGTTGAAGGTGCCCGCCACTGTCGACTGCGCATTCAACTGTGTCGCGCTCAATCCCGTTCCATAGATAATCTGCGCCGGCGTCGCCCACGTAATCACCGGCGTCTGCTGGAAGATCACCGCATCCGTCGCCGTCACATTGCTGGAAAACGTCGCGCTGGATACCGTCGCCGTCGCCGTCCCCGTGTAGCTCGTCAATCCGCCCGCGGGATAGGCCGGTACACTCAGCGTTACCGTTACCGCATCGCTGGTGCTGCTGCCGATGGTGGTTGTCCGTGTGCAGGTCAGCGTACTCAGCGTGCACGTCCAGCCGCCGCTGGCGTCTGTAATCGCCGTGGCCGTCATGTGGGGCGGCAGCGTGATGGTCAGAATTGCGGAGCTGTCGATCGTCAGCGTTGAGCTGGTGTTGGTCGCAGTTACCGTAAGCAGGTCTGCGCTGTCTCCCTGCTTGACAATCAGCGGGTTGGGATCAAGGGACAGGGTAAGCGTTGGTACCACCACAGGTTGCACAAACGCCGAAAGATCAAAGAGCGCATACTCCAGCATCGCCTCCTGCGCGCTCATCGGGGGTGTCGTTGTGCACTCGGTGGGGTAGATCTTGCCGGCGGTGTTCAAATTCATCACATGATACTCGGTATAGAGCACACGCCCGCACTGGTTCGCTGCCAGCGCGCCCACCGGCGCATTGAAGGTCATTTGCATCACCGCGCCTGCGCCTGTGGTCTCCGTGCCGCTCATCGTCAGCCAGCTCTGCGTCGGCGGAATCACGCTGTCAAAGTCGCGGCGCAGTGTGCTCACCTGGATCTGCCCCTGCATGCCCTTGTAGGTCTCGCCGGCATTCTGCAACCATTGCGACAACAACCCGCCGTCGGTGAAACCGGTGTTGACATTGGCTATTCCAGGATCGGGAAAAGGCTGGGCCTGCCCAAGATCCCAATTCGCCACCGGAGGAAACTGCGAATTGAACGGCGCGCCGGGGTCCAGCCACACATAGCTGTAATGCGTTGCAAAAACCCGTCCGCCGGCATTCGCGTAATTCAACAGGTTGGTCTGCGCCGTGGCTGATTGAATGAACGGACCTCCCTGGCAGGGAAACATCACCACGTCGTATCCGTTCAGCGTCGTCGCGTCGCCTGTCAGCATCGTGTCCACGGGGGTTGATGCATTGATCTCAGCGCCGGGGCTGCCGTTACCCTTATATAAGTGGATGCGCCCGCCGGCATTGACCGTGCCGTTGTCGTCGGTAAACTCCGTGTCGGCAATGCCCATATCGTGCAGCACACACTCCAAGCCATCCACGGCGCCGGTGGAGATGGCGATCAGCGGAATATCGCCCTGTGTATGGTTGGCCGGCATATGCAGCGCCAGCCCTGTCAGAGGATCGTTGACCACCACCTCGTTGAACTGCCTGCGCCACTTGCCCGCCTGAATCACCAGCGTATACGTCGCGTTCGTCGGCACATTCGTCAGCGTAAAGGTGCCATCCACTGCCGTGTAGGTATAGCTGGCCACGCCCGTCGGTGCCGCATACGTCAGGCATTGCACTCCGGTGGGAAGCGCGTCCACCGTCCCGGTCGTCACATAAACCAGAACATTGGAGATCGGCAGGGCGCTGGCCGTCGTTCGCGGGTCGTAGACCGTGCCGCTGATCGTCGTGGTCTGAGAGACAAGCGCACTCGGAAAAGCCAGCAGAAGAAGCAGCGCCGCCGCTGTCATACCCGCGCATCGTCTAAAACCGTTACGTAGACCGAGAAAAAATAGGCGAACAAAACAAGAATACGTCTTCATGGCGATGGTTTCCCTCTTTCCCCATTTGCCTCCACACATAATAGGAGCCTTCGCCTAATTCTGTCGCTATCTATCATTTTTTCCTTCCAAAATTGCTTTTGTTCTTGCCTGTCATTCCCCCCCCCCCGCGCTATACTACCCCCGTGTCCGGCGCGCCCCAGCTCGGCTTCTCCACCACCAGCGACTACGTCATCGGCCCCTCCGGCGAGCAGGCCGCCGAGATGTCGATGGACGCCAACCAAACCCTCACCTGGCTGCACACCAACGTCTTCGCCGCCGGCGCCCTCATCGCCACCTACGACGGCGCGCCCTCCTCCGCCGCCTCCGCCGCCAACAACACCAACACCGGGGCCCCCGTTGACAGGTCTTCGTCAACGGGGTGGAACACCTTCGGCCTCCACTTCTACTTCAACGACCCCCTCGGCAGCCGCCGCGCCCAAACCGACGCCTTCGGCCTCCTCGAGCAGACCTGCGCCTCGCTCCCCTTCGGCGACGCCCTCACCTGCACCGGCTCCACCACCACCCCCACCGAGCACCACTTCACCGGCAAAGAACGGGACACCGAATCAGGCAACGACTACTTCGGGGCTAGGTACTTCGGTTCGAGCATGGGAAGATTCATGAGTCCCGATCCGTCGCAGTTGTACTACGCCAATCCAATAGACCCACAGAGCTTGAATCTCTATAGTTATGGCAGGAACAATCCTCTGAATAATATCGACCCAACTGGACTAGATTGTGTTACGAACAATGGGAATGGCACTGCGACCACCAATGTTGGGGATTGCGATAATTCAACGAAGGAGAAAGAGAACGCAGGACACTACATCGACTGCGATGGTTGTACTACGAAAGCGACGGGTGCCACACTGGACGCTGCCACCGGCAGTATGATTCTTACGGACAAGGGCGGACAGGAAATTGACGGAACAAGAATTAATGATTGGGCCGATCCTAAAGGAGTATCGACAACTGTAACAGTTAATGGCAATACAGGCGATGTCAAAGTTACCGGGGATGGCATGGGAATTGGTCTCGGTTTTCCGATGGCCGCACTTCCACAATTACCCGATGGAACAGTAAGAGATCCGAATGCTCCACCGCCTCTGCCTAAATTGAAAGGAAATGACAAATCTCTTTGTCTATGGGGGGCGATGGCAAACGAAATGATGGGAGGTGATAGTGGTCCAAGCGATTCTAGTGATACAGCCCCAGGTAAGGGTGGTGCAGAGCCAATTCCGTTCCATACTACGACTAGAGGTGGAAAACCGGTGACAAGACAGATGGGAGTCGATGCGGGGGGCGGAGCGAAAGCGGATGCCTACACAATGCTAGGCAACTATTTTGTGAATTCGGTCGTCTGCTTTTTGAATAATTGGTCCAGGTGATTGCATGGCAAAGATGACAGATTTTAAACGGTCAAGAAATGAACTCGAAGAACGTCAGAGAGCAATCTTAGTCCCTGATTTGATAAGATCAGGGCGCTCTGTGGATGATTTTATGTGGAACGGAGATCCGAAGGCATCACTTGTACAGAGAATTGGCCTTTTTATCTTCGGCGTATTCTTTCTGGTTCTATTTTGCACCGGAGTTTTCATTATTGCTACCTGGACATGGGCAGGATTTGTAGTCGGATTACCAACGAGTGTGATTCCAGGAATATTTTCTTTTCGTTTTCTGCGAAATGCGTTTAGAAAGAAACATCGATGAAGTTTTTTCAGTTCGGCGGGTGGCTCAGGTCTGACCAATTATAAATATGGGCGGGTGGCCCAGGTCTCGCTTTTGAGACCTGGGAGTCATCGAACCTCAACCTGCTGTTTTTGATTTAATCTGTCTTGATGCCCAAGGGATTAGTTCGTTATCAGCAATGCGGCTGCTTTCATTTCCTCACCTTCGGCGGCTGCCCCCGGTCCCTCGCCTTTGCGCCGGGGAGTCCACGAACCTCCACATTCCCCGTCATCCTGACCGAGCGCACCAAAGACAACCTATCATCCTATGCTTACAGCTTTGACCTCCTGCCCCCTGACCCCAGCCCCCTCTCGCGCCGCCCCCCCAGCGCGCGCGGCGAGCGATTTTCTGGCCCCGCCGCCGCCGCTTTTGCGGATAATTTCCCCTTCCCGGCGCAGAATCAATCCATGACCGCCAACCCAACCCCGGGCCTTTCCGTTCCCTATTCCCTATTCCCTGTTCCCTGTTCCCTGTTCCCTGTTTTTTCCCCGTAACTCCTTATCCTGGACGATTTTGCAAGCAACTCCTTTGTTATGACGATTTTGCAGCGCAACCCTCCCCGTATCCCCAACAAAACAAGGATTTTGCGCCCAAAATACCGGTGGGGGTCCCCCCCCGCGTAGGCCTCAGCAGTCCTACTCCCTTGTTCCTGCTTTACCCCCAAATAAGTGTCAAATCTTATTTATGTCCTACTTCTTTATTCTCTTGTAAAACGGTGTCTGCACCTGCTTGGCGCGCACGCAATTGCCTCTGACCTGAACCAGAAGATCTTCGCCGCTGACAGCCACAGCGGCAGGCACCAGCGCAAAGGCAATATTGCTTTTCAGAAACGGCGCGGGCGATCCGGAGGTAACGGTGCCAATCTCTTCTCCCTCCAATGTCAGCACCTGATAGCCGTCGCGGGCAATACCGCGCTCCATCATTTCAAGCGCCACAATCCTGCGCTTCGGCCCGCCGGCAGCTTGAATTGCCATCAAAGCCTCACGGCCAATGAACTCGCCCTTCTCCAGCTTCAGCCAGCGCTCGTGGCCGCCCTCAAAGACGTTGATCGTATCGGAGATTTCATGGCCGTAGAGCGGCATTCCTGCCTCCAGGCGAAGGGTATTGCGCGCGCCCAGACCGCAGGGGCGAATGCCAAACTCCGCGCCCGCCGCAAGCAGCGCTGTCCACATCGCCTCCGCGGTTGCAACATCCGCGGGCAAATACAGCTCAAAGCCGTCTTCGCCACTGTAGCCGGTGCGCGCAATCAGCACATTGCGCACGCCCGCAACCTCGCCAAACGCAAACCAGTAGTTTCTGATCGCTGCCAGATCGACTGTGGTCAGCTTTTGCAGGGTCTCCAGCGCGCGCGGCCCTTGCACGGCCAGTTGCGCGTAATGTGCCGAGTCATCGCTGAACTGGAAGGGTGCGCTGGACGGGCACTTGTCGAGCTGCCAGCGAATCCAGGCGTAGTCCTTGTCCTTGGTTCCGGCGTTGACCACCAGCAGATAGTCATTCTGGTTCAGCCTGTGCACGAGAATGTCATCTACATACGTACCTTGCGGAGTAAGCAGCGCTGAGTATTGGGCCTGACCGTCCTGCAGCCGCGCGGCGTCGTTCATGGTAATGTGCTGGACGGCGGATAGCGCGCCGGGACCACGAAAGCGGATCTCGCCCATGTGGCTCACGTCAAAAAGTCCCACGCCGGCGCGCACGGCAAGGTGCTCGGCGATCAGGCCGCCGTTCTCGCCGGGATACTCGACCGGCATATCCCAGCCGCCAAAGTCCACCATCTTGGCCTTCAGTGCGCGATGGGCGGCGTTGAGAGCGGTCTTCTTCAACGGGAGGGCGGCGGGCGTTTCGGGAAGGGGCACGGGAATCCTTTCGGGCGCCTTGCTGTACTCTCTTCACGATAGGGTTTGTCGGCAGCGGGGTCAATCGCAACCAGAGGATGCTGAAGAGCATGAGATGGAAATCTGCAATTCCGTGGTCGATGGTGGTCCTGAGGGCCATATTGGGGCTATTGGCGGCTGTGGCAGCATGGCGGATGGCGCGGCCTGAACTCTGGCTGGGAGGCATAATCGCGGCGGCCTCTCTATCGGATGTGTATGACGGCATTCTGGCACGGCGCTGGGGCACGGCAACTGCCAGCCTGCGCCTGGGCGACTCGGTAGCAGATACGACGTTTTATCTCGGAGTTCTGGTGGCAATTATTCTGCGCCACTGGCCGGTGCTACAGGAGCGGCTTGGCTTGCTAACCGCAGTTTTGGCGCTTGAAACCCTGCGTATGGGCTTTGACTGGATCAAGTTTCGACGCTTTGCCAGCTACCACTCCTATGTGGCCAAGCTGTGGGGAATCTCCCTTGCGGCGGCCTCGGTAGCTCTGCTTTGTTTCAATCGCGGATATTGGTTGCTAAGTTTGTCGCTTGTTTTGGGCATTCTCTGTGATCTGGAGGGATTGGCAATCTCCCTGATGCTGCATGAATGGACGCATGATGTAAAAAGCCTGCGCGCCGCGCTTGAGTTGCGACGTCAGTCGAAGGAATTAGATAACAGTCCCTAACGCTTTCGCGCGCGCCAGAAGGAGCTGACGCCCAAGTAAAGAAAGACCGCCATCATGACAGCGGCGGCCAAAAAATTCTTGTCGTAGGGGCCGTGAAGATGGCTCGGAAGTGCGCGCCACATGGCCGTGCCGGAGACAACCGCGAAGAGCAAGAAAAAGGTGCCGGTCACCTCCAGCCACAGAATGCCGCCTACGCGACGAAAGGGACGCAGAAATCCACCCACGCCGTGTGCAAGGCCTCCCGAAGCCTTTTCGGCGGGACGGCTCGCAGCCTGCCCGTACACGTCAGCACTGGTAGCCTTATCAGGCGCGGGTGTGGAAGCGGCAGATTGCACACCGCCGGCAATGCTCCGGCTGGCAACTTCTCCGGCTAGCCGCAGCCCTATGCCCAAGGCGCGCCCAATGGTTTGAGCTTTCATACCGTTATGATGGTAGCAGTGACGGTTGTTGCGCCGTTGTTTGGTGGATTCTTGCCGCTGCGCTTGCCACCGAGTCGTAATGGAAGTATGGTAGAGAAATCCCGTGCCGCACCGCGCCTACTGCTGGCGTCGGGAGCCGCTTTGGAGGTGCCCATGACAACCCGCCTGCGCGAACTCATTCAACAACTGGGCGAGGCCATCCACGAGTCGGTCATCGAGAGCGAGCAAATCGCCGGCGTGGTCCAGGACATTCGCCAGCACGGCTTCGATGTGCTGTTGATGCTGGAGGCCACCATCGGCCTTAACGACGTTGCCGCTAAAGGGACTCAGGAGGCCGAAGCCGTTGGTCAGAGCAGCGCCGAGCCACCCTTTACCCAAAACGATCTAAGCTTTCTCCGCTCCCTGCGTATAGCTGTCGCCGGCGAACAGGTGGATGTCTCCGAGCCTGATGTCGAGTAGTTCGCTGGATCTATATCACGATAAAGTAATGCAGAACAGTCGATGTCATTTTGATTCCACATTTTATATTGCAGGAAAACTACAGAGTTTTGCTTGCCTAACGTTGGTTTTACTTGCGTGCTATTATGTTGTTAGTTTTTCAGTTAGAGCAGTTGGTTGCCTTATGTGGAATAAGTAACAATATGGAAAGTTGGATCAGTTGTTGAATCTTCAGGCTATTCACAATGGGATTTGTTCTAAGCATTCTATATTTCGTTGTGTATTACCTTACGCCGGCAACCCTTTTTGGGCCACTCGCGGCATATCGCATCGAACTGATTCTGGCGGCGATTATCACATTTATTTCGCTACCCGTGCTGCCTAAGTCCTACCTCTTGAAGACGTCGCAGTCTGTGGCCTTGATTGGGTTAGCGTTCGCTGCATCCTTTTCAGTTCTTTTCGGGATGCATTGGGCTTGGGGGGCCGTGCTTGCATTTCCTGCATTTATTCCGTACGCATTTGCATACCTGCTGGTTTGCCTACACATTAATGCCAAAATGCGGCTACAAATACTCGTTGCAATGCTGCTTTTTGTTTGTCTGTTTGTTATTGCGCATGGTTACTTTGATCTTACCTATAGAGTTTCTGCGGGCGATCCTCTTCAGTCAGTCACCGTGGATAGCATTGGTCACAATCAGTGGGACGTCGATCATCCTTACCTGTTTATCATGAAAAATGACGCAGGAGAGACGTTTTATAGGCTGCGAGGACTGGGGCTTATCAACGATCCGAACGACTTTGGTCAATTGCTCGTCTGCGTGATTCCGCTGATATTTATTTTCTGGCGAGCGAAAAGTGTGCTTCAAAATGTTGCATTTGTATTGCTTCCGGTGAGTGCGTTGCTGTTTGGTATGTATTTGACCCACTCGCGCGGCGCTCTCTTGGCTTTAATGGCAGTGGCGGTTGTAGCGGCACAACGTCGCATTGGGATATTACCTGCACTACTTCTTGCAGTTGCAGTCTTCGCTACGGCAATGGCGTTGCATTTCACGGGCGGGCGCGATATTTCCGCCGATTCCGGCGCAGATCGTACGGCTCTTTGGAGCAGCGGCATGGAAATGCTGAAATCCCATCCGTTGTTCGGAGTGGGCCTTAATAGCTTTGCTGATAATTGCGATGGATGCGGTCACACCGCGCATAACTCGGTTGTGGTTTGCGCCGCAGAGCTTGGAACGTTCGGATTTTTCTTTTGGTGTATGTTTTTGTTTCCAACGGTTAGAGACGCTTTGACAATTGCTTCACCGAAAAAGGTAAGCGATGTGGAGCAGTTTCCACTACGAGAAAATATTTCTTTGCCGCCGATGAAAAAAGCTGAAACAATCAACAAGGCGGAGATTAATCGTCTTGGGCGCTTGCTAGTATTGTCGCTCACGGGCTTTCTTGTTGCGGGATGGTTTCTTTCTCGCACATATATTCTGACTTTTTTTCTTCTCGGCGGATTGGTTGAGGCGGTCTTCGAAATTGCGCTAAGGCAAGGTATGATTGCTCCTCGCCTGCCCGTTCCCGCCGTATTAAGATACTCTGGAGTTTTGGCGCTCTTGCTGGTGTTATTGATGTACATCATGTTACGAATGTCGAATTTATTGCGCTGATTTATCAAAAGCAGTCGTATTTATTTTTCAGGAAGAGGATGCACTTTGGTGCTATGCTATCTAATATTATGGCTACCGGCATGAAAATTGCACACGTGGTAGACAGCATGGAGATTGGCGGCGCCGAAACGCTTGTTGCGCAGATGTGCAGTTTGCAACGGAAGCAAGGCCATGACCCAAGTGTTTATGCAGTATTATCTCTGGGGCCGCTCGGCGAACGGTTGCGTCAGGATGGTTTTACCGTGCTACCGCACGTGGGACGGCATCTGTTGGATGCTACGCGTCACTTTTTTCAGATTTTTAAACAGACCCGGCCCGATGTAGTTCATTTACACAATCCAACGCCGACAGTGTATGCGGCGATGGCTGCGAGGATGGCAGGAGTGCCCAGCATCGTTTCCACCCGGCATAGTCTGGTTGCACGCCCGCGCAAATTGCTTGTTGAATTAAAATACTCCTTCGCGGCCTGCTTTTGCGATTGGATAGTCGGCATATGCGACGCTACTTCTAGCAATTTGAAAAGCATTCACAGCATTCCAGTGCGCAAAATTCAACGCGTATACAACGGAGCAACGCCACTGTTAAGAGTTGCGAAGGATCAGTGGCCAACAAAGCATGGATTTACTTTGGTTTACGTTGGCCGACTGGAGCCTGTTAAAAACCACGCGCTTTTACTGAATGCCTTTCGCATAGCGCTTGCGTCGATGCCTGGTTTGAAGCTCTGGATGGTGGGTGACGGTAGTGAACGCAAAAACCTGGAGTGCTTGGCCACAAAGTTAGAAATCGAACAGCAGGTGACTTTCTGGGGGCAAAAACTCGATGTAGCGCCGTTTTTTTCCGCGGCTGATGTGTTTATTATGTCATCGGATTCGGAAGGATTGCCCATATCGCTAATACAGGCATTTTCACTGGGTGTTCCGGCAATCGTAACCGACGTGGGCGGAATGTCGGAAGTTGTACGTATGGCAAATGCAGGGATTACTGTGTCCGTTACAA
>Ga0181529_10000208_pt1 | contig 85910 bp, 81 predicted proteins | sample PEATcosm2014_Bin_36_FD_119763 | JGI IMG/M metagenome (GOLD analysis project Ga0181529, IMG submission 119763) | Peatland microbial communities from MTU Mesocosm Facility, Houghton, MI, USA - PEATcosm2014_Bin10_30_metaG | ecosystem: Environmental > Terrestrial > Soil > Wetlands > Peat | place...
ACTGAAGTCGTGCCCTGACGCTTTTTGCGAACAGGGAGGGTTTTTGCAACCTGACGAAGAGCAAATGCAGGTCCTTCGACTCGCTGCGCTCGCTCAGGATGACAGGGGTATGTTTGGTGCGCTTGGTCAGGAGGACAGGGGTACGTTTGGTGCGCTTGGTCAGGAGGACGGGGGTATATGGAGGATCGTGGAATCCCACCCATTTCACAAAGAACGTGAAATGGATGGGGCACCCGGCGCCCGGCGAAAACTTCATCGCCTCTTGCGAATATGTAAACACTTAAATCAAAACCGCTCTAATTGGGGCGGTTGCCGCTGGCGGAGCGGCGGCGGAAGCGCTCATCGACCGGTTGGCGGTCTTTGAAGCCGGTCTCGGCGGGGTGCCAGTGCTCAATGGTCGGCTCGCCCATGCGCCAGCAGAGCAGCACAATCTCGTCGTCCAGGCGGCAGGGGAAGTCGAGCAGGCCGGCGTCGATGTCCTTGACCTGAACGCCGATCGAGTCGATCTCGGCGACGCTCTCGCGAACTCGCTGGATGTGGGCCTCCAGCTCGGCGCGCATCCCGACGACTTTGGTCGAGTCCACCCTCATGCCGCCTGAGATATAGATGCGGCGGGCCAGCTCGGCGAGGCCTTGCTCCGCCTGCTGGGCCGCCTGCTTGCCCTCGATGGCGCGCTTGAGCAGCGACTCCAGCACCGGCAGCAGAGATTGCGCTTCGTCGAGGGTGAAGGTCTTCATGGGTGGGCCTCCGTGTATATAGGATACGACGAAAGAGCTTTTAGCTGTCAGCTTTCAGCCAATTAGATGCAAGGCTCAATGCCTCGGCTGCCCAGATTTCGGGTTTTAGCTGAAAGCTGTTAGCTGACGGCTGTCTCCAGCATCCGGTCCAGCGCCACCTTGGCCCAGCGCTTGACGCTGGTGCGGACCTGAATGCGATTGACGACGCGGCCTGCGACGAGGTTTTCCAAGGCCCAGGCAAGGTGCTGCGGCGTAATGCGGTACATGGTGGTGCATAGGCAGCCGGTGTCGTCGAGGGTGATGACGCGCTTGCCTTGCTCGGCAAAGCGGCGGGCCATGCGGTTGACGAGGTGAATCTCCGTGCCGACGGCAAAGACCTGGCCGGCGGGAGCCTGCTCGACCAAGGCGATAAGGCGCTCGGTTGAGCCGAGGGCGTCGGCCTTCTGGCAGACCTCAAAGCGGCATTCGGGATGGACAATCACCTGAATTCCGGGATACTTGGCGCGGACGGCATCGACGTGGCTGGGCAGAAAGCGCTGATGGACGGCGCAGTGGCCCTTCCAGAGGAGGATGCGGCTCTGGGCGAGGCTCTGCCGGCTCTGGCCTCCTTGCAGGCCCCAGGGATCCCAGACGGTCATCTCGTCGAGTGGGATTCCCATCGCGTAGCCGGTGTTGCGGCCCAGGTGCTGGTCGGGAAGGAAGAGAATGCGCCGGCCGCGCTCAAAGGCCCACTCAAAGGCGGCGCGGGCGTTGGAAGAGGTGCAGACCAGGCCGCCCCTCTCGCCGCAGAAGGCTTTGATGGCGGCGGTGGAGTTCATATAGGTGAGGGGGATGGTCTCATCGGCGAGGCCGAGGGCCTCCAGCGCCTCCCAGCAGGCTTCCACCTGGGAGATCTCCGCCATGTCTGCCATGGAGCAGCCGGCGTTGAGATCGGGCAGGATCACCTGCTGGCCGGGGTGGCCGAGCACATCGGCGCTCTCGGCCATGAAGTGCACGCCGCAGAAGACAATGTAGTTGGCGTCGGATTCGGCGGCGATGCGGGAGAGCTTGTAGCTGTCGCCGGTGGCGTCGGCAAAGCGGATCACCTCGTCGCGCTGATAGTGGTGGCCCAGCAGCAGGGTGGTTGCGCCGAGCTGGGCGCGCGCCTCCGCGATGCGCTCGTCCATAGTATGGTCGGGGAGCGCGAGATAGCTTTCGAGGCTGCAACTGCTGCCAGCCTCCGGCAAAACTGCCGTGGGATCGTCAAGAACCAGATTCACTGTACTCCGCCTTCAGCCCAGCTCGCCCTTATTCGGGCAGCGGACGGGGATGTTGAAAGCTAATGCGACTTGCAGCGGATGCGTCGGCGCTGTTGAGGGTATGTCGGCATTCTGGCCGAACCCTTCAACAAAGCCCCCATCCACGGGGTTGTTGCAAGCCTTACTGCACAATGGATGCTGCCTGGAGCCGACGGATTCGAGGAATCCGCAGCGGCAAAAGACGCCTCCACTGGTTCTTAGTGTAACAAAGGGTTAACAAAGAACTCAAATGGCGGGCATTTGTGAGGCCTGTGTGCGGACGGTTATCATGAATCTTCATGATGACTTCGCCGCCAATCTTAGCCGCCAATCTGGGAATGTGGGATTCGCTGATCCTGATGGTGATGGCGCTGGTGGTCTTTGGGCCGCGGCGGCTGCCGGAGATCGGGCGCAAGGTCGGCAAGATTATGTACGAGGTGCGCAAGGCCTCCAACGACTTCAAATTCCAGATGGAAGACGAGTTGCGCAAGGCCGAGGACGAGGACCGGCAGAAGAAGCAGCAGGCGCTGGCAGCCGCGGCTCCGGCAGTGGTGGATTCCCCGCTCGCAAATGCGGAAGCTGAGGCACCCATTGGCTCGCTTGAATCTCCTTATCCGGGAGAGTCGGTCTACCCGGCGGTGGCGCCGTCGGAGTATGGGCAGGAAGAGGCTTATCCGCGGATTCATCCACCAACGACCGGTGAGCCGGTGGCGGCGGCGCGGCCCGGACGCGTCAGGAAGCAGGCGGAGACTCCGGCTCCCGTGGTGAAGAAGCCTGCGCGGGCAAAGAGCCAACCGGCTGCGAGCAAGGCGACGGCAGTGACGACCAAGGCTGCGGCAAAGACGGCACCGGCAAAGAAGGTCGTGGCTACGAAGGCCTCCGCAAAACCGACTCCAGCAAAGTCACGCAAGAAACCGGAGAGCGCCCATGGTTGATCCCGCGGATGTGATCGGCATGGCGCGAGAGGCGGTGACGGCGCGCGCCGAGCTTCCGGGCATGAGCCTGATGGAGCACTTGGACGAGCTGCGCAAGCGCATCGTCCGCTCGGCGATTTTTTTGACGGTGGGCTTTGGCGTCGCCTGGGTGATTCGCAACCGGCTGCTGGATATTATTCAGGCACCGCTGAAGGCCAACGGCAAAACGCTCAACATGATTCATCCCATGGATGGCATGAATCTGACGTTGCAGGTCTGCCTGCTTGCCGGGGCGATTATGGCCTCGCCGCTGATTCTCTATCAGGTGTGGCTCTTCATCGCGCCGGGTTTGTATCAGAAGGAAAAGCGATTCGTGGTGCCGTTCATGGCGGCCACGGTGGGGCTGTTTCTGACCGGCGCGGGCTTCGGCTACTTTTTTGTGCTGCCCAGCGCGCTGCACATTTTGCTGGATGTCTTCGGCGGCAAATTTACCGCGGTGATCAGCATCGAGGAGTACACCGGATTTTTTCTGTCGATCATCCTCGGCCTGGGCATCAGCTTTGAGCTGCCGATTCTGATCTTCTTTCTGGCTCTCTTCGGCATCGTCAGCCCGCGCTTTCTGTGGACCAATATTCGCTATGCAATTCTGGCGGTCTTCATTGTGGCGGCCATCATCTGCCCCAGCCCCGACCCCTGGACGATGTGCATCTATGCGGTCCCCATGCTGGCGCTCTACGTCATCGGCATCGGCGTGGCCTGGTGGGTGCATCCCTCGCGGCGCAAAAAGAAGGAGGCAGCGCAGTGATGCGGTCCTCGCATTTGAAGGAGTCAGTTGCACTGATAATTCTGCTTGCGCCGTTGGTCGCAACTGCGCAAACCCACTTCAACGGAGCGAAGGCGCTGGAGTACACGCGACAGTTTGTGGCGATTGGGCCGCGCTGGCCCACCAGCCTGGGACACGCGAAGGCCGAGGCCTTTCTGCGAGACCACTTCAAGCACGACAATCTTGAAGAGGACACTTTCACGGCTTCAACGCCCATCGGCGCGGTCGCCATGCGCAACTTCATCGTGCGCTTTCCCGGCAAAAAAGATGGCGTAATCGTGCTGGCCACGCACTACGAGACCAACTACTGGCTCAAGAACATCAACTTTGTCGGAGCCAACGACGGCGGCGCCACCACCGGCCTGCTGCTGGCGATTGGCGATATATTGCGCGCGCAGACGGCGGGCGGAAAAAAGCTCGACGGCTACTCGGTTTGGCTGCTCTTTGACGACGGCGAAGAGTCGATTCAATCCAACTGGACGGACTCCGACTCGCTCTACGGCACGCGCCACCTGGCCGCCAAATGGGCGCGCGAGGGAACGCTGGCGAAGATCAAGGCCTTCATCCTGGCCGACATGATCGGCGACAAGGACCTGGACATTCTCCGCGAGTCGCAATCCACCGGCTGGCTGACGGCGCTGGTGCGGCAGGCGGCAAAAAAGTTCGGCTACGAAAAGTATTTCTTTCAGAAGGACGGCACCGTCGAAGACGACCATCTTCCCTTCGTCCAGCGTGGCGTGCCCTCGATTGACGTGATCGATCTGAACTACGGACCCAACAACAGCTACCACCACACCGACAAAGACACGATGGACAAGCTCAGCGCGCACAGCCTGACGATTGACGGCGATGTGTTCATGGAAACGATACGGCTCATTGATTTGCGCTAGCCTGCTGTACCCTGACTTCCTGTAACATTCAAACATGATTGCGGGCGTTTCCTGGACATGGTGGGTCGGATTTCACGTCGCTATTGCGGCGCTGCTTTTCCTGGACGCATTTGTTCTAGGCCGCCACTGCGGGACACGCCGAACGCAGACCGTCGCATGGCTGTGGACGTCGCTGCTGGTTGCCGCCGCGACGGGTTTTGCCGCGTGGATCGCCATCTCCAAGGGCCATCAACCTGCTCTCGAATTCGTCGCCGGATACACCATTGAAACTTCGCTCAGCGTAGACAATCTCTTTGTCTTCATGGTGATCTTTCAGGGCTTTCGCATTGCGCCGCGGCGGCAGCACACGGCTCTGCTGTGGGGAGTGGCCGGAGCGGTGGTGTTGCGCGCGCTCTTCATCGCCGCGGGCATTACGCTGATCGCGCGCTTCCAGTGGATCACGTGGGGTTTTGCGGCGATTCTGCTCTACGCGGCGTGGCGGCTCATACGCGGCGGCTCGGCAAAGTCGGCGGTGCCTGTGTGGATTCGCAAATTGCAACCGGCGAAGGCTTCGCTGTTGCCTGTGATTCTGGCCGTCGAAGTGACCGATGTTCTGTTTGCGATGGATTCGATTCCCGCGGTGCTGGGAGTCAGTCACAATCCGTTTGTAATTTATACGTCGAATATTGCGGCGATTCTCGGCTTGCGCTCGCTGTACTTTGCGCTGGCTTCGCTGCTGGACCGGCTGCGCTATTTGCACTATGGGCTGGGAGCGATGCTGGGCTTTGTGGCGCTGAAGATGCTTGCGGCGCGCTGGATCGAGGTGCCGATCACGATTTCGCTGGCGGTGATGGGAGCGATTCTGGCGGTGTGCGCGGTGGTGTCGGCAAGGCAGGAAATAGGGATTAGGGAATAGAAATACCGGAGTTGCTGTTAGAAGATTCCTTTGCTGTGCAGGTGCGCGGTGTACTTCCGGTCGGTCACGAAGATGTGATTGGTGAGCCAGTCGTACATGAAGTGCATGAGTTCGGTGGCGTCGGCGGGTTTGGTGCTGTTGCGGAAGCGCGTTTGCATCTCCTCAACCGTGGCGAAGAATTCCTTGTGCTCATAGCGGTGATCCCGCAGCTCGGGATAGCCGTTCTGCTCCATGATCCGCTCTTCATTCAGGCAATGGGTCTTGAAGTAATTCTCCAGCCGATGGAGGGCGATCTCGATCTCCTCGGCGGCGATCTTGCCCTGCGCGTCCACATCCTGCAACGCGCCGTGCAGCTCGTTGATCATGCGGATCAGCCGCTTGTGGTCGTCGTCAAAGTCTTTGACGCCAACGCTGAGATTGTCGGTCCACATGAGCAGCATGGGCGGAGTCCTTCTATTTTGTTATCGGCGTGAAAGGAGGGAAAGATTAGAAAGACAGGGAAATAAGGAACACTGCGGATTGGGGTTCGTGGATTCCCACCCTAGCCGCAAAAACAAAAGCGCGGCGAGGGTGGGGCACTCCTCCAAGCCCTGAACCCTCGTCTACCACGATTCAAAGGCAACCTGACCATGGGGGCTGAAGATGGAGTGCTTCTGGAAGCGAGCGTCGTCGCGATGGGGGAAGTCGTTGCGGAAGTGAGCGCCGCGGCTTTCGGTGCGGGCTAGGGCGGAGGCGAGAATGGCGCGGGCGACACGGCTCATGGCCTGGGCTTCGGCGAGGCGGCGGCTGGATTTGCCTTGCGTAATTAGCTCGTTCAAATCAGCGGCGCAACGCTCTTGCGCAGCCAAGCCCAAGCGCAACGTGGACTCTTCGCGGAGCAGGCCAGCGTAGGCCCACATGGATGCTTGCAGGGCGGCGATGATCTCTTCGAGTTTCTTCGCCGCCGTGGCAGATAAAGGCGCTGATAATTCCGAGCCTTCCGCAACATCCCGTCCGTGCGGCAAGCACTCATCGAGCATGGATTGGGCGGCGCGCGCGCCAAAGACGAGGCCTTCCAGCAGCGAGTTGGAGGCGAGACGATTGGCACCGTGAACGCCGGTGCAGGCAGCCTCTCCGGCGGCGTAAAGGCCTTGCAAGGTGGTGCGGCCGAAGAGGTCGGTCTTGATGCCGCCCATCAGGTAATGCGCGGCAGGGCGAACTGGAATGAGGTCGCGGCTGAGGTCGAGCGCGTAATGCGCCAGCACGGCGCAGATGCCGGGAAAGCGATGGCGCAGGTCGATCTGCCGGACATGGCGCATATCGAGATAAACAGGGCGGAATTCGGCGGGCGTTGCTCCCATGCCTTCGCGGGTGATGGCGCGGGCGACAACATCGCGGGGAGCGAGTTCCAGCAGCGGATGGTAGCGCTGCATGAAGCGCTCGCCGCGGTCGTTGAGCAGGATGGCGCCCTCGCCGCGCAGCGCCTCGGAGAGCAGAAAGCGCGGCGCTCCGGGAAGCGAGAGAGCGGTGGGATGGAATTGATAAAACTCCATGTCGGCCAGATGCGCGTCGGCTTGCGAGGCCAGAGCGATGCCGTCGCCGGTGGCTACGGCGGGGTTGGTGGTGTCGCTGTAGACCTGGCCTGCGCCTCCGGCGGCGATCAGGACAGCGCGCGTACTGATGCGCTGCTGCAGCCGCGGCTTGCGTTCGCAGCCCAGCAGATCGGCGGCAATCACGCGGCCATCGGCAACGACCAGGCCGGTGACGGTGGTCCACTCGGCAAAGCGTATGCGCTTGTGAACGCGGGCGAAGGCGGCCAGGGAGCGGCTGATCTCCGCACCGGTGGCGTCGCCGTTGGCGTGCAGAATGCGGGGCAGTGAGTGCGCGCCTTCGCGGGTGCGCTGGAGCTGGCCGGCCTCGGTGTCAAAGGCCGCGCCCCACTCAATCAGCTCGGCGACGCGCACCGGACCCTCAGCGACCAGAGCCTGGGCGGCGGGGCGATAGACCAGGCCGTCGCCGGCATTGACGGTGTCGTCCAGGTGCAGCGCAACGTCGGCGTCGCCCTCCATGGCCACGGCGATGCCGCCCTGCGCGTAGTGGGTGTTGGACTCGGCGACGGACTCTTTGGTGACCACCAGAACCTCGCCGTGGCGGGCCAGTTCGACGGCCGCGCGCAGACCGGCAACGCCTGCGCCGATCACCAGAAAATCGACCTGAGAGGATGCCTCCATCAGGGTTAAGGCTATCACCGAGGGGCAGTCAGCGGCGCATCTTGCAGGTGCCTCCTATTGCTCAGACATGGGTGCGAGCGGAGGCTAGAGTCGAGAGCGTAGGGATAGATTTATGCCTCCTGAAGTTTCAAGGGAGACTCAAGAGCTTCAAAACCCCTATGGACGCTGCTGTTGCTGGACTCTTCTTTACGGCTGCATACAGCATCCCACGCAACACAGGCAACCGCGACACCGCAAAAGGGGTTAATTATGCGAGGACTCAAAACTTTACTCGGAACAACAGCTTTGGTTGTGGGCATGGCCATGGCGCCAGCGGCTCAAGCGCAAATTGAAGTCGGCATCGGCATTCAACCGGTCTGTGCCTACGGCTATTACGACTATGCTCCTTACGCCTGCGCGCCCTATGGATTTTATGGGCCGGGCTACTTTTACGGCGGCGTCTTCCTGGGCATGGGTCCTTGGGCCGGCTGGGGCTATGGCCACGGTTGGGGCAGCCATCGCTTCACAGAAGAGCGCGGGGGCAGCTATCACGGCGGCGGCGGAGCCATGGCCAATCGCAGCAACTTTGCGCACGGCGGCGGTGGAGAGCGCGGCGGCAGAGATGTTCGCGGCAACGCAGCGGCAGGGCATGGCGGCGGAGCGCGTCCCAACGCCGGCCACGCATCAGCGCCTCGTGGCAGCGGTGGTGGATCACACACTGCGGCAGCGCATAGCGGCGGCGGTGGTCATGAAGGCGGCGGACACCGGTAATACGCAGCCGAATCATCCGGCAGTGAAATTGCGAAGCGGCGGGGCTTAACAGCTCTGCCGTTTTGTTTTTTTACGTTAGGCACCTGCGGGTAGCCGCTGAGCAGTGTAAGCTGGCAAGCAGGCTGGTTTGCGGAGGCGCGACGCACATGGAGCTATACAAACAGCTACCGCCAGAAGCGGTGCAGATTATTCTGGTTCTATTTTTGTCATTTCTGATTGGGTTGGAGCGCGAGGAGCGCAAGGGAGCCGGCGGGGTTTACTCCTTCGGCGGTGTGCGAACTTTTCCGCTGATTGGCCTGATCGGCTACTCCTCCGCACTGATTTCCGGCCCGCAAATGCTTCCGCTGTCCATAGGATTTTTGGTCATCGCGGGATTTCTGCTTGTTTCTTACTGGCACAAGATTTCCACGGTCCAGACTGCCGGAGTTACATCAGAGATATCCGGCCTGACGACCTTCCTGGTGGGCGCGCTGGTCTGTTACGGCCATCTGTGGATTGCCACGGCGCTGGGTGTTGCCAGTTTGCTGCTGCTGGATCTGAAGACTGCGCTGGAAAAGCTGGCCGCGCGCATTGCGCCCAACGAGATTCTCACCTTTACCAAGTTTCTGTTTTTAAGCGCGGTGATTCTGCCCATTTTACCCAATCAGGAGTACAGCCAGTTTCACATCAATCCCTTCAAGACCTGGATTGTGGTGGTGGCGATCAGCACGATTTCTTACCTGAGTTATGTTTTGCAGAAGCTGACCAAGGGCGAGGGCGGCATTGTGCTGGCGGCGCTGCTGGGCGGGGCATACTCTTCCACGGTCACCACGGTGGTGATGGCGCGCAGAGCCAAGCGCGAGCTGCGGCCGCATCTGTTTGCCGGCGGAATCCTGATTGCATCTGGTGTGATGTACCTGCGCCTGGTGATTCTTTTGGCGCTCTTCAACCTGCAGCTGATGCTGATGCTTTACGTTCCGTTTCTGGTGTTGGCGGGGCTGGCGATGGGCCTGGGATGGCTTTGGAGTCGCCGCACGGATCGCAATACGCAGGAGGTGCAGCGGGAATCCGAGCCGAAGAATCCTCTGGAACTGATGACAGCCTTCCTTTTTGCCGGACTCTTTCTGGCCATGTTGGTGGCAACCCAGTTAGCCGTCACTTATCTGGGAAGAACGGGCGTGAATACTCTGGCGGTGATTATGGGAGTCAGCGACGTGGACCCGTTCATCATGGGGCTGACGCAGGCGGCGGGCACACTGACGCCATTGAAGGTCGCGGCGGGCGCGGTGCTGATCGCCGCCTCCAGCAACAACGTTGCAAAGGGGATTTACGCCTACAGTCTGGCCGACCGCAAGACCGGCGTACAGGGGCTCGCGATGCTGCTAACGCTGGCCGTGATAGGCCTGCTTCCGCTGTTCTGGCTGGTATAGCAAAGGAGATGGATGTGGCTTCCACTACACAACTCCAAGGCGATTCGCTTATAGTGCAGATAGTAATCGTAAGGGGAAAACGATGAAAAGGGCACTTGCAATTCTGTTTTTCTTGCTGTTTCAACTGGTAATTTTTTCCAGAAATGCGCACAGTCAAAGCAAGCCGCAAGGCACGGATGCCCTGCCGAATGTGGATACACTGTTGCAGGCGGCCGCGGAAAAGCAGAATGTCTTTGCGTTCAAGCGTCAACAATACACCTGCGTGATGAAGAGCCTTGACCAAGCGTCCAACACCTCGCGGCTCTATGAGTCTTTTTACATACATGGGCGCGAGATTAAAAGGCTATTCGCCATCAATGACGAGCCACTGGATCCGTTTCGGAAAGAGCAGGAGGAAGCTCGCGTCAAAGAGGAGATTCGGGCCAGTCAACAGATGCCGCTTCCGTCGTTTGCGGCCATGGCGGGAGGCTGGTCGTTTGCGGAGGGCAACCATCCGTGGTCAGAGACCGTCGAGGGCGCAATCTTGCGCATGAGTTCCTTCAGCGAAGAAACGTTAATTCTCTATAAAGAGCGGCTGGCGATCCGGCTTGAATTCCACGGAAATTCGCGGTCGAAGGCGAACACACCGGTAGAACGTGCGGCGCGGGTCTTTGCCGGACAGATCATTGTGGATCAGACCGACGGCGCAATTGTTCACATTGAAGGAGAAGCAAAGTCCGACGTAAAGGATGACACCAGTGTTCTGGTTGGCCGCGGTTATAAGCTCAATTACGACGCCGTCAAGATCGCGGAGGGATTGTACGTTCCATCTGCCTGGTCAACCGCTGAGTATGTCTTTGCGGCGGACCCCAAGGCTGATCCGCCCTATTATGCGGAGACGCACAGTTATTGGCTCCAGTCTTGCAGGGTGAATGAGTGAGTGATATCGCGCGATGAATGAATAGACCGTAGACGCGGGAGTTATCGCCGGAGCAGTTGGTATTTGAGCGGCAGAATAGCGGCGGAATACTGATACGGCCAGCAGCGGACAGGCTATAGGATAAATACAGCGTGCAGACGATACGAGTAGAAACACCTTCGGCGAAATACGATGTGATCGCGGGCAGCGGGCTGGTTGGCACGCTGGCGCGGCGCGTTGAGCGGGTCTGCGGCAAATTGCCGCGACGGGTTTTTGTGCTGACCTCGGCACCGATCTGGGGGCTGTGGGGACAGGCCTTCCTCAGCTCCTTTGCCGAGCCGCCGATAGTGATGTTTCTGCCCGCCGGCGAAAAGCACAAGACGCTCAAGAGCGTGGAGAGCCTGCTACGACAGATGGCGCATTCGGGCGGCGATCGCGGCAGCCTGCTGATCGCCTTCGGCGGCGGAATCGTTGGCGACGTGGGCGGCTTTGTGGCCTCGATCTTCATGCGCGGGATTCCGTACATACAGGTGCCGACGACATTTCTCGCCCAAGTTGATTCGTCGGTTGGCGGCAAAACCGGCGTGAACCTGCCGGAGGGCAAGAATCTCGTTGGAGCCTTTCATCATCCGCTGGCGGTCTTTGCCGACATCGGCGTGCTGGCCACGCTGCCCGACCGCGAGCTGCGCGCAGGACTGATGGAGAGCGTGAAGGCCGGCATCATCCGCGACCGGGCGCTGGCGCGCTTTATGGAAGAGCACGCGGCGGAGGTGCTGGCGCGCGATCCGAAGGCGCTGGAGAAGGTGATTGCCGCCTCCATCCGCATGAAGGCCGGAGTGGTGAATCTGGACGAGCGTGAGAGCGGCCTGCGCATGATTCTGAACTTTGGCCACACGGTGGGCCACGCACTGGAGCAGGCCACGCGCTACAAGCTGCTGCTGCACGGCGAGGCGGTGGGCTGGGGGATGATTGCCGCGCTTTTCCTGGCGCGGGAGCGGGGGACGATTACGGCCAAGCAGTTCGAGCGGCTGGAGAAGTTGGTCTACCTGTATGGCCCGCTGCCATCGTTGAAGTTGCGCGTGAACAAAGTGGTAGCAGCCACCGGCGGAGACAAGAAAAATGTTGGTGGCGTGAGACGTTTTGTGTTACCGGTTGGAATCGGCGACGCTGGGGTGGTGGAAGATGTTACGCCAGCGGAGTTAGAAGCGGCAGTGAAGTATATGCTGGCGCGGGCCAATGAGCGACACTGCGGATGACCACCACAGGCGCCAAACCGCCCGGAGCAACCGACGAAGCCAGCGCCGCCGCTGCGGTGCGGGAGATGTTCGACGCGATTGCGCCGCGGTATGATCTGCTGAATCATGTGCTCTCGGCGAATGTGGATAGGCTGTGGTGGGGTCGGGCGGCGCGGCGCTTTCGCGACACACTCTCGAATCCCGATGCGGCGATCCTCGACATCTGCTGCGGGACCGGCGATATGACGATGGCGCTGTTGAAGCGGCGTCCGCGCGGTTCGCGGCCCATCATCGCGGCGGATTTTTCTCGCGCCATGCTGAGTCGAGGAGCGAAGAAGTTTGGCGGTCCCGGCGTGGGCGCGCGGGCGGAGGGCCAGCCGTATGCCGTGGCGATGGAGGCCGACGCGCTCAATCTGCCGCTGGAATCGGAGTCGCTGGACTTGATTGTGTCGGCCTTTGGGTTCAGGAATCTGGCCAACTACGAGGCCGGATTGCGCGAGTTTCATCGTGTGCTGAAACCGGGCGGGCAGTTGGGGATTCTCGACTTCAGCGAGCCGGGTGGCCTCGTCGGCAAGGCTTATGCTGTCTACTTTCGCCGCGTACTGCCGGCGATTGGGCGGGCGATTTGCGGCAAAGCAGGGGCGTACAGCTATCTGCCCGCTTCGGTGGGCAATTTTCCCGCGCCGCCGGAGATGCTGGGGTTGATGCGCGCGGCGGGATACGAAGAGAGCGCTTGGCAGCCGTATACCTTTGGGATTGCGGGACTGTACACGGCGCGGCGCACACGATAGCCTAGAAACTCCATGAGTATTGAATCCTCCAGGATCGCCGGGTTTTCCGCCGAGAAGCGGCAGGTGGCGCTGCACTCGATGATGGCGGCGGCGGCGATGACGCTGCTGAAGCTCGGGGCTGGCCTCGTCTCCGGCTCGCTGGGCGTGCTCTCGGATGCGGCGCACTCCGGGCTGGACATGATCGGCTCGGCGCTGACGTTTTTTTCCGTGCAGGTGAGCGACCGTCCGGCCGACGAGGATCACACCTACGGCCACGGCAAGTTCGAGAATTTTTCTTCCTTCGGCGAAGTGCTGCTGATGGCCGTCTCCAGCGGGTGGATTATCTGGGAGGCGGTGCAGCGCATTCTGCATCCGGCGAGGGATTTGCAGGGGCTGGCGTGGCCGGTGGCCGTCGTGTTGACCTCGATTGCAGTGGACTTTTGGCGCTCGCGGCGGCTGCGGGCGGTGGCGGAGAAGACCGGTTCGTCGGCGCTGGCGACCGACGCCTTTCACTTTGCCAGTGATATCTGGTCGTCGCTGGCGGTGCTGGCGGGGCTGGGCGCGTGTTGGGCGGGCACGCACTTTGGTATCGGCGTGTTGCGCTACGCCGATCCGCTGGCGGCGATGGTGGTCTCGCTGCTGATTTTGCGGCTGACGGTGCGGCTGGGGCGCGAGGCGGTGAGTGTGCTGCTGGATGAGATTCCCGCCGAGACGCGGTTGCGGCTGATTGAGGACGTGGCGCAGGTACCGGGCGTGTTGGGCGTGGAGAAGGCGCGGGTGCGGCGCGCCGGGGCCAACTACTTTGCCGACCTGACGCTGGCGCTGCCGCGTCGCTTCACCTTTGAGCACACCGGCGAACTGGTGCGAGCGGCCACCGACGCGGTGCATCGCACCCTGCCCGAGGCCGACGTGGTGATCCACACCGAGCCGCGACAGGCGCGAGCGGAGAGCATCTTTGACCGGGTGCGCGCCGTGGCCGCGCGTCACAACGTGAGCGTACATGAGCTGAGCGTGCAGTCGCACAAGGGCAAGCTGCGTGTGGAGCAGCATCTGGAACTGGACGAGACGCTGCCCCTTCTGAAGGCGCATGATTTTGTCTGCGCGATGGAGGCGGAGATTCTGCGCGAGGTACCTGAGATTGACGGGGTTCTGACGCACATCGAGAGCGAGCCGGCGACGATTGAGCAGCCGGAGGAGATGATTGAGGTGGACCGCCGCATCGAAGAGGCGCTGCACAGAGCAGCGGCGGCGCTGCCTGAGATTGTGGATGTGCATGAGATTCAGGTGGGTCGCGCGGGCGATCACATTCATGTGACCTGCCACTGCACCCTGCCGGACGATCTATCAATGCTGCGCGTACATGGAGCGATCACCGCTCTGGAAGACCGCTTCAAGTTGGAGTGCCCGGAGGTGTATCGCGTTACGATCCACCCCGAGCCGGTGACGGATAATCTGCGCTGAAGGCGTGGTTTAGCGGATAATCTCGAAGCGCTCCCAAGGGCATTTGCAAACCGGGCAGCGCTCGTGCTCTTCCTCGGTCTCCGAGGTGTAGCCGCAGATTGGGCAGACATAAAAATCTTGCACCTCGCCGATCCAACTTCCGTTCTGGGTATCCTTTTTTCCGGCGACGAGCAGGGCAATGGCTTCGCTGTAGAGCCGCGCGTGGGTCTTCTCCGCCTCCAGCGCGCCGGTGAAGGTGCGGATGGCTCCGGTGTTCTTGCGCTCCGTGGCCTCGGCCAAAAAGCCTGGATACATGGTGTCGATCTCGTACTGCTCTCCGTTCAGCGCGGCCTTCAAATTCTCCAGCGTGCTCTTCACCTCAACGGGGTGAATCTCACACTCGGCGCGCGCGTTCAACTGGCCGATGACGCGGGCGTGGTTGCCGGCGTGAATCTGCTCGGCGCGGGCGGCGGCGCGGAAGAGGCTGGCGATGCCGCCCCAGCCGTCCTCGTCGGCCTTCACGGCAAAGGCAGTGTACTTGGCGTGCGCGTTCGACTCGCCCTCAAAGGCAGCTAGCAGATTCTGAACGGTTACGGCATTTTCCGGTGCAATGGCGGACATGAGCTATCCTTTCGAACTCCGTTGAAGAGCCTACGAGCAGCGCAAGAGGTCGCGCTGTGACGCCGGTTACACAGATGCGCACGGCCTGCCGCAATGTCCGTATTCTCTCAGTAACTGGCTACAGCGCGCTCCTCGCGCCTCAAACTGAGGAAATTGGCCACCGTTGCCACTGCCCGGGGTAGTTATAACAGGCTCAACTGTAATACCAACCCATTCCAATATTCGTGCATCCATACAATGTAAACTTGATAAGTTGCTGAACTTAAAATGCATGACCATCTCCGATCACAACCGAATCTGGATGCAGTGCGCGCTGGAGCTGGCGCGGCGCGGCATGGGGCTTGCCTCGCCCAATCCGGAGGTTGGCTGCGTGATTATGGATAGCGCTGGGCACGTGGCGGGCGAGGGCTGGCATGAGTACGATCTGCTGGATCACGCCGAAGTGGCCGCGCTCAAAGCCGCCGGTGCGCGCGCAAGCGGCGGCACGGCCTATGTGACGCTGGAGCCATGCAATCACACCGGCCGCACCGGGCCGTGCACCGAAGCGCTGATTGCCATGGGAATCAAGCGCGTGGTAGCCGCCACCATCGACCCCAATCCGGCGGTCGCAGGGCAGGGAATGGAGCGGCTGCGCGCGGCGGGAATAGAGACAGTTGTGGGCGTCTGCCAAGCCGAAGCCCGCCGCCTCAACGAGGGCTTTGCCCGCTGGATTCAGCACCATAGCCCTTTCGTCCTGATGAAGGTGGCCATGACGCTGGATGGCCGCATCGCGCCGCCGTCCGGTACGCACATCCTCCGCGAGCCGTACTGGATCACCAGCGAGCAAGCCCGCGCCGCCGTGCAGCCGCTTCGCCATCAGGCCGACGCCGTGCTGACCGGCATCGACACGGTTTTGGCCGACGACCCGATGCTCACCGACCGCAGCGGCCTGCGCCGCCGCCGCCCGCTGCTGCGTGTGGTGCTGGACTCGTCGCTGCGTATGCCGCTCGACTCGAAGATCGTAGCCTCTGCGCAAGACGACGTAATTATCTTCACCGTCTCCACCGACGAGGTGCGCATCAACGAACTGCGTCGGCGCGGCGTCCGCGTGGAGGTGCTGCCAGCCGCTGCCGGCCGCGTCCCGCTGGAAAAACTTCTCGACTGGCTCGGCGAAGAGGGCATTCTCACCCTGCTCACCGAAGCCGGTACGCGCCTAAACACCGCGCTGCTGGCTGGCGGCTTGGTGGATCGCATTCAACTCTTCGTCTCTCCGCAGATCATGGGTTCTGAAGCCGTCCCCGCCTTCCAGTCCATCGTCGGCCCCATTCAGATGGCCGAGGTCGAGGTCGAGCGCTACGGCAACGATCTGGGGTTGTGCTCGCTGCTGAGAGACCCGTGGGCGGGACGATAGACCTATCTTCTATCGCTGCGCGAAATTAACCCCTGCTCCTGACCTCTGTAAAATAAAACCATGTTCACTGGCATCATCGAGCAGACGGGAACGCTGGTCGGCCTCAGCAGCCGAGGCGGGGTGCGGCGCATCACGGTGGAGGCCCCCGGCTTGGCGGGGCGGCTGCGCGAGGGCGACTCGCTCGGCGTCTCCGGCGTCTGTCTTACGGCGTTAGACGTTTGTCCTACGCTCTTCTACGCCGACCTCGCCCAAGAAACCCTCGACCGCACCTCCCTCGGCGCGCTCGCCCCCGGCGCCAAGGTCAACCTGGAGCTACCAACCGCCGCAGGCTCCCCGCTGGGCGGACACATTGTGCAGGGCCACGTCGATGGCTGCGGTACGCTCGCCTCGCTCGAACCTGTCATCTCCCCGGCGGACCCGGCCTTCGACAAGCAGAGCACCGACTGGACCCTCAAAGTCACCGTTCCGGAAAGTGTGCGCCCGTGGATGGTGCATAAAGGCTCGGTGGCCGTGGAGGGCATCAGCCTGACGATTGCCAGCTTTGACGGGGAGGCGATCACCATTGCGATACTGCCTCTTACCTACTGGCGGACGAATCTGCACACTCTGGCCGTTGGCGCTCCGGTGAATGTGGAGGCGGATGTGCTGGTGAAGCTGGCGCACGCGCAACTGCTGGCGCAGAAGAAGCCGGAGCTGGAACTGACCGAGGCGATGTTGGTGGCGGAGGGGTACTGAGTCGCCGGGAATCATGCAGCGAAGAATGCGCACACGGCCAGCGGCGGCCTTGGGGGCGACCGCCAGCCGCGCGGAATGCTGGAAAAATGCGGTTTATTTCATGAACTGGGCGATGATGTCCCAGAGGTAGTAGAGGACCACCAGCGCCGTCGCTCCGCCCACCAGTCGCAGCGAGATCTTCATCGCGGGTTCAATCTTGTTGACCCGGGCGACAATGGCCTCCTGCTGGGCCTTCTCGTGGTCAAAGGCTTCGTCCAGGTAGATCTGGTCGTCCTCGTCGCGGGTCAAACTGGAGCGGTAGAGCGCGAGAGCGGCCGCGACCAAGGCCAGCAATCCCCACACGGACCACATCAGCATCGGTATCGTCTTCATATACCACCTCCGGAAGATCTTTCAGCTCCAGGGACCGGCGGGTTTCCGTTGGCTTTCCGCTCCCGTCCAGCAGAGGAGCCGTCTGGTTGACCATCATAGCGCCGATTGGGTGCGACTGTGGAGAGAATTATTAGAGTCTTTTTTGCAGACGAAACTTTAGTGCCGTCGCGCTGTCCAGCCAGCGACTGCCGCTTCTGCGACTTTCCCGGCTATGGTTGCATCCAATGGGATGAAGACGCCCCAGGGCTTGAATCCTGGCTCGCTGGGCGGTAAAGTTAAGTTTCGGCACGTATTTCACAGTATTGGAGAATTCATGGCCACCGCAACCACCGTACCCTCCGCCCCCCCAGAGGAGACCGTCAAGAAGGCACCCCTCACCCTGACCGCCCCGGCCATAGCCAAGGTGCGCGAGATCATGGCCACCCAGGATCCGCTGCCCGCAGGACTGCGCATCGGCGTCGTCGGCGGCGGCTGCTCCGGCTTCCAGTACTCCATGGCCTTTGAGAATCAGGCCGGCATGATGGACAAGGTCTTCAGCTTTGAGGATTTGAAGGTCTTTGTGGACGCCACCTCGCTGATGTACCTGAACGGCTGCACGGTGGATTTTGTCGAGACCGTCGAGGCCGCCGGCTTCAAATTCGACAATCCCCAGGTGAAGAGTACCTGCGGCTGTGGCTCGTCCTTCAGCACGTAAACGACAGCAGCTATCCGGTATGGCTAGATATCAAGGGTCGTCCCGCACGCGGGGCGGGCCTTGTTGCGTTTAGGGGAGCGCAGGAATTATTGCTGTACAGGCGACTGCGGCGTCGGCGTAGTTCCGCCTGGATTGTTTCCGTTCGTCGAGCCACCGAAGCTGGAGCTGCCGCCCTGCTGCATCATCTGCTCGGCGCGCGGGTCGTAGACAAACTCCCACTCGTTATAGTGAGTTTTGGTCTTGTAGATCATGATCGACTGCTTGGGGCTGTTGGGCGAGACGCCGATGACGGGTCCGCCGCCGAGGGTCTGGCCGCTCAGGCCGGTGGAGGTGTTGGCTGCACCGTTGGCCGCCGTGCCGCTGTTGGGGGCGTTGGGATCCGTGGGGGTGCTTCCGCTGGCTGCCGTGGAACTGTCGCCGCTCGGTGCAAGATTGGTTCCAATGCAATTGGTGTTCAAGCTGCCGGTGGTGGAATTGGACGACGAGCTGGAAAACGAGCTGCTGAAGGAGCTTGTCGAGCCTCCGCTGGATAAACCGGTACTGGATGTGGAAGCGGTGCCCGTAGGGTTGGTTCCGCAGTCTGCGCCCGCGCCTCCCAACGGCTGCCCGAAGAAGCCCATCGAGAGCGGCGCCTTGTTCTGGCCCACGCGAACCAGCCTCCAATCATCCTTGCCGGTGATCGGGTCGGTATATTTTTTGCGCAGGTAGTGGACGTTGTTGGTGCCCTTGGCCAGCGCATCGATGCTGGATGGGTAAGCGCCGAATTTCTTGTAGTACATCTTGATGGCGCGGATGTACTGCTTGCCGCGCTGCATGGTTTCGACCTCGCGGTCGCGCTGAATCTCCTTGATGGTCTTGGGCAGGGCGACGGCCATGGCGATGGTCAGCAGCGCCAGCAGGAAGATGACCGCAACCAGCATATAACCCTCTTCGGAGGGTTTGGGGCGGCGGATTGGGAGAAGAGTCTTCATATTTCCGAAATGCAGGACCTTCGACTACGCAGGTCGCTGAGAACTCGACCTGCTGCGCTCAGGATGACAAAACTCCGACTGAATCAGAAGTCACCTAGTTCGTCGTCAATGGCAGCTTCTGGGTGTTGTTATAGCCCAGATCGGTGACCTCGACGCCGGTCGGCAGAATCACGCCCACCTTGTAACGATGGTCGATAATCTCGCCTGTGCGGGCGACAAAAATATCCTCCCCATGAACGAAAAAAGCCTGTAACGACTTATTCTTGGCCTGGGTATAGCCGAAGTACTTGAGATCAATCGCTGGCGGCTTGGGCTTTTCCGGCACCAGCGGCGTCGCGTTGACTGCTGCCTTGCCGGACTGACCGGGGCGCGCGCCGGCAACCGGAGCCTCGATGCGCGGTTGCGCAGACTCGGCGGAGAAGATATTACGGCCCGTGCCCAGATACTCCACTGCCTCGCTGGCGGCCAGTTTGTCCAGATGCAGAGCGGGGTCGATGCCCGCGTTGGAGAGTTTTTGCGCCTCTGGCGCGCTGGTGTTGGCTGCGGCTGCAGCAGGCTGCAGGGCCGCAGGCCGAGCCGCCACCGGCATGGGCGCGGACGTCGCCGGAGGGCCTCCATAAGTGTAGTTGAGGAAGTAGACGATGGCCCCAATCAGGAGCACGCCGACGACGATGAGTTGATAAACCCTTTTCTTGTCTTCCGTTCCCTTTTGCAAGACCATGGTTACTCACCCTCCTTTCCGGTGTTGGAGGGCGCATTGCCTGTAGGCGGCGTGAGCGGCAATCCGCTGGCTGCTGCGTCAGCTGGCCGGAGCCATGTGGAGACGCGCAGCCGCAGATTCACCAGCCCGCCCTGCTGGCCGGTCAGCGAGAGGGCGCGGATGACAAAGAAGCTCTGGTCGCGCTCCAGTCCATTGACAAATCGCATGATCTCCGGGTAGCTGCCGGTGATGCCCGCGTCCATGGAAATCTCGGTGAGATCCACGCCGGGAGGGCCTTGCGTGTACTGCACGCGAGTAAGCCGCACCGGGCCTTTCAGCGCCAGCTCGCCGATGCGCAGGGCGATGGAGGAGTAGTTGGGCGGGATGCGCTTGGCGTAGAAGCTCTTCATCTGGGCGCGCGAGTCGTCTACGCGCTTGTCCAGGCCGCGCAAGGGAGCGATCTCCCTTTCCAGAAGCTTCAACTGCATCTGCTTTGTAGTCAGTGCGTCGGTGGAGCGGCCATTGGTGGCGACCCAATCCAGGCCGAAGCGCACGGACAGTCCGATGACCGCTGCCAGCATCACGGCAAAGGCAACATAGTGCCAGGTGAGCGGAGAGGCCATGCGTTCACGCCACTGCGAAGGGGTGCTGCTCATCGCGGGCCTCCTGAGTTCGGATTGGGATTGAACAAGGGCCTAGGGCCGGAGAAGGGCGGACGACCGGGCATATGCGGAGGAGTAAATGGCTGCGGGGTCGGCGTTGCCTGCGCTGGCGGGGCAACCTGGGGCGGCGGCGCGCTTTGCCCGGTGCGCGCTCCGTTGGCAGAGGGCTTCGTCTCCAGTTGCTTCGTCTGCGATGATTTTGTCTCCACTGGCCGCTTTTCCGTCTTGCGCTCTGCCGGGGAAACCGGATTGTAGTCGGCCAGCAACTCAAAGTTCACGCGGTTGGAGGCGCTGACCGGCTCCAGCCGCTCGCCGGGTCCGCCGGTGGACTCCGAGCCTTCGCCCACGATGCGCGGCAGCAAAAAGTGCTTGGAGTGCTCCAGATTCTCGACCAGATCAACGGCCTTGTCGCGGGGTCCGACGACGCGCAGACGCAGCGTGATGCGACCGGTCTTGGTGTCGCGCACCGGCTCCAGCGTCGTCACCTGCACGCCGCCGGGAAGCACCGTCTCCAGGTCTTCCATAGCCAGCGTCCAGGAGAAGGTTTTTTCGTCGAAGAGCTGGTTGAGCGCGCCGGCCTGTGTCAGCAGTTGGGCGTTGGCCGGCTGGCGCATCAGCGCATCATAGCCTTGCCGCTCTTTGTTCACCGCGTCGATTTTGTTTTGGAGCAATTGTTCATTGGCGCGCGCCGCCTCGGCCTTCTGGTGAACGGCATACAGTCCCAAGCCGAGGCCGAGGCCGACGACGGCCAGTACGGCCATCGCGATGCGTAGACGCTTCAGCGCAGGTCCGATGTCGGCATAGGGGCGAGTGGCGAGATTGATAGAAATGCGCATCAGTTTGCCCCCGCCAGCGCGCCGATCACGCCGGCCAGATTCATCAGGTTGCCCAGCGGGGTGGCGGCTCCGGTCTCGGGTCGCGGTGCCAGCTCGGCCACGGCCAGCGCCGCGTCGTCAATCCAGCGGGCAAACTCCTCCGCCGAGTCATCGCCGCCGACACCAGCGCCTGCGTAGTACAAAACCTGCGGAGGCGCGCCCAGCTTGTCTTCATAGTAGGCCGCGGCCACGCTGATGCCGCGCCGCACCTCGGACCGGCGCAGCTCCGGCTCTTCGGGCAGGTCGAGGGTGCGATAGAGCAGCAGATCCTCGCCGGTGGTGATGGAGGTGGTCAGCGCCACGGCGCTCAGGTTGGCGGCCAGCACCGGCTCCGGCGAATCAATCGCTCCCAGCGCGGCCATGCTGGCCGGCAGCACGGCTCCCGGCTCGTAGCCGGCCTGACGCGTTGCAGCCTCATACTCGGCCAGCACCGGGCCGGGAATTACGGCGGCCAGCACCTTGCACTCGGTTCTGGTCTCCAGCAGTATCTGGTAGCTCACTCCGGCGTGCTCCACATCAAAGGGAAGCATCTTGCGCAAGCGGAAGCGCAGCACCGGAATCGCCTCGGCGGCCTTGGCGGGCAGCGAATCGAAGTCCAGCACAAAGACGCGGACCACGGTGTCTGGCACCACCACGGTGACGGCGCGGGTGCGCGGAGAAAGCTGCTCCAGCGCCGCGCGCATGGCGTTGGCCACCACCTCCGGCGCGCGCAAATTCGGCTCGCCGATGCCGGCGACAATCGCGCCCTGCGGCAGCGGCTCAAAGGCATAAACCGGCGCCTGCCCCGGCCCCGGAGTAGCCGCGGCCAGCACGCCTTGCGGCGACAGCTCCACGGCCACCGGCGGACGCGCGCCGAGTTGAGAGCCGAGTTTGGCCTTGCTGAGGATCGATTTCACTGCGGCGAAACTCCTTCGGACGGTCTCGTAAATTTTCGCGCATTGTCATGCATATGAAGCGTGTAACCATCCAACTGGCTGAATGATCTTGATCCCAAAGCAGAGACAAGTTTGGCTTTAACACTAGGGAATAAACTATCCATCGCGTCTTGTGCTTCGGCGATTGCCGGAGTATTCAGACGTGAAGGGCGAACTGTGTGGGGTAAGGATCTTGCCGTTAACATCGCATCCATGTAGTTCTTCTGCGTTATCTCCCGTTCTTTTAAGTACTCCTCTGCAATTTTCTTTACCGTTTCTGCCTCATCTGAGGTGAGACCAGACTTTTTTGCGAAATAGCCTCTCCAGCCAGCCGCCATGTCCGGATGGCCAGCCGCATCCTCGGTCTGCGCATTTCTCTCGTGAAAGGCAAGCGTGGAGAACAGGTCTTCATATCGGAATTGCTCATTTTGCGCCTGTTGTTGCTCCGGCGTCAACGGCGGCGGCATTGGACGCTTCTTGCCTGTACTAATGGTATTCGGGCGGCCGTCGTCGTTACATGGTCCCGAGCCGCACGACACGATTGCACACGGGGGGTTGTCACACGCCGCAAGGCCTATACCCGAGCCGTGCTCTCCTGATGGCGGTTGTGGCTGTTGCCCGTAAACGCATATTGAGATTGAGCTTGTTAGGGCAACGCCAATGAGTAGCGCGAATGAAAGATGCGAAATCAAAGTCTTCATCGAATCCCTCTATGCAAATTGTGGTAGTTCCCACGAAATCTCAGAAATGCATCCCTCAGGGGCTAAAGCCCCGCATTTTTTTGCAGCATTTACGGCACGACTAAAGTCGTGCCCTTTCAAAACATCTTTTTGTTCAGAGCTTCTCATGTCCCTTAGTCCCTCAGTCCCTAGTCCCTATCGTGACGCCTCGATAAACGTGACCTTGTTGATCTCCTTGAGCGTGGTCAGCCCGCGCCGCACGCGATCCATTGCCGACTCCCTCAGGAAGCTCATGCCTTCCTTCTGCGCCAGCTTGCGCACCTCAGAGGTGGGTTTCTTTTCCAAAATCAGCTCGCGAATCGGGTCGGTCAAATCCAGCAGCTCATGAATCGCCGTGCGCCCGCGGTAGCCCGTGCCGCCGCACTCCATGCAGCCGGCGCCCTCGCGGAATTCAAAGCCCTTCCACTCGGTCGGGTTCATACCGCTGGCCACCAGCTCCGCGTCGCTGTAGTGGACAGGCCGCGCGCAGTACTCGCAGGTGGTGCGCACCAGCCTTTGAGCCAGAATGCAATTCAGCGCGGAGACAAAGTTGTAAGCCTCCACGCCCATGTTGATGAAGCGGCCCAGCACGTCCACCACGTTGTTGGCGTGGACCGTGGTGAAGACCAAGTGGCCGGTGAGCGCCGAGTTGATGGCAATCTGCGCCGTCTCGTTGTCGCGGATTTCGCCCACCAGAATCTTGTCCGGATCGTGGCGCAGAATCGAGCGCAGGCCGCGCGCAAAGGTCAGGCCCTTTTTCTCGTTGACGGGAATCTGCGTGATGCCGCGAATCTGATACTCCACCGGGTCTTCAATGGTGATGATCTTGTCTTCGTCGCTTTTGATCTCGTTGAGCGCGGCGTAAAGCGTCGTCGTCTTGCCGGAGCCGGTCGGCCCGGTGACCAGCACCATGCCGTAAGGCTCGCGGATGTAGGCGCGGAAGCGCTTCAGGTCGGCCTCGGCAAAGCCCACCACGTCCAGCGTCAGATGGTGGAACTTTTCGCTCATGGACTCCTTGTCCAGCACGCGCAGCACGGCGTTTTCGCCGTGAATCGTGGGCATGATGGAGACGCGGAAGTCGATCAGCCGATTCTTATATCTGACTCTGAAGCGGCCGTCCTGCGGCACGCGGCGCTCGGCAATGTCCAGCTCGCTCATGATTTTGATGCGGCTCAGAATCGTGGTGTGATGCTCGCGCGCAATCGGAGCCATCGCCTCCTGCAATACGCCGTCGATGCGATACTTCACGTGCACCGAATCGTCATACGTCTCGATGTGAATGTCAGAGGCGCGCCGCTCCAGAGCGGTGAAGATGGTGGTGTCCACCAGCCGGATAATCGGGCTGATATCCTCTTCGCTGGTCAGCTTCTCGATGGAGATATTCTCATCGGAGTTTTCGTCGCCGGTCAGCACGTCGAAGGTCAGACCCTCGCTGGCTTCGTCCAGCACGCGCTGCGACTGCTCGGTTTTCTTCAGCAGGTCGGTAATTTGCGAGAGCGTGGCCACGCGGGGAATGATGCGATGCGCCAGCAGGCCCGCGATCTCATCCAGAACCATCAGCCGCGAGGGGTCGCTGACGGCAATCACCAGTGCATCATTTTGAGCTTCTATGGGCACAAAGTTGTAGCGGAACATCAGCTCCACGGGCACGGTGCGCAGCAGCTCATGCTGGATTTTGAAGTTCTTCAGGTCCACGAACTCGGCGTGATAGCGGGCAGCCATCTGCTCGGCCTGGGCGCGCTCCTCCTGCGAACCCGGCAGCGGACCGGCGGCCAGCGGAACTGGAAGCGAATGTGTCGCGGCAGCCATGGTTATTGACCTCCCGGCGTCTGGCCCAGCGAGAAGATGGGCAGGTAAAGCGAGATGAGAATGAAGACCACCACAATGCCCATGATGATCAGAATCGCCGGCTCAATCAGCGCCAGCGCCGCAGTGAGCGCCGTGGCCACATCCTCCTCGAAGAACTCCGAGACCGAGTTGAGCATCTGCGGCAGCGCGCCGGTCTGCTCGCCCACGGAGATCATCTCCGCGGCCAGATCGGGAAAGATGTTGGTCTGTGTCAGCGCATCGGCCAGACTCTTGCCCTCGCGTACCGTGGTGATGGAGTTGACCACCGCCCGCGAAACCCGGCGCGAGCTGATGGAGCGCGCCGCCGTCTCCAGCGACGGCACCAGCGACAGGCCTCCGGTGAGCAGCGTGGAAAGCGTGCGCGCAAAGAGCGCCACCTGGTACTTCAACCAGATTTTGCCGAAGACCGGCAGCCCGATGCGAAAGCTGTCAATGGCGTCGCGCCCCTTTTCGGTGATGGAGAAGCGGTAGCCGCCAAAGGCCGCGCCGCCGATGATGAGCAGAATATAAATAATGTTGGCGTGCAGAAATTTGCCGAAGGCCAGCAGGTCCATGGTCATCGCCGGCAGCTTGGAACCCATCTGGTCATAGAGCACGGCAAACTGCGGCACCACAAAGACGAACATGAAGAACATCAGCCCGCCCACCAGCGTCAGCAGCACCGCCGGATAGATCAGCGACCCCAGCAGTTTTTTGCGGAAGGTGAGCGAAATCCGCTGGAAGCTCACATAGCGCTCCAGCACCTCTTGCAAGTTGCCGCTGCGCTCGCCGGCCAGCAGCGTGGTGGTAAACATGATGGGAAAGCCGCTCTGCGCCTCGAAGGCCGCCGAAAGCGAGTCGCCGGTCTTGACCCGCGCGGCCACGTCGTCCAACTGCTGGGCAAAGTGCGCGTTCTTCTGGTTTTTGGCCAGCATCTCAATGGAGCCGAGAATCGGCAGACCGGCGCGAATCAACGTCAAAAACTGCTGATTGAAGATCAGAAACGGCTCCAGCTTGACCTTGCGCCGCTTGAAGCCGCCAAAGCCGGAGCGCGGGCGCACGCTGAAGACGTGATAGCCGGCGTGGGTAAAGCGGGCGCGCAACTCCTCGGCGGTGGCAGCCGTCTGCACCTGCTCCTGCACGCGGCCGCGCTCGTCGGCCATTTTGACTATGAACTCCGCCATGCCTCTGCCCGCCGGGTATGTTGCACCGGCTCTTCCGGGTGTATCTTCTCAGGATTCAGGTTACCAGTTTCCGCCCGTAGCCGTGCTAACCGATAGACGCGAAAGACGGATGCAGCGCTCAAAGCGGGAAGGCGGCGCAGGGTGGGGAAAGTGCGAACTCCAAGGCGCGCCAGCGCCGCCCGTCCGCATCACAGGCACCCTCATTTACAATTCCTTCGCGGGCAAATCCATTCCGCCCGCTACGCGAAATCCCGGAAAGGCTCTGGTATATGGACGTTCACGCGCCTCACAATCCCATTCACTCCATCAAGGAGTTCCTGGTCCATCTGCTGACCATCACCATCGGTCTGCTGATTGCCTTGGGCCTGGAGTCTTCGGTCGAGTGGTTGCACCACCGCCATCTGGCCCGTGACGCCCGCGAAAACATCCTCCAGGAATTTCGCGCCAATCAGCAGGATGTCAACCGGCAGCTCAATGCGCTGCCCGTCGAAGAAAAGCATCTGGATGAGATTCTCGGTCTGCTGGATGATATGCAGCATGGCCGTCCTCATAAGCCCATGAGCAATTTCAATTGGTCCGGCATCCTCCTCCGCGACTCCGCCTGGAACGCCACATCCACCACCGGAGCAATTGCCTTCATGGACTACAGCGAGGTCAAGCGATACTCCCAGATTTATGCCTTGCAGAAGTTGTACAGTTCTCTCACGGAGCGCAATCTTCAGGACCGGCACGAGATGAATGTCTATCTCATGAATCTTTCAGCGCAAGGCAAGCACTCCGATGCGGAATACGAAAATGCAAAGCGGATCATCCTCTCGGAAAAAATCGCAGAGATGGAGTTTCGCGAAATAGATAGTACGCTGCAAATTGTCTACACAAAACTTCTCGCGCAGACGAAATAATGTGAGGCGGCATGAATCGGAGCAGGTTGAAGCAATTGCGTTTGGCGGGCGTGACGGTTGTGATGTTGGCTGTTATCATCGCGGCACTGCTCGGCTTTCATGTCGTCCGGCCCGCCGCTGCGCAAGCCCCTTATCCGCACGATCTGGCGCAGGTCAGTTTTGCCGTGGCCGGAGACGTGATTCCCCACGAGCCGGTGCGCGCCGCCGCCGCCGCTGCCGGAGTGGGCGCAGTGGGTTGGAGCGCGCTCTTCGCCGATGTAGCTGACGTTTTTCAGCGCGCCGACTTCGGCTTCGTCAACCTGGAAACTCCCGTCGCTCCGGCGCACTCGCGCGGGTCGAAGCCCTTTCAGTTTGACGCGCCGCTCGCGCTCGTCGACGCGCTCAAGGCCAGCGGCATCAAGATCGTCTCCTTTGCCAACAATCACGCCATGGACCAGGGCTGGGCCGGCTTTGCCGAGACGCGCGACCATCTGCGCGAACGCAGCATTCTCATCGCCGGCAGCGGCGACACGGCGCAGCAGAGCTGGCAGCCGGTGATCACCGAGTCCAACGGCATTAAAGTCGGCTGGCTGGGCATGACGCGCTGGCTCAACGGCAACCGCAATCCCGATCAGGACGAACTGCCCCACGTCAACTTCTTCCCCTATCCGGGCGAATCCGGCGGCGCGCCGGGGCTGGACGAGGCCGCGGTGCTCGACGCCGTCCAGAAAGCCCGCGCGCAGTGCGATTTTCTCGTCGTCTCCATTCACTGGGGCGTGGAGTATGCGCCCGCTCCCCGGCCCGAGGATGTGGAGACGGCGCACAAAATCCTGGAGGCCGGAGCCTCGGTGATCGTCGGCCACCACCCGCACGTCCTGCAGCCGGTAGAGAGCTACCGCACGCAGGACGGCCGCGACACAATGATTTTTTATTCGCTGGGAAATTTTTTGTCGAACCAGTCGCGCACCTATATCGATGGCCTGATGCCGGATAAAAACGGCGATCCCCGCGACGAGATGATCGGCCTCTTCGCCGCCGTGCGCAAGGACTATGGGCCGGCCGGCGTGCGCGTCGAGCTGGGCCACGTTGGCGTTCTGCCCGTCTGGGGCGAGAATAACCGCAACGAGCTGGCCCGCGGCAAAGAAAAGTCGCCGGTGATTCATCCGGTGCTGATCGACCGCGAGCTTCCACGCTTGCAGGCGCGGCTGGATGAGCTGACAAAAATTGCCGAGCTGACCAAGCTCAGCACGCCCGCCGCGCCGCTCACCGTTGAGCAGAAAAAAGAGTACATCCAACTGACCAATCGGCTGAAGCTGCTCACTGACCGTCGGGCATTGCTGGTGGCGCGGGTTGGGGACGAGTATGTGATGGAGCCGCCGAGGCGGGCCGCGCAGCCGTAAGACAATGTCTTACGCCAGCATCGGCACTCCAGCAGCCTGCGCAGCCTTCTGGAGTGCCTGGTCCAACGTAGCCAGCGGAATCCGCTCCCGCATGGCCAGCGCCAGATAGGCGGCATCGTAGACGGTCAGACGGAATTGTCGTGTGATTTCCAGCACGCTGGATTCATCCTGCGAGAAGTCTGTAACGATGGAAAGTTCGGAAATCGCCTTTAAAAATCCTGTAGTTTTTAGGGGCGTTGTGCGCCCGCGCCGCTCATTGACGATCAGAATATTACGAACCTCATACCACCAGAGGGATGGCACCAGAGCCGACCCCTCAGACGACTGTAGAAGTTGTTCCGCACGAAGGGCGGCAGGGTGATCCTCATCAGGAAAAGCCCAATTCAAAGTGACGGAGGCATCGAGCACAAAAGCCAACATAGGGAGCCTCAGCGCCGTCCTTCATCGCGAGCGGTCAAAATCTCTGCTACCGATACTGGCAGATTAGACTCACGCAGAGCGCGGATCGTGGCAAATGCCCGTTCCCCCCGCGTTCTTTCAATCTCGACCTCGGGAATCAGGCGAGCGATGCGCTTTCCATGGCGCGTGACGATGATGCTCTCGCCGCGTTCTACATCGTCGAGGATGCGCAGAAAATGCGTCTTGGCTTCAGAGGCTTGAATTGTCAGCATAAGTTGACCAGTTGAAACGACTGGTCAAAGTATAGCAGAGATCAGGAATGGCTGGAAGTCCAAATTCCAGAGCTATTGCACCGTTCCCTGCGGCCTCAGCCGACGCAGGTCGAGCGCGCAGGCGATGGCGTTCCGGGCTTGCAGGCGCAGGTTGTCGGAGGCGGCCCAGAGCCACAAACGCTTGACCAGGCTGGAGTTGCGCGCGTCCAGTTCGGGACGCAGCCGCACCAGCACCTCATTTTGCCCGGTGGCGGCCAGATTCGAGGGCGAATCGGTCTCTTCCTGGACCAGCTCCAAATGGCCGCCGCTGAGAGCCTCTTCCAGCGCGGCAATCTCCACCGGATGTTCCAACTCAACGGCAATGGAGAAGGTGTGGCCGTGGAAGACCGGCGCGACGACCAGTTGCAGTGCCAGAGCAGGCCAGCGGCCCGCTGACAGCCGGTCGTACTGGCGGCGCACCCGCGCCTCCACCTCGCCCAGGCTGATCTTGGCGGACTCTCCCAGACCGGCCAGCAGGTTATAGGCCGCCTGCGTGTCGTACAGCTCGCGGGGAATGCCCTGGAAGCTGAGCAGGCTCACCGTCTGCTGATGCAGTTCGTCCAGCGCGGCGCGGCCAAACTCGCTGGCCGGTAGCAGCAGGGTGGTGAAGGCGCAGCGTGCCGGGGCAGCCTGTTGCAGCCGCTCCAGCAGCAGCGCCGGCGCCAGCGCGGCGGGGTGCGCTGGAACCACGGCGGGGGTAAACAGGTCCACTGTCGCCGCCTCGGAGGCGAGCAGGGGGGCGCGCACCACTACGTCCTTCTCCTGGTCCAGCGCTCCGGAGAGGTCCAGCACCGTCGAGCCGGCGCGCAGCGCGTCGCGCCAGTGCTTGCGGGTCAGGCTCTCCGTGCCGCAGAAGAAGGTGAAGTCGACGTGGTCGAAGGCATCGGGTGCGATGGCCTGAACGAAGGTGATCTCGTCGCCCACCTGGTCGAGCTGGCCTTGCACCTCGTCTTCGTCCAGCAAAATAAAGTTGGCCGCTGCCAGCGGCGACTCCGAGAGGGCTTCCTTCAACTCCCGGCCCACCAGGGTAGAGGCTCCGGCAATGGCGATCTTGTACACAGTTTTCCCTTTTGGTTGCGATGATTACTTGAGGTTCAGCACGTCCGCTTCCGCCGGCCGCCAACGCCGCCGCCGCGACCACGAGTACGCCGCCCGCGCCCAGATGCCGCTGAACATATAGACCAACGCCAGGGTGAAGAGCACTCCCTGGGAGAATTTGAAGACCAGGAACAAGACGATCGAGATGAAAAACAAAAGCTGGAAGGGATGGCGGCCAGAGAGGCTCAGCTCCTTGCCGGACCAGAAGCGCCAGGTGCTCACCATCAGAAATCCGCTGGTGCCGACGATGGCCAGCCAGATCAGCGCCACCCACCACTCCATCACCGGATAGCCGCCGCAGAAGTGCACGCTGGCGGCCAGCAGCCCCGCCGCCGCGGGAATCGGCATACCCACAAAATACTTGCGGTCGGGACGGCCCGGATTGCGCGGCAAGGGATCGTGGCTGATGTTGAAGCGCGCCAGCCGCGAGACGCCGCCGATGAGAAAGAGAAAGCAGATAAAGGCTCCGGCGTGGAGCAGGTTCTCATGCATCCGCGGATTCATGGAATCGGAGAGGAAATGGAAGCCCCAGATCAGCGCCAGCAGACTGGGGGCCACGCCGAAGGTGATGGCGTCGGCCAGCGAATCCAACTCCTTGCCGAAGTCGCTGCAGGTGTTGGTCATGCGGGCGATGCGTCCGTCCAGCGAGTCCAGAGGAATGGCGATAAGAATGGCAATGGCCGCCCAATCCAGATGCAGATGCGCGTTGCCCACTTCGACCAGCGACTTGATCGTCTCGGTGATGGAAAAATATCCGGCGGCGATGTTGCCCACGGTAAACAGCGAAGGCAGCACAAACATTCCGCGATGCAGCCGCGCCTTGGCCCGTGCGCGCGCCAGTTCGGCGTCGATGGGCTTCATGGGCGCTCTCCTTTTGGCATGAAGGCCAGCACGCTTGCGCCGCCTTCCACCTTCTGGCCCACCTTCACGCGAATCTCAGCCTGGGCCGGCAGCAGCACGTCCACGCGCGAGCCGAACTTGATCAGTCCCACGCGCTGGCCGCGAGCCAGAGTCTCGCCCTCTTTGCAATTAAATACGATACGCCGCGCCAGCAGGCCGGCAATCTGCTTGAAGGTGACCTGGTAGCCCTCGCCCTGCACGGTGACAATATTCTGCTCGTTGCGCTCCGCCGAGGCGGGATTCATGGCATTCAGGTATTGGCCTTTTTGATAGCGCACGCTGCTCAGCACGCCGGCGATGGGTGAGCGGTTCACATGCACATTGAAGACACTGAGGAAGATGCTGATGCGCTGCCGCGGCCCTTCGGGGGTATTGATGGCGACGGTCTCGGTGACGTGGCCGTCACCGGGAGAGACAATCAGCCCCGGCTCCGAGGGAATCGTCCGCTCAGGATCGCGGAAGAACCAGAGAAAAAATGCCGCCAGAAGCACCGGCGCAACGCTCCACGCCCAGTTGCCCGTGGCCCACGCCAGCACGACCGACACTGCCAGCAGGCTCAAACCGTAGATGTAACCGTCACGAACCATAGTCCCAAACGATTATACGGCTCCCCGGTGCGAATTCAGAGATGCAGGCACAGCAATGCGCGGCGCGGATGGCACACTTCCCACCCGGAGGCCGCGCAGGGCTGGCACTCAGGCAAATCGCCCGCATTCTGCGATGCTCAAAAAAAGCCTAAGCAGGGACCGGCAGTCTGCGTTCCAAGGTGCAAATCATATCCTTGGCGTGCAGCTTGAGCTTCTTCAGCTTGATTTCCTCGATCTGCTCCTCTGTGGAGAGATACGGCTTTTGGAGCAACTCTTCCAACCGCTGAGCGTAATGACGATGTTCCGCATGCAGGCGATCAATTTCTGCGCTCAGCGTGGACTCCTGTATTTCATCCATCAGGCACCTCCGAATATTAAGGAACACTTACATATATCGCCGGAACCGCGCACTTCGCAAGTCAAAAAAGAACCGGAAGTAACCGCGGCTGTGGAATTTGACGCCAAATCTCGTCAAGCGTGACGGCAATCACGATCTCTTTCATTGGCCGTCACAAATCTGGACACAAAGCCTAGGGCCTGTTCACACTACCCTGGTGGGTGGCGTTGCCAGCGAAAATCGTGCCAGACAAGGCGGAGGCTGAAGGCTTTGGTGGTTCCAAGGTCGAAGCCGACAACGCCGTATGGCGCGATTTTCGCCGCAACCCGAAGGGACAGGGCCAATTTCCCCCCTTCCTTCGTCCATCGTCGCTAGCAGACACCCGGTATGCGTCGCTCCTTCTTCCTCGGAAGGCGAAAAATTGACTCCCGTCGCCGCCCGCCGGGGTAGTGTGAACAGGCCCTAGCCTCAAAGCGCCAGACGCAGCAAAACCGCATCGTCCACCGGATCGCAGTAGTAGAGCCTTCTGCGGCCGGTTTCGGCAAAACCCAGCCGCCGGTAAAGCGAGAGCGCCGGCTGGTTCTGGGCGCGCACCTCCAGCATAATCCCATTTGCGTGCGCTGTGCGAACTTCCGCGGCCAGAGCAAAAAAAAGCTGTCGTGCCACTCCCCGGCGCTGGAAGCTGGGAGCCACGGCAATCATCTCCAGCTCGGCCTCCGGCGGCAGCAGGCCGGCCACGGCAAAGCCCGCGATCTCTGCATCTTCCGCCACCAGCGCAATCCGGCGCGGCGCGGCCTCCGGCTCCAGAGCCGCCAGATAAGCCGCCCGACTCCATTGCGGCGCATCCTTCAGGCTCGCGGCAATCTCCATCACCCGGTCGAGATCCGCCGCCGTCATGGAGCGTATGCGCGTGGCCTGGGAGCTCATGCCCGCGCCGTCTCGCCGAAGATCTCCGCATCCGAGCGGCGCAGATAGTGGCCGTCCAACGTCTCCAGGTCGGCGAACTCTCCGGCCAGCACGCGCGGCATGCAGAGCCGCAGCGCGTCCGCAGCCGTTGGCGCGCTAACGCGAACCAACTCCACTCCCGGCCACGCCGCAGCCAGCAATCCCGCAGTGGCCTCGTCGCAGACGGCAATCCGCACAGGCGTGATCTCCGCCAGATCCCCGGCTCCGGCCAGCAGCTCCCGCGTCGGCTCGCTCAGCCGCAGGTAAACTTCGTGGCGATGCGCATCGAGAGCGGCCGCTTCCACTTCAGCCTTGGCCGCCAGCACCTCCAGCCGCGAGACGGCTACCACCGGAATTCGCGCGCCCTCGGCCAGCCCCTTTACGGCGGCCAAGCCCACGCGCACGCCGGTAAAGCTGCCCGGTCCGCTGACAGCCACAATCGCGCCCAACTCACGCAGCGAGACGCCGCCCTGTGCCAGCAACTCGCCTACAGCCGCAACCAAAGTTGAGGAGAAGTTGCGCCCTTCCAGCTCGACCAGGCCGAGAATCTCGACAGCCACCCCGCAGACGCGCCCCAGCGCCACTGAACCCGTCGGTCCGCAGGTGTCGATGGCGAGCAGAAGCGTCGAAGGAATTGAGAGATCAGGCATCAATGCAATTTTATGCCTCACGCCGGAGATAGGATGATTCCTCAGCATGATCTCTGAGCCAAGGGTGGGAGACCAGGAACCTCCTGCGAGCGACAGCGAGCGGCTGCCTCTCCGCAGGTGCTACACAGCAGTCAGCGCCTGCTCCAGATCGGCGATCAGGTCTTCCTTGTCCTCGATGCCGATCGAAAGCCTAACACGTCCCTGCGTAATGCCCATTGATGCGCGCACCTCTTCGCTCACCGAGCCGTGCGTGGTCGTCGCCGAGTGTGAAGCCAGCGACTCAACGCCGCCCAGCGACTCGGCACTGAGGAAAATCTTGATCGCCTTCAGAAAGCGCCCCGCCGCCTCGCGCGAGGCAACCTCGAAGCTCATCATCGATCCGAAGCCCTTCTGCTGCTTCACCGCCAGATCATACTGCGGATGGCTCTTCAATCCCGGATAAGCGAGCCGGCTCACCTTGGGATGCGTCGAAAGGAACTCCGCCACCGCGCGGCCATTCTCCTCGTGCTGCTTGATGCGCAGCGGCAGCGTCTTGATGCCGCGCAGCACCAGAAAACATTCAAACGGCGACATCACTCCGCCCGCCGCCTTCTGCACCAGCAGAAAGCGCTCCTTGTGCTCCGGCGTGGAGCTGATCAGCGCCCCGCCCAACCCGTCCGAGTGGCCGTTCAAATACTTCGTCGTCGAGTGCATCACAATATCCGCGCCCAGTTCCAGCGGTCTCTGCAGCACCGGCGAGAGAAATGTGTTGTCCACGCTCAACTCGGCGCCGCGCGCGTGGGCAATCTTTGCCACACCCGCAATGTCGGTCAGCACCATCAACGGATTGCTGGGCGTCTCGATATGAACCAGCTTCGTCGTTGGCCGTATTGCCGCTTCCACCGCGGCCAGATTGCTGGTGTCCACATACTCCACATCAATGCCGTAGCCGGAGACGATGCGATCAAAGAGCCGCACCGTTCCCGCGTAAACATCCTTGGAGCAGATCAGGTGGTCGCCCGCGCGCAGCATCGCCACCAGCGCGGAAATCGCCGCCATGCCCGTGGTGAAGGCATGGGCGCTGTGTCCGCCCTCCAGAGCGGTCAGCGCCTCTTCCAGCCGGTCGCGCGTGGGGTTGCCGGCGCGGGAGTAGTCCCAGCCGCGGTCGGTGCCGATGCCCGTCAGTTCAAAGGTCGAAGAAAGGTAAACCGGCACATTCACGGCTCCGGTCTGCGGGTCCGGGTACTGTCCGGCGTGAACTGCAAGGGTCGAGTATTTGTATGGGGAAGTGGCCATCTTCGCGAATATCTCCTGCTTTCAGCTTATCGCAGGGAGGGAATTTATGCGGACCTACCGGTTGATGCGCTGCGTCTGGCTGTCGGTCTTGAAGGTGAAGGCGTCGGCGGGCAGCGGCTGATTGACCTGGACGTTGAAGTAGACGCTGACCCGGCGCTGACCCGGTCCCTCATCGAAGACCTGCTTCAGGCTCACGCCGCGTTCAACATCCATCCAGACCGTCACCTTGGGAAGATTCTTCCGCACCGCCGGATCTTTGGCAATCAGTTCCAGAATCTCGGTCTTGACCTTGGTTTTGCCGTCGAGCAAACTCTCCGATCCCAGGTACTTGATCTCCCATTTTTCTTCGAGATCCTTGCCGCTGGCACCAAAGCCCAGCATCAGATAGCTCTCGTACTGGCTCAGTTTGCTCAGCGTGGTCACCTGGTTGAGCTGCTTTTCATAAAGCTTGAAGACTCCGCCGGAGTAGACGTAAACCTTGGGAACCGGCTTGCCGTTGACCTCGCGGATATGCGCCGCCATGCGCACGGTATTGCCCTTGCGCTCGTAATAGACACTCCCCTTCTGCGTATCCTGGTCGGGGATGGGGTCGGTCATGTAGGTGTCGAACTGGAAGTCGGCGGAGGCGGAACGGAAGCTGGTCGCCGCCGCATCCAGACGGCGCAGCACCTTGTCCTTTTCATCGCCAGGCGCGGCAAAACCCGCGCGCGCCAGAAGCAACAGCGCCAGAGATACAACAAGAACTTTTCTTGCCTTATACATAGTTTTCCTTATCTTGTTTGTTAGCTTCAAGCCGCTGGTTATTAGCTAAGAGTTCCTCTATCGCCGCGCCCACACTCTCCACGCCCAATTGCCTTGCGCGTCCTGCACCGTCTCCCAGCGCGTCACAAAAACCGCGTCGCCGGTGACCGGCTCAATGGCCCGGTGCAGCGCCTTCTTCACCTCCAGGCGCGAGGCTGTGGTATTCAATGCCAGATTCACATCCACGGCTTGCACGGTGATAATCAGCCCGCGCCCGCCATCGCCCACCACCTGGATCGGATGCGGCGGTCCCGCGGCGCTCGACGGCCGGTCGCCGTAGTTCCACAGATGCGGCGTGATGAAGAGGAAGAGCAGAATCAGCGTCACCAGCACGTCATAGTGAAAGCTGCCGCGCGGATAGGTCCAGTAAAAATAACTCTTCAGTAGCTTTTTCATTGCGCCTCTGACTTCGTGATGCGTTCCAGCCCGCCCATGTAGGGTTTCAGAACCTCGGGAATCAAAACCGAGCCGTCGGCCTGCTGATAGTTCTCAATGATCGCCAGCCAGGTGCGTCCCACGGCCAATCCGCTGCCGTTGATGGTATGCACAAACTCCGGCTTGCCCTTGCCGCCCGCCGCCCGGTAGCGGATATTCGCCCGCCGCGCCTGAAAGCTCTCGAAATTCGAGCAGCTAGAAATCTCACGATAAACCTGCTGGCCCGGCAGCCAAACCTCCAGGTCATAGGTCTTCGCCGAAGAAAATCCCGTGTCGCCGGTGCAGAGAATCACCCGCCGATACGACAGCTTGAGCGCTTCCAGAACTTCCTCCGCGTCGCGCGTCAATTTTTCGTGCTCGGCATCGGAGTCTTCAGGCCGTGTGAACTTGACCATCTCCACCTTTTGAAACTGATGCTGGCGAATAATCCCGCGCGTGTCCTTGCCCGCCGCTCCCGCCTCGGCCCGGAAGCACGGCGTATACGCTGTCAAACAGATCGGCAGCCGCGCCTCGTCCAGAATCTCATCGCGATAGAGATTCGTAACCGGAACCTCAGCCGTGGGAATCAGCCAGTGGTCGTTGTCTTTGAACTCGCCGCGCGCCACGGCATCGGCGTCGGTGTCCGAGCAGCGAAACAAATCCTCGGCAAACTTCGGCAACTGCCCGGTGCCAAACAAACTTTTGCTATTCACCATGAACGGCGGCAGCACTTCCGTGTAGCCGTGCTTCTCCGTGTGCAGGTCCAGCATGAAGCTGATCAGTGCCCGCTCCAGCCGCGCCCCCGCGCCCATGTAGACGGCAAAGCGCGCCCCGCTCAGCTTGGCCGCGCGCTCCAGGTCCAGAATTCCCAGCGCCTCGCCCAACTCCCAATGCGGCTTGAGTTCATAATCGTAGTTGCGGATTCCGCCCCAAATCTTCACCGTGGGATTGTCGAAATCACTTTTGCCAAAGGGCACTTCGTCGCGCGTCAGATTCGGAACGCTGGCCAGCAACTGGCGCAGCCGATCGTCCAATGTCGCGGCGGTCTGGTCCAGCGCGTCGAGTTCGTCCTTCAGCGCCCGCGTCTCGTCCATCAGGGCGGTGGCGTCTTGTCCGGCTTTCTTCAGCGCCCCCACCTTCTGGCTCAGTTCATTGCGGCGTGCCTTCAACAGCTCGGACTTCGTGATGGCCTCGCGCCGAGCCTGGTCCAGAGCGCGAAAATCCCCCAGCAGCGCAGCCGGCTCCGCTCCGCGCGCACGCAGCTTCTCTTCAACCACTTCCAGATTGGCACGTACAAAATTCAGGTCGAGCATCGCTCTTCCATTTTAACTGACGCGCGCTACGGATGCCGCTCGACCGCGATATTCACGCTGCCGGTGTTGCCGGTGATGGCCAAAGCCGTCAGGTTGGTGGGAATGCCTGCCAGCGACGCCGGGGCAAAGGTGACGGTGCCGTCCAGAGCCGAGGTCGCGGTGGCGGCCTGCGTGGCCAGCAGCATCGCCGCGTCGCAGAGTCCATGCGGCGGGCAGGGCGGTGCCCAGGCGTAGAGCGCCTGATAGAGAGTGACGGCTCCGCCGGCCATGGGGTTGCCGTCCATGTCTAGTACGCGCAGCACAATCTGGCTGGGTGTGCTGCTGACGGCCATGCTCTGCGTCGTGCCGGAGACCGCTTCCAGTGCCGCGTACTCGGGCCGTGCGCCAAAGGCGGTGAAGGTGACGCACTGGCTGCCGCCGTTCAGGCAGGCCTTTGCCGTCACGGTCTGGCCCTCGGTCAGTGGGCCGACGGTGAGCGCCTTGGCGGCGATGCCGCTGGAGTTGGTCGTCACCGAGCCGGTGGGGATCGAGACGCCGCTGCCGCTGGTCTGCCATGCCACGCTTTGGCCGCTCGCTGGATGTCCGTTGCTCAGCGCGAGGGCTTGTGTCGTCCAGGTGACGGTGGCTCCGGCAGCCAGCGAGAGCATCGTAGTCAGCGAGTTCAGCGTCGGCGGCGTTCCGCCCACAAACTCGGTTTGCAGGCTGGCGCCGTTGCTCAGTGAAGCGGTCACCGTCGACCAGGTTGCGCTGGTGGCCGTCACGTTCATGGTGGCGCGCCCGTCGCCAGTGGCCGTCACCGTGCAGCTGCTCAAGCCGCAGCCCAGCGTTGCCGTTCCGCTGGTGACGGTGTAGATCACCGAGACGCCGCCGGCGGGAGTCAGGTCCGCGGCCAGCGCGGTCACCGTAAACGCCTCCGGCACGCCGATCGGCACCGTACTCGTCGGCGCGGTGAGCAGCGTCAGCGCATCGCCCGTGCCGGAGTCGTAACTGATGCCGCCGGTGATCACGGCGGAAGCGTAGTAGATGGGCAGGTCGTCCACCTCCACGTTTACCGAGCCGGTGACGCCGGTGGCCGCCGCCGGCGCAATGGCCGTAATTTCGTTGGGCGAGATGCTGGTGATGAGCGCCTGTTGGCCGCCCACCTGCACCGTGTCCGTGGGGCGAAAGCCCATGCCGTGAATCACCATCGGTCCGCCCCCCGCCGGCAACCGCAGTGGCAGAACCGAATCGGCGTAGAGCACCCAGCCCTGGTACAAGTAGTCGGGCCGGCCGTCGCCGCGCTCGTCGGCAATGCCCAGGCGCACCACGTCGTCGCCCCCCGCCGCCACCTGCAGCCAGCTCTCGCCGGTGGCCGTGCCGTTCAGCCCCGCGCCGTAACCCACCGCCGCCGTGCCCGTCGCATCGAAGGCATCCCATATGCCCAGCGTCGGCATGGCCTTGGCGTTGCTGGGAGCGCCGCTCTCGTCCAGCGCCTCCGTAACCACGGTGAAGCTGTGCCCGCCGCGCACCGGGAAGGTAAACCAATCGGTCTGGCCCACCTGGCTCAGCCGCCCGCTCCACATTCCGCTGGCCGCCAGCATCCGCGGCTGGGCCTCGCTTCCAATGGCGTCGTCATAGCCGCCCGCCGACGAGTCGGCAACCTCCACGGTGAGCGTCTGCGCGCTGCCCGCCGTCAGGCTCGGAACCGAGATCGCCGAAAGCGTTCCCGATGGCTCCGGCGAACCCTCCAGATAAGGACCGACCGCGTTGGAGTAAATATAAAGTGGATTCACCGTCTCGAAGGTCACCTGATAGCTGGCCGTGCTTACGCCCGCGGGCAGCGGCATTCCGCTCAAATCAAAAAATCCCTGCATCGCGGCCTGGTTCGATCCCCACATCGTCAGCAGGTTGCCGTTGGCGTCCTTCCAGCCGCTCACCGGGTTGCCGTGATTTCCGTTGTAATTCGCGCCGGAGACACCGCTCACCGTGTATTGATAAAGCGGGTTGCCGCTCGCGTCCAAAGGCCGCGCCACCACATTCACGCCCTGCATCCCCATGCCGGTTTTGAAGCGGATGGTTCCTTGAATAGAAACCGTGTTGGCCGCGGTAATTTGCTTGCCGGGAAAGCTGGCGAGATTGCTCGCCGTGATCGGATAGATGCGGTTCAGCGCGGCCACGTCATCCCAGCGCAGCACCGTCGGATTGGGAATGCAGGCACCGCCCGCTGTGCCGCACAAGCCGCTGATCGGCTGCATCACCGGCCAGCCCAGCAGGCCGTTGCTCTCGCCGTTCGTTTGCGCGCCGGGATTGACCTGCGCGTAGTCCAACCCGAGAATCCGCCCCAAGGCCCGCTCCAGCTCATAGCTCATCATCGTCAGTTGGTCGGCGCTGCCCGCGCAGAGCCCGTTCAGCAGAATGATGGCGTGCGCGATGGTCGCATCCGGGTTCACGTTGTCGATCCAGAAAAAAACACCGTTGTTCTGGCAGCTGGTGGGATTGCTTGCGCCTGTGCCATAGATGGCGTTGATCACCGAGCCGTCGGCGTCGAAGATCACGCCCAGCGGAAAGCCGGTGGCCGCCGGAGTTACGTCGGCTGGCTGGGTGATCACGCCCAACTGATTGGTCTGCTCGCCGGTCACCGCAAAGTTGGTGCCGTTGGCAACGATGTTGGCCCCGCTTACGTCCTCGCCCAGCGCGCCCTTGTCGGTCAGCGTAACGCCCGCCGTGGGAATGGCGCTCCACAGCGCCGCCGCCGCATCCACCATCGCCTTGGCCTGCTGGTTCGTCACCGAGCCGTTCAGCGGACCCTGATCGACGTAGTAGTTCACCTGCCCGTTGGCCCAGTGCAGCGGCTCACCCACCGCCGCCGGATTGAAGCCGCTCACCCCCGCCACGTACTTCGGCCCGCCCGCCAGCGCCGCCGTCGGCATCAGCATGACGGCCAAAAGCCAAGCTGCAATGCGGCGCGTAAGACGGATGCGAGACATGGGCGGTGCTCCAGAGTTCCGGCTCACCTTGGAAGTTCATCTGGATAATTTTGAGAAGGCTCTAAGGCGGCCACAGTTTTCTTATCGGCACGGCGACGGCCACACAAGAAAACTTTAAGTAACAAGAACTCTTAATGAGGATTTGTTGTGATGCAGCGCAGCAACAGAGTCATATCCGGAATCAAATGCATCCAAAGATCGAAGGGGTTGATCTGTAAGACTCTTCAGCACGAGCTAAAATCGACTCAGGAAAGCCTATGACAGAGATTCGTTCCACCGTAATTCTTGGCTCCGGCTGCGCCGGACTCACTGCCGCCATCTACACCAGCCGCGCCGGACTCAACCCCCTGGTTCTGGAGGGCCACGAACCCGGCGGCCAGCTCTCCATGACCACGCTGGTCGAAAACTTTCCCGGCTGGCCGGAGGGCATCCAGGGTCCGGAGCTGATCCAAAACATGAAGACGCAGGCGGCGCGCTTTGGCGCAACTTTCCAGCTTGCGCACCTACACGCGGCGGATTTGCAGCAGAATCCCCTCCGCTTGCAGACCTCGGCGGGCGAGATTCTGACCCGCACGCTAATCGTCGCCAGCGGTGCCAGCGCGCGCTGGCTTGGTCTGCCGAGCGAGCAGGCGCTGATCGGCCACGGCGTGTCGAGCTGCGCCACCTGCGACGGCTTCTTCTTCCGCGGGCGCGAGATTGCCGTGGTCGGCGGCGGCGACTCCGCCATGGAGGAGGCGCTCTTCCTCACCCGCTTTGCCTCCAAGGTCACGCTGCTCCATCGCCGCGACGGCTTCCGCGCATCCAAGATCATGCTGGATCGCGTGCAGGAAAATCCCAAGATCGAGTTGCGCGCCAACGTCATCATCGAAGAGGTTCTGGGCGTGGAAGAGAAGGAAGTCAAGGGCGTCCGTCTGCGCGATGTGAAGACCGGCGCGGTGACAACGCTGCCCATCGACGGTCTCTTTCTCGGCATCGGCCACGAGCCGAATACCAAGGCCTTCGGCGACCAGATTGATCTCGACGGCGATGGTTACATTCGCACCGCGGGCAATGTCTTGGTGACCAAGAACGGCGTGCCGCTGCCCGGAGTCTTTGCCTGCGGCGACGTGCAGGACCGCCGCTATCGTCAGGCCATCACCGCCGCCGGTTCCGGCTGCATGGCGGCGCTGGAAGCAGAGAAGTTTCTCGAAGAGCATGGGCACTGAGTACAAATGAGGCGCAATGGCATTGATCTTTCCCGGTCGATACACCGCACAAAGCGATGAACCCTTCGTGGTCTTTCTCATCGGCATGAGAATCAACCGCTTCCATGCCCTGCACAAATGGGTGCCCGTGGCCGCGGCCATGCCGGCCATGCTGGCTGAACTCCGCCGTGATCCCGCGCTGGGTATGTTGTACTCCGAATATTTTCTCTACTGGCGCGGTGTCGCGGTCGTTCAGTATTGGCGCAGCTTCGAGCATCTTCATGCCTATGCGCACGCCCGCGACGCCAAGCATTTGCCGGCCTGGGCTGAGTTCAACCGCCGCATCGGCAGCGACGGCTCGGTGGGGATTTGGCATGAGACCTATACCGTCAAGCCCGGTCAGTATGAGTGCGTGTATGCCAATATGCCGCGCTTCGGTTTGGGCGCATCCGTGCGGCACGTGCCCGCCACCGGACGCCTGGAGAGCGCGCGCTCGCGCATCGGCCAGAACTTGTGAAAACGAAGAAGGCGATCCCCCAACTGGCCACGCGAAGGTCATGAAGATGTTGGAGAAGACGAGAAGAACGACAGTCCACATGCCTCGATTGTATATATGTGCGAGAGCAGGGCTGCATTGCGAGGGACTCTTTTAGTACAATCGCAGGATCGTTTTGCAGATTATTTTCAGTTTCCTGATACTCTGAACTTGGATCAGCTCTTCCGATGGGGCGCGGTTTGGAGGGAGCCCCCCCCCTCCCCCCCCTTTATATATTTTCAAAACCTTGCAGTTAATTAACTGGTAAACTGCGGATGCTTATTGGCGCGTTTTATGGCGGGGTAGGATACCATGAACATCATCCGGCGCTCGTTACCAAGATCGGAATGAAGCACAATGACGCAGCTAGCCGAAAATCTCGCAGTGCTGGAAGAGGCAATCACCGCTGCCTGTCGCAACGCGGGCCGCACACGCGCCGATATTGAACTGATGGCCGTCTCCAAGACGTATCCGGCGGCGATAATCGCCGAGGCTGCCGCGCTGGGGCTAACTCTCTTCGGCGAAAATCGCGTCCAGGAGTTTGTCGGCAAGGCGGCGGAGTTATCGGTGCTGCGTAACTCAGCTGTAACTCCACCTCGCGTCCATCTCATCGGCCATCTGCAATCCAATAAATCCGCGCGTGCCGTGGAGCTATTCGATGGCATTGACTCGCTGGATTCTCTGCGATTGGCCGAGCGTCTTAATGAAGCGGCGAAAAAGTCAGGCAAAAAACTGCCGGTTTTGATCGAGGTAAAACTAAGTAGCGAAGAGACCAAGGCTGGGTTAATTCCTGACTCATTCGAGGCTGGCGAGTTACTGGAGCGGCTGCCGGAGTTCTTGCATTTGCAAATGCGCGGGCTGATGACGATTGCGCCCTTTGGCGTGAGTGAAGCTGAAACGCGCACGTGTTTTCGCAGTTTGCGAGAGTGGCGCGAGCGCTGGGCAACGAGTTATCCGCGACTGGCCTTCGACATGCTCTCGATGGGCATGAGCGGGGATTTCGATCTGGCGATTGCGGAGGGTGCAACGCGCATCCGCGTAGGTACCAGCCTGTTTGGTAGCAGGCCCGCAATGGAGAAGAACTGATGCTGCGCGCCAGTGCTGCCGGAGTTACGCTCGCTGTGCGCGCTCAACCCGGCGCAAAGAAGACGGCCATCACCGGCATCTACGGCGAAGGCGCGGCGGCGCAGTTGAAGATTGCCGTTCACGCGCCACCTATCGAAGGCCGTGCTAATCTGGCGCTGCTTGCATTTCTCGCAGAGTTATTCTCCGTGCCAAAAAATGCTGTCGAGTTAGTCTCTGGCGAGTTATCGCGAAGCAAAGTATTTCTGCTGCGCGGAGTTACATTAGAAAAGGCAAGAGCGACATTGGGCGAATGGATGCGGTCGTAGGCTCAACTGCTATAGATAACTGAAGAGCGCGGCCAGCGCCTCTTCCGGGTCAGGGCGGACGCGAAAATCGGCATAAGCCTCGGCAAAGAGCACGCGTCCAGCTCGGTCGATGACATAAGTCGCCGGCAGCGGCAAGCGCCAGCTTGGCTCGCCGTTCACAAAGGGAATGTTGATGAGGATAGACATATAGTAATCGCGCAAATATTCGGGCACGGTGTGAGTCAGGCCGAATTTTTCGGCGAGCGCGCTGCCGGGGTCGCTGAGCACCGGAAATGGAAGCTGGTGCTGGTCGGCCATGAAGTCATTTTGCCGCACGATCTGCGGACCGACGGCAGCCAGGAACGCGCCGCGCTCGCGCAGTGTGCCGTGCAGCTCGCGCCATGCCTCCAGCTCGGTGACGCAGTATGGGCACCAGCGGCCGCGAAAGAATTTGATCACCAGCGGACCCAGCGCGAGCATATCTTGAGAGCGGACGAGGCGGCCCGCTTCGTCGCGCAAGGCAAACTCTGGAGCCACCGCGCCGACGGGCAGAATGTGCTCTTCGATGCCGGTCGCGAATAACTCCTCGACGGAGCGCTCGCTGACGGCAAGCCGCTCCGCCTGCACAAGGTCGCGCGTGTTGGCAGTGATCTCGTCGAGTTGGTCTTGAAGTGTGGTCATAAGTGGATTACTTACCCTGATGCATCGAAACGTAAAGTGATGCGAACGCGATTAGGGCCTGAACTGCGGTGAATGCAACCAATACCCACGTCGCACGATTTAACGATATGGTCGATATTGCCAACTGTTCCGTCGCTTTATACATCAAATCAGCATTCGCTTTACTATCTTTGCTGGCTTGCTCGTTACTGAGAAGAAGTTTCTCAGTCAGTTCGTTTGCTCTGCTGCTAACTTTGATTTGTTCCTCTGTAAGTTCCTGGGTGCGTTTTGTGAGTTTAATATTTTCCATTCCCATCTTAGAATTAGCGATTCCAATATATCGACTTGCTTCGTTAATTAGGTCATTGTCGCGCAGACACGCTGCATGCCGGAGAAGTTCCTCGATGGATAATTCATCGTCGTACTTAGGCATCTTGTGTCACCTATGTGGAATTCTACCGCCCAAACTTCTGTTTTCCGCCCATGCCCATCGCACCCATGCCGCCACGCATCATTTTCGCGGCCATGCCGCCCTTGCCCATCTGCTTGAACATCTTGGCCATCTGCGCGTACTGGCGGAGGAGATTGTTCACGTCCTGCACCTCGGTTCCGCTGCCTTTGGCGATGCGCTTGCGGCGCGAGCCGCTGATGATCTCGTGGTTGCGGCGCTCTTTTGGCGTCATCGAGTTGATGATGGCTTCGAGGCGCGTGAACTGCTTTTCGTCAACATTCTTTGAGGCTTGCTGAAGACCGGCAAAGGGGCCGACCGAGGGCATCATCTTGAGGATCGACTCCATGGAGCCGAGCTTTCTGATCTGGTTGAGTTGGTCGCGGAAGTCTTCCAGCGAGAAGCCGTCACCGAGCAGGGCTTTTTTGGCAAGTTCCTCGCCCTTCTTGCGGTCGAGGGTGGACTCGGCTTTTTCGATCAGCGACATCATGTCGCCCATGCCGAGGATGCGCGAGACGATGCGGTCGGGATGGAAAGGCTCGAAGGCGTCGGGCTTTTCGCCGGTGCCGATGAACTTGATGGGCTGGCCGGTGACGTGGCGGATAGAGAGCGCCGCGCCGCCGCGGGCGTCGCCGTCCATCTTGGTGAGGACGACGCCGGTGAGGCCGAGGCGCTTGTGAAAATCCAGCGCCGAGTTGACGGCGTCCTGTCCGGTCATGGCGTCGGCGATGAAGAGAATCTCGCTGGGGTTGAGGAGCTTTTTGAGCTGCTCCATCTCGCCCATCAGCTCTTCGTCGATGTGCAGGCGTCCGGCGGTGTCCACAATGAGCGTGTCGCAGCCGGTGTTGCGGGCCTCGCGGCGAGCCTCCTGGGCGAGACGGGCAACCAACGCGGGTGCGGCGGGTTCGCCTTTCTGGTCGCCTTCGTAGAGCTTTGCCTCGATGGACTTGGCGACGACCTTAAGCTGCTCGCGCGCGGCGGGTCGGTAGACGTCGACGGAAACCAGCATGGGTCGATGGCCGCCCTTTTTGAGCCACGCGGCGAGTTTGCCGGCGGTGGTGGTTTTGCCGGAGCCTTGCAGGCCCGCCATGAGAATCACCGATGGAGGCTGCGAGGCGAATTTGAAGCGGGCCGTGTCTTTGCCCAGCAGCGCAACCAGCTCGTCGCGGACGATTTTGATGACCTGCTCGGAGGGTGAGAGCGCGGTGAGGACTTCGGTGCCGACGGCCTTGACGCGCATCTGCTCGATGAGCGCGGTGACGACATTGAGGTTGACGTCGGCTTCTAGCAGCGCCACGCGGATGGCGCTCAGTGCTTCGGCGATGTTCTCTTCAGTGAGTGTGCCCTGGCCGCGCAGAGCCTTGAAGGCGCGCTGAAGTTTGTCTGTAAGGGTTTCAAACATGATCATTATCAGTGTATCGCGCCGACAGCCGTTCGGCAGCCACCCCCCCGCGCGCAATCAGGAGGGTGAGAGGATGTGTCTGTTTATTACATAATTATCAGCAAGAATTCGGCATTGAATAAGAGCCGGCAAATATCATTTCAGGCGCTGTAGTGGCATTGTACTGCCGCAAGAATGCCGTAGTGGGTCAGTTTGAAGGGTACGGGATTTAGCCCGTACATGAGGAATACTAAAACAATGTTGGCTTTAGCCTCTGAGGTTTCTTTTCTCAAACTGACCCATTACCGAGAATGCAAAGCCATATGACTCCACTTGGACGATTTCATCCGCATTAGGCAGTATGCTAGTAGATAGAGATCCGTAACTGAGAATGTCATGAGAGATTCCTTCCAGGTTTCGCAAGGCTTTACTCCATTACCGGTAGACATCGACCCCCACCATGTGGCGCCCTCGCTGCCGGAGGTGCATTCCAGTGTCCGCATCTCCCGCTCGCCCAACTTCTGGCGAAGGCTGCTGGGCTTCCTCGGCCCCGGGTTCCTCATCTCGGTCGGCTACATGGACCCCGGCAACTGGGCCACCGACTTGGCCGGCGGCTCGCGCTTCGGCTACACGCTGCTGTTTGTCATCATGGCCAGCAATCTGATGGCGATCCTGTTGCAAAGCCTCTCGCTCAAGGTAGGCATCGCCACCGAGCGCGATCTGGCGCAGCTCTGTCACCAGAACTACGGACCCCGCGTCAGCTACTTCCTATGGATCGGCGCGGAGATCGCCATCGCCGCCTGCGACATGGCAGAAGTCATCGGCTCGGCAATTGCTCTCGAGCTGCTCTTTCACATTCCGCTCTTTTACGGCGTACTCATCACCGGCACCGACGTGCTGCTGATTCTGGTTTTGCAACGCTGGGGCTTTCGCTATATTGAGGCGCTGGTCATCGCGCTCATCGGCACCATCACGGCGTTGTTTGTGGTGCAGGTTCTGCTCTCTCACGCCGAGCACTGGACCGCGTTGCGCTGCCTCTTCATCCCCTCGCCGTCCATCGTCGCCAATCCCGAGATGCTCTACATCGCCATCGGAATTCTGGGCGCCACGGTGATGCCGCACAACCTCTACCTGCACTCATCCATCGTGCAGAGCCGCAACTACGAACGCACCTCCAAAGGCAAGCGCGAGGCCATTCAAATGGCCAACATCGACTCCGCGCTGGCGCTCACCATTGCGCTGTTTGTCAATGCCGCCATCCTCATCGTCGCCGCCGCCGTCTTCCATCGCAGCGGCCACTTCGAGGTCGCGGCCATCCAGGACGCCTACAAGCTGCTCAGTCCGCTGATCGGCGTCACCGGTGCCAGCACGCTCTTTGCCATTGCTCTTTTGGCCAGCGGCCAGAACTCTTCCATCACCGGAACGCTGGCCGGCCAGGTGGTGATGGAGGGCTTCATCCACCTCAAGGTCTCGCCCTGGCTGCGGCGGCTCATTACCCGCTCGCTGGCCATTGTCCCCACCATCATCGTGGTCGCCTTCACCGGAGAGCAGGGCACGGACAAGCTGCTCATCTTCAGCCAGGTGATTCTCTCGCTCCAACTGAGCTTCGCCGTGGTGCCGCTGGTTCTCTTCACCGGCAACCGCAAGTTCATGGGCGAGTTTGTCAACGCCCGCTGGCTGCAAGCTCTGGCCTGGACCGTCGCCATTCTCATCGCCGCACTCAACGGCTGGCTGCTGATCCTGATGGCGCAAGGCAAGGCATAAGGAACCTCTGGTTCAGTCGTCGTTTTGAAAGGGCACGACTTCAGTCGTGCCGTAAATGACGCTTATCAACGCGGGCATTAGCCCCTGAGGGATAATCCGGCGTGGATTGACTCAGAGGTTCGATAGCTTCCGCCGCCGCTCAGAAGCCCATGATGTTATAGCCGCAATCAACGTACATGATTTCTCCGGTGATGGCGGTGGAGAGGTCGCTGGCAAGAAACAGCGCCGCGCCGCCCACCTCGGCCTGGTCGATATTGCGATGCAGCGGGGCGCGCTCGGCGTGGGAGCGCATCATCTCGCTGAGGTCGCCGACGCCGCGCGCGGCGAGCGTTTTGATCGGCCCCGCGGAGATGGCATTCACGCGTATATTCCGCGAGCCGAGGTTATAGGCCAGATAGCGAACCGTGGACTCCAGGCCGGCCTTGGCGACCGCCATCACGTTGTAGTTGGGAACGACTTTTTCGGCGGCGTAATAACTCATCGTCATGATGCTGCCGCCTTCGGTCATCAGCGGAGCCGCACCGCGCGAGACGGCAATCAGTGAATAGACACTGATGTCGTTGGCAATGCGGAAGCCCTCGCGGGTGGTGTTGATGAACTCGCCGCGCAACTCGTCGGCGGGCGCATAGGCTACGGCGTGAACGAGAATATCGAGCTTGCCGAATTTTTCCTTGAAGGTGGCAAAGACGGCCTCGATTTCAGAATCATTCGAGACGTCACACTGGTAGCCGCTGGCCCCAGGCAGCTCGTTGATGAGGCTCTGCGCCTCCATCTTCATGCGCTCGTTTTGGTAGCAGATGGCCAGCGTCGCGCCGGCCTCGTGCAGTTTTTGGGCGATGCCCCAGGCGATGGAACGCTTGTTCGCCAGCCCGAAGACGACGGCTGTCTTACCCGCCAGATTGATCATTCTTGCTTTCTTCCTCCAGGGTCCGTGTTTTGGGGATTTCGGACACCTACCATCCTAATAGAATATCAGAACTGATCTTCCATCTACGTGGTTTGGAAGTACATCGGGATCAATCCCGAGCGAGACGGTGGAGACTGTAGGCCACGAAAAACAACCACACCGTGAACAAGAGGGCATTTCCGTAGATGGCCACACCCAGTCCTGTTAACGAAGCAATTCCAAAAATACCGACGACCACAGCCAACCAGGCAGTGTACTTATCAAAAACGCCCCTCAGCATTACAACACCCGTCACCAGAATCCCGAACGAGGGGGTTACGATTGCAATTACCACCTCAAGACGGGACGCCAGCACGGCGGCACCATAGTTGGCAGCAGCTAGGTAACTCGCTCGCTGAAGATCAGATGAAGCTGTACTGTACTGATCGTAGAGTATGAGCATTGAGGCATAATGCGACCAGGTGATTGCCAAATCCAAGGCGACAAATAGTCCGATGAACGCTGTTGCCAGAAGCATCGCGCCACGGTTGACTTTTTCCAAAGTCAGGTACAGGGACAATGCGATGGGCACATAAAGAAAGTCCGTGAAGACCGAGAGAGCAAGAATCGTCCACCAAATAACCGTCTTCCCGGAAAGATAATTCAACCAGGCCACGCCTCCGCTTGGTGGAGCTCCAACTCGGGCATAGAGCAAAATGATAACGATGTATCCAAGACCGAGGACAATCGCGGAAATGCTTCCGACTCGACACCAAAACTTGTGATCCTGGCTGCCAAGGGCATCTACCGCCAATTCTTCGGTCTTCATGAATATCTCCTCCAGTGCTTGGATAAGCCCTAAAAAATTGGACGACGCGTTTTATTCGGTGCGCGAAATACCACAGTCTCCAATCTCCGAACAATTGGAGAACCGCTCAGCCTCCCAGCTCCACCAGCTCCACCCTTCCCGTCGGCTGCCCTAAAAAGCGCGAGCCAAGCCGCTCGAACTTCTCCACCGAGTCGGTGGCAAAGCAGCGAAGGTTCTGCGCGGACAGCGAAGGCTTTTCAGGTTCCTGCTGACCGAAGAGCCGCACAACAGCTTCGGCCGTGGCATCGGCGGAGTCGATCACCCGCATCCCGGCGGGAACGGCGCCTTCCAGCAGCGGGCGCAGCAGCGGATAATGCGTGCAACCCAGCAGCAGCGTCTCCGGCTTCATCCCCTGCGCGGCGGCTTCGGCCAGCAGCTCCGCCAGATAGATGCGAATGACCTCGGCGGTGACCTTCACCTGCTGGCTCGCTTCTCCTGCGGCGCAAGCCGCCTCTGACCCACCGCAGGCGGTCCATCCCTCCTCCACCAGCGGCACCAGCAGCGGGCAGGCCTTCTCCAGGGCACGAAGACCGCGGGCGCGGCAAGCGGCGGCGTAGGCGTGGCTCTGCACCGTGGCGTCCGTGGCTATCACTAAAACATCCCCCGTGCGGGAAGCACCGCGCGCGGCCTCGGCTCCCGGCTCAATCACGCCCAGCACCGGCACCGGCACCGCCTCCTGAATCGCGTCCAGTGCCAGCGCGCTGGCCGTGTTGCAGGCAATCACCAAAAACTCCGCGCCCTGCTCGCGCACCAGAAACTGCGCGCTCTGCGCCGCGTAGCGGGCAATCGTCCGCCGCGACTTGGAGCCGTAAGGCAGCCGCGCCGTATCGCCGATGAAGGCATAGCGCGCCTGCGGCAGCCGCGCCAGCAGCGCTCGCAGCACCGTCAAGCCGCCAAAACCGGAATCGAAAACGCCGATGGTGGGAGTGGTTGCTGCCGCCATGCCGCTCACAGATGCGCTCCCTCTGGCTGCACGGCAACGCCTGTCAAATACGTGCGCGTCAGGTCGGCGTGGCCGGCCAGCGTTGCGCGCTCCTTGCCATCCACCAGAAAGCGCACCTGCGTCACGCGCGGCAGGTTGGCGTGCAGTGTGCCGCTGATGGAAAGCACCGTGAGCATCTCCGTCTCGATGCCCGACGGGTGGCTGTCGGCAAAGCTGCCTGTCAAGTTGACGACGGCCATTTGTGGACCGGTCTGCGGCTGGCTCTGCGACGGAGCAGCGCCTCCGATCTGCGGAGCGGGCAGCAGAAAGACCTGGGTCACGGAGGCTGCGCCGCCGGGAGCTGCGTGTGTCGCATCCGGCGCTGCATACAGCTCCAGCAGCTTGCCCAGCACCGCGCGGGCGCGCGCGCCCGGATCGGCGGGCAGAGGCAGCGAAAATGACTGCGTCCGCAGCGATCCGTCGCTGTCGCTGGCCACCAGCATCGTTGCCTCTTCGGCGGGAGCAACCTCCGGCGCGCTGGTGGGCGCCGAATCCTGGCCGGCGAGCAACTGCCGGTGGGCGTGCTCGCGCAACTGCCACAGCGTCACACCCATCGCCAGCGAGGCCGCCAGCAAAATGCCGAAGAGATATTTCTGATGGCGGGGAATCACGGATGTGCCTCCATGCGTCCTGCCTCTGTGCGCCACTCCAGCAGCGCCGCCGCCAGCGCCGCCGCCAAGCGCGCCTGATACTGCGCGTCGTCCAGCCCCGCGGTGGTCTTCTGATCGGCGCCGCGCTCCGGCGCAATCTCCACGGCCACTGCCGGACAGGTCATCGAATCGATACCAGGCAGCGTCGTCCGGCCCAGCGTTACGCTCATGCCCGCGTGTTGCAGCGCGGAGTTGAGCACCCCGGCCAGCGACAGCGAGCGCGTCACCCAGCCGGACTGAGCCGTCTTCCACGCGGCAAAGCGTGTGGTCGTGGCCGGTGCAAGCGATGAGGTAAACAGATGCACTCCCGAGCCGCTCTGGCTGGCGTGAAGACTCAGGCAGGCCTGGGCTTGCGCGTGGTTGGCAATCTCCGCGCGCCGCTCCGGCTCAACCGCCGCATCCGACTCCCGCGTGGTCACCACTTGGATGCCGCGCGCCGCCAGAAGCGAGCGCAACCGCACACTCAAAGCCAGCGTAAAGCTCTTTTCTTCCAGACCGTTGGCCAGCCGTCCGCCCGCATCGTCGCCGCCGTGCGCCGCATCCAACACCACGACGTACCGCGCCTGCGGAGCCGCCGGAGCCGGTTGCGCCACAGCCACGAGGGCCAAGGTACCGGCCGCAAATAAACTCCAAATTGTGCGTCTTACCGGCAAAATACATACCTCATTAGGATTCAAACTCCGGTATTTCTGACTCGCGGAAACGGATCTGTTATGAGTGATAATATTCCTGGAAAAGCATACCTCGGTGGCTAAAGGTGGTGTCTCAAAAGGTTGTTGTCATCGTGTCTAGCTCTGCTGATGAGCGACGTCTGGCCCAGGCTGGTATGCGGTCCGTGCCAGTTGTTCTGATGGGTTCATGGTATCAGGTGAGCGTTTCTCGCTTCTGAGCGCAGAATCCTTTCCCCGTGCTCCATCATCAGTTAAGATGACCAAGCTAACTGTGCGCATCACCGGCAACCGCCCGCGCACGCACGTCAACCCACAACCTGCAAGGAGCGACCATGCAATCCGTAGGAACCAAATTTCCCGCCTTCGATCTCACCGCCGTCGTCGATCTCGACCTCAGCAAGGCCTTCAAGCCCATCACCGACCAGAGCTTTGCCGGCAAGTGGAAGGTCTACTTCTTCTGGCCCAAGGACTTCACCTTTGTCTGCCCCACGGAGATCGCCGCCTTCGGTACGCTGAATCCAGAGTTCGCCGCCCGCAACGCACAGGTTCTCGGCGCCAGCATCGACTCCGAGTTCGTTCACTGGGCATGGCGCAACGAGCAGCCCTCCCTCAAGAACCTGCCCTTCCCCATGCTCTCAGACATCAAGCGCGAACTTTCCAGCGCCCTCGGCATCCTCGACCCCAAGGCCGGCGTCAGCCAGCGCGCCACCTTCATCGTCGATCCGGAGAACACCATCCGCTTCGTCTATGTTACGGACCTCTCGGTAGGCCGCGATCCGCAAGAGGTTCTGCGTGTCCTGGACGCGCTGCAAAACGGCGGACTCACCCCCTGCGGCTGGCACAAGGGCGAAGAGACCATCAAGGTCTAAAGTGGTTTGACAGAAAAAATTCTGGTGCCCAACCCTCGCCGCTGTCATCCTGAGCGATGTAGGGCGCGTTTATTGCGCCCTACGTAGTCGAAGGAGCTGCATTTCGTTTTCAATGCGGCTAGGGTGGGTATCCGTAACCTACTTCAGCAGCAGCCCCATCACCGCCGCCACAATCCCCACCACCGAGAAGCCCAGCCCCGCGTACCAATACGCCCGCTTGCGCGTCAGCAGCGTGATCGAGGTAATCACCAGGCCAATCTCCAGCAGCGTCTCGCCCAGATCGAAGCGATCCGCCTTCGCCTCGATTCCTTCCACCTTCTCCTCGTATTCACTTACCTTCTTTTCCTTTTCGCGGGCCTTTTCTTCGCTTTCTTTCAGCTCCGCGGCCCAATGCTGCTGGTGGTCGGCGTAGCCCTTGGTCTTCTTCTTCGCCTCATCCTTGTTGGCAATCGTCACCACGCCCATCAAGTCAGAGGTCAAATCCGTGTCGTTCACGCGAATCTTGTGCGCCTGATAAAAGGCCCACTCGTCGGAAACCTGGTTTTGCTCAATCGCGGCACGCGTCAGGTTGAGAATCGCCTCGGTGTGTGTGCGATGCCCCAGCACCGTGACCACGGCCACCAGCACCGCCAAGATCGTCATCGTCAACGCCACCGGCAGCATCGTCTGATCGTGCTCCGCGTGCTCGGCGTGCTCCTGCAACTCCTGAACCTCATTCGCTTCCATGAAAACCCTCCTCACTCTGTATCATCTAGCCGCTTACTTCCGCTTCCACCTTACTCCGTCCTTGGAGTCCTCGATCACCACGCCTTTTTCCGCCAGCTCGTTGCGAATCTCATCGGCCCGCGCAAAATTCCTCTGCTTCTTCGCCTGCGTCCGCTCCGCCACCAGCGCGTCGATGGCTTCATCCGTCAGCCCCTGCCGCGCCAGCAGCTCCGGCGCCACATCCCCCGTTCGCCCCGCCTGCTCGGCCCACTTCAGCGCCGCCGCCGTTGCCTCCGCATCGCGATCCTCCAGCACATCAAAGACCGCGTCAAAGCCCGCCAGCACCGCCAGAATCGCATCGCGGTCGCCCGACATCAGCTCGCCCCGGTCCATCGCCGTATTCGCCGCCCTCAGCAAATCAAAGATCGGCGCGCGCGCTTCGGCAGTATTCAGATCATTGTTCAGCGCGGCCAAATTATCCGTCTGCGCCTTCTTCGCCGCCTTCTGCAATTCCGCGTTTTCGCCCTCCGCGAAGGAGCCGCTCGTCAGCCGCGCCTTAAAAGTCCGCAGCCGCTCAATCGCCGCCGTCGCCTCCACCAACCCGTCAAAGGTGAAGTTGAACTGATGCCGGTACGGCACGCTGATCAGCGCCAGCCGTATCGCCGAGGCCTTGAAACCCTTCAGCAACAGATCACGCAGCGTATAAAAATTCCCCTCGCTCTTGGACATCTTCCGCCCGTCCACCAGCAGGAACCGCACATGCATCCAGTGCCGCGCAAAAGTCTTGTGCGTCACGCTCTCGCTCTGCGCAATCTCATTCTCGTGATGCGGAAAAATCAAATCCTCGCCGCCCGCGTGCAGATCGAAGCTCTCGCCCAGATACTCCATCGCCATCGCCGAGCACTCGATATGCCATCCCGGCCGCCCCCGCCCAATCGCCGTCTCCCAGCTCGTCTCTCCCGGTTTCGCCGCCTTCCACAACGCAAAGTCCCGCGCCGAGTCCTTCTCATACTCGTCCACGTCCACCCGCGCCCCGTCTTCCATCCCAGAAAGATCCTTCTTGCTTAACTTTCCATACTCCGGAAAGGCCGCCAGCCGGAAGTACCAGCTCCCGTCCTCGGTCTGATACGCCGCGCCCGCCGCCGCCAGCTTCTGCACCAGCTCCACCATCCGCGCAATATGCTCCGTCGCCCGCGCCATCACCTCCGGCCGCTGCACCCGCAGCGCCTCCAGGTCCTCAAAAAATGCCCGCTCAAAGACCGCCGAATACTCGCCAATCGGAATCCCCGCCGCCGCCGCGTTGCGGATGATCTTGTCGTCCACGTCGGTAATATTCATCACGTGGCGAACCGGAGTCCCCGTCAGCCGCAGAAACCGCCTGAGCACATCCACCTGCAAAAACGTCCTGAAGTTCCCGATGTGCCCATAGTCGTAGACCGTCGGCCCGCAGGCATACATCCGTAGCGCCTGCCCATCGGCAGCCGTCACCAGCTCCATCTCGCCGCTAAGAGTATTGAAAAGCCGCAAAGTCATCGAGTGCTTCTTGCTCAAAAAAAGTTGAACCCCATGCCGGAAAACAACTGAATCCGCCGCACTTCCACCTCTTTCCGATTGTAGCAGTGCCCGATTCAATGCCCGTACATCGGGATGCTTGGGTGGGAATCCACCGCCCCAACACACTATGGGCTTTGTCCCTCAGGATACGTCCGTTTTGTGTCAGGGCACGACTGGTAGGTCAGGGCTTCAGCCCTGACTGCTGCATATGCCACAAAAAATGCACGGGCTTTAGCCCCTGAGGGATGTTTTTCGAGCCGGCCGTCTCGCGCACATCCGGAGGGAGTAGCGGGCTTCAGCCCCATAAACAGGAACGGAGGGAACAGGGGCCTTCAGGCTCCTGAAAAAGAGCCAATATGCAGCGGCCTTTAGGCACGGGCTTTCTCCCCGCAGCCGTCCCGCGGCAGCCGCAAACCTCACTCTCCCCCTCCTCCCGCCGGAGTAACTGGGTGCCCCAGCCCCCGCCTCCGGGACCTGGGAATCCACTAACCCCATGCGAGCGAAGAGCGAGCGTCTGCCGCACCGCAGGTGCCGCGCAAGCGCCGCACGCCTGGACGGCAAGTCTCCGCCTGGACAGCTTGCCCTGAGCCTGTCGAAGGGGCAAGTCCTTTGCACATAATTACCCTCGGTTGGTGCAATATCAATCCATGAGCGCCAACCATACTTCCGGGCCAATACTGACAACTGACCGCTGAGAACTGATAACTGCCCCTCCCCCTATTTGATAACTGCCCCTCCCCCTATTTGATAACTGCCCCTCCCCCTATTTACAGTGTAACTGTGAAACTGTGAGGCGAAATGCCCCCAAATGAGATTCGCCTCGCATTCGCCTTTCTGTGTGGAGAATTTTGCGGTACTGTGTAAGAACTGTTTTTCCTTCATGCAATGGCCCGAAAACTCTCGCGCATTGATCTTTGTCAAATAAGATAATTAATGGTGGTCGGAAGCAATGGAGCCGCAATGAGACGCAATTGTGCAGCGCACTTTCTTCGCTGGAATACAGTGCAGCAGATGGCGTTTCTTATGCTCGCTGGAGCGACATTTGCGCAGATTGCCATGCCCGACGCGCCGCCCGCCAAAGCTACAGTATCTGCTGTCCTCATCAGCGACATTCACTTCGAGCCGTTTTGGGATCCGGCCAAAGCATCACAACTGGCAGCCGCGCCTACTAGCGAGTGGAAGGCGATTCTCGCCGCCGCGCCATCACCCGACCAGCCGCGGCGTTTTGCCGCCTTGCAACAGAGCTGTCATACGCGCGGCGCGGACACCCCCTTTGCGCTCTTTAACGCCAGCCTGAAGGCCATGCGCAGCCGCGCCTATGGAGCATACTTTGTCGCCGTCGGCGGCGACCTGCTCTCTCATGCCCTGCAATGCAAATACAACATTCTTTTCCCTAACTCCACAGCGGCCAGTTACAATGCCTTCGCCGAAAAAACGCTGCAGTATGTTATCGGCGAGTTACACGTAAATCTTCCCGGCATACCGGTTTATATAGCTCTGGGTAACAACGACTCCGGCTGCGGAGACTACCGGCAGGATGCGCACAGTGAGTTTCTCGCGGTGACCGGCCAGGAAGTTACAAAGTACTTATCCGCATCCGAGCGCAGAACTGCGCTGGAGAGCTTCTCCGCCGGTGGTTATTACAGCGTTTCCCTTCCCGCGCCCATCGAAAATGCGCGCCTGCTGGTGTTGAACGATATTTTCATGTCGAGTAACTACGCCACCTGCGCGGGCAAACCCGACTCCACCGCTGCCGCCGAGCAGCTTACATGGCTGCATCGGCAGCTCACCGAGGCCCGCGCCAACCAGAAAAAGATATGGGTGATGGGACACATTCCGCCCGGTGTCGATCTCTACGCCACAGCGACAAGTTTTATCGACATTTGCAGCGGACGAAAGCCCGTCATGTTTCTTTCCTCGGAAAGTCTGGCCGATGAGTTAGTAGAGTTTTCCGATGTCGTTGAGTTAGCCATCTTCGCGCATACGCATATGGATGAGACGCGCCTGCTGAAAGATGACGGCCAATCATCCAAGAGCGTCGCGGTCAAGATGATTCCCTCCATCTCGCCGATCAACGGAAATCACCCATCCTTCACCGTCGTGCTGGTTGATCCCGCAACGGCGGCGCTCCACGACTACAAGGTCTTTGTCGCGTCGAATCCATCCGGCGTTGATGCCGCATGGACCGAAGAATATGACTTTGCGCGCAGTGATCACGCAACCGATTATTCGCCAAACTCGATAACTCAGCTTATCGCAGGTTTTGCCGCCGATCCCGGCGCCAAGACTCAGGCAAGCCAAAATTACATTGCGGATTTTTCCGTGGGTTACGTTACGCCCGTGTTGCACATTTTTTGGCCGGAGTATGTTTGCACACTGTCGAATCATACCCAAAACGCCTTCAAGGCCTGTCTCTGCTCCGCGGCGCAATGAGTATTCGCGGGCCGCACAGCGTTTATTTTCTGTGCAATATCCGCGCAGAGGGGATTCCGCAATCGTGTAAACTGTATGCAAGACTCAGAACTATAGGAATTCAGCTTGAATTCTCTTCAGCAACAGAATGTGTTGGCCCTGCTGAGCGGGGACGAGGCGGTCGCGCTGGCCGCCATGGACGCAGGTGTGGCGCTTGGCACCGGCTATCCGGGAACACCCTCAACGGAAATTCTGGAAACCTTTGAAAGCCTCGGCGGTCGCGCGCAGTGGTCGCCCAATGAGAAGGTGGCGCTGGAGGTCGGCATCGGAGTCGCATTTTCCGGCGCGCGCGCTCTGGTTACCATGAAGCACGTGGGCTTGAATGTCGCCGCCGACCCGCTCTTCACCGTGGCCTATACGCGGCTGGACGGCGCGCTGGTGGTGGTCTCGGCCGATGATCCCGGCATGGCTTCCAGCCAGAACGAGCAGGACAATCGCCGCTATGCGCTGGCCGCCGGTGTGCCCATGCTGGAGCCGGCGGATTCGCAGGAGGCCTACGAGTTTACGCTGCGCGCAATTGAACTAAGCGAGCGCTGGCAAGTGCCGGTTCTGCTGCGCCTGAGCACGCGCGTCTGCCATTCCAAGACAATTGTGAAGCGCGGAACGCTCACGATTTCTGCGCCGCACGCGCCGCACTTCGAGCATGACTTTCCCTCGCGCGTCATGATTCCGGCCTATGCGAAACCGGCTCATCTGCGGCTGCGCAAAACCCTCGCTGCCATCGCCGCTTGGAACGACGAAGAAGGACCGAATCAGATCGTCAAAGGCTCGCCGTCGTTGGGCATCATTACCTCGGGCGTGGCCTTTCAATATGTGCGCGAGGCCGCGCCGGAGGCCAGCGTGCTCAAGCTGGGCGTGACCTATCCGCTGCCCATTGAGCGCATGACAGAATTCGCATCAAGCGTGGAGCGCTGCGTGGTTATCGAAGAAGGCGATCCATATCTTGTGGAAGCCGCGCGCACCGCGGGCATCACGGTTGAAGGCAAGCCGGAGGCATTTCGCTTTGGCGAGCTGAACACCTCCCGCGTTCGCCGCATCCTCAACGGCGACACGTCGCCGGAGCCGAAGCGCGTTCCCGGCAAGCCGCCGGCGCTGTGTCCGGGCTGCCCGCATCGCAGCGTCTACAACGCGCTCAAAAATCTCAACTGCCTCGTCGCCGGCGACATCGGCTGCTACTCGCTCGGCGTTCTGCCGCCCTTTGAGGCGATGGACACGCTTGTCTGCATGGGCGCGGGCATCGGCGTCGGTCTCGGTATGCGTCACGCGCTGCCGCCCGCTGAAGCTCGCCGCGTGGTCAGCGTCATCGGTGACAGCACCTTCGCACACAGCGGCATCACCGGCCTCGTCGAGATGGTCTACAACCCGCCGCAGAGCGGCCACGTAGTGCTGATTCTTGACAACGGAACCACGGCGATGACCGGTATGCAGGAGCATCCCGGAACCGGCCGCACACTGGCTCACGCACACACTGGCAAGGTCGTCTTCGAGGATCTGGCACGCTCTCTGGGTATAAAGAATGTGCACGTGATCGACCCCACGACGGATGCGGAAAAATTTCAGCAGTTGGTTCAACAATGCCTGGACAAGCCGGAGCTGTCGGTGGTGATTGCCCGCCACGATTGCCTGCTGGCGACGCGCTCCATTCGTGAATACGAGAGGTGCAATGAACAAACCGACTAATGTGGTGATCGCGGGACTCGGCGGACAGGGCGTGCTGAAGGCCTCGGACATTCTGGCCGATGTGGCCTTCAGCTCCGGCGTCGACGTGAAGAAGAGCGAGCTGCACGGCATGAGCCAGCGCGGCGGATCAGTGTCGAGCGATGTACGCTTTGGCGAGCGCGTCTTTAGTCCTATGGTGCCAGAGGGCGAGGCCGATTTTCTGGTCGTCATCGCGCAGGATCAGGTGGTTATCAATGTTGATGCGCTACGCACCGGCGGCACATTGATTTCTCCCGCACTGATCGACGAATCACAACTCTCCAACAAAAAAAGCATCAACGTGGCGCTGCTCGGCCTCTTGAGCCGCCACCTGCAATTTCCTGAAGAGGCATGGATCGAGGCGCTGCGGCGCAACCTGCCGGAAAAGCTGCACGAGGCAAATCTACAGTCATTTTTCATCGGGCGGAAAGCTATCGGATGAAAGCTATAGAGCGAAAGTAGGACAGAATAGATGATTTCACTTTTGGAAACCAGCATTGCCGATTGTCATCCCGCCAGCGTGCTCGATTACACTCCCCTTCCCGAACTGCGCGCTTTGCAACTACTGCGCCTTCAGGCCGTGGTGGCGCGAGCCTGGGAGCACGTCGATCTATTTCGTTCGCGTATGGATGAGCGCGGGCTTGTCCCCGAGGATATTCGTTCCGTTGAGGAGATTGCCAAACTGCCCTTCACGCTGAAGAGCGATCTGCGCGACACCTATCCCTTCGGACTTTTCGCCAGCCCCATGAAAGACGTGGTCCGACTGCACGTCTCCAGTGGAACCACCGGCAAGCCCATCGTCGTCGCATACACCAAAGAAGATGTGGATGTATGGACCTCGGTGATGGTGCGCTGCTTCGCCGGTTGCGGGCTTCATCGCGGAGACATCATTCAGAATGCCTACGGCTACGGCCTCTTCACCGGCGGCCTCGGCGCTCACTATGGCGCTGAAGCGCTGGGCGCAACGGTCGTCCCAACCTCCGGCGGCAACGCCGACCGCCAGATTATGCTGATGAAGGATTTTGGCGTTACAGCCATCTGCTGCACACCCACGTATTTCCTGCACTTGATTGCGCGCGCCGCCGAACTTGGCGTGGATTTGAAGGAGCTGCCGCTGCGCGCGGGCGTCTTCGGTGCCGAGCCGTGGACTGAATCGATGCGCAAGCACATCGAACGAATGAGCAGCATTGAAGCCTTCGACATCTACGGCCTCTCGGAGATTATCGGCCCCGGCGTGGGCTGCGAGTGCCGCCGCCATCAGGGTCTACACATCTTTGAAGATCTCTTTTATCCAGAGATTGTCGATCCCGAAAGCGGCGAGCCGCTGCCCGACGGAAGCGAAGGCGAACTGGTGCTGACCACGCTCAGCAAGCACGCCATGCCCATGATTCGCTATCGCACCCGCGACATCACGCGCATTCTTCCCGGCCAGTGCCGCTGCGGACGAACCATGCGGCGCATTGACCGAATCGGCAGGCGCAGCGACGATATGCTGATTATTCGCGGCGTCAATGTATTTCCATCGCAGGTGGAATCGGCGCTGCTGCAGATCGAGGGCACCTTGCCGAATTATCAGATCGTTCTCACCCGCGATCAGGGCCTCGATCAGATGGAAGTGCAGGTCGAAGTTACTCCACATATGTTCAACGACAAGATCGGCGCGTTGCAGGGATTGCAAGCCCGCATTCAAGGCGCGCTCGATCACGTACTCGGCATTCGCGTTCGGGTTTCGCTGGTCGAGGCAAACTCTCTTGCGCGCAGTGAAGGCAAGGCAAAACGCGTCATCGATAGGCGGACATCATGAAGATTCAACAGCTCTCGCTCTTTGCGGAAAACAAACCGGGACACATTGCCGCTCCCGCGCGCCTGCTGGCGCAGGAAGGCATTGACATCCGCTCCTTCTACCTGGCGGACACGCAGCAATACGGCATTGTGCGCATGATTGTCTCCGACTGGAAGAAAGCCGCCGCCACTCTGGAAGCTCACGGCATCGTCGTGAAGGCGACGGAGGTGCTCGCCGTCGAGGTGCCTGACCGTCCGGGCGGCATGGCAGACGTGCTGGGCGCGCTCGACGGTAGCGGCATCAACATCGAATATATGTATGCCTTTCCCTTCTTGCGCAGCGGCAAGGCCATTCTCATCTTTCGTTTTGCCGATCCCGATGCGGCCATCGCGCATCTGCAAAAAGCGGGCATCAACGTGCTCGCCGGTGATGAGCTGCTGAAGTAATGAGTGCAACTTTGGCGGTGGTCCTTCTCCCGTAGGGAAAAGCGATAATAGCCCAGGACCGGGGTCCCCGGCATGCGCGCTTTTCGCGTGCTGGGGTGGAGGACAAGCGCAGCACAGTCCTGGGTAAGCGTCCAACAAAAGTTCTCGTCCCGTAGGGACGATGCGAATACCGCACAAAACTCGCTTTTCAAGGATACAGAATTGTTTTTCAACTATAGGATTACCACTATGCCCGTTTCACAGACCATCGCCAAGCAACTTGAAAACGCCTCATGGATTCGCCGTATGTTTGAGGAGGGTATCCGCCTGAAGCGCGAGCGAGGAGCCGATGCCATCTGCGATTTTTCGCTCGGCAATCCAGATGTCGAGCCGCCGCCCGCGGTCCTCGATGCGCTGCGCCGCGTCGTCGCCACCAACCGCCCCGGCTCGCACGGCTATATGCCCAATCCCGGCTATCCGCAGCTTCGCGAGGTAATCGCCAAAAAACTACAGAGAGAGACCGGCCTGCCGTTTACCGCCGAAGATGTCTTCATGACCGTCGGCTCCGCAGGCGCTTGCAACGTGATCCTCAAGTCGATTCTCGATCCCGGCGACGAGGTCATCGTGCTGATGCCCTGCTTCTCCGAGTATCAGTTCTACATCGCCAACCACGGCGGCTGCATGGTGGCGGTGCAAACCGATGAAACATTTTTGCCTGTCGCTGAACGCATCGCGGCGGCCATCACTCAGCGCACACGCGCCCTCATTCTCAATACGCCCAACAACCCCACCGGCCGTGTCTACCCGGAGAGCGTACTGCGCGATTTGCAAACCATGCTGGCGCGCGCCGCTCAGCCCATCATCGTCATCAGTGACGAGCCGTATAAGTCCTATGTCTATGACGGGCAGCGTCAGCCGGAGGTGGCTTCGCTCATCGCGCAAACCGCAATCTGCAACTCGTGGTCGAAGTCGCTGGGTTTGCCGGGCGAGCGCATCGGTTATCTGGCGCTCTCGCCGCAACTGGAAGACGCGGAAAATCTGCGCCGCGCCTGCGCCTTCAGCAATCGCATTTTGGGCTTCATCAACGCGCCCGCCATCTGGCAGTGGGTGATGGTGGAGTCCGCCGACGAAACCATCGACGCCAAGCCCTACGAGCACAAGCGCAACGTGCTTTGTGAGGCGCTCACCGCCATCGGCTACGATGTCCGGCGCCCCGAAGGCTCCTTCTATATCTTTCTCAAAACCCCCATCTCTGACGACATTGCCTTTACCAAACTGCTTGCGGATGAAGGCGTGCTGGCCGTTCCCGGCACAGGCTTTGGCCGCTCCGGCTACATTCGCCTCTCGCTAACCATTCCGCTGGAGAGAGTGGAAAAGTCGATCGGCGGATTCAAGCGGGCCTTTCACGCCTCCCTCCGGCTGTAACTCTGACCGAGGTGAAGTTATCAATTTCTTTCGCGGGAGTAGGGCATACAGCAATTAGTTTTTTCATGCAAGCGTTGTTCCGGGAATATTCCGCCGTCTTTTCCTCGGTATTTCTTGTTCTAATTTAGGAGCCATTTTCTTATAGAAGTCATAATTTATTTGTAAAAGCGCTGATAATTGCGTATTGTAGTTATGTAGCAAGTGGCTCATGCTTCCGCGTTCGAGTTAGTCTCGCAGAGTTGAACCAGTTGCCGACATCGATCAGGGAGGAAGTATGGCAATTTCGGATATTCTGGCAACAATCGATCAGGAGATCGCCCAGTTGCAGCAGGCGCGCGCGCTGTTGAGCGGCGGCGTAGCTGCGGCACCAAAGAAGAAGGTTGGCCGACCCAAGAAGGCAGTGGCCGCAGTGAAGAAGACAACGAAGACTGCGCTGGTCGCGGCCAAGCCTGCGAAGAAGCGGAAGAAGAGGAAGATGTCCGCTGAAGGACGGAAGCGCATCGCCGAGGCCGTCAAAAAGCGTTGGGCTGAGCAGAAGGCTGGCGCATCCAAGTAACCGGCATTCGCGAGTTGAATCATGAGCTAGCGCAGTAATTAATCCGCGCTGGCTCATTTTTCTTCCAGGCTGCTTTCTTCAGGCCAAAGCGGCGGCTGAATAGCACGCGTTCTTTCGTGCTTCAGGTCGGCCAGAATCCTCGACCAATACTGTATGCTGCGCTCCGACCGCGCCAGCCGCATTTGCGCTGCACGCAGCTTGCCTTCGGCATAACGCATACGACGTCGTCTCGCCCGGTCGAGTTGTGTCTCTTCGCGCATTCGAGTTTCAAGGCTGAATAATCAGAATATACTTGGAAGCTCGTCCGAGGCATCATTTCATAAAGAACCAAATAACTTATCGAAGATCTTCCTGCGAATCCGCAAAGACGACAAAGCAATTCCGCCCTTGCGCCTTGGCACCGTAGAGCGCCGCATCCACATTTTTGAGCAGTGTGTCCGCATCAAGCTCTCCGGCCTGACTGGCGCAAACCCCGATGCTCACAGTAACCGACATGGTGCGTCCGGCAAAGGCAACCGGCAGCGCCAGCGCCGTTATTATCTTCGCGGCTAGACTGGCCGCTATCTCCGCATCGCCCAGCTCAGGCAGCAAAACCACAAACTCGTCGCCTCCCAGGCGTGCCACGGTATCGCTCTTGCGCACCGCATCCAACAGGCGTTGCGCCGTTACTCGCAGAACCTCGTCGCCAGCGTGATGCCCCAGCGTGTCGTTGATCTGCTTGAAGTGATCTATATCCAGCATCAGCAGCACCAGTCCAGCATGATGGCGTTTTGCGCACTCCAACGCCACATTGAGCCGGTCTTCAAGCAACAGCCGTGTTGCCAATCCCGTCAGAGCGTCATGCTGCGCCATGTGGCGGAAGCGTTCTTCGCTCTCGCGGATGCGCTTGCGCAACACCATCACCCAGGCAAGCACAACCAATGTGCCGCAGAGCGCCAGCGCCAGTAACGGCACCATATGCGCCGGTGTCCACCACGAGGCCTTCTGGATGACCATGACATCCGCCGGCGAGCGCAGCAGAATCCGGAAGGTCTTGGGCGGAATCTCCGCCAACCCCACGCCTGTTCTCTGCGCGTCAACCTGCACCAAACAGATTCCTGTGATGCGCAGAATGCTGCCGTTCTCCCACGCCTTCGCTGCCGGTCCGCCCAGCGCTTCGGGAAGAATCGCCGTGAAGCTGCGCTTTCCCGCGGTGAGCAGCAGCGTGGTGTCCGCCGAGGCGGGATCGCGCGAAACCAGCAGGCCGTCGATCTGGATGAGCTGAGATTCGTGCTTGCCGCGCAGAACCTGCTCCTCGGTCACTGGTTCAGCCTTCACCGGCTCGGCAACGGATCCCGTGTCGCGCCGGAAGATCGCATCCGACAGCACCGCCGCATTACCCTCCGCCCCGGCAAAGCCCGCAATGTAGATCAGCTCGCCGTCGGCAATCGGCGTTTGCTGCGCCGTCTGCGCGCAGATTCCCTGTGTGGCATCTTGTATGCAAACCTGCGACCCAGACCACTGGAGGGTGACTCTTCCCCGCACAATTACCCGGTGTGCACGCACGGAGAGCATATCCCACTGCATCAGCTTGGCGATGGGAGTGACGGGCAGCATGAAGGGATCCTGAAGAGGCGCCTCCAGGATACGCAACTCGGAAAACTGGGGGCACTCGATGCGCACGCCGATCATGTGCTGGCGGCTGACGTTAAAGATCGGCTGCGCGTTGCCCTGGATGCGGAGTTTGGCATCCACCAGGCTGGAGTAGTTGTTGCCCTCATCCTTGAGAAGCTTCACGGCAACGTCCCCGTCCGCCATGGCCAGCCGCAGCATCACGTAATGACCGTAATCGGTAACGGAGTGAACCACGCCCTCCACTTCGACCCATTGCCCGTCATCCGCCCCGGTGAGCATATGCGCGAGCGTGGGCCGGCGAACATCGCTGGGAAAGCCTGAATAGCGAATGATCTTGAATCGCGGGTGGTCTATAATGGGCGCAAACTCGCCCAGTGCGCTCACGCCGCGTATGTCAACCAGCGTTCCCGGTGCCAGCGGTTCGGCCCAGCCCAGATCAAGCCGGAGAAAGACGCTGCCGGTGGCATCGTGTACCGTCATACCCTTGCGCTTGTTGGGTGCCTTCGGATCATAAAAGGTCACCACCGCCCGCAGATGGACGGGATAGCCGCGTCTGGCCTCTTGGCTGCTCAGGTCGTGCGCCTCGCGCGCCGTGGTGATCGTGCGCAATATTCCTGCGCCTTCTGCATGGGCCGACGGTCCTGCCGACAGCAGAGCTGCAAGCAATGTGGCTGCCGCGCCTAGGTCACGAAGGCGATAGGCTGCGAATCTGTTGCCGCTCAGGCCTCGCGCCTCCCGTTTCTTGTCGTGCCTAACTAACTTATTTTCAACGAAATTCAGATTTTTCGGCGACAGAATGCAACACTGCCTCCCGCCTTGCAGACGTTCCGGCGAGCCGTCACTCGAAGCTCCGTGCATAAGGACCATATCGGCAGCCGTGAGAATTGGCTTTACCCTCCCACGCCACGATTGTCTGCCAATTTGCCAGGAATGCCAATACGTCCACAGAGGAACTAGCCAGAAAATTTTGCCCTCCACTCCGGCCGCGCGATGTTGCACGGCGAGAAGTGGAGGGCCACAGTACGGAAAGGGTGATTTGCTTTACTGCGCCGACTTCGGAGCTGGAGCCAGCCCCAGCGGTACATCGCCGGGAGTCTGCTCAGAAGCCTTCTTTTTCTTCTTGGCGGCCAGACGAGTCTTGTCGCCGGTGGTGGTGGCAGCCTTTTTCTTTCTCTTCTCGGGAGCTGTATTGCCGCCCAGGCCCAAGGGAGCGACCTGCGTCTGGCGGTCAGCAATCTCTGCTGCGTCGGGCGCTTCAGGTGCCAAGGCGTTCTGCTTGGTACCCTTGCCCTTGCCCTTGGCCTTGGGAGCAGTCTTGGCGCGCGCCGTGTAGCGGGTCTTCTGCGTCGGCCGTGCGGCCTCCAGCGGATTCACCGGCTCCGGGGCGGATACAACTGTTTTATCAACCGCGCCGGCATCCTCGGTCACGGTCTCAGGTGCATCAGGCAGGGTCTTGGTCGGTGCCTTGCCATAGCGTATCTTCTCCCGCTTGCCGGGCTTCATGGTGGCCAAGTCTCCGCTGGCGTTCTTCTTCCGGGCCTTCCGGGAGAGTTTGGTGGCTGGTGTGGTTGCCGGTGCGGCGGCCGCTGTCTCAGTCGGCGCGGCTTCTTTAGACGACTTCTCCTTTTGCCGGTAAGTGTGTGTACTCTCGCGGAAGCGGGTACGCTCCATCTTCTTTTTCTTCTTGGGCGCGGGCGGAACGTAGGCGCTGTAGACCGGCTTCACTTCCTTGACGCTGGCACCGGTATCGCTGTAGCCCGGTTTGATGTCGATGAAGGCCTGCTCGCGCATGAGGGTCAGATACTCGCGCATGGCCGGCTCCATCCGGGCCATGAAGAGGTTCTCCTCCACCTGCGACTGAACATCCTTGTACGCCGGAACGCCGCCGGAAACGTGTTGCACGACCTTGAGAATGAGAAAGCCCTGCTTGGTGCGAATCGGCTCCGTGAACTGGCCGGTCTTCAGCACAAAGGTCTTGTCCTCAATCACCTTGGCCAGCTTGCCGCGCTGGAACTGCCCCAGATCGCCGCCCGCAGCGGCCGTGGGACCGTCGCTGAAGGTGCGCGCTAGTTGGATAAAATCGCCGCCCGCGCTGAGTTTGGCCTCGATGTCGTCGGCCTTCGCCTTGGCCGCTGCCAGCAATGCTGGATCATCGGTCTGACCTCCGCCCGGTGTGGTCGCCGTAGCAGCCGGCGCTGCCGTGGAGACCAGAATCTCTGCCAGCGTGACGCTCTCCGGCTGAGCATACTCCTGCTTGTGCTGATCAAAGTACCGCTCCACCTCGCCGGGGGTGTACTGAACACGTTTGCCCACCTCCTGGCGCATCACCTCCTGGGTGATGATGGTGTTGCGGATGTTGGCCTTGAAATCCTCAAACGAAACCCCCTGCTCCCGAGCGGCCTTTTCCAGGTCTTCCAGGCTCTCCAGGTGATATTGCTTGCGGATATCGTTCAGCCGCTTCACCAACTCGGTTTCTCCGGTGATGCCCAGCGCCTTGCCCTTGGAGAGCCACAGCTGCTGATCGATGAGGTTGCGCAGTAGATCCTTGTGGGCCGCGGCGATTTGCTCCGCCGAGGCACCTTTCTGGCGCGCATCGGCATCCAGCTCCTTCAGGGAGCGGTCGTAGTCGGAGCGCGTGATGATCTGGTCATTGACCCGGGCGATCACCTCTTCGACCGTGGTGCCGCCGTAAGGACTTTCGGGCGCGGCAGAACGCGTTTGCGCCGTAGCGGAGGTAGCGAGCAGCACCGTCGAGAACACGAAAGCCGCGGGAGTGCGAAAGATTCGTAGATTCATAGGGTCAGGACACGGCACGGCGGCGACGAGTCGCTCACCTGATGCTTAGACTCCATTGTAAATGCCTGGGAAGCGGCAAGGCGGTTCCGGGAGGCAAATTGGAGGAAATCCTCTCAGGTTCATGAATTTAAGGGAAGCGGAGGGCCAAACGGAGAAAGGTGGACGCCCCGGAGGCGGCTGGCACCTCCGGCGTGGGGCAATAACAGGCAAAATAATTATTGAGGTGAGGAGGCTCCTGGCTCCGGGACGATTATGGTGATGGTGTTCGACCGGACCGTAACGCTCTTGTCGGGATTCCACGGGTCCGTCTCGCGTGTCACTGTAATATCGTATGATCCCGGTACGGTCATGTCATACTGTGAACTGACCCACAATGTAAATTTCACGCTTTGTCCTGGTTTAAGTCCCCCCCCAATCATCGAACAGGGACTTCCCCTGTGTAACACCATGATATGGATGGGATGTTGAGATTCATCAATCTCATCAGATTCATCGGTCTTCTTTGTAGATAGATTCTTCTTCGCGAGCGGTACTCCGTCGCGTAGTACCGTAATCTTATATTCCCACGGAGTTACAGCACAAGGATCCCGTTGAACAGTATCCGAGATATTGGTGTATTTCACTATCAAGATTACTGTGCCTGGGGTGTTCTCTGCTTCGAGCGGCTTCTCTTCTATCGCTAGAGTAAATTTCAAAGTTTGACTCTCTGGCGTTAGTGCAAAGAGAGTTGCGGCTGACGACAGAAGCATTAGCACAAACAGAATCTTTCCAAACTTATTCACGGAATTCATTGTTGTTCCTCCAGTTCTTCGCCTTGATCATCATTTTCGTTGCCCGTTGAATTGCCATTTGTGACTACAAAACTCCAGGTGGGGTAGCCGTGCGCGTTACCTGTATCAGAGCTTGGATTAAAAACGGCTGTTGTGATTCCGCTCGAGGCAAGAGTCCATGGAGGCGAATACTTCGTATGTTGGACGCCCGTTCCCGACGTGCTCCACTCAACATATCCTAGTGGGACGAAAATGGAGTCCGCAATCTGAGGCTTCCAAAGGTAATACATATCGGCTTTGAATCTTCGAGTTTCTCTGGCGAGATTCGGGTCCAAGTCATTATTCGGAGAATCGCTTGCCTTTGTAATAACTGCATCATCTGGATCATCCGGCTTGTATGGATATGTATTATCCAAACCAACACCGTAACTCGTGGGAATTGCTTGTGCGCCCGAGAGACCGACGCCAGATAGAGTATCTTTCAAAATCAACTGAACCCACTCGGCCGTTCCGCCACCGTCTGGCACGTTGGAAAGCGTGGCATCGAAGGATATCCCCTGTACCAAAGGTGTATGGTTGCAACCAGAGGTCGGGTCGGGATATCCAAAATACAAGAATTGAACGGTATTTGGACACGACATCTGCGGAGTAACCGACCAGAATGTAGTCGTGGGCGAAATCGATGCAGTTGGGCCGCTAACATTGAATGTTGCCTTCGCCTCTTCACTGCATTGGTTGCCTACGCCTGGAATGTTGGCGCAATACGTGTAGGATACTGGAATGCCCTCTTGCGGATAGACCCAAAAAGTGTTCAAAGATGAAGTCTTCAGCACCGTTTCAGTGACCGTGGCAGAGGATGCATCAGGAGCCACAGTATACCCGCCAATATTTGTTCCACCCACTGTCCAGGTAGTTTTGGTGGCTGTAATTCCACTGGGCAGCGCGGGAGTGTTTAGGATGATTGGCTGGCCGACAACCACAGCCTGCGCTGGCGGTTCAGAGCCATCGGCTGTGCTGATGACGGGTTGAGTGCAATTCATGCTGGGATCGCACTGAATTTGGTTGCCAAGAATCTGCGCAGCAAAGGTCTGCGATTTCGCAGCAGCGGGAGTGATGCCTGCCGTGACGGTAGCCGACTCAGTCGGGTCGCTGGCCGGGGGCGCAACTGTGAGTGTGATCTTTGTTTTACTGGCGACGTTGACGTTGGAAACTGTCACCACGCTGTTATCCGCTGCGCCTATATGTACAGGAGTCACGGGACAATTTGCGGTTGCTTTGTCGGCTGTTATGAAGCCAGTTCCCGTGATGGTGACTTTGTCGTATGTTTTTCCGGCGAACCATGTGCTGGGAGATACAGATATGATGGTTGGCGTGTTGCAGCCATAACCTAAATAAATATTTTCCGGCGCTGACTCTGGGCTAGCCATTGGCCCCCCTAGCCAATCAGCAATTACATTACCAAGATATGGATTCGTACTAGTTGGATCCAAAGCGATATAGCCATATTCGCTGATAAGTGGTGCCACCCACTCGTCCGCCGACTGCTGGGTTGTCGGAAGACCGCCTTCCCATACACTTATTACACCATGACCAGACCAAAAACTTAACTTCCAATCGTCGTCGGTAAACGCTCCTGAAATCGTTGCCGATATGGCATTGGCAGGAACATTGAACCAACCTACAATCTCAATATCACAGAAATTACAAGTGGAATTGGTAGAATAATTCGTCTCCCATTCGGGCAATGTCTGGGTTATAACCCCTCCTCCTTTAAGGTTGAAGGTCATTGTTGTAACTCCCAAATGCATCGCTTCTGAACCTGTTTGGGCTGCAATCAGAGGGATGGTATTTCCCAAACCAAGACTTTGAAGATCAGAAGCACTTAAATTATGGCTGTAAGTGACAGCTGGGGAGAAGATGAAGTTGTTGTAGTTGGCTGGGCCAGGATTTCCTGTACATACTCCCTCCGGTAAACATTGCCCCACCAGAATGCCGTCAGGAGCGACTCCGGCAGGCAGAGTTTGGGCCTGCAGAGGAAGAGTCGCGCAGGGGATGACAGCGTAATGGATCAAAAATGCCAGCGAAATATGGAGGAATGGCCTTAGAATTGCCCCCCCCAATTTGCCCAAGAGCTTGCGCATGGGATCGATCCTTTCAGCGGGTTGGCTGCGGCTTGAGAGCGCAGACCGTCCCGGAGCAAGTGTAACGCAAGGAGCGGCAGGCTGAATTACGAAAGTATAATTCTTTGGTAACCACAGGATGAGAATTTGATGAGCAGAAGCCGACCCTGTGGCGTCGGCTACCGGAACCGCTCCGGCCGGCGGCAAACGCCTCGGTGCTATACTTTAGCCCTAAGACTGCTGTTTCAGGCCATTTTTCGCGCGTGAGCCGCGCCGCAGTCTGGAGGATCTTCCGCCGATGACACCCCGCGCACGCCGCGTCCTGTTTTCCGTAGTTCTCTTTTTCGCCGTCTGCGCCGTTGTGGGCAGCGTCTTGCAGCGCCAGGTGGGGGCGCAGTCCGCCGAAGACCAGAGCCAGCTCCGCGACAGCTACAAGGCCTTCACCAACGTTTATGCGCTGGTGGAGCAGAACTACGCCGAGCCGATTGAGGGTGACAAGGCGGACACGGCCATCTACGACGGGGCGATTCCAGGAATGCTGCGCGTGCTGGACCCGCACTCCAACTTCTACGACCCCAAGGCCTACGCCAAGATGCGCGAGGAGCAGCATGGCGGCTACTTCGGCGTGGGCATGACCATCCAGCAGCAGAATGGCAAGGTCTATGTCGTCTATCCCGCCGAGGGCACACCCGCCTTCCGCGCCGGCATCCATCCCGGCGACATTATCTATGCGGTGGACGGCAAGCTGGTCAGCGTGGACGGCAAGATTCCCGGCGGCCTGAGCTCCTCCGACCAGGTGGCCAAGGCTCTGAAAGGCCCGCGCGGCACGCATGTGCAGGCGACCTTTCTGCGCGAGGGACAAGCCGAGCCGCTGGTCCGCGACCTGATACGCGATGCCATTAAACACCCCTCGGTGGATTTGGCCTTCCAGATTCGTCCCGGCGTGGGTTACATTCATCTGACCCAGTTTCAGGAGACCTCGGCGGATGAGGTGATCGACGCCATCGACAACTTCGGCGATCTGAAGGGGCTGATCTTTGATCTGCGCGGCAATCCCGGCGGCCTGCTGGATCAGGCAGTCGATATCTGCGACCATCTGCTCAGCAAGGGACAGGGCATTGTCAGCCAGCGCGGGCGCGCCTTCCCGGACAGGAACTACGCGGCCACGCACGGCAACGGCGGCAAAAGCTTTCCCATCGTAGTGGTCGTCAATCGCGGCACCGCCTCGGCAGCGGAGATTGTCAGCGGCGCTCTACAGGACCACGATCGCGCTCTTATCGTCGGCGAGACCACCTTCGGCAAGGGACTCGTGCAGACCGTCTATAACCTCGACAACAACACCATGGGGCTGGCGCTGACCACCTATCACTACTACACGCCTTCCGGGCGGCTGATTCAGCGCAACTACTCCGGCGTCTCACTCTACGACTACTACAACCACGGCGGCACGGCGCCGGCCGACACTGCCAGCCGCGAGGTCAAGCTGACCGACGCCGGTCGCACCGTATACGGCGGCGGCGGCATTACCCCGGACGAGAAGATTGAAAGCCCAAAGAATAACCACTTTCAGGACTCGCTCCTCTATAAGGATGCCTTCTTTCACTTTGCCCCGGTTTATCTGGCCAACCGCACGGCGGACAAGAACTTCCAGGTGGATGGAGCGGTGCTCGCGGAGTTCAAAAAGTTCCTTACCGCGCAGAGCATCCCCTGGACCGAAGCCGACCTGAATGGCGTGTTGGATTGGGTGAAGATCAACATTAAGGAGAAGATCGTCACCATCCAGTTTGGCCAGTTACAAGGGCTGCGCACCTATGCAGAATGGGATCCGCAGTTGCAGAAGGCGCTCACCTTCCTGCCTGAGGCTAAGGCTCTGGACGACCACGCCCACAGGGTGCTCACCGAAAAGGCCGAGGCGCGGAGCGAGGCGCGGTAGAAAGACACGAATGCATGAGTCGCTTGTGGATACGGATCATTGCCGAAACCACGCCCGTGTTATCAGCCAGTTGAGAGTCCGCGCCCGGTCTCCCAAAAAACCAATCTGCCTCGCAGAATAAGGTAGTGGTGCACGTTGAAGGCTACGAGCCTCAGCCCGACTTCTATGTTACATAATAGCTTCAGGCTTTAGCCCCTGAGGGCGCGTTTTTTCAAACTAACCCACCAAGTAGAATCATCCATCGAATCCGCTGCGCTAATGCTAAATAGCTGAATATCGCAGTTTACTTCTGATCGTCTCCTCGCATACACCGTGGATGAAGCAATTCACCGAAAGTTACCCAGACCACCATAAAACCGAGAGTTTTTCCGCAGCCTGTTTGTCGTGCATGGGCGCTTCTTGCCTATCGATGGCAGTTTTTCGCGGCGTGTGAAGCCGCGCATTTTAAAAACATGACGTAATTACAGGCTGTTCACGTATCAAGATCATTAGCCTATGGCAGGCAGTTCTGTATTGACTTTCTCTAATCCGGAAGGGTAACGTGGGCTGGAAAGCAAAAAATACAAGCTTCGGTTTCCTGTGAGGAAAATCGAAGTGTCCAGATTTCGGACAGTGGCGATAGACAATGAGCACAATTCCCTTGGAAGCGAGTAACACGGCGACGCCCGCGCTGGATGAAGAGCGGCTGGCATGGCTGGCCTTGGTGCTGGCACCAGGGCTGGGGCCAAAGCGGATTCTGGATGCGATGAAGCAGTTGGAGACGCCCAGCCAAATCCTCACGCTGCCGCTGACCGGTCTGGAGGCACTGCGCTTTCCCGCCGAGGCGGCGCAGTTCATCTTTGACGGCAAGGCACGCGTGGCTGCTGAACAAGAGTGGGCGCGGGTGGCGGCGCAGGGTGCGACGCTGGTGACCTACGGTTGCAGGGAGTATCCGGAGCGGCTCAAAGAAATCTATGATCCGCCGCCGGTGCTGTGGGTGCGCGGAGCGACGAATTTGCTGGCGCGGCCGGGGATTGCCGTGGTGGGCACGAGGCATCCGTCGCCGTATGGGTCTGGGATGGCGGAGATGCTCTCGCGGGATCTGGCGGTTCGGCGGCTGCTCATTATTTCTGGCATGGCGCGGGGCATCGACTCCTGCGCGCATCGTGGGGCGCTGACGGCGCGCATGCCAACCGTGGCGGTCTGGGGCACGGGGATTGACGTGGTCTATCCCAAGGAAAACAAGAAGCTGGCGGAGGAGATACTGGCCACCGGCGGAGCGATTGTGAGCGAGCTGCCGATGGGGACGTTTCCGGCGCCGCAGAACTTTCCCCGCCGCAACCGGATTTTGAGCGGGCTGAGCGTGGCGGTGCTGGTGGTGGAGGCGGCGGAGAACTCCGGCACGCGCGTGACCGCCCGCTGCGCCGAAGACCAGAATCGCGACCTCTACGCCGTTCCCGGTAACGTGACCAGCAAGGGATCGTGGACCCCCAACACGCTGATCAAGCAGGGAGCCAAGCTGGTGGCCACCTGGGAGGATGTGTGGGAAGATCTGCCCTCGCAGGTGCGGCTGGAGCTGGAGGCCGAGGCACCGGCTGAATCCAAATCACCGACTACCGCATCTCTCTTACCCGAGCAAGTTTTGCGGCCCGAGGAGGCCATGGTGCTGGAGGTTCTGCACTCCGACGAAGCCTTGCAAATTGACGAGATACTGGATTTGCTGGAAACGCAACTGACTTCGTCGGAGGTATTCATGGCGCTCTTCGAGCTGGAGATTACGGGGCGGGTGCGGTGCATGCCGGGGAAGAATTATGTAAGGGTGATGTGAAGAACAGTGGTCAGTGGTCAGTAGTCAGTGGTCAGGGAATAGGCGGCGGATTGAGGGTTTGCTGTTTCCCACCCTAGCCGCAAAAACAAAGACGCGGCGAGGATGGGGCGCCCGGCCGCGGACGTCGAAGCTTTACGACCGGTGCCAGGACGAGATTTCGCTCGATGAAGTGGAGAAGATTGCGATTTAGGGGATGGAACAAATAGGGAGTCATACAGTGGGAATTGACTTTGCGGTTTTAAAAAAGGCTGACATTGAGCACCTGGAGTCTTTCCGGCGCGCCAATAGAAAAGCCGAGGAGCTGCGACTCTACCTTGAGCAGCCTGACATACAGCAGAAAATTCGCGAACGGCACGTTCTCCATGCCTCCAGTGCGGCAATTCAAGAAGTGATCCTCACGAAGGCGGTCGAGCTGGGTTTCGAGGATGAGAAGAAGGGACTCTTCGCAAACACCAAGGTGCCCGGACTAACACCCGATTACTACTGCCGCATCAGCGACACGGGAATTCTTCTGGAGGTCGAGCGTGGAAAGACCACTACAAATAATATGGACTTGCTCGATTTGTGGAAGTGCCATATCTGTGAGCAGGCGGCATACCTATTTCTCCTTGTCCCACAAGCTCGACCCAGCGCCAACGGAAGGGTGCTTAGGCACTTTCAATACGTCCAAAAGAGATTAGGCGTCTTTTTTGAGCCGAAGAACTACGTGAACGTCAACGCAGTTCATCTGTTTGGCTATTAAGAGGTCACTACACCAAACGTCAAAAATCGTACGGTGGGTGGCCCAGGTCCTATGAGTTATAAATGAGGGCGGCAGGTGGCCCACATCTCAACCTACTACCAATGATGGGTGCCCCAACTCCAGATTATCGGCCCTGGGAGACTGTACCTGTCTTACTGGCCGCTCATGGCTTCCTGAGCGGCTTTGGCGAGGAAGCCGGAACGGGTCAGATGGCGAGCTTCCGCGTAGGTATCAATCTGCGAGAGCAATGAGCTGGGCAGGGATATATTCACTCGCTTGGGCGCGGGATCGATGCGCGTTAGATCGAGGTCAACCAGCATCCAGACGCCGCCCTGGTAACGCGGGTCGGCGGCCAGTTTTTCCAGAGCGGTGGGCGCGGGGATGGGCTGATTCTCACCGGCCATGTGACATTCCACGGCCTCCTGCGCCATTCGGTTGATCTCCTGCCAGTCGTCCGCGGCGGAAAAACAGCCGGGAAAATCCGGGAATTCAATACCGTGCGCGTGCTTTTTGTCGCCGACCTGCACATAAACGGGATAGAGCATTTCTTACCTCCACTGCCATCCGGCTTGCCGATAGATGCTGCGCAACGTGCCGGGGGGAAGGTCTTTCTTGGGATGCGGAACGGTCACGGCACTGGGCTTTTCCGGGTGCTTGAATTTGATATGACTACCGACTTGATGCACCTTGCGCCAATCCTCCGATTCAAGCCTACGGACGATCTCCGCGCTCTTCATGTGTGTAATTATACACAAAAACCAATCGTCCGGCGGATGCGCGTGGTTGCGCTTTCAGAATAATGTGATCTCTCCGCTGCGACGAGCATCGTTGATGTGCGAGCGCCAATAGGTGGTTTCCGCGCGGACGATCTTCGGCAGCCGCGAACCGTCCACCGCGCGCACCAGCACTTCGCCGGTGTCGGTGTTGAAGTGCACGTTGACTCCGGATCTTCCTCCCATTCGCTCGGCCACCAGAGGAATGCCTTCGACCTCAAGAAACTCGCGGACGAAGGCGGAATTCATATCTCCGATCAAGGCGGTTTTCAGGCCCGGCAATACATTGGCTCCGCCGAATGCTTTGGCTACAAATCTCTGCCGGCTTCCGCCTTTCTTCATCAGATCGTTGATCAGCAGTTCCATGGCGTTGACCCCATAGCGCGAGCTATTTGAGTCCAGGCTGTTGCCCGGAAGAAGAATATGATTCATGCCGCCGCCGCGCAAGACCGGGTCATAGAGGCAGACTGCAACACAGGAGCCGAGAAGGGTGTACAGTACAACCGGCCGGGTGCTGGTGGCAACATCGCCGGCATAGAGATATATGCGATGATCGCGCGAGAGGGGGTTGCCGTCTTGCGCTCTCTGGCTCGATATGTTTCTGATCCGGATCATAAAAGAGCATTCTCGGTCGTCTGCGCATAGCGGCTCGCGCCACAGATTCTTTATCGGCCAACATCGTGCAGGCAATCTTTTGATGGGATTATGGGTCGAATCGCCAGACACGAAGGTAACTTTGTGCCGAAAGATGAGATTACGGAGATGGAAGAAGCTGACAAAAGTGGAAATGGGGAGGTGTTCCGTGGTAGTGTGCAACTTTCGTGGTTGATTTTCCCGGAGGCGGAAAGCGGCCGGGGTGCGGGATGGATTTGGGCGCTCGGCGCACGGCACGCAACGGGGTCGGGCTGAGTCCAACAGGCTGGACAGGATAGAGTATTAAAGGAATCAAGGATGGCAATGAGCAAATCACTGGTGATCGTCGAGTCGCCCGCCAAGGCCAAGACGATCGAGAAATATCTGGGCAAGGGCTTCGAGGTTCTGGCCTCGGTGGGTCACATCATGGACCTGCCCAAGAATGATATTGGCGTGGAGTTGGAGAAGCGCACCTTCGAGCCGACGCTGGTGGTCTCTCCCGGCAAAGAGAAGGTTGTGGCTGCGTTGAAGCGCGCGGCGGCCAAGGCGGACGAGATTTTTCTGGCGCCTGACCCGGACCGCGAGGGCGAGGCGATTGCCTATCATCTGGCGCTGCAGTTGGGGACCACGGCCAAGGAAAGAAAGAAGATTCGCCGCGTCACCTTCAACGAGATTACCAAGAAGGCCGTGCAGGAGGCCTTCCATCATGCGCGCGATCTGGACCAGAATCTGGTGGACTCGCAGCAGACGCGTCGTGTGCTCGACCGCCTGGTGGGCTATCAGATTTCGCCGCTGCTCTGGGATAAAGTGCGGCGCGGCTTGTCGGCGGGCCGCGTGCAAACAGTGGCCGTGCGCCTGATCGTCGAGCGCGAGCGGGAGATAGGGGCCTTTGGGCCGGTCGAATACTGGACGTTGAACGCCGATTTGCATCCCGATAAACAGGCAGAGAAAAAGCTCAAGGCGCGCTTCATCGGCATCGACGGAGAACCGGCGCGCGTCAAAAACGGAGTAGACAAGGACGGTAAAGAGCAGTTTATTGCCAACGCGCTGCCCGACGAGAAGGCGATGAAGGCGGTGGTGGAAGCGCTGTCTGATGCGCAGTGGTCGCTGCTTTCCGTGCAATCGCGGGAGCAGCAGCGCAAGCCGCTGGCACCGTTCATCACCAGCCAGTTGCAGCGCGACGCGGCCAGCAAACTGGGCTTTAATGTGCGCCGCACCATGGGCGTGGCGCAGCGGCTTTATGAAGGCATCGATGTGGGCGCCGAGGGAACCACCGGACTCATCACTTACATGAGAACGGATTCGCCACGCGTGGCTCCGGAGGCGATTGAAGGCGCGCGGGAGTGGATCGGCAAGCAGTTGGGCGCGAAGTATCTGCCCGCCGCGCCCAATGGTTACAAGGGCAAAAAGGCCGCGCAGGATGCGCACGAAGCAATTCGTCCCACCGACGCGTCGCGCACGCCGGAGTCGGTGGCGCGCTATCTTACCGAGGAGCAGTTGAAGCTCTACCGGCTCATCTGGCAGCGCTTTGTGGCCTCGCAGATGACGCCCGCTGTCTTTGATGTGACTACGGCGAAGATTGCCGCGGTGAGCGCAAAGACTAAAAAGACCTATGACTTCCGGCTCAGCGGTTCGGTAGTGCGCTTTGACGGATTCCTCAAGGTCTATGAGGTTCTGGACGAGAAGAAAGACGACGAAGAGGACGAGTCGAGTAACAAGCTGCCAAATCTGGATGACGTGAAGAAGCTGGAGTTGGATAAACTGGACAGCGAGCAGCATTTTACGCAGCCGCCGCCTCGCTTCAATGAGGCTTCGCTGGTGAAGGTGCTGGAAGAGCGCGGTATCGGACGGCCTTCGACTTATGCGTCGATCATCAACACCATTCAGGATCGCGAGTATGTAACTAAAATCAGCGGAAGATTCTATCCGACCGAGATTGGAATGGTGGTCTGCGACTTACTGGTAAAGAATTTTCCATATATCTTCGATATCGCTTACACGGCGCGTCTGGAAGAGGAGTTAGATGAGATTGAAGAAGGAAATGAAAAGTGGACCGATCTGCTGAATGGATTTTATAACTATTTTGTGGAGGAGTTGAAGGACGCCGGCGCTAACATGGAAGACATCAAGCGCATGGAGCAGAAGACGGACGAGAAGTGCGACTTATGCGGCGCGCCTTTACTTCTAAAGTGGGGTAAGTTCGGCAGCTTCTATGCCTGTTCGGCGTATAACAAGAAGGATAAGTCGAGCTGTACCTTCACCAAGGAAAACACCGCCGGCAAGCCGGATATGAATACGCCCGAGGGCCAAGAGGTTGGTGAGCAGGAGGAGTATTGCGATAACTGCGGTCGAGTGATGGTGCTGAGGCGCGGACCCTTCGGTATGTTCATGTCGTGCCCGGGATTCAACGAAGACCCGCCCTGCAAAACCTTCCGCAAACTCAGCAGCAAGCAGCAGCAAAAGGTCTCCGCTCCACAGCCTACCGGAGAAGATTGCCCGCAGTGCGGCAAGCCGCTGGTTTTGCGCCAGGGAAGTTATGGCGAGTTTGTCAGTTGCTCGGGTTATCCCAAGTGCAAGTATGTGAAGCAGAATATTATTGAAGGTTTGAAGTGCCCCAAGTGCGGCGCGGGCGATCTGGCAGAGCGCAAGGCGCGGCGGGGAAATATCTTCTGGGGTTGCACGAATTATCCCAAGTGCGACTTTACTTCGAACTTGAAGCCGGTTGCCGAGAAGTGTCCGGAGTGCGGCAGCAGTTACTTAGTCGAAAAAACGCTGCGCTCGGGGATTTTTCTGGAGTGCCCGAATAAAAAGAAAGCTGCCGAGGAAGAGGTTGCGCCCAAGAAGAGGGCGAAGAAGGGCGCAGAACCGGTGGTCAGCAATGTGGTGTGCGAGTACTCCAAGCGCATCGGCGATGCGCCGCCGATGCCTACCCAGGCCGCTGCGCCAACTGCGGCCACGCATGGGCCGGTGGTGGAGAAAGAGTCCGCCAAGCCCGCTGCTAAACCTGCTGCAAAGAAGGCCGCGAAGAAGATCGCCAAGAAGGTGTTGCAGCGGGCGTAGGTGAGTGATTGCCGAAATTCAGTCGATGAAAGGCCATCGCGGCATAGAGCAATTACCTCCTAGACTCACGCCACTAGCCCAGATAATTATTTCTTGCCTTTTTCAGGTTTGGGCGCAAAGTAACCGCGGCGCGCCTGTAACTCAAATCCATCCCGGTCTACCTTAACCTGCAAACGATGATAGGAGCCATTCAGCGCCTTATTATCGAGGGGAAGCTCGATCAAATACAGATACTCCGGCCCCTCTATCAGTTTCTTGAACCCCGCGTCCAGATCGTTGTTGTGGTGGAAAAACGTGCCTCCGGTCCCGTCGGAGAGTTCGTCCATCACATTCTCCGCATTCGTCATTGAGCGGCGTCCCATCTCACTCATTGTCACGAATAGGCCGCGCGCGTCAAGGGCGCTGAAGGTCACGTTGGATTGTGCCGCTAGGTCGATCAACTGTGATTCCGAGTCCTGCGCCTCAGGCGAAACGGCGTAGAAGCCTGAAGATATGAGTATCAGAGCGCGCTGCCCAGGCAGCGTGGCCATGGTGCGCACATAAGTATGAATTGCAGTGAAGGTTTGCTGTATATCCACATCTCCCATTGACTGAACTCGCTTTGCAGCCATTTCCACCGTGGTCTCCACTGCGCTTGGAGGTAGCAGCGGATTACAAACCGACAGTTGCTGCATTGCGTTCTGTACGGCATCTGGGTCGTGTACATCAGCGATCTGGTGAGCCTGGTAGTAATCAAGCTTCGGACAATCGGCGACGCTCGGTTGGAGTTTACTCGGCGCAGAACGCAGACTCATGACCGCCTCCTGCAATTTAGCCCGGTCGCGCGTCAAGCCGCTGTTGATCTTCCCTGACATGGAGACCACAACAGCCAGATCCGAGCCGGTCAACGCCTCGCCAAGTGCTTTGATGCCAGCCTTCTTCGCGTATACCATATCCTCCATACTCAGATGCAAGTCGTCAAAGAGGAAAACGATGAATCGCTGCGAACGTGGAGCGGATGGCGAGGTCGCATTTGGGGAAGACGGCGACTGGTTTTCGCCACTCTGGCTGCTATTCGAATTCGTCTTCAGCGTAATACTCTTCTCAACTGAAAATCCCGAGGCTGTTCGCAGCTTGCCATTGTCAAAGACTTGAAAGTCTTCAAGTTTCAAATCGCCCACCGCGCGGCCTTGCTTATCCCGGACAACTACCGGCACCAAGACTCGGTTGACGCTTGTTTTAATCGTGAAGGACTCGTCCTGAGTCTGATTCGCTGGTTGCGCGGCCGAGTGAGTGACAGATAGTAGGACGACACAAAATAAGACAACAGCGGGGGAGCACGGTACTCTCATCTTCATACTTGACATCCTTTCCAGTTTCGAAATGTGGCAAGCACAGGCACAGTCGTCATCATAGCCGAATCAACTGCCTGAACAACTGCTAATTTTCGCCAGCAATTTCCCGCTGCATCCGTTACTATGTGAGCAACGGAGAAACCCACATGGAACGCATGCTCGCAACCCCGGCGGATGCCGAAATCATTCTTAGACTCTATGAATTGCGCACCGAAGCGCTGATGCGGCAGGCGCGCGCCTGGGCGACCGGCGAGTTCTGGCCGGCGTCCGCAGAGGAGTTTTTTGCCGTTGCAGAGAACCCCGCCGACCCGCACAACGCATGGCTGCGTCAGGTGCTCACCTATTGGGAGATGGCGGCGGCAATGGTGCTGCATGGAGCGGTTTCGGCGGAGCTGTTTGTGGATTGCAACGGCGAGGGCTTCTTTCTGCTGGCCAAATTCTCGCCGATTCTGGAAGGGATACGGGAGAAGAATCCGGGCTTTTTGGCCAAGACGGCGGAGTTGGTGAGCCGGTTTTCCGCCGCCCAGCAGCGCTACGAGGCGATGCTGAAGAATGTGGAGGCGCGGCGCAACAGCCTGCCCGCCCGCCAGGAGGCTCATGGCCGGTATTCTTATCCGCCCAAGCCGTGACGCCTGAGCCTTCCCACCGTCTAACCCGGAGAATCTCTCAGTCCCTCTCATTGGGGCAGGATTTGCGCCGATAGAGAGAAGAGTGGGTTTACCGGGGCAAACTATGGCGCGAGCAATCTGGAACGGCAAGGTGATTGCCGAAAGCGAGAAGACGGTAACGGTGGACGGGAATGTCTACTTTCCCGCTGCCTGCCTACTGCGCGAGTATTTTTCCCCCAGCAGCACCACCTCGCTGTGTCCCATCAAGGGGCAGGCGCGCTATATGACTCTGCTGATCGACGGCGAGGAAAACGCCGACGCGGCCTGGTACTATCCCGACCCCAATCCGGTGGCGCGCAAGATCAAAGGATGCGTGGCCTTTTGGCGGGGCGTAGATGTGGTGGAGTAGCAGCTCCGCGCGCTCAGATGCTACTGCCCTGACATTGCGGCAGTCGTGCCATGCCGCACACACTGCCCCGATGCTCTAAACTCAACATGATGATGAAGCTCTTTAGCGGCAGAAAAGACACCCCGGCAACGCCCACCACCGCATCCGATTCAGGCCCCGAGCAGTCTGCGGGCAACAGCCTCTTCAGCCGCATGAAGCAGGCCGTCTCGCGCACCCGCGAGTCGCTCTCCACCCAGATCGAGAGCCTTGTCGCGCGCACCCGCACTGTGGACGAGAAGACCATGGAAAGCCTTGAATCCGCGCTGCTTACCAGCGATCTTGGCGTCGCAACCACCACCGCCATCCTGGCCGCGTTGCGGGAGCGCGCACGCCGTCAGGCCATCGCAGGCGGCGACGAGCTGTGCGCACTCTTGAAGGAACAATTGATCGCCATTCTCCGTGCCCCGCAAGGGGAGGTTGACCCACCGCGGGTGTCGCCGTGCGTCACCTTTCTGGTGGGCGTCAACGGCACCGGAAAAACCACCTCCGCCGGCAAGCTCGCCGCTTGGTATCGTGCCCAGGAGCGCACCGTCCTGCTCTGCGCCGCAGACACCTTTCGCGCCGCAGCCATCGAGCAGCTTGAAATCTGGGCCTCCCGCTCTGGCGTCGAGATGATCAAAACCAAGCACGGAGGCGATCCGTCGGCGGTGCTTTACGACGCCGTCTCCGCCGCCAAAGCCCGCAATATTGACGAGTTGATTGTGGACACCGCAGGCCGCCTGCACACCAAGTCCGGCCTCATGGACGAGTTGGAGAAGATGCGCCGCACCGCCGCCAAGCTGATCCCCGGCGCGCCCCACCAAGTCCTGCTCGTTATGGACGCCACCACCGGCCAGAACGGCCTCAACCAGGCCCGCCAGTTCACGCAATCGGCGGGCGTCACCGGCATCATCCTCACCAAGCTCGACGGCACGGCCAAGGGCGGCATCGCCGTCGCCATCGCTCAGGAACTCAACCTGCCCGTCCTCTTCGCCGGCGTAGGAGAGCAGATGAATGACCTGCTGGAGTTTTCCCCGAAAGAGTTTATCGATTCGCTGCTCGGATAAGACTGCGCAACCACCCGCCATCAGCGATTCGGAAATCGTGAAATTCCCCAGAGGATAGTGTTTTTTTGTATCGTTGACGGGTACGGGCTTTGGCCCGTGCCCGTCAATGCCGAGAAATGGATACAGGCTTCAGCCACTGACTGCCAGTGTCTGCTCAATCCAACGCATAAATGGTGAGACCGCTCAGCAGCTTGGGAAAGAAGTCGGTGGATTTCTGCGGCATCACGTCGCCCGCGAAGGCCACCTCCTTCAGTTGCTCCATCGAAACCGGATTGGTCAGAAACGCCACATCGGCCTCGCCGCGTCGCACCTGATCCACCGCCTCGGCGGCGTCGCGCAGGTAGCGCAGATTGGTCTGCTCGCGCACCTTCTCCGCATCCAGCCCCAGCAGCCGGTCCAGCACTATCGTGTGCAGGCAGCTCAAATCAAGCTGCCGCTGCCGCTCCGGCAACTTCGTAAGCGCCGCCGCCACCGCCTCCGCCTTCGCGCGCAGCAAGAGCGCCCCGCCGCGCGTCACCGCCACAAACGCCGTCCCCTGCTGCCCCGTCAGAGTCGCCACATAACTGGCTGCCTCCGCCGTCGCCAGCTTATCCACCGTGAAAAACTCCCCGGCGGCGCGCGTAAACGCCTCCGGCTCAAAATTCGCCAAACTATGCACCACGCGATGCGTCGGCAGAACCACCAGCCCATCCGAGTCCATATTCACAAAGCTCATCATCACCGCCGCCTCGGGATAAGCCGGCTGTTGAATCTGAGCGGTGCTCGTCTCCGTCTTGGCGGGCGTGGCGGGCGCGTGTTCCTTGGAGTAATTCAGCGCCGTCTCGTAGCGATGGTGGCCGTCGGCGATAATCAGCTTCTTGTCGGCCATCGCCGTCGTCAGCAGATTGATGACATTCGGCTCGTTGACCTTCCACAGCCGGTGCAGCACGCCATATTCGTCGGTCACCTCGGCGTCTGCCGCTCCCGCGCCGTCGTAGAGCAGCTTCTCAATGCTGCCCGCCGGATCGGAGTACAGCATGAAGATCTGTCCGAAGTGCGCGTGCGTCGCCTTCAGCAGATTCAGCCGGTCGCCCTTGGGCTTGCTCAGCGTCTGCTCATGCCGGTAGACCACCTTCTCCGCATAGTCGTGCAGCTTGCCCAGCGCAATAAAGCCCCGCCGCTCCTTCACCGTCTCGCTTCCCGGCACCTTGAAGCGCTGCGAGTAGGCAAAGATGCACGGGTCTTTCTCCTGCACCAGCACGCCCTGCTCGCGCCATGCGCGGAAGTCGCGGCCCGCGCGCGTATAGACATTCTCGCCGTCGCCGGCGTCAAACAGCTCCGGCTTGCCCAGGATGATGCGCACCAGGTTGTACGGGCTGCGCTCGTAGTAAGCCTGCTGCATCGCCGGCGTGATCTTGTCGTAGGGCTGGGTGACCACGTCATCCAGACGAACCGCCGTGGGATTGTAGCGCCATGCGCGAAATGGATAGATGCGTGCCATGGGGAAGGTCCTGCTCCACGTTCAATCGATTGAATTTGCGCTCCGCCGCCCCTTCTGCTCACTGCGGGTCCGCTCTGCGCTTATCGTAGATTCTACTCCAGTAACCGAGGAAATCCTCCGCCGTTGCGGTAATGAGTCAGTTTGAAGGGTACGGGCTGTAGCCCGTACATTAAGGCCGCAATATCGTCTGGGCTTTAGCCCCTGAGGGATTATTCTTCTCAAACTGACCCGCTACCCCCGCCGATGAAAGCGGCTCCCGCGCCGCCCGCTGGCGTAAAGTGAAGAAGAGGGCCAATCCCTCTGCTGGATTGCTCACTCCATGCTTGCACCGGTTCCTATGCGCCCATTCCATCTCGCGGCTCTCGCGCTTCTGGTTGCCGCGGCCCAGCTCGCGCTGCCCGCCCAGCAGTTGCCCGCACCGCCGCAGCCGCTCACCGTGGACCGCGATCCGGTGCGCTCCCCGGATAGTGAGCCGCCCGCACCGCGCATCGAGAATTCCGGATTCGTTCTGCACACCGACGTCGAAGAGGTCTCGCTCAACTGCACCGTGCTCAACGGCAACCGCCTCGTCTCAGACCTCAAAAAGGAAAACTTCCAGGTCTTGGAAAACGGCCTCCCCCAGACCCTCATCAGCTTCCAGCACATCGATCTGCCCGTCTCCATCGCGCTGGTCGTCGATAACTCCGGCTCCATGAGCCGCAAGCGCCCCTCCGTCAACAAAAGCGCCCTCGACCTCATCCAGGCCTCCAACCCCCAGGATGAGGCCTTCGTCGTCAACTTCAGCGACCAGGCCTTCGTCGATCAGGAGTTCACCTCCGACATCAACAAGCTGCGCGACGGCCTGTTGCGCTTCGTCTCTCCCGGAGGCACCGCGCTCTACGATGCCGTTGTCGCCTCCGCCGATGAGCTGGCAACCCGCGCCCAACATCCCAAGCAGGTCATCATCCTCATCACCGATGGTGAAGACAACGCCTCCGCCCTCTCGCTCGACCAGACCATCCGCCGCGTGCAGCAGCTCTCCGGCCCAGTCATCTACTCCATTGGCCTTCTCTTCGGCGACGAGATGAGCCGCGAAGAGGTCAAGCACGCGCACAAAGCGCTCCAGTCTCTCTCCGACGAGACCGGCGGCGTGGCCTTCTTTCCCAAAAACATCGAGCAGGTCGATGAGATCGCCGCCGAGGTAGCGCGCGACATCCGCAGCCAATACACCCTTGGCTACCACTCCACCAAGCCCTCCACCGAGCAGGGCTTCCGCCGCGTCACCGTCTCCGCCGACGGCAAGGGCGAAGGCAAGCTCACCGTCCGCACCCGCACCGGCTACTTCCCCGGCGCGCGCTTGGCGAAAAAGACGGCAGAGGAAAAGAAGTAGAGCGTTTTTCATCAATCCACTTTTGTCAGGGCACGACTTCAGTCGTGCCGTAAGTGCCAAAAAACAAAGCGGGCTTTAGCCCCTGAGGTATCTCTCCGTACCCCCGTCCTCCTGACCGAGCGCACCAAACATTACCGTCATCCTGACCAAGCGCACCAAACATTACCCGTCATCCTGACCGAGCGCAGCGAGTCGAAGGACCTGCATTTGCTCTTCGTCAGGTTGCAAAAACCCTCCCTGTTCGCAAAAAGCGTCAGGGCACGACTTCAGTCGTGCCGTAAGTGCCAAAAAACAAAGCGGGC